>OASD01000043.1_pt1 | contig 92863 bp, 80 predicted proteins | sample 1475531 | NCBI WGS metagenome assembly OASD01 (sample SAMEA3360668, study PRJEB22359) | human gut metagenome | biome: ENVO:urban biome; feature: ENVO:human-associated habitat; material: ENVO:feces | place: Bangladesh | collected 2011
AATTATAGATTTTTAAATAAAAAATCAACAAAATTTTAAAAAATTTGGGGAAAATAAATTAAATTATTCGGCAGTTAATTTTATAAATTTATTCTTTTGTTTTAAAATTTTCTGCAATTAGTACTACAAATGTATATAAAAAATAAATAAAATATTGAATTAAATAAACGTGAAAATAAATTTTTTACAGCAAATTTTACATTTTATAATTTTATTTAAATTTTTATATTTCTTTTGTTATAAATTTGTTTTCAATAAATATTATAATTTTATGGAAATTGTAGAGTTACAATTTTTTCGTGTCATTTAGCCATAGTTTAAACTATGGCTTTTTGTTTTTACAATAAGTTCGAAGAGCTAATGACCTTTAAAGATAAAATCATATAATCACGAAAATTTAAAATTGATGTTAAACTTTATGAACTGTCAGCGTTTGCACTTTCGCTGTCAATTACTATTTTGTTCATAATAAATATTTTATATCGGTATTTGCTATTAATTACAATAAACACACAATTATTATAAATATGTTGTTACATTTTTAAAAAAAAATCTATTTGAAAAGCCATAAATCGGAGTATCAAAAAAATATAATGGTGGAGGTGTGCGGGATTGAACCGCAGTCCAAAAACAAATGACCAAAGCCTCTACATGTTTAGTGAAAGCGAAAAATCTCGCTTACAAATTACTTGCTTTCCAAAGTAAAATTTGCAAGCAAAGGCAAAAATTTCAGTTTACACTCAGCCAAAGCGCAAAACCAAGCTGTTTAAATTACTCGCACGCTACCTAAACAGCATCAGCAGCAGCAAGGCTCAACTGAACTTACGCTATTTTAGCGTAAGCAGGAGCGAATTTCGCGTTATTTGCGTTTAAATTTAGTTTGGAATTTTTACGCTGATTCCGCAGCGACATGCCACCGTGACCTATCTGCTCCTGTCGAAACCAAGTCACCCCCATTGAAAAGTTTGCGATTTTACTTAAAATACAAAAAATTGTCAAATTTTTAAGACTTTTTTAGCTAAAATCTCCTAATAAATTTAGGAGTAAAAATGAAAACAATAACACCCAATGCAATTATTGCTAAAAAAAATATAGAAAAAATAGTTATGATAACAGCTTATGATGCGTTGTTTGCGAAACTTTTTGATGAATATGTGGATATTATTTTAGTAGGTGACAGTTTAAATATGAGTTTTAACGGTCAAAAAGATACTATAAATATCGGTATGCGTGAGATGATTTATCATACAAGAGCCGTTAAAAATGGTGCAAAACATGCTATGGTTATTTTAGATATGCCTTTTGGCGCCGTTTCTGATAAAAAAACTGCATTAAAAAATTCTATAAAAGCATATAAAAAAAGCGGTTGCGATGCTATAAAAATAGAAGGCGGAGCAGATAAGGCTGATTTGATTTCTCATTTAACAAAAAATGCTATCGCAGTTTGCGGACATATCGGTTTAAAACCGCAAATGGTAAGATTTGAAGGCGGATATAAAGTAAAAGGTCGTGGCGGTGAGGCTGAAATTTCGGCTTTAATTACGGATGCAAAAGCACTTGAAAAAGCGGGAGTTTTTGCTATTGTTGTTGAAGGCACTTTAAGCAGTGTTGCCGAAAAAATTGCTAAATCTGTGCAAGTGCCGGTAATAGGCATAGGAAGCGGTGTAAATGTCGATGGACAAGTGCTTGTATGGTCCGATATGCTTGGATTTTTTGAAGAATTTCATCCAAAATTCGCCAAAACTTATTTAGATGGCGCCTCTATTGTAAAAAAAGCAGTTCAAAACTATGCTGATGAAGTACGAAACAGCATTTTTCCAAGCAAGGAATTTGAATATAAAGAGTAATTATTTTTAATCAATAATTGATTTGTTTTTGCAAATAGTGGCGAAGTTTAATAAAATTTCAGGTAATATAGTATTATAAAATTTAAAAAAGGAAAAAGATGAGAAAAATTTTTATAATTTTAGCAATATGTGTGCTGAAATTATGTGCTTTGACAGATAATACTTCTAAAAATTTTACAGATTTTCTTACACAAAAAGATTCTTATACACATAATGACGAGAAAAAGTATAATGACGGTTTTGTTAAATATAGTGAAAAAAAATATGATGAAGCTGTTAAAATTTGGGGCGATCTTTGCGATGATAAAGATATGAGAAGTTGTGTAAATATAGGTTTTTTATATGATAACGGACTTGGTGTCAAAGCCGATAAAAACAAAACAAAAAAATTCTATGAAAAGGCTTGTTTCGGTGAAGATTGGCTAGGTTGTAAAAATTTAGCTATCACTTATTTTAAAAATCAAAATTTTAGTAAAGCGGCTGAAATTTTTGCTAAAGGTTGCGAGCTGAAAGACGGTTTTTCGTGTGCAAATCTTGGGTATCAATATGAAAACGGCGATGGAGTCGCCAAAGATGAATTAAAAGCGATTGAATTTTACAAAAAAGGCTGTATTTATGAAGATGGTTTCGCGTGTCTGAATTTAGGTGTCAGTGAGGCGAATGGAAATAATTTCAATGAAGCGCAAAAACTTTTTAAAAAAGCTTGTGAGCTTGGTAATAAAAATGCTTGCGATTACTATAAACAAATAACAGACGATGAATTTAAGAAAGCGCATAAATAGTTAAAATGGATAGAATTGTAGAAATAGAAAAAGCCGATTTTGAAGAAGAAATAGAAACTTCGCTTCGTCCTACGAGTTTCGATGATTATATCGGTCAAAGTAAAATCAAAGAAAATTTAAAAGTTTTTATCGCCGCTGCAAAAAAGCGCGCAGAATGCCTTGATCACGTTCTTTTTTACGGTCCTCCAGGACTTGGAAAAACTACTCTTGCTCACATAATCGCAAATGAAATGGGAGTCAGTATAAAAATTACGGCCGCGCCAATGATAGAAAAAAGCGGTGATTTGGCTGCGATTTTAACAAATCTTGAAGAAAACGACGTTCTTTTTATCGATGAAATTCATCGTTTAAGTTCGGCTATAGAAGAGGTGCTTTATTCGGCTATGGAAGATTTCAGACTTGATATTATTATAGGTTCGGGTCCTGCGGCGCAAACGATTAAAATTGACATACCGAAATTTACATTAATCGGTGCAACAACGCGTGCCGGAATGATTTCTGCGCCTTTAAGAGATCGCTTCGGAATGCAATTCCGTTTAAATTTTTATACATCGGATGAGCTTGCCAAAATAGTTCAGATCGCAGCTGTAAAACTTAATAAGGAGTGTGAAAAAAACGCAGCTTTACAGATTGCCAAAAGAAGTCGCGGAACACCTCGTATAGCTCTTAGATTATTAAAAAGAATAAGAGATTTTGCTGAAGTGAATAATGAAAATATCATAAATGAAAATCGCGCAAAATCAAGTCTTAACGCGCTTGGCGTGAATGATTTAGGTTTTGATGAGCTGGATTTGAAATATTTGGAAATTTTAGGTTCTGCTAAAAATCGCGCACTCGGTCTTTCTACGATTTCCGCAGCTTTAAGTGAAGATGAAGGCACGATTGAAGATGTCATAGAGCCATATTTACTTGCAAACGGTTATATAGAAAGAACTGCAAAAGGTCGTATAATAACTGCAAAAAGTTGCGAAATTTTAGGAATAAAATACAAAATGACACAAAAAGGACTATTTGATGAAGACCAGTAAAATTTTTTTAAGCGGCGTGATTTTGATTATGCTCGGTTGGGTAATCTATCTTTTTCAAAGTTTTTTGCTGGCGATTTCAATCGGTGTGCTTATAGCGGTTTCCACTGCCGGATTAAATGAAAAAATTTTAAAATTTACCAAAAATCGTCAAATCGTTTCGGCTGTGCTTACGACGCTTATTTTATGCGCTTTATTTTTTGTGCCTTTTATTTATGCGATTGCGGAAATTGCAAAAAGTCTTGCAAATATAGATATGGCTTTGCTCGACAAGACTTTAAGCTATATTAAAAATTATGAATTTTCATTACCGAATTTTGCTAAAAACTTTGAACCTGATATAAAAAGTTTCATTGCAAACTTGAATTTTGAAGGAATTATAAAACAAATTTTAAGCTATGCTTCAGGTATAGCAAAAAGCAGTGCAAATTTTGCTTTGCAGATGTTTTTGATAATTATTTTTTACTTTTTTACCAATCTTTATGGAAGAGACATTTTAAATTTTTTCAAAAAAAGTATTCCTATCGCCGAAAATGAACTTGACTATATGTTTAAGCAAACTTCAAATACAATGAGCGTTGTGTTTTACTCTACCATTTTAAACGCCGTTTTGCAAGGTTTTTTATTCTCAATTATTGCCGCAATTTACGGATTTGATATGATATTTTTTGCGATTTTATATGCGTTCTGTTCGCTTATACCTATTATCGGCGGTGCTTTGTGCTGGGCTCCGCTTGGACTTTATGAGCTTGCAAACGGCAATTTTAGTGCGGCTGTGATTATTTCACTTTATAGCATTATAGTTATTTCTACTATTGCGGATAATTTTATAAAGCCTGTAATTATTCGTTTTATAAATTCAAAACTTGTAGATAATCCGGCAAATATCAATGAAATTCTGATTTTTTTCGCGATGTTGGCAGGAATCGGCACTTTCGGTTTTTGGGGCATGATACTTGGACCTGCTATTTTGACTCTTTTTGTTTCGGTATTAAATTTATATGTTGATTTTTCGAACAAAACGGAGCATAGAAAAACGAAACACTAAAGTCATAATTATTAAAATTTCGGCTATTTAATAAAAATTTACAATTTCACATAAGATTATTGAATTCAAAGTAAAATTATAGTAAAATTATAGAAAAAATTTGTAAATATATAAGTATTTGCAACTATAAGGGGTTTTAAATGAAATTTCTTAAAATTATTTTACTCGGTTTATTTCTTTGTGGAAGTATGGCATATGGCGGTGGTGGTTGTCAAGGACTTAGTGAACGGATATTTAATCTGCAAAACGGAAATACCGTTACTGGTCATGCTACGAATGGTTTTGTGACATATTTTACTTACAAAGCGGAAAATACAGGCAGGATTACATTACAAATTACCAATTCTCATCCTGTTCCTATTAATTGGAAGATAGGTGTCAGCCAAAAAAAAGGCGATTGTACTAATATGCAAAATAAAGCGAAAGATCCGCTGCTTTCAGACGCCAAATTTGATGTCGAAAAAGACAAGACTTATTATATTTATATGGTCCCAGAAACGGCAAGAACGGAAGGTTTTGATTTTAATGCAAAGATTAAATTTATACCGAATACTGCAGGATATATCACATGCAAACAAGGCAGCAGCAACGGCGGTGAGTTAAAACCGGGACAGGAAAATATAATTAATGCGGATTCAAATAATCTCACTTTTTATCATTATAGACCAAATCAAAACGGAACAATGTATTTTCCGAAATTTGACAATATAGAAGTGGCTATACTTAAAAATTATGCTTCAAATTGTGATATGGCAAACTCTATGTCATATTATAAATTGGATGTAGGAAGAACTATAGATCTTGAAAACGGAGAGGATTATTATATATATTTCAAGAAAATTGCCGGTAAAAATGATGTAAATAATGGAAGAATAATTCCGGAATTCCCTTATAGTAATAGTGGCAATGTTATTGTGCCTGATGAAGATAAACAATGTGATTTATTGAGAGAATTTACAAATTTCAAGTCAGATCGTAATTGGCCTAATTGTAATGACGGACCTCACGCATTTTGTATGAATTTTGAATCGTGGTTATCTGCAAATCAATATTTATCAAACGGTTACATTAAATTAAAACCTGTTTCCGATGGAAAACTTGTAGCAAAAAATCTGGATCAGGCCACAAAAAATACGAGATTTGAAATAACGCAAATTGCTCCTACAGGCAATCGTTGTCCAATCAGACATGAAGTTACTGAATATGAAGTAAAGCAAGGTGAGACATATTATGTACTTATGAATTATGCTGATAACGGAAGATATCACTATGCTTTGGACTTGATTCCAAAAGGCTCACCGGGCGGTAATCCGGGAGTTTCAAGTTGTAAAGATATGATAGGAATACCTTCTACCGTATCTACCGACAACGCGCCAAATTGTGATCACGGATTTTGTAAAGAAGTAAAAACTACAAATACAATGAACGGATACTTTAAAATAATTCCTGATTCTAATGGTAATTTAAGCGTAGGCACTGATAATCCTAATGTAAAAGTATCTATAAGTAAAACAGGACCTGTCGTAGGCGCCGTATGCCCTGTAGAACCTGTAAAAAACAGTGATTCTTTGGATAATGCAAAAAAAGGTGAAACTTATTATGTATATGTAAGCGGTGCTACAAGTGAATATAATATTTATGCCGATATAAAAAATCTATGCGCAATAAAACCTTATATAATTAAAGATAGAATTACAAATGATATAACAAAATATGTTGAATTGGTATCGGATGATAACAAAACAATCAATTTTGATTCAAACTATTTGAAAATTTCTATTCCGAATACGATAGCTAAAGATTTCAGTATGACGGTATCAAGCCCTACAAATGTTATAAAATTTGGAGACATAAGCACAAAAAATGAAGACAATTGTAAAAATGCTTCACAAAAGAGTGTTTCATATACGTTTTCACAAAATTTCAAAGGCGATTTATATATTCCTTTCGGCGGAAGTATCAGCAAAACGGATAAACATATTCAAATAAAATTTAAATCGCCGAATTCTTCTACAAATACTGATGAAGCGAATTGGAATGATACCGATTTATGTTCAAATGCGCTATCAGCAGCTTTAATCAGCAATGATACAAAAATTTTATCACTGAATAGAATTATAGATGGCGTAGAGTATAAAAAAGTAAATTATAAATTGTCTTATATAACACTTGATTTATCTCAAGTTAAAAATGATAGTTCTGTTATAGAAATAACATCGCCGAATGGTCAAATAAAATTCGGTGATTTTAAATTGAATGATACCGAATGTTCACCCGCTTCATTAAAAAGTTTAAAATTTAGTATGAACTCAATAAAGAATTATGATAAAAAAATCTACATACCTATATCAGGCAGTTCAACTGGCGGAGATGATATTAAAATCACAGTTAATTCAAATTTAGATAACAACAAAAAATGTTTTGAAACTTTCAGAAGAGCAGGCATATCTACTTCAGGAGTTGTTGCAAACTATGATAAAACACGAAATGCATATATTTTTAGTGGAATATATGATTTTCAAACAGACAAGAGCAGTCCGTTTAAATTTGAAAGAGAACATTTTTTCAAATATCATGCAGATAGTAACGGAACCATCGAAGTTAAGGCTTTTAAATTTGAAGATGGAAAACAAGGCGCTGAAGCAAATGATGTTAATCTATATATAACGACTAAAAATCCTGGTTTAAATGATTATGAAAGTTGCCCGGCTACAAGTAATCTTAAGAATTTAAGGGTAACAGAGGGCGAGGATTATTATATATATTTTGACAATACAAATAATGACGTAGATATGCGATTTATAGAGCTTAAATTTACTCCTGATAAAACACCCGATCATAATAGTGGTGGAACAGATGTAAATGGAGGTACCGATCAGACGGGTTTGATAAAGCCTGAAGATGTTGAAGTCAAAGAAAAGAGTGAACCTTTTGGCAATGCGTATCCTGCCAGATTTAAATATATCACGAATGTTGATTTTCAAGTGGATGATAAAGGTGATAATGACCCGAGCAATGATACTATACAATATGTAACTATGAAAGACGATACAGGCGGATATTTTGATAGAGCCAGTATAAATGGAAACTATGTAATAATAGGAAATCGTGTAAATAGCTCTAACGGCGTAAATTTCGATAGAGCAAATATGGGAAATTTAAGAGAAGATACCGGATTTAGAACAAATAGCAGTCGTGCCAAAATAAAACTTCCACCGAATATCAAAGCAAAAGATATAAAATATGCAAAATTGTTTTGGAGCGGATTATTACAAGAAGGAAGAAACAGAAGTAATAGTTGGACGAATTGCGGTAGCAATCCGTCTGATAGATATTTAGATTTTAAAAATTATCTTTTAGGTGAAATAAAAGGTTATGACAGTGCAAAATTTAGAATAGCTAACGAAAATATCAAAAGCACGGATTTTGTGTCAAGACCGAATAAACAGACATATTATTTCGGTTCTACGGATGACTGCGGTGGTTGGAATTTTTCATATACGGCTTCTGTGGATATAGTAAACGAAATCAGAGAATATGTAAAAGCTAAAATAGAAAATTCAGCAACAAATAAAGAAGCTGAATTTGATTTTACAGCAGGAGATATATTATTTTCAACAGGTCCTACTTCAGGAATGAGTTTGCTGACAGGTGATGCCGTGTCGCCTGGTGGTAATATCATAAGAGGTAAATATGGCAACTGGGCTTTGGTAATCGTATATGATAAAGGTAATGATGCCCCATCAAAAGGTGAAGATTATTATGCTTATTACAAACCTAGAAGCGTTGTAATATATAAAGGCTTGGGTCTACAATCGGCACCGAGCGGCGGTAATTTACTTAGTTTTACTTCGGGTAATGGCAACCAGTATGCTACCAATGATATAAATAAAGTTACAGCAAAAAGTACTTTGACTATGACTTTTGACGGTTTCTTCACTCCTTTTGCAGATAAATATAATACAAAATTAAGTATATACGGATCAAGTGGAAGTAAAGAAAATACTGGTGAAATGGTTGCCGCCAAATCAATGGATGAAAATGAATACAGCTATAAAAATTTGTATAATGAAGCAAATCCTTCTATGTTTAATAACGATAATACACTAGTTAATTATTTTGACGGTAAAGGACAACTTAACGGAACAGCAAACGATTTGATAGTAGACTGTGCAGGAGGGGCTTCAACAGATTCCTGCGATTATAAATTCAGTGAGATAGTAGGGCAAAAAGGGGAGCTTGGTTTTGATATAGATACATACAATCTGAACGGACTTGGCATAATGAAAAGAAATAATACAGGAATAAATTTAAAAGTAATGACATATTGGGTTAGTAGCGGTAATTGGTCTGCAGCTGATGTATTTATACCTAGTGTCGTTGCTTTTTCAACAGATATATATGTTCCTGAGCTTTGTTATATAGATAGAGTTTATGATGCCAAAGGCTGGTTTAACTGGTATAAGTATAAATATGATAAAGATGTGACAAATGAAGAAGAAGCAGCCGAGGCTTCTATTAAAGATATAGTTAAAAAGCCAGATCCTGTAGAAAAGATAAAAGATATAAGACAGGAAAGAAAAACTGTTATAGCAGGCCAAGAGCTATATTACAGAACAATATTTTTAAATCAGGCCAAAAATGAAACAGCAGCGCAAAGTGTCGTTATAGCTGTAGATACTAAGGATAATACCTATACAGAGAATTCAGTAGGTATAGATAATATGCATAATTCTACAGATATATATGAAAATAAAAATACGGTATATTTGCGTGATAATGAAACGGGGTATTATGATAATATTCTAAGAACAGGCGGAGCTATAAAAGCGGATCAGGTACAATATATGGATTATAGAGATCGTTCGCCTAGATTGTATCTTGGAAAAGGTGCAGGAGATATTATAGGCGGTATACCTAACGGCGGAGATTTTACAAGGTTTGATAAAACAAACTATGCAGCTTTTGCTGAGTTTAATGCTACAGTTGGAAATTCATTTAAATTAAGTGCTATAGAATACAAAGTCGGATATGTAGTAAAAAATGATGGCGGTGAAATTATAGCCGATTTGAGAAAGCACCCTGTAAAGATAAAGAGATGTGATGTAGATAGTGATTATGAAAAAGAAACTAGAAAAAATGTAAATACTATTTTGCCGCTGGACGGTTTAAAAATAGTTAATCAAAATGTATCAGAAGCATTGCGCCCTAAAGATGGCAATATAGCTTTAGAGCAGGACGAGAGGCTTTATACTCAAGTCGCCGAGTTACCTTTTAGAGTAAATCTTGTATTTTCACCGAATTTATATGCAAGCAGAAATTTCGATGAATTATGTTCTTTATTTGATGGAGTAACTGGAAATTGTTTAATTTACGATGCAGAAAAGATTAAAACTGAAGCTGATAAAGGAGTAGATTTCGGAGACTTCTTTGAAAAAGATGCTAACGGCAATTTTACAGGACTTACAAATCAATTTACAAAAATGCCTTTTGACGGCGATGTATATGTGTCTGTAGTCACACTTGATGCGGCTAAATCATATGCTGATAAGAATGGCGTTTATTGTAAAAATCTTAAAGATAAAGATAAAGTAAAATTTTGTGTAAGCAAAAATCTTACAGATGATAAATGTGATAAGTATGATACTATAGATTATCGCATAGGCACCATAGATAAAAATAAGGTATTGTTTGAGCCGTTTTCGGTAAGTTTGCCTGATGCTTTTGACAGAGTTACTTTTATGGTGTCATACAAACCGTCTAAAGAATTCGGTATCGGTAGTGGAGTCGGATCTATTTTTACGACTATACAGGACTTACAAAAAAAGAAAGCTGACAAAACTATAACAGACGCTGAAAAAACTGAGCTTGAAAATGCATTGAATAAAATAGATAAGATTCAACAAATCCAGGATGCGCTTGGCGTTCCTGTTAGTGATGACGGCGTATTCAGAGTTTGCAAATCTACATTTTTTACCGTTCGACCTGCAAGTTTTACGATAGTAAAACCTACAGGAAAAAAAGTTACGGACGAAATGTATAAAACAGCTTTAAACGGCTTCGACAAATTCGCCAAGTTGGTAAATTTTAGCGGAACAGGCGATATAACAAGAGGAAATAATGCCATAAGCAATGATAAAATTTTAAGAATAGCAGGAGATTATAAGGAAAACAAAGATGTGATGTATAAAATTTATCCGCAAAGTTATCTTAATAATCCTGTTGTAAATTATTATCATATATTTGGCGGTGATTTCAACAATAGAATCAGTTTGCGCGGCGGTTTGGATTTAAGTGATTTTGGTAAGTATAAAAAAATCATAAATACAAAAACAGGAAAGCTTGAAACAACCAAGATTACAAAAGATGTCGTTAATGATGATGTCATTATAGAAGATAAAAATGCTCTTGTGCCTTTTATTTCAAACGAATGTGTAGATCATATGGATTCTACGGCATTTTACGGTCTTAAAGACGGAAGAGTGAATGTTATAAGCAGTAAAGGACTTTCAAATGATAGTTGCAATAAAGCTATACAATATAGGAATTTTAAATTTAACGGCAGAAAGTACAAATATGAAGGCAGCGGAATAGATTTAAATGTCAAAGCCGATTGTGCTGATAGATATCGTTTTGGCGGCGATACAGTTCTTGGTTCAAGAATTTGGGATATAAACGGTGTTCCTTTAAAAATTCAATTTGACCTTAGAAATTTACAAAGTTCAATCGATGATGATGGACAGGTATCTAACGCTGAAAAAAAGAAAGCCAGAATAAATCGAAGTTGGAGATATCTACTTGATCAAATAAACGGTGGAGTATCATCAAGAGACAGCAGACCTGGATTTATCAGTATTCCAAGTGCTAGTAGAGACGGAAAAAGTAAAGGTACTGATGCGAAAGACCTTAAAGACGAAATGTTTAATTATTTCAATGTCGGCGATGTAAAAGTAAATATAGTAGATAATACATTTACAAGGCAGGATCAACAATGGATAAAATCTATAAGTACTAATAAAAGACGCCCTGATAGAGGACCGCTTTGTGTATTGAATTCTACAAGCAATGCTCACACGAAAGCAAGCGACGAAAATGGTTACATAAAACCTGGTATGGTAGGTTGTGATACCACTATGGCAGACAATAAATTCCTTGTGCTTAGATATCAACCGAAGAAGATTGATGTTTCTATAAGTGATTTGCAAAATAAAAATAGTATTCCTAACACAAAAGGTTTTACATATTATAATGAACCTTTTACAGAACTAAAGACATTTGATTACGACAGAAAAGATATTTCATCTGTTAATAATGCCGTCGTTGACGCCGAAAATACACAACTTGCAAATTTAAATATATTTGCTATGGCACTTATAGATGACAATGTTTTTGACAGTATAGATGCAAACGGAGTTACGCTTGCTTCATTATATGACGGAACAGTCATTCGAGGACATGTATTGAGCGGTTCTACAGCTGATATTCCTTATGATGTTCCAAGGTGCGGTTTTTCAAATAATATAAATTTCAGCTTATTATTTGATCCTTTTGCGGATATAAACGATGACAGACATACGTCTAATGTCGGTTTAACTACACAAGTATCCAGAAATCAAACTATTTGTTACGGTTATGACGGCAGAGGAAATTGCTTAAATATAACAACACCGAATTTTACACAAATGAGTAAAGAAGAGTGCGAAAAAACAGGAAATTTCGATATTCGTTGTATGATGAGCGTAAGCAGAGTAAATGAATCAAATATTTTACAAAGCAATTTTCCTGCAGAGTCTAAACCTTTCGCATATCCTATCCAAAATGCTATAAGTTATTATTCGGATTCTTTGACAAATAATTTTAATATCAATTCTTTCAGAACTGCAAATGCCAATGGTGTTTACAGCAATAAAAGCAGTGATTATACCATTTTAGCTCGTGCTTTTGATAATGGTGTCATAAGCAATAAACCTGTTGTCTATATGAATTTTGATAGACCGCAAAAAGTAGAAAAAAATAACTTTGACGGACAATTCCCTGTATTTTTAACTATTGAAGATTTTGGTTTGGAAAATTTACACATCGCGGATAGATTAAAAACGCCAAGTTTTGATACTGACTATGATTTAGTAAGTATAGATAAAAGCAAACTAATCAGCGGTCCGGGTACTTTTACAGGTGCGCCTTTTGATGAAAGCAACGGTTATGAAAGTATAAAGATAGGCAAAGGAGCCGGAATATCATCTATGTCACTCGGTGCATATGCACGACAATATTTCAGAACAGCATGCCCTACAAGTCCTGTAGCTTGCGAAAAAGCTGCAAACCCGGGTATTGCAAAAACTGAATTTTTAAGACAAAATCAACCTTATGCGCTGTTTGTATATGGAGCTTTACATTTGGATGATGCGATAAGACCCGCTAGAGTTCCATTAAAACATGGTGGAGAAAAAACTTATCCGTATGATAGAGTTAAATACGAGATTGAGACAAAAGTAGATCCTAACGGTTTAGAAAAAAATTTATATTCTGTCATATTTTGTAATAAAATTAACAACTGCACCGGCATACCGAATAAAATTGCCGGCTATGGAGTAACAAATACTCTATTTACTGAATTGGCAGCTGATAGAAATTTTCCAACAAGTGGAAAAATAGGAAACAGATATATGGTAAATATTTTTGATAACAACAATGTTAATGTTTTTGAAAAGTATCCTTGGGCAGGTCGTACTATAAATAATCCTCAAACCAATCAAAATCCAAGAGCCACTGAATCTCTAGTAACTGTTAATTCTATTATGAATAGAGGTGTAGAAAGTATAAATATAGGATATGACAAAGATAATGATAAAGGTGAGAAAGAAATAAGATTTATGGTGCGTCCTTGGCTTGAATTTGCCAATGAAAATGATAGATATCTATTTATAAATTCAGGTGATTTTCTAGGTAAAAATGCTAGACCTCAATATTTTAATGCATTTAACATAGAAGTATTTTCTATAACTGGAAATTGGGGCGGTGAAGGCTCTATAAAAGGTATAGATTCTAAAGAAAGCGTCAAAACAAACCCAAAAAATAGCGATTATGTCGGAAGTTTCAGCGGAACCAATAAAGAAAACAAATTCAACTCTGCAGGAGAATTTGGCAACCCTAATACCAAAAAAAGACGAATGGATTGGTAATCTGTTTGTCGCTATTATTTATTAAAAGCCACGATTTTTATCGTGGCTTTTTTAAATTTAGGAAGTTATATATTTTTTAAAAATCTTTTTTACTATCTTTATACTTAAAATATCGATTTTTTGTATTTTGCAATTTTTCACTATTTATTACGTAAAATAAGTTTTAATTTAAATTATTAAAAATTAAAAACTAAAGATAAAAAAATAAATATAGTTAGTTTGAAAATTTTACAGTTTAAAATTAAAAATTTTTTGTTTTTATAAAAATAGTAAAAATTTCTAAAATATTTACATAAACAGAACAGATATGAAATTTTAATGTTAAAGAAATTAGCGACAAATGTATAAATGCAATCAGATTAAATAAATTTAAATGTATAAAAAGTTGCAGTTTTAATTTAAAAAGAGCAAATTTAACAAATGTTTGTATCAAGTTTATATTAAAAATTTCACTAAGTTGTTTAAGCCGAATTTTAATAAATAAATATAATAAACAGCTTTTTTATATCATGCCATTTTTAAATTTTTAAAATAAGTAATTTAATAATTATCAATTATTAAAAAAGCTTATGAAGTGTCTAAAATTTTGCTTATTTTATAATTCATATGGAAATTTAATAATTGAAATTTCAGTTTTCAGTCAAAAAATTTAATTTCGGCATTGCTGAAATTTATATATTTTAAATTTCTCGTAGCTGCTTTTTATAAATTTAATTAAATTTTACATAAGCATAATGTATTTTTACAAAATGCTATTAAATTATTGTTTTAAATAATTTTTATAAAATTCCCAAACCTTGCCGTTTTTTAAAGCTTTCATTATTACAGGTTTGGCCAATACCGGACTTGAAATTTTATCCGCACAATACATCGCAAACATTGCGTTTAATAAAACTATGTCAAATTTCGGACCCGTCAGTTCTCCGCGCAAAGTCGCTTCCAGAATTTCGGCATTTTCTTTACTGCTTCCGCCCATAATTTCGCTGTGAAATGCTCTTTTAAATCCGAACTGCTCAGGTGTAATTCTATATTCTATTATTTTTCCGTCTTTAAGCTCGTGAATTAATGTCTCATCGCAAGTCGTAATCTCATCCATTCCATCCATTCCATGAACTACAAGAGCGTGTTTTCTGCCAAGTTTTAGCAATGTTTGAGCCATCAGTTTATTGACTTCTTCCAAATAATTTCCCATTATTTGATTTGTGAGTGCTGAATTCGGATTTAAAAGAGGTCCTATGGCGTTAAATACGGTTCCTATTTTAAGACGTTCTCTGCACTCTTTAACTTCTTTTGTAATAGAATGAAAATGCGCCGCGTGAAAAAATGCAAGTCCTTTTTTGTGAAAAATTTTGCGAATTTCATCCAAATCACTTATAAGCGGTACGCCGATAGCACCTAATGTATCGCTACTTCCGGCAAGACTTGTAATTGCTTTATTTCCGTGCTTTGCTACTTTTACTCCAAGAGCAGCCACTATAAAAGCGACTGTAGTTGAGATATTTATTGTTTTTAGATGATCTCCACCGGTGCCTACTATATCAAACATCGGCGTAGGATCTTTATATGTTTTTGAATATTTAAGAATATTTTGAATAAATGCCGCAAGAGAATCAGGGTAGAGTGATTTTTCGCTTATTAAAACCAAAAGTCCTGCAAGTTGAACTATATCATAATCTTTTTCGTGCAAAGCTTTGCAAATAACACTGTAATCGTCACTATCAAGCGGAAAGTTCTTTTGAAGTTTTATCATAAACGGTGCAAAATCAGTCATTTTATCTCCTTTTATCTAAATTTCATTTCTTATAATTAAACTTTTAGGAAGTTTAAAATTTTCAATTATTTCGCGCTCTTTTTCACGCATTTCTCCATTATCAGTTTCGTGATCAAAACCAAGTATATGCAAAAATCCGTGCGTAAAAAGCAGTGCTATTTCATCATTTACGTTGTGTCCAAGCTCGTTTGCTTTCCGCTTTGCCAAATCCAAATTTATAACAACCGAACCTATCGGAAAATCGCCGTAATTATCAATTTTTGAAAATAGTGGAAAACTAAGCACATCGGTTGTTTTATCTATTCCTCGTTCAGTCAGATTAAGCTCTTTCATTTCATCGCTGTTTACAAAAACCAATTCAACATTATAAGAGCCTAAAAATTTATTTATATCATTTAAAATTTGTGGAAATTCCGTTTCGCAAATAACCATTTTATACCCTTTTTAAATAAAATTTCATATAATTTTATCAAAAATTTTACGAAAAAAGGATAAAAAATGAAAGCGGTTTGTGTAATTAGCGGCGGAATGGACAGTTCAACGGCTGCATTCATTGCAAAAGAGCAGGGCTATGAAATTTTGGCTTTGCATTTTGATTACAATCAACGAACAATGAAAAAGGAAAGAGAGTGTTTTAATTTAATTTGTGATGATTTGGGTGTAAAAAGTCGTGAAATTTTGGATGTAAGTTTTATAGCGCAAATCGGAGCGAACTCTTTAACCGATAAAAATTTAACCATACAAAAAACAGGCGTAAAAAGTGGAGAAATTCCAAATACTTATGTTCCTTTCAGAAACGGAATTTTTTTATCAGTAGCGGCGGCTTTTGCTGAAAAAGAGGGCGCCGATGCACTTTTTATCGGCGTTGTGGAAGAAGACAGCAGCGGATATCCTGATTGCTCGGAAAATTTTATAAAAAAAATAGAAAGTGCGATAAATGCAGGAACTTCGCCAAATTTTAAACTTGAAATAAAAATTCCGCTTGTTCATTTAAGTAAAACTCAAATTGTAAAAAAGGCTCTTGAAATCGGTGTGCCGCTAGAACATACGTGGAGTTGTTATGAAAGAGAAGATAAAGCGTGCGGACTTTGCGACAGTTGTCGTTTAAGACTTAAAGGTTTTAAAGGCGCAGACACGAAAGACATAATACCTTATATTTAAAAATTTTTATATTTTATTTATTAAATTTTTATTAAAAAAATTTGAAATTATGCTTAAATTATGATACAATCACGCCAAAATTTTTACACAAGGAATTACAATGAGAATTTTAATCGTTGAAGATGAAATTACATTAAATAAAACCATTGCTGAGGGTTTAACTGAATACGGATACCAAACCGACACGTCAGAAAGTTTTAAAGACGCTGAGTATTATGTAGGTATTAGAAATTACGATTTGGTATTGAGCGATTTGATGTTACCTGATGGCAACGGAATAGAACTTATAGAAGCTATAAAGGCTAAATCACCGCGCACATCTGTTGTGATAATATCTGCCAAAGATGATAAAGAAACAGAAATAAAAGCGCTTCGTGCGGGAGCTGATGATTATATTAAAAAGCCATTTGATTTTGATATTCTGGTTGTGCGTTTGGAAGCTCGTTTAAGATTTGGCGGCACAAATGTTATAAAAATAGATGATTTGGTTATTGATCCGGATGAAGAAAAAATAATATACAAAGACCAGGAAATTGAGTTAAAAGGCAAACCTTTTGAAGTTTTGACACATTTAGCGCGCCATAGCGATCAAATCGTAAGCAAAGAACAACTTTTGGATGCGATTTGGGAAGAACCTGAGCTTGTTACACCGAATGTTATTGAAGTTGCAATAAATCAAATTCGTCAAAAAATGGATAAACCGTTAAATATTTCTACAATCGAAACTGTTCGCCGAAGAGGCTATAGATTTTGCTTTCCAAAAAAAGCTTAAGATTTAAATTCATTACGCAATTAATTGTAGCTTCTGCTATGTTAATTGCTGTATTTTCGACCATGCTTTATCATTATATAAAGATTACCACTTATGAAAGTGTGGTCAGACAAATGCTGATTTCAGCTGACAAAATTTCAGAAAAAAATCCATCAAATGGAGATTTAAGTGAATTTTTAGTTAAATTAAATCTTAAAAATTTCACCGCTTCCGTTCAGGATGGACAAAAATTGGAAAAACCCGAATTTACAAAAGAAAAAGTTGCGGATAAAATATTTTTGGTTTTACATTATCCTTACGGTGCAAACCGAAATTTAATCTTAAAAACCGATATTACTATTTATTATGAAATTGTAAAACAAATTTTAACCGATATAATAATGGTAAATACCGTGATGATTTTTCTTGTTCTGTTTTATGCGTTTTTCTTATCTAAAATGCTTTTGATGCCTATAAAAACAATAAATACAAAGCTTGCCGGCATAGATGAAAAATTTTTACGTCCTGTAGAAAAAGATGAGTGTCCACTTGAATACAGGTCTTTATTGGAAAATATAAATCGTTTAATAGAAAGAATTAAAACTTTTGTTCTTTATCAAAAAGAGCTTTTTATCGGTATAGCGCACGAACTTAAAACGCCGCTTGCCGTGATGAAATCAAAAAACGATGTTACGCTTATAAAAGAGCGGGATAATGCGCGCTATATTGAAGCTCTTAAAGTAAATAACGCTACAATCGACAGTATGAATAAAATGATAAGTCAAATTTTACAAATCGGTCGTCAGGAAGGCGCTCAATTTGAAGAATTAAAAGAGATTGACATTATTGAATTTCTGCGTGAATCGGCAAATAATTTTAAAATTTTAGCAAGGATGGATGATAAAGATATTATCACTGATTTTCAACCTGATAGTCTTAAAATTTCAGCGCAATCAAATCTTTTAACGCACATAATGCAAAATTTCGTCCAAAATGCCATAAAATTTTCACCAGCCGGAGGCGATATTGTTATAACTTCCTGTTTAAAAAATTCACATTTTAAAATTTGTATTATAAATGACGGTGAGAGCATAGACGAAAGCGTAGATTATTTCGCACCGTTTAAGCGCTTCGGCAAAAAAGACGGCGCCGGACTTGGACTTTTTTTGGCTAAAGGAGCCGCACAAGCTATGGGCGGAAGTGTAAGTTTAAAAAATAGAGATGATCAAAAAGGCGTAATTGCTACGTTTGAGATGGATATAAAAAAATAAATACTCTAAAAAATAGTTTTTAACAATTCTCTTTTAAAATTTAAAAATAGTCTTAAAATTCAAGTATTTTGATAAAAACAATATAACAAGCTTAAGTCAAAATTTTAATAAATTTTAAACTTTTAAACTGCAAAATTCAATAAGTTGAAAACTTATATTTAAAATAAAATTATTTAGCATTGAAAACAAAATTAAAAATGCCTACGTGACTTTATTTTTTACGGTTAAATCTTTAATATTCAAAAAAAATACAAAATTTTGATGAATTTCAAATAAAATAAAGCTAATTTGTAGTATAAGCTAACTTTATTTTTACAAAAGGCGGAAAAATGTCGTTAATGATCACAAAAGATTGTATTTGTTGCGATGCATGCAAAGATGAATGCCCTGTCGGGGCTATTTACGAGGATGAACCAATTTATGTCATAGATCCTGATTTATGCTGTGAGTGCGTGAATGATTATTCTGAACCTGCTTGTATTGTAGAGTGCCCGGTAGAGTGCATCGTGCCGGATCCGGATAATGTCGAAACGCTTGAAGAGCTGAAATATAAATACGACCATTTTGCGGGAAAATAATGCCTAAAAGAGTTGCTGTAATCGATCTTGGTTCTAATTCCATGAGGCTTGCGATTTTCGAGCGCACAAGCAGGTTCGGATTCTACATTCTTGCCGAGCATAAACTTAAAATTCGTCTTGCAAACGGTGCTTATGAAAACGGTGGGATGCTTCAAATGTCTGCCATGCAAAATGCTTTGGAGGCATTTTTGGAGTTTAAAAGTCTTATAAAAAGCTACCGCGCAAATCGTGTGCTTTGTGTCGGAACTTCCGCGTTAAGAGACGCGCCGAATAAAAACGTTTTTATAAATATGGTAAAAAAAGCCGCAAATATCTCCATAAGAGTGATTGATGGCACCAGTGAAGCGAATTTCGGAGCTATTGCAGCGTTAAATTTGCTTGCAAATTTTACAGATGCTACTACGCTTGACATAGGCGGAGGTTCCAGCGAACTTGCTTGCATAAAAAATAAAAAAATAGTAGATAAAATTTCATTAAATATAGGAACTGTTCGCTTAAAAGAGCTGTTTTTTGATAAAAGAGATTTAAGTGGACTTGAAGATTTTGTTAAAGAGCTTATCGATAAAATTCCGGCCGACTTTAAAAATGAAAATCTTATAGCAATCGGCGGAAGCGGACGTGCACTAAGTAATGCCATTATGAATTTGCAGGAATATCCGCTAAAAATCGTGCATAATTTTATTTATGATTATAATATTTATAGAAATTTTATGAGTCAGATTATAAGATCGAAAGCGATTGATTTAAACAGATTTCCTATTAAAAAAGATCGATATGATACTATTCGTGAGGGTGTATTTATTTTTAGGCAAATAGCTGATTTTTTGGGCGCTAAAAAAATTATTACAAGCGGAGCAGGTGTTCGCGAAGGAGTGTTTTTAAGTTCTATTTTAGGACGTGGTACGCGTTTGCCGGAGAATTTTAACCCAAGTCTTAAAAGTCTGCAAGATAGATTTAGCGTAAAAAATAGCAATAATATCGCCAAATATGCTAAAAATTTATTTGAAATTTTAAGTCCGCTACATAAACTTGAGGAAAAATACAAATATTTGCTTACAAATGCCGCTAAAATTTGCGAAATAGGACTTAAAGTAGGATTTTATGCCAAACATCTGCATGCAAGTTATCTTGCACTGAATGCTTTAAATTATGGGTTTAAACATGACGAAAAAGTGCTTATAGCGGCAATTATAGCGCTTCACGGTAAAAAAGAGCTTGGCGTGGAATTTAATGATATAAAAAAACTTTTGCCAGGAGAGAAAATTGTAATTTGGCTTAGTTTTTTGCTTGAATTTGCGAGAATTCTTAATGAAAATAGCGATAAAATTTTTGCTCTAAACTATAATAATTTTAATTTAAAAATTGTCGGTGCAAAAGAAAATTTAAATTTAAAGGAAAGTATAAAAAAACTTCCAAAACCTGCTATTTTTGCTATAAGTTTAGTATAAAAATATTTTAAGCCAAAATTTAATTATCAAGTTGCTTGATTATATTTTAATAACAAAAATACTGTTTTTATAAAATATAACAACGTCAAAAAAATATTAAAAACTTGCCGATTTTTTAAAAATATACTTGAAATTTTAAAAATTTTAATTTAAGGCATAAATTTTCAATCATTAAAAAATTTGTAAATATTTGAAATTATTCTCTACGCGGTGAAAATTTTTATGTATTTTTTTATACGATTTGGCATATTATTTTATAAAATTTTTAAATTTACAACTTAAAATTTTGAGTTGATTTACAAAATTTTTCGCATAAATTTTGTATTAATCTGTGTTGGTATTTTAATAAATTTAAACAAAACTATTTTAAAATTTAAAAAGCTTTTTATTTTAATAAAATCAGTATTTATGACACTTGCAACGATTATTTCATCTATGACAATGTTGTATCTTTGCATAAAAATACATAAATAATATTGTAAAACAGCAGTAAAATTGCTAAAATTTTTGTTAAAAATGGATTAAAAACAAAAAGTAAAATTGTAAAAAATACTATAAATATTATTGCTGTAAAAATAAAATTCGAATTTTGATAAATATAATTAAAAAAGCTGAAATTTAATACGGTAATTATCAAACTGAAAATAACTGTAAATTGTACAGATAAAATTTCTAATTTTTTATTCTATTTGCAGTCATAAAAATTCTCTAATTAAAAATTTCGTTATTGTATCAAAAAATATTTAAATGGTGCAAAAGCACCATTTTTAATTAGAATAATTAGAAATTTAGGTTTTTGGCCCATTTTTCAGCACGGCTTTTCCAATCGCCGTCGCCTTTAAAATCAACAACAAGACCGATAAATTTGCCATTTATAAATGAACGGGAAAAATTAAATTTATATCCGTTTGCATCTGTCGCACCTATAATTTTTGCTTTTTTTAGCACCGGCAAAAATGCGCTAAGCCCACTACAAAAGTCATTTCCGTGCCTTTCTTGATTTCCGACACCGACAAGAGCCACTTTTCTTCCGTTAAAATCGGTTTGATTTAAAAGTCCTAATTTATCGTCAAAATTTGCAAAAATTTGTCCGTCACCATGTGTAGAGGCGGCAAAAATAAAGCCATCATGTGAGTTTAAATCATTTTCATTAAGATTTTTCGCCTCAATTACATCCGCTTTTAAAATATCGGCAATAAACTCTGCAACTTCCTTTGTATCACCACCTTTTGTAGCATAAGACACTAAAATTTTACTCATTATTTCTCCTTAAAATAAAAATTTTTATGATTTTAGTCAAAAAAGATAAATATTTTTGCCTTAATGCTACATGAAAATGTATTTCGAAAGTAGGTTATAATAATTTTCGTGATTGATTAAAATTTGATTGTGTTGAAAAAACAGTGGCTCCGGATGCTGGATTTGCGTATAAGAAATTTTTAAGCTTATATAAAACACTATAAAATACTATTAAACTACTTAAAATAGGAGCTTTTGTATTTTAATCTTACTTTAAAGTATTATACTAGCCTGTCATGTATCATTAAATTTGATAAACAAATGATGAGTATAATTTTAAAACCAACAAAACATATTAAAAGCTATAATTCTATTTTTAATAAAAAAATTTTTTGAAATTATGATAAGTGTTATAGTTTTAGTAAAATGTATTATAAAATAAATTTGGAAATTTAGAAGCCGATAAAATAGCCTCTAATCTCATCAATGAACACTATGAAAACATTAAAGAAATAAAACAAAAAGAAAAATGTCGTTCAACCACTGTTAAATAAGCTTTTTAACCAAGATTTGGCAAATGATGATTTTACAAATAGAGTTGTGATACACACACTAAGACATACATTTGCTTCTCATCTAGCCATTAAAGGAACACCAATTCTAACAATTAAAAAACTTATGAATCACTCAGATATAAACCACACTTTAAGATATGCTAAACTTGCTCCTGATAGTGGAAAAGATATGGTTAAAAAGCTTTATAATTAGACTATTTATTTATAGAGCAATATAATTTCTCTACACTAATTCCACTAAAACAACACTATCATCACTTAAATTTTTAAGAGCATCTGTAAAGTCACTTTTACTAAATAAAACATAATACTTAATTTTAAGAGTAGTTTTTATATTTTTAGATTTTTCTTTTAGGCCTTGTAAAATGTCAGTTCCTACTTTTTTATTTGAGTATTTACACTCAGCAACTATCAAATAATCTTTTGCTATACACACAGCATCAATTTCTATATCCTTATCCCACCATCTGCCGCATTTTAATAGATCGTAATTGTTTAAAAGATACTCTATGCATAAATTTTCATAAACTGGCGATATAAAGCCATTAAAGCTCTCTTTTATTTTTTCTAAAACATAGTTTGTATTTCCAAGCTCTAACTGACTCTTATATGGTAAAACGAACTTAAACCAAAATCTAAAAAAACTATCTTTTATAAAATAAAGTCCTTTTTTACTCTTATTTGGGTTGTTTTCAGTGATTGGAACATCTTTGTAGATAATATCAAGTTCTATAAGCTTTGAAATAAAAGATGTGATATTTTGTACATTTTTATTTAGTCTATTTGAATATTGCCTAGTTTATGTTCACCATTTGCAATTGCTTCTAAAATTGAAAAATATGTGCTTACTTCATTTACTTTATTTTGTAAAATAAATTGTGGCTCATTATAAAGATATGAGTTTGGGTTTAATATGTTTTTTTGAATATTTTCAAAGATATTACCACTATCTTTAAATATCTCTAAATATTTAGGAACTCCATATAAAATACTATAAAGCTCTATTAACTCTACTTTTAATCTGTTTGGAAAAAACTCACTTAAATACTCAAATTTCAAAGCTTCAAGCTTGATAGAACTAGTTCTTCTTCCATAAAGAATAGTCAAAGAAAATTTATTGTTCTTATAATCATCATTTAATTCAAATACTTATTTACAAACATTATAATTTCTTTTTGATTTTTTAGTATTTTATCGTTTTTAAATTATAATAATATAAAAAGCTAACTTAAAAATAAGATTATAAAAAACTATATTTGCTTTTATAATCTCTAGCAATATAAAGCGGAAATTTATCTTATCTCTAAATCCATATCACTATAATTATCTTTTAGGAATTTGTCACTTAAAACTATACATGTAACTTCAAAAATGGCTCTTTTATATGATAAAAAATTGGTCAAATTTGTATAGATAAGCGTATCATCAATATCAAATAAAAATATATGATTTTTTAACTCTTTCATATAAAAACTCCTTTTTTGAAATTCATAGGAGTATTTTATACAAACAGCCACCCAAAATTTGTCCTTTTGAGAAAGAACGAGTGAGAAAATAAATTCAATCCCCTTAAATCGGGTCAATGTCTTTCAATTCTAAATGAAAGAGAATGTGTGGAAGATTTAGCTAAACCTGTTTCAATCCCCTTAAATCGGGTCAATCTCTTTCAATCTACTGGAAAAGTTGCGACCAGTAGGGCATTAGTACCTTAGTTTCAATCCCCTTAAATCGGGTCAATGTCTTTCAATTGTGCTTTTGAGCTATTTCAGAAATGGTGGAAACAGTTTCAATCCCCTTAAATCGGGTCAATGTCTTTCAATTTATGTACATCAATAAGACAGGGTTTAAAATATATAGCCGTTTCAATCCCCTTAAATCGGGTCAATGTCTTTCAATCTCTTTTATACACATATAGATTTCTTACAAAGGATATTAAGTTTCAATCCCCTTAAATCGGGTCAATGTCTTTCAATTAGGTTTAGCAGAAGATATAAGAGAGGCAGAACTTAAAGGTTTCAATCCCCTTAAATCGGGTCAATGTCTTTCAATAGTCTGGAAAACCAGTGTTAGAAAGACCAACCAGTTTCAATCCCCTTAAATCGGGTCAATGTCTTTCAATTCAACATAGTAGCCTTCATTCTAGGAGTAGGTTTCGGATTGTGTTTCAATCCCCTTAAATCGGGTCAATGTCTTTCAATAAAGTAGGTAATGACGAAAAAGGTATAGAAAGGAATTTGATGTTTCAATCCCCTTAAATCGGGTCAATGTCTTTCAATCGTATGTAATGCGTTTTTCATTACAGATGATCTCTACACGTTTCAATCCCCTTAAATCGGGTCAATGTCTTTCAATCTCAAATAATGACAGAGCAAGAAGAAAATGGAATAAGTGTTTCAATCCCCTTAAATCGGGTCAATGTCTTTCAATGCACTCTTTCAAAACGTTATTGACCGCTTTGAAGATGTTTCAATCCCCTTAAATCGGGTCAATGTCTTTCAATCAGAAATGGAGCAAATAAAAGATAAGTTAAACAAGTTTCAATCCCCTTAAATCGGGTCAATGTCTTTCAATGCAGTAGTGATGATACTATTGTCTATGAGTGTTATGGCGTTTCAATCCCCTTAAATCGGGTCAATGTCTTTCAATTCGAAAGGATTTAATATATATAATCTACAATCTAGTGTTTCAATCCCCTTAAATCTGGTCAATGTCTTTCAATAAAAATGGTAATGTACGTGTGTATTACAAGCATACGTGTTTCAATCCCCTTAAATCGGGTCAATGTCTTTCAATTTATAGCAGAAGTATTTGCTGCTGCTATAACAGGTTTCAATCCCCTTAAATCGGGTCAATGTCTTTCAATTTTGATCTTAATAAGGATATTATCGAGATCAAAAGAAAATGGGTTTCAATCCCCTTAAATCGGGTCAATGTCTTTCAATGAAGAAAAATGAAAGACCTACAAGAGGAGGCTGAGAAGAAGTTTCAATCCCCTTAAATCGGGTCAATGTCTTTCAATCTTACTATAACAAAAGAGATTGTTTATTTAGATAAACGTTTCAATCCCCTTAAATCGGGTCAATGTCTTTCAATAGCCTAAACTATTACAACTCATTCATAAAAGACAATGAAAATTATATCAAATTTATCTTTTTAAATCCTTATATCATCTAAATTTCAAGCAAAAAGTTCGCAAACCTAGTAAAATTTACAAAGAGCAACTTGGGAATTTCGACTACTTTTTTTATAAAATATCCTAAATTTGGCACTTTCAAAAAATAAAAAGTTCGCAAATCAAATTTAAAAAAGCCAAAATTTTTAGATTTGCTAATTTTAAGTGAAAGTTAAGTTTGGTATTACATTTAAAATGGGCAGTTGAAACTTAAGTTAAACTAAAAGTTCGCAAACCTAAATTTAAAAAGGTCAAATTCATAGATTTGCGAAGTTTTTTTCATCTTAAATTTATCAAAGTCCCAAATTTAGCCATCAAAAAGTTCGCAAATCAATTAGTAAAGATATTGATAAAATTACTCAAATTTTTTAAAAATTTCATCTATCTGGCTCTCTTTGAAAATCTTTTGCAACTCTGCCTTTCTTCTAAATATCCTAACTCTCTTTTTGCTAGCATCTTTTGCTAAGTTTTCGATGTGACTTGCGATTTTGCTGCGCTTATCATCGCTTATATCAATCTTACTTTTATCTAGCTTTTTTAAAAGCCTAGTTATCTCATCTAAGCTAGCAAGCTTTATGATATCCATGGCATTTGTGCTGTCGCTAGGCTCTTCTTTGCTCTCTAAACTTAGCCTTTCAAGCTCTTTTTTTGCCTCATCTACAGAGTCGTGATCTGGATAAGTTCTGATGTGCTTTTCTATCATCTCTTTGTAGTATCTGTTTTGCTTGCTTTCACTAACATAAGCCCAATTATCCCAAGCTTTTTTATCCTCTTCTTGCTCTTTTTGTTGTTTTATCTGTGCGTTTATCTGCTCTAGTTTTTCTTTTGCCTCTTTAGTAGGGTCGCTGTCTGGATAGTTTTTTATGAATCTTTTTAAAATATCGATATCTTGTGTATTTTGGATAGATTGCCATTTTTTAAGAATTTCTAAATTTTCAAGCTCCTCTTTGGAAAGTGAGAGTTTAAAGCAACTATCATCAAAATTAACCAATGAGCTATAAAGTTTCAGAGACTTCCCTTCTGTTTTTGCAGTTGCAAAATCGCCAATATCCATATACTTCAAAGCAAAATCACCTCTGCTCTCTTGCTCCATCGCCATAGCTAAAAGCTCTTTTAAAGAGTCATTTTTTTCTAAATCGCCCCAATAAGGAAATTGCCACAATATCTCTTTTTCAAAAGCAGCTAAATACTCCTTTATCTCATCTTGCGATAGGTTTGTTATCTCAATGGTGCATTTTCCATAGCCATATGGCTTTGCAAAACCTAAGTTGTGAAAGGTGTTTTGGGTATTGTGAAAAGTTATGGCTGAGATGAGCGCTCCGATTTCTGCCTTTTTTAGGTTGTGAAATCTAACTTTGCCGCTAAATTTAGTCCCTTTGTCAAGTGGTTCGAAAAATGACTTAACGTTTTCTGAGCCATTTTTTTGGTTTTTAGTAGAAACTTCGTCGCCTTTATGAACTGGATATCTTTTTCTACCTGCAATCTCAAATCCATCATCCATATAGCTTTTTAATTTGTCTACAGGTTGTTTGATGTAATTTGGATAGTAAGAGGCTCTTGGCGTTCCTAAAATCTCACCTCTTAAAGGAAGCTCTTTTGGGTTGCCCAAAGCAAGAAAGTGGCTAAAATAGACTCTTCCTTTAAGTGCTTCTTTGGTATCTTTGTCGGTATATCCAAATATGGCCTGAGTTAGGTCTAGTGAGTTTTTTGTGTTTTGAAGGATACCTGCTGAAATGCTGTGTTTATAAATGATTTTATACATATATGCAAGTCCAAAATGAAGAAGTTCGCCATCATCATCTAGCTGGAAAAATACCGGCACTTTTCCTGCCTTTTCAAGTTTTGCTTTCCAATAGGCCCAGTCAATCGACTCTTTTGGCTCTGTTTTTCTATCATCAAAGTAGGCAAATTTAAAGTCTTTCATCATCTTTTGTGAAACTAAAATCTCTTTTCCTGTCTTCTCAAAAAAGATAAACTCATAAATCTTTCCAGACGAATCTTTTGGATTTTTAGCTTCTTTTCTAGCACTTGGCTGACCTGTAAATACGATAGTTCCAGCTTCTCCACTGCTATCTTGTATATAAATATTTCTTGAACTGTTCTTTTTTGTAAATTTATTTTCTAAATTTTTGCCTTTTAAAGGAGAATCTTCATACTTATATTTAGCAGTTTTTAGCTCTTTGTTTTTATTTTTATTTTTATTTTCAAAATAACCATCTCTAAATTCCTTAGAAAACTCTATATTGTAAATTTTATCAATCTCTTTTTGGCTAATCCTACCTGGAATTCCACAATCTTGTATAAAAAAATCACTATCTTTTTTATATAGCCAACCACAATACGTAGTTTTTTTCATCTGCTCCATATAAAAATTTTTTGCATCAGAGAAGTCTCTAACAGCGTAAGTGTTATCATCAAAATCTCTAAGTTTAGAAAAGCTAATAATCTCTAAAACGCTTCTTATAGTGCCTTTTATACTTGTAGCCGGGATAAAAAACTTGCCGTCAATGTTGCAAAACTTTGTCTCTTTTTTGCTCTCTTCTTTTCTATCTTTTTTGCTGTTTGCAATAAAAATTGGAGAATGTGCAGTTATGCTTAGCTCCAACTCTCCACTCTCTCCATCTCTAAATGGAATATCGTGGCTAATCTCCTTTGCCCAAGATGGATAAAATACTTTTTTGTTTAGTGGGGCAAAATTATAAGGTGCTTTTATCATCTCTTAACTCCTTTTTATCTCTTTGCTAAAACCGGCAAAAACAACTCTGTCTAAAATGGGCGTTTTAAACTCATCTAAGATATTGCCTTGCATATCTTTGGCAAATCCACCTTCAAATTTGTAAATTTGAGCCATTTTGATGTAGAGTGATGAGTCTGAAATGTTGCTTGCATAAATTTCAATATCATCATCCAAAACACCGTCTAAATTCGTCTGGCAAACTAGCCATTTTCCATCGAGCATTTTTATAGAAATACCTGTTTTGGTAGCCTCGTTGTAAAAATACGCTTCGCTTATAAAGCCACTTTCATCACTTATCTTTAGAGAGCTGTCTATGAAAAGATCTTTGCTGGTGTCAAATTTTCTATTGGAAAACTGCACAAAGCCATCGTAGTTTTGTAAATTTGAGTTTATATACTCTATCACCTCTTTTTTACTCTTTAGTATCATGCACAAATCCTTTTTGTGTTATATCTTTGCCATTTTTAAAAACTTTGCCACTAAAAAATCCATGTCCTTTTGTAGTCGCCCCACCAAGTGGAAGCATTCCATTGCAGATGTCATTTAGCGCATTTTCAAAAGCCTTTTGCTCTTTGCTGTCTATATCATCATAAACTAAGATATCCAAGCTTATGCTCTTGTTATGAATCGAGGTTTTTTCTTGAAACAAAGCTCCATCTTTAGCGCCACCTCTAAATCTATCAATAGCAACATGTTCAAAAACTCTCTCATCATCTACTTCAATAAAGAGATCACTCATTAAAATTTTGCCCTTTTTGCCATCTAAAAAGTCTTTGTTGCCCTTTTGTGTGCCAAATATAGATATAAGATTGTTATGCGTGTCGCTATCGCCAATAAATTTAGAATCAAGCAAATTTAGATGATAGATACTTCTATGCAAAATCGCACCTTTTATGCTACTTGCAGGAAGTAGTGTCAAGCTCTCTTTTATCGCCCCTTTGCCGCCATCATAGCAAACAATATGCTCTTTTACAGGCGTCATATCGGCTTGCGAGTCCCCAAAGCCACTTCCAAACATAAAAAAGTCATCTGGTTTTAGCTTGAGAGTATATCTATTTAGCTTTTTTGTATCGCTGCCCAAAACAGATAATTTTGAAATTTGGAGCTCATTTAAGCTGTTTTTTAAAGAGCCGTTTAGAGATGATGAAGTATTTCTATACTCATCTGAGTTGATATCAAACTCCTGCCAAGATGAAAGCTCGTCCAAAACACGCACTGCTCCAAAGCCTTTTGTAGCTCCGCCACCTAGCCTAAAAGTCTCACTTCGCAAGATAAATATAATATCCCTAAGCTCATCTTTAAGATTTTCTTCAGCTCCAAAAATCTCTATCCTAAATTTAAACCTTGTTCCTTTGAAAACTATCTCTTCATCAAATTTGCCACTATCTTCAACTACACCTTTATCATTTATGCGGTTGTGATCTCTTACTGGAAGTTCCCTAAAATAGTTTAAAAACTCGCTTTTATTTTCTAGGAGTAGCTCTTCGCAGACTTGCATATTTTCATCACAAATCAAGGCGTTTGAGATGACAATTCTTGAGCCTTTTACATCTTTTTCGCTTTTATTAGGAAGAATTTGTTTTTGCTCTTCTATATCATCACCAAAGAGAGAGTACATCTCTTCATTTTTGATAAATTTAGAGCGGATTGCGCCCGATATGGAGCTACCCAAAATCATAGGCAAGCCATTCCAATCTCTTTGGACTGGACTATCAAGTAGAAAGTCTATATCGCTACTTCCTACATTTAGCGGTGTAGTCATTTCGATAATTATATTTGATATGATGCTTTTTTGACTCATTTGCTATCCTTTCTACATCTTGCAGACAGAAGTCTTACAAACATTTTTTTATTGGACAGGGATTTAATCTCTCCTATAAAATCTTTGCGACAACCATCCCAATCCTTTTTGGAGACGCCACTGCTGATAAATTTCTCAATATTTTCAACCATCTCATCATCATTTTTTGATGTAATCGCAAAGTTGTTTATGGACTTCCATTGGGATTTTCTAGGCCCTCCCACCTTGCTTTTAAATGTCTCAACCCTATCTACTAACTCTAAAAACTGAGTATCTTCTCTCTCTTTTTGAGATAGAAATTTTATAAGATTTGTCTGTGGCTCTTTCGTGTTTTTAATCTGTGCTTTTTTAAATTTCACTAGTTTTTCATTGTTTTTGGCTATATCAAAGTTTTCATTTGAACTATCTTTTACATTTAAAAATTTAGGATTTATCAAAATAGCACCAAAGCCCTCATTTTGAAAACTACCGATATATTCAGGAATTTTCTCATCTTTATCTAAATTTTTAATAGTTATAACGCTTCCTTTTTTTATAAAATATCTCATCATCTCGCAAGAGATTTTTTTTGCATTATAGGGGATGTAGTTTCCAACCTTTATGTGAGAATTTCTAAAGTCTATCTGCCCGCTTTTTAGTCCCAAATCAGAAGCACTTCTTAGCAAGGTAGGATTTCCAAACTCATCAAAAAGTGCTATTCTAGACTTTGCGTAGATATAAGTTAAGTTGTCATTTGGCTTAAAGCTATCTATTTTGTCGTTTAAATTTGACTTTTCTATAAGAACCCTGCCATATTGTGCTGTTTTGGACTTGCCAAGAAGCTGCTCACCCAGTAAAAACTTCTCTATTTGATCTAGTGTTTCATCGTCGCCGCACTCTATGCTAAATAAAAATTTAAGCCCCTTTTCAAAAGAGGTGTAGCCAAACATAGCTTCATCTTTGCTTCTTCGATTTTTTTCATCGTGAGCAGATTTTTGTGAGTAGTTGTAGTTAAAACTATGTGAAAAATAGTCCTCATTTATGTAGCCATCTCTAAGCTGTTTTAGCTGTTTTTGCTCGTTTATTATTAGCTTTTGCTCTTTTTCATCGCTTAAAAATAACCTATTATAGTATCCCTCTCCAACCTTTAAGTTGCAAAAACAAAGCGGAATTTTATAGCCTGGCTTTAGTGCTATTTTGCCATCTACTAAGCTTTCTATTAGGATATCTCCATCACCAAACTTAACTTCGCCTGAGTGAAAAACATAAAATGGATCTTTAAATTTATCATAGTTTCTAGCTACCATTCCCAAAAATGCATTGCCTGGTATAAAGTCCAAATTTGGGCTATCGCCTTGAGTGTTGGCACTCGCTTTTAGTATGATATCGCTTTTAAACTCGCATGTATAGTATCTTTTCATCTCTCATCTCCAACTATTAAAAACTCACATCTCCCAAGACCGCGATTTCTATTTAAACCCATCTGCTTTATGCTTTGAAGAGATTTGATAATAAGCTCCTTTTCATCTGTCTTTATAAAGCCACTCAAAGTTAGTGGTATAACAACTTCAAGCTGTCTTAAGCTCTGATCTTTGGCGACACCATTTTCATCTATCCTAGTTTGTGAAATTTTAGCAAAAAGATATTTTCTTAAAGAGTGATTTTTCTTAAGATATGCGACCTCATCTTCGCTAAGTGTGGCGTTTGAAAAGTATGAGTTTGCCTCAAAATCTGCCTCATCTCCAAAAATATGTTTAATTTTCTCTTCGTTTGGCTCTATCACTCTGAAATACTGTCTTACTAGCCCTTTTATCGTCTTTCCAGGAACATATGGAAGTCCAAATTTATCCTTAACGACAATGCTATCATACATAGAACCTGCACTATCGCCACTGCCCAAATGCCAATAATCTAAAAATTTAATACAATACCTTATCACTGCTCATCCTTTTTAATATCAGTAATAGAAAAGTAGGAGATAATGTCATAAAATGGCGTGTAGCACGATATTTTTTCATCTTTGATCCTAGCAACAAAAGGATTTGTAAAGCTAAATTTATCTCCAAATTGAAATTTACCTTCAAACTCTTTTGTTGTAAAATCATCGCTACCACTATTTTTAGAGGCAATCATCTCAGAAATTCTTTTAAGTCTTGTTTTTGAGTTGGTGTAGTTATCTGCCAAAATATCTAAATAATCCCTTAGTCTTGATTTTGGTGAGTTGTTTTTCATAAATAACTCAGTTAACTCCAAAAATCTATCAACTGTTATAAATGAACTACCCTTAACATCCTCTTCATCGATAAAATATGGTCCAAAATTTAACCCAATATCTACATTGTTATACTCTTTAATAGACTCTTTTTTTGTCTCTTTTTCTACAAAAACTTCGCCAATATCCAGCTTTTTGATAATATTTCTAAAGGTTAGCTCTGTGGCAATGAGATTTTTATAGTTTGAGACACTAGAGCTTTGGATATTGTGAAACATAATGCTTGATGGTGGTAAATCGTTGTTCATCGCTCTGCTTTGCTCTTTTGCATAAGAACAAAGACTCTCAGCCAAATTTATAGCATAGTGAAATGGAAATTTATGGTTGCAAAATGCTATTCCGGCACACATTGTAAGTTTGTTATATTCTGCATTTTTAAAAGAAAGTTCTTGAGCGCTTAGTTCTTCAAATTTCTTTATAAATTTGCTAGTAAGCTCTAGCGCTATATCGGCGCTGCATATGATAGCCAAGTCATCGCCACCTAATATGACTTTTCTGATGTTTTTATATCTTTTCTTATCTTTAAAGGGTTTTATCGCCTCTTCAAAGGCATCTTGCGTAATCTTTTCTAATTTTGCTGAAAAGTTTTTATAGATATCTTTTACCTCTTCATCTGTAGTTTTGTCTTCTAAAAGAGTGGCTATCTTCATACCAAGAGAGTTGCCATCAGCGTGGATAATGGCGGTTTTGTTTTTGGAGTTTTTAGGTATTGTTTTTATCTCTAGTCCTCCTGCTAAATCATCTTTTTTTATGTTGTCATTGTAGTAGTTGTTTTTTTGAAGTGTTAGTAGGTCTGCATCATCACCAGCCACCATCGGTCTGCCACTTTTTGGCGCCATTTTGATGAGAAAATTTGAAAAATCAAAGGGCAAATGTGCTCTGTTTCTTTCAGTATTTAGCTCTCTTTCCAGCTTTTTAAATGCCTTTTTAAGCTCTCCATCTTCAAATTTAACTATACTTTGGCAAATTTCTACTCCACAAGCCTTTTTGCTAAATTCTCTCCTTAAGGTTAGCACCAACTTTAGAAGTTTGTCTTTTTCATCTTCTTCAAACACAAGCTTTATATTGCCAGCTGCATTTATGATGATATTTTTGTCATACTCCTTTTTATCAACTTCAAAGCTCTTTATAAGTCCGCTTCCACCTATGATTGATTTAAGCTCATTAGTAGAAAAGATCAAGTTTTGAATGTCTTTTACACTAAGTCCATATAGATATTTACTCATATTTGCTCCTATTTGTTGTATATCTCTATCTTGCCAAGTCCAAACGAACACTGCTTGCCAACGCCCAAAATCTCACCTAAAGACAAAATCTTAAAACTCATCTCATCAACTTCATCAAGCAACATCTCCCCAACAATTCCACCAAATTGCATCTTTGTTTTTTGTCTGTTGCTCCATCTATCGATATCTAAAAAGTATAAATTCTTTGATAAAACTCTATAAGATGGGTTAAAAGCTAATGGTTGCAATGCTTGGTATCGCATAAAGGTAACTTTTTTGTAAATGGATGAGATGATATCAACAACATCGATATAATCATCTCTTACAAAGCAATTTTGTTTCTTTATACGAAGTGGAGTTATCAGAGTTAAAAGTAGTTTTTGGCTATAAATTTTGGAGCCAAAAAAGCAAACTTCATCAGAAGATATCTCAAAATCTTTGTATTTTTTCCTATCAACTCCAAGCCCAACATTGATAAAAAGAGTCTTTAAAGCCGATATTATCTCATCTTGATAGTTACAAAGTTCCTCAAAAAGATAGAGATAAAACTCATAGCTTTGCATACCCAAACGGAAGTCAAATCTATATAAATTTGTAAAATTGTTAGTTGCGTAGAGCTTCTCAAACAAGTTGGCATTGACAGACTTTAGCGCATATCCAAAACCACCTCTAAGCTCACTACCCATAAAGTATGGCGGTATATCTTCTGTGTTGATTTTGACTGAGATTTTTAAGTATTTTATCACGCTCTTACCTTGAGATTTTGATATTTTACTACATCTTGTTACGTTATTATACATTTTTATTAAGTTTAAAGTCAAACTCTCTGATAAGTGAGTTTATTGTGAGTTTATACTTTTTTCTGTTGTAGAGCTTTTTTGACTGGACGCGCTTGGTAGCAAGAGTTATCTCCCCTTTTTGAGCCAACAAAACATTAAAATCTCTTTTTTTCATCTCAACCCTTTCTAAATTTCAATCCGAATCAACTTTTGCAAGTTAAATTTGATTTAAATTGTAGAGTTTTTTGATGACAAAAAGTGTCCTTTTGCAATTTTATTTAAATTTATAATTTTCAATCCCCTTAAATCGGGTCAATGTCTTTTAATGGAAGTATGTTTCGTGTAGTAGGTTTTATTGGTGAGTTTCAATCCCCTTAAATCGGGTCAATGTCTTTTAATAACATGTGGTCTGCTTTTTTTCGTTCGCTCGTCGGTAAATCCGTTTCAATCCCCTTAAATCGGGTCAATGTCTTTTAATAACATGTGGTCTGCTTTTTTTCGTTCGCTCGTCGGTAAATCCGTTTCAATCCCCTTAAATCGGGTCAATCTCTTTCAATACGACTATTCTTACACTATTTTAAAGAGCGGAAACCAGTTTCAATCCCCTTAAATCGGGTCAATGTCTTTCAATTGGTGTAATGACTGATGCTGATATTGAGGTATTAACGTTTCAATCCCCTTAAATCGGGTCAATGTCCTTTAATTTAACTACTATCATTTCAGGATTATCAGGAAGTTTAGTTTCAATCCCCTTAAATCGGGTCAATGTCCTTTAATAGGGGATATAAAGTGGGATGAAATCCCTAAAAGTTTCAATCCCCTTAAGTCGGGTCAATGTCCTTTAATCTGGTAAACAATACAACCAGCACATCTATAATGCTCGTTTCAATCCCCTTAAGTCGGGTCAATCTCTTTCAATTAAAGAAGAAGATGTTGAAAAGCATTTCTAGAATATATGTTTCAATCCCCTTAAGTCGGGTCAATCTCTTTCAATTTAGTATTAACATTGTCATCTATGGTAGTTATAGCGTTTCAATCCCCTTAAGTCGGGTCAATCTCTTTCAATACTGGAGAATGTATGTAAGAAAATACCATACATTCATGTTTCAATCCCCTTAAGTCGGGTCAATCTCTTTCAATCTGATGCTAAAGAAGTTGAGGACGTATATGCTAAAGACGTTTCAATCCCCTTAAGTCGGGTCAATCTCTTTCAATACAGATAATCTACCTAATTATAAAGCTTGGAGAAGTTTGTTTCAATCCCCTTAAATCGGGTCAATGTCTTTTAATGTGTTATACAGACTTAGAAGATGTTGGAAGATATGTTTCAATCCCCTTAAATCGGGTCAATGTCTTTCAATCAAAGACAAAGATGGAAATGATGATGGTAAGGAGTTTCAATCCCCTTAAGTCGGGTCAATGTCTTTCAATGAAGATAAGTGTAACAATGATTATTCTTATACAGTTTCAATCCCCTTAAGTCGGGTCAATGTCTTTCAATTTATACCTAGAGTTGAGAAAACAAATGAGAGCCGAAATGTTTCAATCCCCTTAAGTCGGGTCAATGTCTTTCAATATCAAAGAAATAGGAGCATAAAATGCCAACAGACTTTAAGTTTCAATCCCCTTAAGTCGGGTCAATGTCTTTCAATTTAGGAATCAATGTTTGGTTTCACGATGTTGAAGGTAATGTTTCAATCCCCTTAAGTCGGGTCAATGTCTTTCAATTAGATATTAAAAATTTATTATTTAAGTCTATCGACAGAGGTTTCAATCCCCTTAAGTCGGGTCAATGTCTTTCAATTTGAATCCTAATTTGGTAGGTAGATATAATCTAGCTGGTTTCAATCCCCTTAAGTCGGGTCAATGTCTTTCAATAGCCTAAACTCTTATAACTTCCTCTTAAAAGACAATCAAAATTATATCAAATTTGGCTTTCTAAATCCTTATATTATCTAAATTTCAAGCAAAAAGTTCGCAAACCTAGTAAAATTTAGAAAGAGTAACTTGGGAATTTTGACTACTTTTTTTATAAAGTATCCTAAATTTAGCACTTTCAAAAAATAAAAAGTTCGCAAATCGATTTGAAAAAAGCTAAAATTTCTAGATTTGCGAAATTTAAGTGAAAGTTAAGTTTGGGGATACCCTTAAAATGAGTATTTGAAACTTAAGTTAAACTAAAAGTTCGCAAACCTAAATTTAAAAAGGTTAAATTCATAGATTTGCGAAGTTTTTTTCATCTTAAATTTATCAAAGTCCCAAATTTAGCCACCAAAAAGTTCGCAAATCAATTAGCAAAGATGTTGATAAAATCACCTAAATATACAAATCCATATCTGCAAATATCTCATCTCTCATACATAGTCCAAAGCTTTTTTTGACACAATTTTCACAGATCCTATAAATTCTTATGCTATCTGCCTTTGGATCTGCTTGTTTTAAAAGCTTTGTCTTAAGATGCTTTAGTTTGGTATCGTTTAATTCACATTCAAAAACACTTAAATTTACTCTTTTTCCAGCACCTTCTAAAATATCAGCTATTTTTTTTCTTCGCTTATTACTAATGATGTCATAAGTTATGAGATATTTCATTAAAATTTCCCTATGAATGACTTATAACTATTTGATTTTTCGTTTACGAAATTTGATAAGGAATAGCACTGTTTTTCTATGATGCTTTCGACTTTTACGACCTGTTTTTTGTAGGTTATGTAGCTTCCTAATTTTTCATTTATATTTTGAGCTATAAGTTTTTTTGTTTTGTCATTTAAAAATCCATCTTTATTTAGAGCCATTGGTTCGTTTTTGTTTATCATCGAAACTATAACTCTATCTACGATAAAAGTTCTAAATTCTTCTATCATATCAAAGCTAAGCGTTGGTTTTCTCTCATCAAGTGCATGCAAAAATGATATATGTAAGCTAAGTCCAGCAACAATCAAATAATATCTTATTTTTGTATAAAGAATTGCGTAAGCATAATTTAGCGATGAATTTACTATATCTCTTGCTTGATAGGTTATCCTGCCATCAAATGGAGCGTTTAGTATAGTTTTGATACAATCCCAATAAATAGCCGACAGACTTCCTTCATATCCCATAAGCTCCGGCACTGTTTTTGCCGCTAAAATTTTTGGAATAAATTTTTGGGATTTAATGATATTTTGATTTAGCATTTTGTGATATTTATTGAGATATTTTATATAATTTATTTGATTTTTGGCTTTTGAAAATATAAAAGATTTAGCTAAGTAGAGCTGTTTTTTTGTCCCTAAAATAAGAGCTTGTTTATGTATAGCTTGTGTAGTAGTAGCTTTATACGTGGTAAGTATGGCGTAGGGATTGGCTAGCTTATCTATGAAACTGATATGGATATTTTCTCTAGCACACCTTTTAACAAAAGCTGCCGATATAGAGACTGAAATATCTTCTATAATGATATGTTTTATCTGATACAATGGAAATTTTTTATATAATTTGCCATACTTTTTAAGTGTTATTGTATTTTTGCTAACTCCTAAATAGATTGCTTTTTGATTTATAATTAAAGTTTGGTTATGTGCTATTTTTTTGGCGTATGCGTTTCGTTTATCATTTATTTTGGATGTTATATTGGTTTTTGATGAATTTATCTTATTGTAGCCTTTTTGGATGATAAGTTCTACTGTTTGTTTGATGATGTTTGGACTAAAAATAAGGTTTAATTGGATTTGATTTATAAAGCTTCTTAACTCATTTTTATTTGTTGTGGCGCTTGATTTTTTTGTTAAAAATACTTTATGAGAAATGCTTTCTATAACAGCTTCTTGCAATAAAAGATGCTGTGGGGAATTTGGTTTTATGATTTTTAGATAATAATTTTTAAGACCTTCTAAAAATTCATTTATCTCTTGTATATATGTCATAAATTTGCTGTTTTTAGAGGCTAAATTTGTAAAATTTTTTATAACATTATCTAGTTTTTTACTATCAACTAGTCTAGTTTTTTCTATAAAATGTATGCCCAAAAATGTAAATCCACTATCTATATGCACGATGTTGGTTTTATCTAAATTAAGTGATAAATCTATCGTTTTTAGCATATTTATGAGTTTTGGTTTAAATTTAATAGCTTTATCTTTTTCATCAAAAAACATGGCAAAATCATCTGCAAATCTAATGAAATTTATACCATTTCTTTGTAGAAATTTATCCATTAAATCAAGATAGATGTTTGATAGTAGCGGAGATAAAATATTACCTTGATGGACTCCTTTGTTATGTGTTTGAAATGTTTCTTTTTGAAAACCACCGGTTTTGATAAATGTTGTTATTAGATTTGTAATATTTTTATCTTCTATGTGACGCTCTAAAATTCTTAAAAGTTTATAGTGGTTGATTGACTCGAAAAAATCTTTAATATCTGTTTTAAATATCCAAACATTACCTTGGTCAATGTAAGATGTGGTTCTATTTATGGCTGTAACTGCTGATTTTCCCGGTCTATAGGCATAAGAGTTTGATAAGAAATTTTTATCAAAATATAGATAAATTTCATTATAAAGTGTTTTTTGAACGATTTTATCTTTTATGCTTGCTATTGAAATAGGGCGAAACTCGTTTTTATTTTCCTTTTTGATTTGTATTTTTTTTATAGGTTCTGGTATATATTTTTTATTTAAAATATCATTTTTAAGAGTATTTAAATTTTGACTTAAATTTTTACTAAATTCAATATAACTTACACCATCTAAGCCTTTAGAGACTGATGAAATGCTCTTAAAGGCAAAATTTAGATTATTATATGTAAAAATATCAACTAACTTTTTATTAAACATTTTTATCCACTAGTATCAATTCTTCAAATTTAGTTGATAAATTCTCATATTTTTTATGTGGATTTTTAACAACATCACCACTATTTGCATGTGCTAAATTATTTCTTAATTTATCTAAATCTTTATATAGATTTTGAATATTTTTATAATTCTTCAAATTTTTTAGATAATTTTTTATTTGCTTATCAAATTCAGAACTTAATACTTTATTTGTATTTTTATTACCTCTGTTTGCAGAACAATTTTTAATAAAGCTTATGCAAAAATTTGTAACTAAATAATTTGTATTTTTTGATTTTTTTAATATAAATTTATATAAACTATTACTAACTTCTTTGGATGAATGCCTAATAATAGCCACGCTATAATATCCAGCTGCCTCATAAAGACAAGTGATAGCATTTAGCATATATCCTTTTTGTGCAAAATCTTTTGAAATTTTTAAAAGTCTTATATAAATAAGTTCTTTTTCCAAACTAAGTAAATAGTCTATATAGCTTATTGTATTATCCATGTTTACTTTAAAGCAATCAAAATATTTGTTTTTTGAAATTTGTAATAGCGTATTTTTTGTTTCTAGTAGAAGGTTTTCTTTGTAGAGATTTTGAATTCCATTTGATAAGATATTGTGTGATAAATTTTCAAGTCCATCTGCAAGAATATTATAAATAGGGTTTGAAAATTCTATCTTTGTAATAGTATAGTTTTGATTAAAATTTTCAAGTATAAACGATAAATTTGCTATATCTAAAAGCTCTTTTAAGTCAATTATTTCATATTCTTTAAATTTAGTTATCTCTTTTGCAAAAAATATATTCTTAATTCTAGTTGGGTTTTGAATGTTTTGAGATAAAAGTGATATGATAGCAAGGATTGGTAGATGTCTAAAACCATGAGATAAATCTATTATAAATTCATCATCTGCTTTATCTATAGCTTCATTTATAACCTTAAATGCCATATCGAGATCGTTTTCATCTTTTATGTAAAAATCAGAATTAAATTCATACATAAGTTCTTCATCTTTTAAAACTTCTTCTTGAATATCTTTAGCTTTTTTAGTATATATAGCTAAAACATCACTAAAATTATCAATTAAAAGTGTAAACATATTTGTGTATGAGTGTTTTTTTAATTTGTATGTTTTAGATAAATCTTTGCTAAAATTATAAATTGGCTTTTTAACTGTTTTTGAAATGGTTCCTAGTATGGTTATAACTTTATACATTTCTATCCTTTAAATACTATAAAAATCCCTATCATCTAAATCAAATTTATCTTGACTTAATATTTCTATTGTTAAGTCATTTTTCTTGCCCTTTTGTACTAAAAATATGTCATTCATAAATTTTGAGCTTTTTAAATAATTTATAGTATAATTATGATCTTTATCGAAATCACTCATAATCCCTTTTATTTCTGCTCTTGTGACATTTTTTCTTGCTATTTTTATTGGTATTAGTTTTTTAACCCCATCTATTACTATGTAAATTTCAATTTCTTTAAGTTCTTTTCTTCTAGCGAAAAAATTATATCCAGATGCCATCATGGCAAAAAATGCAAAAATTATTGTTATGTAATCCAAATAAGTTATAATGGTTGTAAAAAACATAGCAAAACCTAAAATAATTTTATTTTAAATAATAATGATTATTATAATTAATTAACTTTAATAATTATTTAAAGTTTTAAATTCACTTATAAGTTTTTTATACTCAAAAATTTCAACAAGTTCTAAAATATCTATAACAAATCGTATGTTGTTTTATAAATAACAATTTAAAAAGGAAAAGGACATTTTTTGTCTTTTATATAAGGCTATAATTCAAGCATGTTAAATAAGAAAGGAGAAAAAATGGATAGTATTTATGTTGCAGGAATTGTTTATGGCAGTATGCTTGATGGTCCTGGTCTTAGAACCGTTATATTTCTTTGTGGATGTTCTGTTGGTTGTCCAGGATGCCACAATAAAGAATATTGGAATAAATTTAATGGCAAAAAATACAGCGTTAAAGAGCTATATAACGAAATACTTCCTTTTACTCCGCAAAAAAAGATAACTTTTTCAGGAGGGGAGCCTTTAGAGCAAAAAAAAGAATTAAAAAAATTTATAAACTTATGTGTGGATTTTGATTTAGGGCTTTATACTAGTTATGAGATAGATGATATAGATAAAGATATATTAAATAAATTAAGTTTTGTTAAGACTGGTAAATTTATGAAAAATCTAGCAATCAAAAATGAATATTATGGTTCATCTAATCAAAAATTGATATATTTATAATAAGGAGTTTAAAATGTATAATAAAGATAATACCAATAACTACAAATCAGCAAGTGATGTTATACATCAAACAGGCGTTAAAATTCATAAAAAAAATTTTTCAAAGTATCTTAATAGCGAACAAATAGAAAGTATAAATAATAATATTTTATATATACATGATAGTGAATTTTTCGATATTACACTAAATTGCTGCTCTATATCATTAAAAGATATTTTTAATGATGGGCTAATTGTAAATGGTGTAAAGTATCAAAAGCCAACAAATTTATTTGAAATATTCAGTCAATTAAACATATTTATAGTTAATTTATCAAATGAAATTTCTGGTGGGATAACATTGATAAATTTTGATTATGAATTAGCGAATTTAATAGATGAATTAAATATAAAATTTCCAAAATATGATGAACTATATAATCACATACATTCATTTTTTTGCCAAATAAACTCTTCAAATAGCAGGTTTGGAAACCAATCTGCTTATGTTACTCTTACTATAGGTATAGTTTACAATGAAAATCAAGCAATAGTTTGCAAGGGCGTTCTTGAAGCACTGTTAAAAGGATGTGGAAAAAATTTACCTTTTATATTTCCAAATGTAATTTTTAGAGTTAAAAAAGGGATAAATAAAAATAAAAATGATAAATTTAACACTTTGTATGACTTATCATTAAAAACTACATCTTCACAAATGAATCCTACATATATATTAGCTGATAGTAAGATGAATATGGATATAAATCCTTTGCACTTACACATAGTAGGATGTAGATCAAGACTTTTAAAAACTTTAAATGGTGATAACTATGGAGTAGGAAGGACAAATATAGGAAGTGTTTCTATAAATTTAGTAAGAATGGCTTTAGATAGTAAAAATTTAGATGATTTTTATAAAAATCTAAAATATCAAATAGAACTATCTTGCCAAATATTGATAAAAAAACAAGATATTCTAAAGAGCATATCTCTTGAAAATTCTCCTTTATTAAAATACAATAATTTACTATATCCTTTTAATGACAATATAGATGATATTTTAAATGAGGCTAGTTTGGCAATAGGCTTTATAGGATGTGCTGAAATGGCTCAGATTTTAAAACCTAATTCTAGTATTGAAAAAGAGTATGCTTTAATAAATGATATTTTATCAACAATGAAAAATATATGTGAAGAACTATCAAAAAAATATAATAAAATTGTAACACTTATAGGTTCTTCTGGTGAAAAAATTTCATATTATTTTTATCAAAATGATAAAAATAAAAATGCAAAAATTTACAATAGTAAGTTAAAAAAAGGGTACTATACAAACTCATTTCACATACCGGTTGATAGGTTGGTAAATATTATAGAAAAATTAAGTCTTGAGGGAAAAAACCATGAACTATGCAACGGTGGAGGAATTTCGTATGTAGAAATTTCTTATAATAAAAATAACTTAGAAGGTTTTAAGGATATTATAAATTTAGCTGAGTTAAGGCATATTAATTATTTGGGATTTAATTTTCAAAAAAATGTATGTGCAGAGTGTGGAAATAGTGTAGAGGGCAAAATTTGCGATAATTGCAAAAGTGAAAAAATAATAAAGATACGCAGAGTTAGTGGATATTTAGGATATTTAAATTCTTTTAGTTTGGGTAAAAAAATAGAAGAAGGCCTTAGAGTAAAGCATACTGATATTGTCAAAAAATGATATTTGTTTGTTTTATAATAATATAATACTTTAATTAATAAAAATAAGGAGAAAATGATGGGAGAAAAATACAACAAAACAGAAAGAATATTTGAGATATTCGATATGTTAAATGATGGCAAAAAGCTAACAATAGATGGTCTTAAAAAAAATAAAAAATGGTATGGAGTCTCTACAAAAACTATAGAAAGAGACATGCAAGAAAGTTTTAAAATTTTAGAAGAAAAAGGTTTAAGGCCACTTAAGCAAAAGGACTCAAACGGCTTTATGGAGTATAGCGTAGCCAACAAAAAGATGTTTGAAAACTTTTGGGATAGAGATAGTTTAAGAGCTTTTGGACTTTTATACTCTTTGGTTGCCGATAGTAGCGATTTTAAGGAGATTTTTAAGCTTGATAGGAGCCAAAAAAAGGCTTTTGAAAAGATAAATCAAGAGATAAAAGATACCTATCTTTTTTTAAACAAGCCTATTGAAAAGATAAATGACCTAAAACTTTTGGGCAAGATAGAAAGAGCTATCAAAAACAGACAAAAAATCAAGATCAAATTTAGACAAGGCGATGATATTATAGAGGGTTTGGCCAATCCTTATTACATCGTATTTATGAATGAAAATTTTCATCTAATTTGTCATTTTCCAGATAGAAATGAGATACATAAACCTCGCATTAATTATATGGAAGAATTTGAAATCACACCGCAAGTTTTCAAATCAAGAGATCCAAATATTGAGAAATTTATACAAAATATGCAAACTCCATTTGCAAAATATAGTATCAATCCAAAACCCGTGAAAGCTCTTATAAAGGTCGATTCTAATGTCACTAGATACTTTAAATTTAAAAAGTTTTTTAGCTCACAAAATATAGTTAAGGAGCTTGATGATGGCTCGCTTTTGGTAGAATACACTGTTACGCAGGATTTGGAGCTGTTGTATTTTATATTGAGATGGTCAACTGCTGTTGAGGTTATAGAGCCAATTAGCTTGAGAAATTTAGTAAAAAATAGCCTAAAAAGTGCTTATGATAAGTATAGATAATATACAAATTAATTTTTCAAAAGAACATATTTTGTTTGTGTAAATTTATATAATTATAACACGCAAAATAGAAAGGAGAAGATATGTCAAATATAGACTTAGATGCAAAATTTGCAAATGAACTTAACGAGCTTATTGATGAAAATAATATTTTCGTAGATATTTATGCCTTGTTTGATCTAAATTTCTCTCTCTTTTTAAAAAATTCCATTTCATTTTTACAAAAAAGTGGAAATAAGCTCAATATCTTTTATCAAGATGCGCAAAAAATTATCTATCTTAAAAAACACAAATTTAAACAAGCAGAAGAGCTAAGTACTGTTTTGGTATATCTTGAAAAAAATAATATTGTAAAAGTTGTTAAATTTGAAAATAAAGAGGCTATAAACCTTATAAAAAATGCTCTTTTAATAACAAACGACTATAGGGTTAGATTTAAATTTAATAATGTTATAGTAAGGAGAATCAATAAATTTGGGTTTTTAAGTCAATTTAATAGTAATGATGCGGGAAAAACTTCAGAAATTCAAAAGTTAATTGATTGCTATTTTTGTGCAAAAAAGTCAAATAAAGCCTATAAAAAACCTACTTATATCCCAAAATATGGAGATTTTGTCTATGATGAAGATGGCAAAAAAATATCTTTAATAAAATTTATTTCAAGTGGTGGTGAAGGCGTGATTTATGAGACCAACACAGAATTTGTTGCTAAAATTTACAAACTTGAAAAAAATAACAAACTTAAATTTGATAAATTAAATAAAATGATTGAGTTTAATATAAAGCTAAATGGAATTTGTTCTCCTAAAAATTTACTCTTCAATAAAAATGATGAGTTTATTGGTTTTTTGATGCCAATGGCAAAGGGCGTGGAGATTCAAAAAAGTATTTTTATAAAACCACTTTTAAAAAAATATTTTCCAAATTTAGATAGAGCAGATTTAGTAAAAATTTGCATAAAAATACTTGAAAAAATTAGTTATCTTCACTCTAAAGATATCTTAGTAGGCGACATTAATCCTTTGAATATTTTGATTGATGATAAGCTTGATGTTTATTTTGTAGATTGCGATAGCTATCAGATAGAAAATTTTCCTTGCCCTGTTGGAACTATAAATTTTACAGCACCAGAAATTCAAGGAGTAAATTTTACAAATTTCCTAAGAAGCAAAAATCATGAAAACTTTGCCATCGCGACACTTCTTTTTATGATCATGCTTCCTGGAAAACCACCATACTCTCACTCAGGAGGTTTAACTCCTGGTAAAAATATCGAGAAAATGCACTTTCCATATGCATTGGGTGAGAAAAAAACAGAGCAGGCTCCAAAGGGAATTTGGAGATTTATGTGGAGCCATTTACCATTTAAAGTTAAAAAATCTTTTTTTGAAACATTTAACAAAGATGGCTCTTTATTTACAAAGAGGTTAAGTGCCAATGAGTGGCTAAAGCTATTTAAATATTATGACTATCTTTTTAGTAAAGAGATATTGCAAGAACAAGACTATATGAGTTTAGAAATCTATCCAACAAGATTAAAAACAATATATAATAATTAATAAATTTTAATTAAAAAGGAGAAAATATGAAATATGAATTAATGAATTTAGAGTTGGCAGATAACCCAACTACAAGAGTACCTATTTGTCTATGTTTGGATGCAAGTTCTTCTATGGATGGTGCACCTATCGATGAGTTAAATAATGGTACTTTAATGTTTTTTGATGCAATAAAAGAAGATGAAGTTGCACTTTACTCAGCAGATATTGCCATAATAACATTTAGCAATGATGATGCAAGATGCATTAGAGAGTTTGCAGGAATTAACAATGAGTCCGAGATTCCTACTATCATCGCAAATGGTGGCACTCCGATGGGCGAGGCGGTAAATTTGTCACTTGATATGCTTGAAGAAAGAAAAAAAGAGTATAGACAAAATGGGGTGGATTATTATCAGCCTTGGCTTGTTTTGATGAGTGATGGTGCGCCAAACGGCGATCCTAATGAACTTGATAGAGCTATAAAAAGAGTAAATGATCTTGTAGCTTCTAAAAAGTTAGTTGTTTTTGCCATAGGGGTTGGAGAGTATGCTGATATGGATGTTTTGGCTAAATTTTCACCAAATAGAAGGCCTTTAAGGCTTCAAGGGCTTAAATTTAGAGAGTTTTTTGTTTGGTTAAGTCAAAGTGTAGTTGCTGTATCACAATCAACTCCAGGTGAGAGCGTAAAACTTCCTACAAACTTGGACGATTGGGCGGAGCTTTAAGATGTGGATAGTTTATCGCAAAGAAAAAGTTGGTAAAAGCCACATCAAAACTTCAACTCCTTGTCAAGATAAGACATTTTATCTTGACAAAAATGGTATTAAAAGTTTAGTCTTATGTGATGGTGCTGGAAGTGCTAAATTTTCGCACTTTGGAGCCGATATAGTGACTAAATCTTTAGCAACTTTTTTATGTGATAACTTCGATAATTGTTACGATAACAATGATGCTTTACAAATAAAGCGTGAGATTATAAATTTTATTTTTGAAAAATTAAATTCTTTAAAAGACTTTTTGGGCTGTGAGTTAAAAGAGTTAGCATCAACATTGCAATTTGTAGCCATCAAAGATGATAGATTCATCCTTTGCCATTTGGGTGATGGAGTTGTTGGATATGTTAAAAATGGTCTTTTAAAAGTGGCTTCAACACCGATAAATGGCGAATTTGCAAACGCAACATCTTTCACAATATCAAAAGATGCTATCGGCAAAATGAAGCTTTTCAAAGGCAAGATAGATTTTATCAGTGCTTTTGTTTTGATGAGCGATGGAAGTGCAGAGGCTTTTTATAAAAAGCAGATAAAAAAATTTTCAAAGGGGCTTGAAAAACTTATAGATTATAGTAAATTTTCTCTTGCTTTTGATGATATTTTGAGTAACGCTTTGGCCAATATACAAAAAGTTACGACCGATGACGTAAGTCTAGCATTTTTGGTTGAAGAAAACTCTTTTAGCTATATCAAATTTAAAAAAATGGCTCAGCAAAATTTAAACAACAGGGTATTAAAAAGAAGATTTGAGATTTTGGCTGTTTTAACAAAGCCACTTACCATAACTCAAATTTACCATAAAGTAGCCATTAAACGTCATTTTATCTACAAAGATTTAGACTATCTTCATAGTTTAGCTCTTATAAAGAAGAGTGATAATTTTTATCTTTGTAATGTAAATTTAAAAAAGGAGATCAAATGAAACTAATAGCAACCGTTGGCACAAATCCAAACGAGGCTGAATATGAGCTAGATGGCAAAATTTACAAAGGCAAATACTCATTTTTAGCTCTTAAAGAACATTTTAAAATAGACGGCAAAGCAAATATTATATTGCTTGGTTCATCACAAACTAAAGATATATTAGATAAACACAAAGATGAAGTAGGTGAGTTTTCATTTATAAATTTAGAAGATATGGCAGAAAAAGCAAACAAAGATGAAAAAGAGTTAAGCACAGTTTTACTTTCATATCTAGGTATAAAAGAAAATGAAGAGTTTATCTTAGATATAACTCAGGGCAAAAGACATCATCCAATAATGATGTTTTTATCAGTTATATTGTCAAAAACCATCAAGCCTAAGCATATCTTTTATGCAAATGTTATGGATTTTGCATTGAATAAATTTAAATTTGAAAGTTTTGAAAACTCTTTGGATGCTTCAAATTTGACTATTTTAGTTGATACTTATATCGCAAATGGCGGAGTTGCTACCATCTCATACAGTAGCAAAGAGATAGAAAAAATAGCTAATTTACTTTCAAATTTGAGCAATAATTTGCTTTTTAACCAATACATCGATGCTATAAATTCGGCTATTGATCTAAACAATTCTATTGTACAAAATAAAAATACGCTTTTTCAAAATAGCCTAAATAACTTAAAAACAGATATCAACAAAATCATCATTTTAAGAAACGAGCCAGAATATCTTCAGCTTTTGGGCTTTTGCGAGTATCTAAAAGACAAGAATTTATTCTCTTCATCGCTACAATTTTTATTTGAAAGTATTTTGTCCTTTTTGGAATCTTACATAAAAAAGGTAAAACCAAATTTTATCCTTAATTATAAAAGAGGCGATAAGAAAATAAGGGTGATGATAAAAAAGCCATATTCTGATAAAAGAGATTGTTATTATAGAAGAAATGCTATAAAAAAGGGCTTTAGTGATGATGAGTATAAATCTATTTTTAAAAATCATCATAAACAAATATCTGATATTTTGTCAAAAACAGATAAGGCAAGAAATGATATAGCTCACCCAAATCAAGATGTAAGAACTATAAATATAAATTTTATTTTAGAAAATCTAAATAAATTTAAAAAAGTAATAGAAGTAAAATGATGTTTTTATTAAAAATTGTTTATGCTAAAAGTTATTTTAAGAAAATCAAAATTCAAAATTATTTTTATAAAGGCAATGTAAATGAACATAATTTTATTTTTTTCACATAACTTAAATGAAGATCAAATAAATGATGCAAAGTTAAATTTAAAAGTAGATAAATTTATAAAACTTGACTCAAATTTACAAGCTCTTTTTTCAAATGTCTCACCAGAAATCACAAATTTAAATGATTTTTCAAAACCCTTTTTGGAGTTCTTAGACAAAACTGCCAAAAAGGGCGACTATGCTTTAATTCAAGGTGATTTTGGACTATGCTATATTTTGATAAGCTATTGTTTTAAAATAGGCGTTGTGCCTATTTACTCAACCACAAGAAGAGATGTAAGAGTTGACAAAGATGGCATCAAAGTAAGTGCTTTTAAGCATGTTAGATTTAGAGAATATGAAAATTTTATTTTTACAAAAGAGGAAAAATGATTAAAAAAACTGTAATTATAAATAGAGCTGTTCCAGGAAGTGGTAAAACAACCATAACTAATTGTATAAAAAATACTCTTTTAAATCACAATATCAATATAAAAGTTTTTTCAACCGATGAGTATTTTATGGTTAATGATAGATATATATTTGATATAGAAAAGCTTTATTTTTATCATAGTTTAAATTTAGAGAATTTCAAAAAGGCAATAGAGAGTAATATAGATGTTGTTGTGTGTGATAATACAAATTTGGCTCCATGGCAAACATCTCCATATACTGAATTAGCTAGAAAATTTGGCTATCAAATTATAATACTATCTTTAAAACCAAGAGAGCTAGAAAAGCATATCGCTTCGCAGATAATTACACCACAAAAACCAGATGCCCATCAAGTTTCAAAGGATATTTTAGTAAGAATGATAAAAGAGTATAAAATTTATGATGATTTGCTTGATAAAAATAGTAAAATAAATGAAGAAAAACATCTAAATTATAAGTGGGACAATAAAAATAATATAAAAATTCAAGATGGCATATCAAAACATTTTGATAGTGACTATGTAATAGAAATTTATCCAGATGAGTATATTAGCAAACAAGAAATAATTGGAGATGAAATTCTAAATCTAATAAAAAATTAAAATTTTTATTAAGAAAAATTATAGCTTTTTTTGCTAGATAAAATAGCTTATTGCTTCATATTTTTTAAAATATTAGATACTAGTTTATCTATATCATTTATTGTCAGTTTTTCATTTTTGGTTTTTTTAGTATTAGATTTAGCCTTTTCTACTTGGTTAATGACTTCATATAGTGTTTTACCAATTGATATTGATATCTCTAAATATTTTAGAATTTTTTTAGGTCCATGTTATCTCCTTATTTGTTTTAAAATTATGATAATAGTCTTTTATATTTACTTATGTTTAAGTCTCATTTGAAGTTTTTTATTATCTTTGCTATTTTATAAGCTGCAGAAATTCCTGTAATTATTAGATTTAGAATTTTAAATATCGCAATTGGGTTCATAATTTACTCCTTGATTATTTTTTAGAAATTATAGTTATATAAAAAAAACATTTGTTGTCCTGTTCGCATCATATGATTGCTTTTTAAAAAAATATAATTTTAATATCATTAAAAAGTTAAATTATTATCAACATCTTTGCTAATTGATTTGCGAACTTTTTGGTGGCTAAATTTGGGACTTTGATAAATTTAAGATGAAAAAAACTTCGCAAATCTATGAATTTAACCTTTTTAAATTTAGGTTTGCGAACTTTTAGTTTATTTTAAGTTTCAACTGCCCGTTTTAGCGATACTATGGAACTTAACTTTTGCTTAAATTTCGCAAATCTAAAAATTTTGGCTTTTTTAAATTTGGTTTGCGAACTTTTTATTTTTTTTAAAGTGCCAAATTTAGGATACTTTATAAAAAAAGTAGTCAAAATTCCCAAGTTGCTCTTTGTAAATTTTACTAGGTTTGCGAACTTTTTGCTTGAAATTTAGATCACGTAAGGATTTAGAAAGCCAAATTTGATATAATTTTGATTGTCTTTTAAGAGGAAGTTATAAGAGTTTAGGCTATTGAAAGACATTGACCCGATTTAAGGGGATTGAAACGTGTATTTCGTAAACATATAATCTCCTTTCTTCTATATTATAATTGAAAGACATTGACCCGATTTAAGGGGATTGAAACTTCTCTACTATATGCCATAGTGTATATTTTAGTTTCGTATTGAAAGACATTGACCCGATTTAAGGGGATTGAAACATTTAATTTGTCTTCATATTCATTAACCAAGTCTTATTGAAAGACATTGACCCGATTTAAGGGGATTGAAACACATATTGTATTTTGTCCATTTTATATCCTTTACTTTATATTGAAAGACATTGACCCGATTTAAGGGGATTGAAACTTGTAAACTGTATATCTTAAAACTTGTCTTATTGAATTGAAAGACATTGACCCGATTTAAGGGGATTGAAACAGAGAGACCTATCTCTTTGACTTGTTTTTCAAACGCATTGAAAGACATTGACCCGATTTAAGGGGATTGAAACTGTAACAGGTTTTTCACCTGTTACAGTCTTTTCTTATTGAAAGACATTGACCCGATTTAAGGGGATTGAAACCTTTTCCCCTTCAGCTTCAAGACTCTTAATGTTTTTTATTGAAAGACATTGACCCGATTTAAGGGGATTGAAACCTCTTTTGAAATTATCTACAATACTAGATTGTAAACTGTAATTGAAAGACATTGACCCGATTTAAGGGGATTGAAACATAGTATCAAATACTATTTTTGCTACTATTTTCTCATTGAAAGACATTGACCCGATTTAAGGGGATTGAAACTTTGCTCGCATAATCTCATACTCTTTAAATTCTATACTTGTATTGAAAGACATTGACCCGATTTAAGGGGATTGAAACAGCGAGAGTTATCTCTTTGACTTCTCTTTCAAATGCTATATTGAAAGACATTGACCCGATTTAAGGGGATTGAAACGTCTATGGTGATATCGTATTTATTTTCTTTACTAACACAATATTGAAAGACATTGACCCGATTTAAGGGGATTGAATTTATTTCTCACTCGTTCTTTCCCAAAAGGACAAATTTTGGGTGGCTGTTTGTATAAAATACTCCTATGAATTTCAAAAAAGGAGTTTTTATATGAAAGAGTTAAAAAATCATATATTTTTATTTGATATTGATGATACGCTTATCTATACAAATTTGACCAATTTTTTATCATATAAAAGAGCCATTTTTGAAGTTACAGGCAGGGTTTTGAGTGAGGGATTTCTCAGAAATAGATGCGATAGGAGAGTTTTGCAATATCTAAATTTAGATGAGCAAACCTGTTTTGAAATTGCAAGAGCAAAAGAGAGATATTTTAAAGAGTATATTAAGCAAACTTCGATAAATAAAAACTTATTTAAACTTATGCAGTCCATACAAAAAGAAAGTGATGTTTTTATCGTCACAAATGCCAAAAAAAGCCGCATAAATTTGATGTTTGAGTTTTATAATCTTAAAAATTTACCTCAAATTTATATAAACAAAAGTGGGAACAAATACCAAAATTGCATAGCAGAATTTGGATTAAATGCTAGAGATATTGTTGCTTTTGATGACGAGCTAACGCAGATTAGTCACGCCAAAAAAGCTGGTATAATTACAACATTTAAAATTTAAAAGGAGCTTTCATGTATGAATTTGAGATACGAAGTAACGAATATCTAAAAAACTCAATGACTGGATATTACGATAGAGATATGGAGAGCTATAAAAAAAGTGGCATACTAACGCCAATGCATATCTTAAAAAATCTAAAGCGAGATATTAGTGAGCAAAAACTTTTAGCTGCCAAAGATAAGATGAAGAGTGCTATTAAGAGGTTTTTGGCTAGATTTACCTTTAGTGGTGATGATGATAAGATCTATGTCTGCGTGGTACCTAGATCTAAAGCAGGTTTTACTGAAAAGCAACTATATTTTAAAAAAGCTGTTCAAGAGTCGGTTGAGGAGATTAACCTACCAAACCACATATTGGACGGGACGGATTTTATAATACGTGTAAAAAGTACTAGAACTACTCACATAAGAAAGGAGTTTGACAGCGTAAGAATTGAGCCATATCCTGGAATCGCAAAAGATACTTGCAGATTTCACTTCCCTATCAAAGGTAAACAAATTTTACTTATAGATGATATTTATACTATCGGTTGCAATGTCGATGAGGATTTTATACAGACTTTGTATAACCTTGGTGCTAGCAGAGTCTTTTTTTATGCAGTTGGCAGAACTCTAAAAAATGCCAACACGCCAAGCACGAAATTTAAAGAGTGATAGATGAGATATACAGATAGCGCCTTAAACATAGCCGCGGCTCTAACTTGCAGTTATGTTGGAAATGCTTGGATAGTCAAAAACCTAAGAGGCAATGAGAGCGATGAAGAGATGGTAAATTTGATAAAAAGAAAGACCGAAGACAAAAATGCAACTCTTACATTGCAAGAGTTTCAAAACAAAAAGTATGAAGTTGCACAAAAGTTAGATAGTTTGGGCGATTTTATTGATGGTTGTGTGGGGTTGTTTGACGAGAAGTTTCCAAAATATGATATCCAAAACATAACAAATAGCGAAAAGCCTGTCTTTTTGACCTATAAAGGGGATTTGGATCTGTTAGATAAAAGACATCTTAAAGTAACTGTGATAGGACTTTTAAATCCAACTTCTGATATAGAAAATTTAGAGAGCAAAATCGTATCAAAAATGGTTGATAATAGTGCCATTATCTTAAGTGGACTAGCAAATGGTTGCGATAGCGTGGCTCACAAAGCAACTCTAAACAGAGGCGGTGCAACGGTTGTGTTTTTGCCAAGCACCTTAAAAAATATCTTGCCTAAAGAAAACTTGGAATTAGCTAAGGAGATAGTGATAAATGGCGGACTTTTGGTAAGCGAATACTACGAAGATATCGAAGTTGCAAGTAGATTTAGCTTAAATGCACTTTCCGATCGCTACATAAAAAGAGATAGGCTTCAAGCTTTGTTTAGCGATATGGTCTGCTTGGCTGCAAGTTATAGCAAAGATGATAGCTTTGAAAATGGTAAAAAAACCAACAAAGACTCTGGCGCTAGACATGCTCTTGAAAAGGCTTTAAAATGGGGGATTGCAAGAGCTGCGATGTATGGCGATGATGAGATCTTTAAAGATGGGATGTTTAACCTAAATAGAGAGATTATCAAAGATGGCGCTAGGATGATTGACTTGGATAATGTAGCAGAAATTTTAGAAGAGATTAAAAATAAAAAGGCAAAAAAAGGATCTGAATTTTTACTATTTTAAATTTTAATGTTATAAATTTCAATTGGATAAAAATAACTATTTAAAGGAATAAAATGAAAAAAAATAAACAAAATATTATAGATATAAATAATGATAAATTATTTATCAAACTTATGAATATGTTAGAAACAGATAAATTAATATCTGGTTTTATAGATAATGAAATTTATATTTTACAAAATAGTAAAATATTTAATGTAGATATTAATGAAGATTTGACTTTTCTACCAAAAGATTTTGATAGAAGAAAGATAGTATTAAAGAAAGTATATTTACGAGATTTTCAAAATAAATCAGATATTAAAATTGTATCTTATCCTATTTATAGACAATCTATAAGTATTTTTGATAATACAACAACTTTTAGAGATGTAGTTCAATATATTTTAAAAGATGTAAATTGCTCTCTTAAATGTAATGCACTATATAAAATAGATTCTACATTAACTTTACAAGGTATTCTTTTATCTTCAGAATTGTTTAAAATAGGTATAGAAAAATTAACTTTACTTTATTTTATTAAACCTAATGGAGATATTAATTTTAAATTATTAACTAAGGATAATAGCTATATTGCTATTAAATCAGTTACTGAAGAATATAATTTATCTTTAACTGCTTTAAAAAGAAAAGATAGAAAGATATTATTAAATATCTGCCAAAGAATTATTTTCCCACATCTTTTAGTAAATTATCAGAGCTAAGTATTAAAACTTAGCTCCAATATATTCCAATTGATTGTTAAAGCTTAAAACATCTCATCTCCATGCATGTTGCAAGTAAAAAGTGTGAGTTTAGATATAATAAGAAGCTATATCATTGAGAGTTTAAAGGGTAAATATAAAAATGCAAAGTTTTAAAGAGTGCTTAGATCATTTAAAATCAAAAAGAGTTCTTATCATTCATGGGCTTAATAGTTCGGGAAATGGAACAACTGCAAATAATCTAAAATCAGTTTTAAATAATTTTGGAATAACAAAAATAATTGCTCCAAATTTTAATCTATTAAATTATGATGAAACTATCGCAAAAACAGACGAATTATCAAAAAAATATAGATATTGTAATAGGTCATAGTTTGGGCGGATACTACACAATGAGTTTAAAAAAGCTGGAAATTTTTAAAATAGTAATTAATCCTTGTATTGACCCTTTGGTTATTAATCTTGATCTTAATAAAAAAATAAACTTAAGAGGACTTAATAGACAACTTACTTTTGGGATGTTTGCCAAATCAGATGAATTATTTGACTTTTATGACTGTTTTAAAGATAATTTTTCAGCAGAGTTTTATGGCGTTTTAAACTATACAAGAATTCCAGGCACTCACAGACCGGATAAAAACTCCTTAGAGCTGGGACTAATAAAGGCATTTGAGTATTTTACAAAAATTCATAACTCAATAGACTTAAGTTAGCAAGCAAGAGTAAGTCTAAATTTCAAAGCTATTTTTATATGTTTTTTAATGGTTATAAACTTATAAATTAAAAGATAAACAGGGATAAAAATACTACCATTCCTATAAAATTGCTAAGTTTCATTATGGTCGCACCCTACCAATTTTAAAATAGTGAATACTTTGATATTTTTTTACTTTCTAGGATTTTTATAAATTCTTGAATATCATCTTTGTTAAACATATGTTTATTTATATGCACTCCGAATCTAAATTTTTTAAATTTCAATACTATATTATTGTTTACAATGCTACGAAATAACCAGTAATCTTTTATATCGGTATAAAAAACTTTTTGGAACATAAAGCTCTTTTAATTATAAAATAATCTTAATAGCAAACAACAGATTTTATATCAAATCCACAAAAAAACACATATGGTAAGAAAATCAAAAAATACAAAGCCAATAACATTTGGAATGATATTATCTAAAGTCATAAAGATTATGCAGATAAATGCTGTAGCTAAATCCCAAAGAGTAGCAAATATATAGTATAAAACAATTATTATTCCTTTTTTTCGCTTCATTATAAAAATAGGTTTTTCTTGTTCTACTTGCATTTTCTATCCTTTATAAATTTAACCTTTACTGTTTTTATAAAAACGATGTATTTTACTCTTTTGAAACTTGAAGTGCCATTTTATCTACTTTAACTAACTACCTTATTGATTTGTGTATAACTGCTCATTAACTTTACATTTATATATTTTCTATTTTAGTTATACAAATTTAAAGAATTAATAATTTATATAAATAGGTTTGAAAGGCACTTTTAAGAAGTTGAAAAATAAGACAATTGATTAAAACATGAATGGCTCCGGATGCTGGATTCGAACCAGCGACCAAGCGGTTACTCAATCAACTATATATCAGTGTTTTAGACTACTAATCATCTCTTTAAGGTTTAAAATTTATGTTCCTTAAATTTTCCCAAAAACCATCTTATGTAGTTCTTAAACTACTTTACAATACAAAAAATTAATTAAAAAAAGGCTTAAATGTTACAAATATTTTTAGCAATTATTGCAATACTTCTAGGATTTACTGGAATAGGTTTAATAATATTGCTTAGTTTATTTACTAAGCAGATATTATTGGGATTTATAATATTAGTTATACTCATTTATGGAGTATATGAATGGATAAGAGATAAGTTAGATGGATTTTAAAGACTAGATTTTATATCTAGTCTTTTATAATTAAAGTTTAATTTCTTTACCGCCTAGTATCTCTAAACCATCTGGCATAAATGCCAAATTCATCATATTTTCAAGAAGTTCTATAGGATTATTTACATAAGCTCCTAAAACTCCATTAATAGCTTTTCTAGGTAAAAAAGCTTCGTAAGAGTTATCTATATCTAAGTTAAATGCTTGATCTGCTAATTCAGTACTTCCTAGCATAAGCAATACATTTAATGGATGTTTTTCTAAGTTTTCTTTTAATACTCTTTGCATTCTAGTAGGGAATTTAATAAAATAAAATACACCTATATCTTGTAAAAACTTCATCCATTTACTTGTAGGCAAATCATAGTCTATAAAGTTATCTCTAAGAACTGGAATAATATCTTCTGATTTCATTCCTTGATTAAGCATATTTTGATATACACACCATCTAGCTACAAAATCTGAATATTGAGTTATATCATGTAATACTTTAAAAGCTTTAGTACCTTTACTAATATTAGTTATATCTATTACATCTTGAAGTATTGAAGGCATCCTATCATAAGTATTATTTAAAATAAATTTCTCTAATTTAGAGTCCTCATTAGTTTCTAAATCTTCAACAATATTTGTAAAAAATCCAGCATCTATTAACGGTGTAACTGGATTCTTCTTTAAATTCTCTTTTATTACATCTATACTTTCTTGTACATTATACCCAGCTTCTTTTTTAATTTGTAATTTAATTAATTTACCTCTTTCATTCCTATAATCTTTTAAAAATCTAACACCTTGTAATTGCATCTTAACACTATCTATTGGATTAACTCCAAGAACAACGCATTGCATAACATTAGATATAATATTTCCCATAAATACTGCTGGAGTTTTAATAACTATTTTAGCTTTATCTTTCATTGCAACTAATTTTAATATTTCTTCTGCTATTTGAGAAGTAAATTTCATTGCTCTATTTTTACTATTTTTATATAATTCACTATTAGTAATACTTAAAGATTTAAATCCAAATAATCTAACAAGCATATCTTCTCTAATAGGTATTTCTATTTTTTCTTTATCATTTAATGGATCATTTTTCTTAAAATAAGCTTTTAATTCTTCTCTCATTTCATAAGGTATCATTCTATATAAAGTTCTTATTTTAGGATCTTTAGAATTAGGAGAAAGTCTAACTATAGGTCTTTGTGGTTTAGTTTTATCAAAGCTTTTATCATATTCTTCAATAATTAAATCTGAAATTTGTTTATTATGTGCTTGAGAATATACTTTATCAGCCATAATTCCATACATTGAACCTACCGTATCAAAAATATCTCTATCTAAACCTAGGTATTTTTCTTTACTTTTCTTAGACATTACATATCTAAAATCATCAATATAACCATAATCTGCATAGATAGGAACTATACTTTCATTATTATTATTTAATTCTAAAGTATTTCTATTTCTATAATCTATACCTTTAAATAATAAATCATAATTTTGTTTAAATACTTTATTTTTAAATTTATTAGTTTTCTCATTAAACCTTTGAGAAGCTTCATCTACTCCAAAATTATTAATATCCATTTCTAGTATTTCTTTAAAAGTAGTTCCTCTACTATTACTATTTATAAGTCTTGTAGCTGTTCTATTGTAGCTTACTTCTGGACTCCAAGTATTAAGAAATATACCTCTACCATCATCAAGTTTTTCATTTACAAGCAGATACCCTTCAGAAGCTAATTTATCAGCATTTTTAATATAATCTATTTTTAAATCAACTTGTGATTCATAGTTTTCAGCAGAATAGCCTTTTAATTCATTTCTAGGATTATATTTAAAAATAGTTTCTCTTGATTGCTCTTTATACTTTTTAAGAGTATTTAATAGATATTGTACATCATCGTTTCTATTATCAAAAGTATCTTTTAGAAAATTAAAATCTCCTTTATTTATATTCTCTAAAGCTAGTAAAGTAATATACTTATCATAATTTTCTATTAATGATTGAGATATATCAAAACCAGAAGTAATTACTTTATCTTTATCTAATCCATCGAAGTTTAGAATACTATAAGCATTTAAAGCTATTCCATTACCTAAACTTTTACCAGTAAGCATAAACTCTGCTAATTCCATAGCTTTAATTGATAAATATTTATCTATATGTTTAGTCATTTCTGGAATTGTTTTATAAGTTTCTTTAGCTTCTTTAACTACTTTATTAAATAAAGCTTCTCTCATAGCTTTAGGATTTTGTAAAGCTTCTTTTAATTCTTTCATAGATAAAACACTTAAATCAGTATCTAATATACTTCTTCCAAAAGATTGAGCTTCTTCTTTAGAATACTCTTTACTCATTATCTCTTTTAAAGCTTGACTATGTTGATATTTTAAAGTATTTCTATAAGCATCTATTCTTGAACTTTTAGCTTGTAATTCTTGTGCTTTTCGTTGAAATTCATCTGGTTTTGTAAAATCATCTATTAATGATTGAATAGAACCACCATATCTCCATATATTAGGATATATTTCAGCCATTAAATCTCTCCATATATTTAAAGCATCTTTATCATTGTACATTAAAAAGAGATTTTTAAATATATTCTTTAATGATGTAATATGTCCTACTTTTTTAGGATCGATTTCTTGAAAAGTTTTACCTTTAGATATTTTATAATCTGCAAATAATTTTCCTATTTTATCATACCATTTATCATTAATAGGTTTTAAAACATTATCCATAAATGATTGCATTGCTAATTTAATTTTAGAATCTTTAGCGTTCATATTATTGTTTACTCTAGCTATTTCATAAGTAACATATTCTAATGAAGCTAACATATTCATATCATTACTTTGTTTTTTAATATCTCTATCAGAAAGAATATTTAATATTTTACCTAATACATTCTATAGTAGTTTTAGTATTTGTATATTCAAAAGCACTAGCATTAATAGTCATATTTCCATCATTAAACCATTGATGACCATTTTCTTTTTCATATTTTTTTATATCTAATCTAAACATTATAGGAGAAGGATCAGAAAAAGAATAATAAGTAGTAGTTCTAGCGAATACTTTCATTCCATCTAATTTAAGTTCTTTATTAATCGAGTTATATTCTTCAAAGAATATACTTAGATTAAGTCCATATTGAATATATCCGTGATATATCCCTTGATTTTGTTCTTCTACAGTGGATTTAGAAAAATCTTTAACATTTACATAAAGATATAAACCACTTGCATTAGGTTCTACTCCAGTAAAACATTCTTTTGTAAATGTTTTATTAGTTACATATCTCTTTACTCCAGTTATTCTAAAAGCTATATTAGGTCTATTTTTATCTTCTTTAGCTGATAATGGAGTATTAAATGTTTTAAACTTAGTTCTATATCCTTTTAAATAATTAACTCCATAAATAGGTCTATACTCATACCTAGTTCTATGTTCTCCCTCTATAGTAACAGTTTTATATCCTATAAGATATGCTCCACTAGGTAATATTCCAGTTCTTTTATAATTTGCTTCTTCTGCTTCTGTCAGTTTTCTTACATCATAAATTGGTTCAATTTCATTATATGGTTTAAATCCATCACATAATTTATCAAAATACTTTAAAACAGCTTTTAAATACTGTACATAAAATCTATTACTTCTATTAGCTTTTATAGTAGCTCCAAGAAGATTGACACATTGATAAATCTCTGCATATTTAGTTTCTCCACTAGAGCTAAGTTGCTCTATAATATCTTTATCTTCTTTTTCTTTTTTAGAATATTTTAATTTCCATCTTTTCTTATATTTAGCTCTTTCTAAAGCTAATCTCCAATATTTATGCTCTTTAGGTTCTTTTACACCTAGTTTTTTAGTACCATTAGGTACTCCATCTCCTTTTATAGGATATACAGCACTTAATCTTTCTACCATTTTTTTACTTGTTACAGTATATTTATCAGCTATATATGCTAATTTTTTAACTCCTAATTCATTTTTATATTCTATGTATATTTCATTAGGATTTTTTTTCTTTTCTTTGTAAATAAGTAATTAAATAAGTAGGTACTTTAATAGTTATCATAGATTGAGCATATTTATAATATTTCATTCTGAATTCTCTATCATGTTGTTCTAATGGAGTAGAGAATATTTCTTTAATAGTATTTTGAAAACTTTTAAAAATATTTTCAGAAAGATGATTATTCTTTGATAAACTATCCCAAAGTTCTTTTTGAATTTCCTCTTCAGTTTTCATCATACCTATCCAAGTATATTCAGCACTTACTTTAATAGTTGTAGAATCTTTTTCTTTATCTATAATATCTATGTGTAATTGTTCTTCATCTACTTTTTTATTTTTATCATAATAATCTACATCATATTTTTCTTTTAAATTATCTCTCAAAGGTTTAAAAATAGTTTCTTCCATTACATTATTAACATCTAAGTCAATATTTAAATCTTTCTTTAAATCTAATTGAGCAGGTTCTATAGGTGGTGTAAGTGATCCATTAGGAGAGTTAGGTGTAGTATTATTAGGTACTCTATTTAAAGCAACAGCTTTATATCTATCTATATCTATTAAATAAACTATATCATCTTTTATAAAAGTAAATTTATCATAATTAAAATTATATTCTTTTAAAGCAAGAGATAATATAACTTTTTTTTCTAAGAATGGATTAGTTTCAGTAGTTGAAAGTATTTCTTTAATATCTGGAAATATCTTTTTAAATTCCTCTATATCTACTTTTATTGTTTTTTTCCCAAAGCTCATAATGAGGTTTTGGAGTAAAAGTAAAATTAGGAACTTCTAAAACTTTTTTAAGTTCAACATTTTCGTTTTCATCTTCTCCAAAAGGCACATCATAATCTATTATGTTTGGGATGTGAGATGCTTTTTGATCTAGATTTTCTTGAATAGAATTTACTATCTCTTGCAATTTTTGAATATTTTGTTTATTTTCTTCAAGCTCACTTTTAAGTTCAGTTATATCTTCACCATTTCTTGCTTTTATGCCAACTTCTTTACTTTTTGTGTTTTGAAGTGCTTGAAGATTTTCCAACTCAAGTTTTTTTGCTTTTAAGTCGTTATAAACAGCTAAAAGCTCTTTTAATGCCTCTTTACTTACTTTTTTTGCGATGAGTTTTTTATTAAACTCATCAAAATTTGTTTCTATTAGTTTTAAATTTATCATAGTTATTCTCCATAAAATCGCTATTTTATCAAAATTTTGATTTAAATAGGCTAAAATTGGAGATTTATTTTATTTTTTAATATTTTGAAATCTTTGAATAATTCCAACTATTTTATCTAAATCTTTTTTAGAATATGGTGCTGAAATAGTTATTTTCATGTTATTTGAGTTGTCTATTAACTCATACCATGATTTTACTTTTTTTATGGTTATATCTTTTAAATTCATAGTGTAATTTTTTTTGTAAAATCCAAACTCCATGCTTTTCGTAATTTTACTCTTATAAATAGCTATTTCTTTATTTGCTAAAAGTGAAATTGGAAAAAACATTACCCCTATGAGTATAATAACCTTAATAAATCTTTTGCCTTCTTCTTTTTCAGGCGTTAGTTTTAAAAATCCATTTTCACATTTTGGATCATTTTTATCTAGACATTTTATTTGTATTTCACCCTCGTATGAGTAAATTCTGCCATGTTTTGAGTCTAAATTTCTAAGTGTTGCACCATAAAATTGGTATTTTTGTGTTTCTAAAATTAATTTTATATATTTATCATGATAAATTCTAGGAGGTTCAGTGATTGTATCATAAATAGCATAGGTAAAAAGTATAAAAATAAAAAGCGAAAGTGAATAAGAGAAAATTTTTATTGGATAAAAAATTAACTTTGTGCCTTTTACTTTCCTAAAAGACACAAAATAAAACAAAAAAAGACCAAATATAACTGTGACGAGAATTAAAATTAATAAAACTCGCATCTAAATTTAAAACTCATCAAATTTTTATCCAGCATATTGAAAATATACAGCTAAAAAAACAATAAATGCCGATAAAATAAGCGCTAAAGGATGTATATCTCCAAGTGGGCTAGGGCGTTTAAAGATGAATTTACAGCTTAAATTTGTAGCAACTGCGATAAAAATGACAAATGCTAAAAGCACTTTTATCATAAAAAATATCTGTAAATTCGAGTTAAAGTATCCACCAGCGTTGCTTCCAACCCATCTTGTCATCATAAGTCCACCAGTTAAAAGTAGCAGTAAAACACAAAATGGCATTATTTTCACCCCACTTGAAGTGATAGCTTTTTTCATTTTTTCACCAGTTTGATTATCAACTTTTTTTAAAGCCATTTTAAAAACAACAACATCAAAAAATAGATATCCCACGAAAATTATCGCACAAAATAGATGAACAATCTTAGCGTATTCATATACTCCCATCATTTCTCCTAAATTTTAAGTTAAAGCCAAAATTATAATAAACTTTTATAAATGTTTTATCTATAAATTCCACAAATTTTTATTTTCCAAAAATTTATTATCGGCACTGCTTTTATTTCCCTCGTAAGTATTTCCCACAAAGATAAATTTAAGATCATTTCTGTTTTTTAAAAGCTGTGCTGCTTCATAAAATATCTTCAAGCAAAATATCACAACAAACAACGTATAAAAGCTCCTTATTTTGCGAATAAATAGGAACTACCATAGTAACTTTAAGCTTGCTATCAAAAGTGCCAGGATATGGCTCACAAAGATAAGCTCTTTTTTCTTTTACAGCTTTTTTATAATATGACTTAGTGCTTTTATCTTCACCTTTAAAAGTGTTTTTTACACCCTTAGCAGAAAAAACTAAATTATCACTGATTTGATAGCCATTTTTATCTAAAATATAAAAAGTATCATATCCCATAAGTTCATCTGAGATATCTTTACAACTTTTTAAGATTTTTTCTTCATCTATATCTTCACTAAAATTTGGTAAATTTTGACTGAAAATATAACTAAGATAAGCTTTTATTTTAGACTTTGTTAGTTTAAATTCTTCAATTTCTCTAATTATCAAATACTAATCCTTTTTATTAAGTGCGTAAGAAAATTCAGGAACTATTTCGCAAAGTTTAGACTCTATATCTTTTTCATCCAAATTTAAAAGTTCAGTAATTTGCAAATTCAATAAATTTAGGTCATATTTTTGAGAATTTGTTACAAAAATAGATTCGAATTTGGTCTGCTTGTCATTTTCATCAATTAAAAGTTCTTCATAGAGTTTTTCACCAGGTCTAAGACCTGTAAATACAACCTTTAGATCAGTTCTGTTTGCAAGTTCAAGCATCTTTTTAGCAAGATCAGCTATTTTAACCTGTTTTCCCATATCTAAAACAAAAAGCTCACCACCTTTTGCAATACTTGCGGCTTGAAGCACAAGCTGACAAGCCTCGCTTACAAGCATAAAATATCTTACTATATCAGGATGAGTTACAGTTAAATTCTCACCATTTTTAATTTGTTCTTTGAATTTTGGTATCACACTTCCACTGCTTCCCAAAACATTACCAAATCTTACTGCAACAAATTCGGTTTTTGAGTTTTGATTTAGCACATAAAGCTCACAAATTCGCTTTGTTGTACCCATTATACTTGTTGGACGAACGGCTTTATCTGTTGAAATTAAAACAAATCGCTTGACATTATATTTATTACTTAAATCTATCATATTTTTTGTACCAAGAATATTGTTTTTAACGGCTGATTTTATGTTAAACTCACAAAGAGGCACATGCTTATAGGCTGCTGCATGAATAACAATATCAATATCAAACTCTTTAAAAACCTCATCTTCAATATCTTTTAAATTAATAACACTTAAAAGCTTTAAAACATTTTTCTTATTGCTTTTGGTGATTTCATTTATTTTATAAAGATTAAATTCACTGTGATCAAGCATAATAAGACGCTTTACGCCAAATTTTAAACACTGTTTGCAAATTTCACTACCAATTGTTCCACCAGCTCCTGTTACCAAAACTACCTTTTCAAACATAAAATCTTTTATAATATCATCATTTAAATCTTTTGGTTTTCTAGCAAGCAAATCCTATCTTTGATAAGATATGGAATAAAGAAGATTTAGATGAATTTGAAAATGAAAAAGATGCTATGAGTATTTTATTAGATATGGCATTATATTCTTTAAAAAAGAAACAATATGATAAAGCTATTGAATATTTAAAGTATATGAAAAATGGTGGATATAAAATAAAGGAGTAGTAAAAAATGACATTTAAAGAACTATTGACTAGATTTGAAGAAATGGAATGGAGTGATAATATATTATTTGTAGATGAAAAAGATAATGAGAAACTGTATATAGATGGATTACCTTGGTGTAAAGTTGATTATAATCAACAATTACATAAAGATAACTATGACAATAGTTATATAGTTAGAATAGATGATAAAGATTTTGCAATAACTAAGAGAATTACTGAAGATGATATTATTTAGTATATTTTAACAAGTAAATCTTTTAACCTACTATCTAAACTAAATAAGAAATCCTGATACCAACTAATAACTTCTCTAGTTATATTAATATCATTAGATTTCATATAAGTTCTAGTTATTACACTACCTACTTTATGAGATAAAGTTGCATCTATATAATCTACTGAAAACTTACCATAATTTCTACAAAATGTTGCTAATACTTTTCTAAATGAGTGATTAGTAAATCTAAAACTTCCTTTAATATTCTTAGGTTTAAAATCTTTAAGAGCTTTATTAATACTTTCTGTAGAGATTGTTTTAATAGGTAAATTAGATACTGCTTTAGCTAGTAAAGGAGTAATACCTAGATAAAAATCTTTATTAGTTTTCATCTCATTAGCTTTAAAGTATAAAGTATTTTTACTAATGAGATGATTAGAAGTTAAAGAGGAAATATTTATAGCTCTTAAGCCTAAGAATAGGTTTAAAACAAGTCTAGAATGAACTTCGATAGATAGGTTAGGTTTAGTAATTATATAGTCAATTAAGGCTTTTAATGAGTCTATATCATCTATCCAAGAATATCCTATTGTCTTAGGAAAAGAGTAGATTTTAGAGATAGGTATAGTAAAAGGATTAGGAGAATCTATTAATCCTTGAATGTTAGCATAATCATGTAAGGTTTTAATTAAATTATAACTTCTTTTAACTATTTCATATGTTCCTTGAGAGTATGGAGTAGATAATGTTTTTATGAGATTAGATCTAGTGATTTTATCAATAGGTATATGAGAAATTGATTTAAGATATGAGAAAAGATTATTTTTAATACTAATAGTCTTTTTAGATAATGTTGTAGAGTATGTTTGTAAATATTTAAAGTAGATATTAGCTAATGATAAATCATAATTATTAGCTATGTATAAAGCTTCATCTAAAGACATATCAGGAAATCTGCCTAATTTTTTAGTAATCTTCCCAGTTGTTCCCAGATAAAAATCTTTATACTTTATAACTCTTAAGATCAAGTTATTAGATAATTTAATTCTTTGTTCTTTAGTTGATATAACTATGTTCTTAATATCTTTATTAGTCATTAGATATTCCTTATTGATAAAAATTATTAGGAATATTAGGGAGCTAATTCTTAAAGATTTTGATTAGTAGAATAATGATATATAGGGAAAGTAGATTTAAAGTTTTCTTAGTGGCTCCGGATGCTGGATTCGAACCAGCGACCAAGCGGTTAACAGCCGCCTACTCTACCGCTGAGCTAATCCGGAACAAAATGGTGCGGATGAAAGGACTTGAACCTTCACGCCGTGAAGCACCAGATCCTAAGTCTGGCGTGTCTGCCAATTTCACCACATCCGCATATTTAAAAATGAAATTGCAATTTTATCATAATAATCTTAATAATTTATTAAATCAGTAGTAATAAAATTTTGTTATAATAGCGCCAAAAAAACGGAAAATGTAATGATAAAATTCCCTAAAATAGATAAAATTTCGGACAAATTCGGTGAATGTTTCAGACCTGAAATTTTACGAATTTCGCGTGAAATCATAGAAAGAGAGCGAAAAAAAGCAATTAAAGGCGAAAAGTTTTTAAATGAAAGTGAAATTTTTGATGAAATTTCACGTGAGTATGAAAATTTTAAAAATTTAGAGTTAAAATCTTTAATAAACGCCACAGGTATCGTAATTCATACAAATTTTGGAAGAAGCGTGATTTCACCTGAAATTTTAGATCGAGCCGGTAAAAATTTGGAAAATTATACAAATCTGGAATATGATCAAAATATCGGTAAGCGTGGCAATCGATATGATTATACGGCAAAACTTTTTTCACTTCTTTTTGACGCACCTGACGCACTTGTCGTAAATAATAATGCAGCTGCCGTATTTTTGGTGCTTAATACTTTTTGCAAAAATAAAGAATGCGTTGTCAGTCGCGGCGAGCTTGTGGAAATCGGCGGAAGTTTTCGAATTCCTGAAGTTATGATAAACTCGGGCGCCATCTTGCATGAAATAGGCACTACAAACAAAACAAAATTGCAGGATTATGAAAATGCTATTTGCGAAAATACGGCGCTTTTGATGAAAGTTCATCGTTCAAATTTCGCTATCAGCGGTTTTACTGGCGATGTTTATATGAATGAAATTTCAAAACTTGCCAAAAAGCGCGGACTTATAGATTATTTTGATATCGGAAGCGGTTTTGTCTATGATTTGAATTTCAATCTCACAAAAGATGAGCCTAAAATTTCAGATCTTTTGCGCGCGGGAGTCAGTTTAATAAGTTTTAGCGGAGATAAACTTTTTGGCGGGGTGCAGGCAGGAATTATTTTAGGCTCACACGAGCTTATTTCAAAACTTCGCAAAAATCAGCTTCTTAGAATGCTTAGAGTTGATAAAATCACTCTTTCACTTTTGGCCGAGACGATAAAAGCTTATATAAATAAAGAATTTGAGCTTATTCCTACAGTTTCTATGATAAACGAAAGCGAGCAGAATTTGCGTAAAAATGCCGAAGTTGTGGCTCATATTTTAAGCGAAAATAATATTTCATTTAAAATTTGTAAAACCGAAACGTTCGTTGGCGGAGGGAGTCTTGCTTGCAGAACTTATCCAAGCGTAGCGATTGCATTCGGCGGCATAAAACCTGAAATTTTGGAAGAAAAATTTCGCAAAAACGGCGTTATAGGAAGAATCGAAAATGAAAAATTTTTACTTGATTTTAGAAGTATTTTTAAAAAAGATTTGAAAATTTTAGCAAATAAAATTTTGGATATTTTCCATGAATAGTCTGATAATCGGTACAGCAGGTCATATTGATCATGGAAAAACAGCTTTAATAAAAGCTTTAAACGGTTTTGAAGGCGATCAAAATCCAAATGAAAAAGTTCGCAAAATTACTATAGATCTTAGTTTTTCGCATTTACAAAATAAAAATAAAAATATCGCTTTTATAGATGTTCCAGGACACGAAAATTTGGTCAAAACAATGATTTCGGGGGCCTATGCGTTTGATGCGACGCTTTTAGTCGTAGCAAGCGATGACGGAATTATGCCTCAAACAAAAGAACATTTGCAAATTTTATCAATTCTTGGGGTTTCAAAAATTGTGCTATGTATTACAAAATGCGATTTAACGGATACAGCGCGTCAAAAATACGTCGAAAATGAAGTTAGAAATTTTGTCAAAAATTTTAAAAATCTTACGATTTTAAAAAGTTTTTTTATAAGTATTAAAGATTTATCCGGCGTTTCCGGTTTGCGCGAATTTTTATTTACCATTGAACCTATAAAACGCGTCGATAGCGAAATTTTGCATTATTATATAGATAGAGTTTTTTCTTTAAAAGGTTTCGGAACAATCATTACCGGAAGCCTTATAAGCGGAATTTTGCGAAAAAATGAGAAAATTTACAACTGCGATTTGGATAAAAGTTTTATTGCAAAAAATCTTCAAATTCATGATGAAAATGTCGAAATTGCAAGCTCACCAAACCGTGTAGCAATAAATTTGGATGCCAAAATCTCTGAGCTTGAAAAAGGACAGATTTTTAGTAAAAAAGGTTTTTTTCGCGGATTTAATGAGTGTGATTGCGTTTTTTACGGTGAAATTTCTCATAAACAAAATGTCATTTTTTGTGTCGGTTCGCGTCAAATAGCTGCGACAGCACTTATTTTAAGCGAAAATGGAAATGAAAAATTTATAACTTTTAAGTTTGAAAAAGAAATTTTTGTAAAATTTAACGAACATTTCGTAGTTTTAGCGTCTTCTCGCGTAATAGGTGGAGGAGATATTCTAAATCCTGTTACCGAGCCGCTTAAAAAATCGCAAAAAATTGCTCTTTTATGTGAGCTGAAAGATAAAAATTTCATTAAGGTTTTTGAAATTTTATCATCTTCTCACAAACATGGATTTGGTCTTATTTCGTCATTTCAGCGCTTTGATATGACGCATGAAAATGCTTTGAAAATCGCACGAAATTTAAAAAATGCCATAACGGATGAAAATTCGCTTTGTATTTATGATAAAAGCGCTGTAGGCGATTTAAAGGATTTTATAAAATTTATCGTTTCAAAGAATGATAGGGCGGTTATTTCGGCGCAAAGTTTAGCTTTAAAAATTTCATGGGCAAGTCCGTTTTTGTGTGATTTAACTTTAAACGAACTTATAAAAGATAAAATTTTACAAAAAAACGGAAATCTTTTTATAAAATTCGGAGCCGATTTCGATGAAATTACGCAAAGTCTGGAAAATAAAATTTTTGAAATTTTAAGCTGCGGCGGTATCGCGCCGATTGCACCTTACAATATTTACGACGAGCTTGAAATAGATAGAACCTGTGGCGACAATGCGATGAAGAAACTTACAAAAGCCGGTAAAATTGTGCGAATTACACACAATGTATTTTTAACCGATCAAAATTTGCAGAAACTAATCAAAAAAATGCGCTCAATTATTGCTTCACATGGCTTTGTAAATGTCAGCGTACTGAAAGATGAACTTGGTATCAGTCGCAAATTTTTGATTGCATATTTGGAATATCTGGATCTTTTTGATGATATAAAAAAAGACGGTAATAATCGCATTTTTAAGTGATTTTTAAATTTTAAGAAATGTTTGAATTTCAGTTTTATTCGGCTGCTTAAATTTTTATTTTCTATTAAACATAAAATTCATTTGCAAATTTCGTATTTTCTACGAAATTTGCTGAATTTCAGTCTATTTTTAAGACACTTAAAAATGCTTCGCTCGGCAAATTTACCTTTCCGATTGATTTCATCCGTTTTTTGCCTTCTTTTTGTTTTTCGAGAAGTTTTCGTTTTCTGGTTATATCACCGCCGTAGCATTTGGCGGTTACATTTTTGCCCATCGCTCGGACATTTTCGCGCGCTATGATTTTATTTCCTATACTTGCTTGAATAGCAACTTCAAAAAGTTGTCTCGGCACGATTTCTTTCATGGCTTTTACCAGATCTCTGCCTTTTTGAAGCGCTTTATCGCGTGGAACTATTATAGAAAGAGCATCTACATTTTCGCCTGCGACTTTTATATCAAGTTTTATCAAATCGCCCTGTTTATAATCGATCGGTTCATAATCAAAGCTTGCGTATCCTTTTGTGCCGCTTTTTAATTTATCGTAAAAATCCATTATTATTTCATTTGTAGGAATATCGTATTCAAGCAAAACTCTATCACTTGTTATATAATCCATTTTTGTTTGGATACCGCGGCGAGAATTCAATAAGGTTATCAGATTTCCTAAAAACTCTGCCGGCGTGATAATTGTAGCGTGTGAATACGGCTCTTTTATCATTTGTATATTGCTTATAGGCGGAAGTTCACTTGGATTGTGAATTTTCAGCATTTCTCCGTTTGTAAGATAAATTTCGTATGTTACAGTTGGCGCTGTAGCTATTAAATTTAGATTAAACTCTCGTTCCAGACGTTCTTTTATGACTTCCATATGCAAAAGCCCCAAAAATCCTACACGAAAGCCAAATCCTAGTGCCAAAGAAGTTTCCGGTTCATAGCTTATAGAACTGTCATTCAATTTTAATTTATTGAGTGCATCGCGTAAATCTTCGAATTTATCCGTTTCTATCGGATAAATTCCTGCAAACACAAACGGCTTTGCACGTTCAAATCCACCAATAGGCGTGTTGGCTTTATTGTTTGATAAAGTAATCGTATCTCCTACACTTACGTCGCTTACATTTTTTAGACCAAGCACCACAATTCCTATTTCGCCGCTGCTGATTTTTTCGGTTTTAATAGGTGATATCGGATTTGGATACATAAGATCAAGTACAATATGCTTTTTTTCAGTTCCCATTATGAAAACTTCATCGTTTTTATGAATTTCGCCGTCATAAACACGAATAAGTGCGAGTGCACCAAGATAATTATCAAACCAGCTATCGTAAATAATAGCTTTTAAAGGCTTTTTTGGTTCTATTTTCGGAGCGGGGATTCGTTTTATTATAGCTTCTATTAAATCTTTTATGCCGATGCCTGTTTTTGCACTGACTTCAATCGCATCGGTGCAATCTATACCGATAATGTGCTCAATTTCATTTTTTACACGATCGGGGTCTGCATTCGGTAAATCGATTTTATTTAATACAGGAATAATTTCCAGATTATGTTCTATTGCTATATAGACATTTGCAATTGTTTGAGCCTGAACGCCTTGACTTGCATCGACTACCAATATCGCACCTTCGCAGCTTGCCAGACTTCTGCTTACTTCATAACTGAAATCAACGTGACCTGGAGTATCTATAAGATTTAGTATATATTTTTTGTCGTTCATTTTGTATTCAAGACGAACCGATTGCGCTTTTATTGTAATTCCTCGTTCGCGTTCTATATCCATAGTATCCATAACTTGTGAGCTCATTTGCCTATCTTCTACTGCGTTGCACTCACTGATTAGACGATCGGCCAATGTACTTTTTCCGTGATCTATATGAGCTATAATGCTGAAATTTCGTATATTTTCCAAATTTTACCCTTTTTAATAAAATTTTTATTTTACCGAAAATGGTGTGAAATTTTGTTTAAATTTTATTTGTTTTTGGTAAAGTCAAACTTTTTGCGGTTTTGCTGAATTCTATCAGATCTTCGATAGTTTGGACATACCAAGGAAGTTTTTGTGCGCAAAATTTAAAAATTTCGTAACATGACAGTGCATCGCTAAAAGCTCTATGGTGTTCATTTTCTATACCAAGAAGCTCTTTTAAAGAGCTTAAACCATATTTTTGCGCGGCAATAGTGCGTTTTGCAAGATCAATAGTATCGATTCTGCGGTTTAAAAGTTCGCCAAAGCCGATTTTTTGCAGGCTTTCACTTATAAAACCGTAATCAAATTTCACATTGTGCGCTACAAAAACGCTATCGCCCAAAAAAAGTCTGAAATTTTCAAGCACATTTGAAAGATGCGGAGCGTTTTTCAGATCGTTTGTGTGAATTCCTGTAAGTTCTACTATATTGTCAGGGATATCGCTTGCGTATACGAATGTTTTAAACGTGCCCGAAATTTCTTTTGCATGCACTTTTATTGCGCCGATTTCGATGATTTGACCTTTATCGATTCCGCCGTTCGTCTCTATATCTACAAAACAGAAATCGGCTTCATCAAGTAAAATTTCTCTACTTTTCAGCGTAATTTTTCCGTTGTCAAGTTTGATTATTTTTATTCCTAAAAGTTGCCACATTGAAAAATCTTTAGGATCAAAGTCAATTTCTCCGGCTCTTTCGCATTCCATAGCAAGTGCGATGAAATCATGATAATTTATACTTTTTTTAGCTATTAAATCAATTAAATTTTGTGTTTTGCTCTTTTTCAAAATTTGGCCTTAAAGTTTAAGCGAAGTTATGGCGGCTTTGTAACTTTGAGATGAAAATACATAATTTCCGGCTACTACGATATCAACTCCCGCTTCATCAAGTTCGGCTACATTTAGACCATTTACGCCGCCATCGACTTCAATTAAACATTTTGCATCGGTTTTATATATAAGTTCTCTAAGTTCACGCGATTTTTCAATTATCGAAGGGATAAATTTCTGACCGCCGAAGCCCGGATTTACGCTCATCAAAAGCACAAGATCCACTTCTTTTATAATATATTTTAAAGTTGAAATTTCGGTGTGAGGATTTAGTACAATTCCAGGGCTGATACCGTTTTTGCGAATATGATCTATAAGGCGCAAAGGATGATTTTCGCTTTCTATATGAAAACTTAGAAATTTTGGTTTTAAAGGTATAAAAAGATTTGCAAAAAATGTATTGTCATCAACCATAAGATGAATATCAAGCGGTTTTGTTGCAATTTTTGCTACGCTTTTTACGACAACAGGTCCGATTGTAAGATTTGGCACAAAATGTCCATCCATAACATCTACGTGAATAAGATCGGCTCCTGCTTCGCAAACTGCTGTAATTTCATCATTGAGTTTTCCAAAATCAGCCGACAGAATACTTGGTGCTACATACATCAAAATTTCCTTAAATTTTAAAATTTCAAAATTCTATCAAAAAAGAGATAAAGAAAAGTAAAATTTTAAGTAATATTTGAAGTTTTTTTAGATATAATCATCGTTTAATTTAAATTTAAGGATTACATAATGTCAAGAAGATGTGCAATTACCGGAAAGTCTGCGATGAATGGCCATAGTGTCAGCCATGCAAACAACAAAACAAAAAAGAAATTTGGCGTAAATCTACGCACAATTCGCATTAAGTTGGAGGATGGCTCTACAACAAAAATTAAAGTCGCAGCTTCAACTTTACGAACGATGAAAAAAGCGTCAAAATAATTATTTGACGAGCAAAAAGTGTCTTTTTTAGACAAATTAAAAAAATTCTTCAACTGGTCCGGCAGTTCCAAACCGGACATAAATTTCAATTCAGAAATTTACAAACAACTTACACCTTTCAGACTTCCTCTGATTTTCATTGTCCTGATGCAATTAATAGGCACATTCGGTTATGTTTATATTGCAGATTTTTCACTTGTAGATGCATTTTATCAAGCAGGTATGACTTATACGACATTGGGTTTTACGGAAGTGGCGCCAATTCCGCCTGCCGGCCGAGTTTTTACGCTAGTGTTTGTTTTAATGGGCTTTGGTACTTTTTCATTTTGTCTTGGTGTTGTTGTGGAAGTTATAAAAAAAGGTGCTCTTTTGCATCTTATAAGGGAGACAAATATGATTTACAAAACAGCCAGATTGAAAAATCATTTTATAATTTGTTATAATAACGAATATTCGCTTGAGCTTTCGCATCAATTTCGTGAAAATCATATACCGTTTGTTATAATTGATAATGATCCGAATCTTGATAAAATAGCGGAAACAAATCATTATCCGTATTTTTTTATCGGAGAACCTCATTTGGAAACTTCGCTTTTAAAAGCACATATTTCAAGCGCAAAAGGAGTTATAACTTTAAGTCCGAATTTAGCTGATAATATTGCTATTATTTCTCTTGTAAGACTTTATGAAAAAGAACTTGGAAGAGATAAACCTTATTATTTAATGACAAATGCGAATTGCGATGCCGATGCGCAAAAATTAAAAAAACTTGGTGCGGATTCCGTTGTGCTTCCTTCAAAACTTACCGCTCAACGTCTAACTGCCGTAAGCGTGCGTCCAGATATGGAAAATATATTGGAGCAGTTTCTTTATAAAAAAGATTCGCCGATTGATATAGAAGAAATTTTAGTTGATGATTATTCCTGGGTCAGATTTAAAAGGCTCAAAGAAACGCATTTACGAGAAATGGTAAATGCCGATATAGTAGGTGCAAAAGATCAAAATGGAAAATTTACACCTATGCCAAATGGAGATTTTATTATCGGTTCAAATATGCGTTTGCTGGTAATTGGCACTGCAGAAGGTATCCGTCAGACAAAACGACTTATAAATAGCAAATACAAGCCTCAGGAGATTTATTATGTTTGATATTATTCCACTTAAAAACGGACTTGAAAATGTTGAAGGATTTTATTTTGACGGAATAAACTCCGGATTTAAGAAAAATGGAAATGATCTCGGTTTTATTCGTTCGGATAAACCGTTTTTAGTGAGTGCTATTTTTACGAGTAATAAATTTAAAGCCGCGCCGATAAGACATTTTATGCGATATGAACGCGGTTTTAAATCAAATTTTATTCTTTTAAATTCTAAAAATGCAAATTCTATGACCGGTGAAAAAGGTATTGATGATATAGATGAAATTTTTGCAAAGCTTGGACAAAAAATCAGTTTAATAAATCCGATAATGAGTTCGACAGGAGTAATCGGTTATCGTCTAAAAAAAGATAAAATTTTAAAAGCGACTGAAAATTTTGATTTTACGGCTCGCAATTCAAATGGAGCGGCTACTTCCATAATGACAACCGATACAATAAAAAAGGAGCTTGCTTTTCGCATTGATTTGGACAACGGCGAACATTTTAATATAGCTGCGATTTGTAAAGGTGCCGGAATGATAAATCCTGCGCTTGCCACTATGCTTTGTTATATACTTACGGACGCTGAAATTTCGCAATCAGATGCCGATGAACTGCTTAAAAAAGCTGTCAATCAAAGCTTTAATTGCGTCAGTGTGGATGGCGATACATCTACAAATGACACTGTTATGATTTTAAGTTCTTGCACGCGTGCATATGATAAAAATGCATTTGAGACAGCTTTAAATTTAATAACAAAAGAGCTTTCTTCACTTTTAGTAAAAGACGGCGAAGGCTCACATAAACTTGTGGCTTTTGAAGTCAGTGGTGCGGCAAATATCAATGAAGCTGAAAAAGCGGCTAAAGCTTTGGCAAATTCGCCTTTGGTAAAAACTGCGATTTTCGGCGAAGATCCCAACTGGGGAAGAATCGCTTCAACAATCGGCGCAAGCGGCGTGATTTGCGATGAAGAAAAACTTGTTATAAAATATGATGATGTGATTGTTTATAATATAAATCACCCCGAACTTGACGATGAACGAGAAGAAAAAGCTCATAGAATCATGCAAAAAGACGAGTTTAAAATTTCATGCGATTTAGGTATCGGAAATGCTTGTTTTACAGCTTATGGTTGCGATTTGAGTTATGATTACGTAAAAATCAACGCGGATTACCGCTCATAGTGATTTTAAGTAAAAAATTAAATAATTTTTAGCTGAATGCGTTTATGTTTTTTAAGAAAAATTCTCTATGAGTGATACTTTTGGAATTTTTTTGACTGTAGGAAAGGAATTAAAATGTTAAATGTCGAAAATAATCTAAAATATCTTATTTCAACCGAATTTTTAAATTCTAAAATTTTACAATCTCCTTCTAAACAATCAAATGAGTATAATAGTGTAGTTTTTGAATGTCAAGTAGAAAATTTAGATAAAAAAATAGTTGAAAAATTAAATGAATTAAAAAATAGAACAAAAGACGATTTAACGCTTAAAATTGAAATTTTGTGCGGAATTTATGAGATTGATGAAATAATAGAAAAGATTAAAGATTTTAATTCGGATTTTGATTACGAAAAGTCAAAAGATGAGGCAACAAGTTTTATTTTAACTTTAGGCGGAGAATTAAGTTTAAAATATCAAAAAAATAAAATTTTTTATAAAGAAGTTGAAAAATTAGATAAAAATAAATATCTACCGATTATAGATGAAAATTTTAGATTTTTAGATTTTTCGTTGTCAACAGCTCCGTGGTTTGTAGAAAATTTTAGTAAAATTTCAAAAATTAGCATGACTGATTTTGACACATTTCAAAATGAGATAAAAGATGAAATTTCATCTTTTATAATCGCATATGAAGAACGAACCGTCGGCGAATATTTTTCTAAAATTTTTAATTCTATAAAAACAAAGATGAAAATTTCCGAGCTTTTTAAAGATAAAATTCAAGTAAAAATTTCATTGATAAAAAAAGATATATTGCAAAATAATAATTCTATTTTAAACAGCTTTTTTATGGATGATTTAAATATGATTTTAAAATTTTACGAAAATGGCGGGAAAGACGCTATTTTGGATGATTATTTAAGTAGTGATGAGATTAACAAAAGTAAAAGGATTGATTTAAGAAATAGCGATAATTTAGATAAGATTTTACCAGTGTTTTTAGATTTTCCGCTTGGCGCTTTTGCATCACAATATTCTTTAATGTTTTCGCAGCAATTTGCCGTTAATGAAATTTTAAAAAGATTTAAAAATGGTGGCGCGATTTATGCGATAAATGGGCCTCCTGGAACCGGCAAAACTACACTGTTAAAAGATATAATTGCTTGCATTGTTACAAAAAGAGCTGAAATTTTAGCTCAAATGAATGAAGATGAAATTTTTAATGAAAAAATTGAAAATAATGAAGGTAAACGTTTTCACGCATTAAATCCAAAACTGAGAAATTTTGAAATTGTTGTGGGATCAAGTAATAATGGAGCGGTTGAAAACATAAGCAAAGAAATTCCAAAGTTTGACAGTATTGATGGCAAATACGACGTGGATTATTTTAGCGAATTTGCGGCTAAACTTATAAGTGAAAGGGCGTGGGGATTAATTTGTGCAACGCTTGGTAAACGTAAAAATTTTAACGATTTTTGTAATAAATTTATCTGGGGTAGCAATAATAATAGTGATGAGAAAAATTCCAATAACGGGGAAAAAATTCTAGGATTTTATAATTTTTTAAAAAATTATAATGGCGATTGTAATTTTAAAAAGGCAAAAGATGAGTTTAATGATGCAAAAAATAAAGTTTTAAATATCCAAAAAAACTTAAAAGAAAAATTTGATAATATGAGAAAGAAAGAGAAAGAAATTTCAAAATTAAAAGATGAAAATAAAGAATTTGAAAGGCTAAATTTTAATGATTTATTAAAAAATTTAGATAAGAAAAATAAAAATTTTGAAGATACAAGTAAAAATTTAAGTAAAAAAAAGAAAAATTTGGAAAATGAGTTAATAAATTTACAAAAGCCGCCATTTTTCTTTTTACAAAAGCTTTTTTCTACAAAAAAATATAAAAATTTTATAGAAAAATTAGGAAATTTAACTGCTGAAATTTCAAAAATTTCTAAAAGTTCGGACGAAAATTCTAATTGTATTAAAAATATAAAAGATGAAATCAGACTTATGGAAGATAAAAAAGAAAAATTTAAAGAAAAAGTCTCTAAAATTGAAAATTTAAAACATGAATTAAATAAATTACAAAATTTTTATAATGATAATTTTGAGAAAAATGATGAAAATAAAAGAGAAAAATCATCACCTTTTATGAAAGATAAAAACGGTAATAAAACAGAACTCTTTGAAGCTAGAATTGATCTTTTTGTTAAAGCTTTAAATTTGCATAAAGAAGCTATTTTGGCCAATCGTACAAAAGTAAGTCCGCTGTTGTACACTATTTCAAATATCAATAAATCAGCATTTTGCGGTTCTCAAAAAGTTTTAGCATGGAAAAGTCTGTTTTTTATAATCCCTGTTATCAGCTCAACTTTTGCCTCTTTTGGTAGATTTTTTAAAGATTTTGGACAAGATGATATTGGATATTTGCTTGTTGATGAAAGTGGACAAGCAGGGCTTGCAAATACGGTAGGAGCGCTATTTCGTTCTAAAAAAGCAGTTATTGTTGGAGATCCGCTTCAACTTGAACCCGTTGTAACGCTTCCAAAAACTATAAATGAAGTTTTGATGAAAAATTTTAATATTAAGAGCGATTTTAATATAAACTCAAACTCAGTCCAAACCAGAGCTGATAGAGTTGAAATAAACGGAACTTATCTTGGTGATGGTGAAAACAAAGTTTGGATAGGTTCGCCGCTTCGTGTGCATAACAGATGCAATAATCCTATGTTTGATATATCAAATGTTACTACATACGACAAAATGATGATTTGGGGTAAAAATGAAAATAAAAATTCTTTTCCAAATGAGCCTATAAAATCACAATTTATAGATGTAAAAACAAATTTAGAGAATTTTAATGGAAATGCAAGTCAAGATGAGATTAAAGCGGTTGAAAATTTATTAAAAAGCGATCTTAAAAGCATTCCAAAAAATAATATCAAAATTATTTCCCCTTTTATAGATGTTGTAAAATCGCTAAAAAACAGTCTAAAAGGATTTGAAGAAAATATCGGGACAATTCACACTATGCAGGGAAAAGAGGCTAAAATTATCGTTTTTGTTTTAGGTGGACAAAGTGATGGTGCGCTAAGTTGGGCTTCATCAAAACCTAATTTATTAAATGTCGCAGCAAGCAGAGCAAAAGAATTTATTTATATAATAGGCGACAAAGATAGATGGAATAAACTGAGATATTTTAATGATGCTGTAAAAATTTTAGATAATTTTAATTAAATTTTTGATTTTAAAATTAATCAAAAATTTTTATATTTATATGAATTAAAAAAATAGTAATTTCTCGGTTTATAAGTCGAGAAATTTCTTTGATTGTTTTAAAATATTGATGTCTTAATAAATTTTATTTTTTATACTTATCTTTAAAATTTACATAATTTTTTGCAGAAAGTGCTATAGTATTTATTTCATCATTTGTAAGTTTTCGCACAAATTTCGCAGGCGAGCCGATTATTAGCGAATTCGGCGGGAATTTTTTACCTTTTGTGATTAAACTTCCTGCGCCCACAATGGAATTTTCACCTATAACCGCACCGTCCATTATTATTGCGCCCATACCGATTAAACAGTTTGAGCCGATGTGACAAGCATGAATTATTGCACTGTGTCCGATTGTGACATTTTTTTCTATAATGCATGGATATCCTGTATCGGTTATTTTACCGGTTTCGTCAATTTCACGGTGCCAAACATGTAAGCAGGCAAGATCTTGAATATTTGAGTTTTCACCGATTTTTATAAAATTCACATCTCCCCTGATTACCGCGCCAAACCAGACGCTTGCATTTCTTGCAATTTCAACTTCGCCGATTACTGTCGCATTTTGCGCTATAAATGCACTTTTATCTATTTTTGGGTGTCTGTTTTCAAAATCTGAAATCATTTTTTACTCCTTAAAACTAAGAATATTACACAAAATTTGCTTTGCATAAAAGTAAATTTTAATTATAATTAAAATTTTTAAAAAAGGAAGTTGATGAATAAATTCGTAATTTTTATATTTTTTGTACTGATATTTTTTATTTTATCTCCAAAAATAAGCCCGGAATATCTTATTCACAGTTTAAAATATTGTGCGTTTTCAGCTTTAATTTTGCTTTTTTCAAGCAGGCTTTTTAAGAACAAATTAGCTATTTTATAGCAATTCTCTCACTTTTTATATTGCTTTTTATTCCGTATTTTTTTACATTTTTTGATACTGTTTTTAAACCAAAACAGTTTTATAGTACGCAATTTTCAGTTCTTTGCGTAGCTCTTATTTTGACATTAGCAGGTTCAAAATCCAAAATTTCAGCCGTTTTTATAGCTATTTTAAGTGCGGTTTTGTCATTAATTTATCTCGGGTATTTTTCTTTTGCTTTAAAACCTTTCAATCAGCCGGCTTTGTTTGCGATGCTTGAAACAAATAAAAATGAAGCATTCGAGTATTTTATGGATAATAAAAATATTTGGACGTATGTATCTGTTGTTTTTGTTTTAACGGTTTCATTTTTATTTGTAAAATTTTGCAAAAAAGCGGAATTTTCATTTAAAAACGGAAAAATTCTTACTGTTTTTATTTTAATAATTGCTGTTTTTAATAGTTATAAAGAGTGTTGGTTGCTTAAAGAGCCTTTTTTTATCGATGAGATAAAAGCACAAATTCGTATGCAGGAAAATTATGCAAAAAACGCACAAAAAAGAATGGACTTGTTAAAAGACTCTATATCGTCAAACGATGATGGAGTTTTTGTGCTTGTTATTGGAGAGAGCGAAAATAAAAATTTTATGAGTGTATATGGGTATCAAAAGCCGACTACTCCTTATTTAAATAGGTTAAAAAATAGTAAAAACGCTATATTTTTTAGTGAGGCTCACTCAAATTATACTCATACTGTCCCTGTTTTAATTTATGCATTGAGCGCTAAAAATCAATATGAAAATATGGATGAAGATCTGGCGCCTACTTTAATTGAAACAGCTAAAGCTGCCGGATTTAGCGTATATTGGCTTTCAAATCAGGTAAAATTCGGCGCTTTCGGTGAAAATGTATCAAAAATTTCAATTCCTGCAGATGAAAAAATTTTTACCAGCGACTTTGACGATAAAGAAAAATTTGATGAATCCTTATTAGAACCGTTAAAATCGTTAAATTTAGCTAAAAAATCTTTAATAATCGTACATTTGCTCGGTTCACACAGTACTTATAAAAGACGTTATCCTAAAAATTATGAAAAATTCGGCACAAGTCGTCTTGAAGCATATGAAAACTCAATTTTTTATAATGATGAAATTTTAAGACGTATAATAGAAATTTCTAAAAATTTTAAAAACTTCAAAGCGCTTGTTTATATGAGCGATCACGGCGAAAATCCTGTAAAAGCTTCGCACGATGCTGTAAATTTTGTTTATGGAATGTGTCAAATTCCGTTTTTTATATATTTTAATGACAGCTTGCAAAATAGTGATGTTTACGCACGTTTAAATAAAAACAAAGATGAATTTTTTACAAACGATCTGCTTTACAATGTAATGTTGTCTTTGATGAGTATAAAAACTCATATAAACACTAAGACAAACGATATTTCAAGTGAGTTTTACGATAATAACAAAAGTAGATTTTTAACGCTTCATGGTAAAATTAAAATTTTGGATGCTAAAAAAATGGATAAAGAATAAAATTTAATTTATTGTTGTGATTTCTCACAACAATAAATTTATATAATTCCATACAAAAATATGATTGCAATTACAATCGGCAAGAAAAATTTAACGTAATAAAACCAGAATTTTGCCAACGATTTATTATTTAAACTTCCATTATTTGTTATTTCATCTATCGCTTCATTTTTTAATACAAAACCTACATAAATGCATGAAAATAGCGCCGTTAGGACGAAAAATATATTTGCGCTTACAAAATCGAATGCATCAAAAACACTTTTTCCTAAAATACTTACATCAGAAAGAGCGTTACTGCTTAAAATACAAGGGATATTTCCTAAAATAAAAATTGAAATGAGCGTTAAATTTGTGGCACCGACATGCGAAATTTTAAAATTTTCCTCTATGTAATTTATTATAACCTGATAAATCGTAATTGAAGTTGTGATTGCAGCTATCAATAAAATAGCAAAAAATGCAATTGACACAAAATTTCCGAAAGGTATATTTGAAAATGCTATCGGTAGGCTTTTAAAAACCAGCGATGGACCGCTGCTAGGTTCAATTCCGGCGCTAAAAAGAGTTGGGAAAATCATAAAACCGGCTAAAACCGCTATAACTGTATTTAAAACAACTGTAATAGTAGCAGTTTGGACTAATTTTTCACTTTTATCCAAAAAACTTGAAAGTGTAATCATTACGCCAAAACCAAGAGAAAGTGCGAAAAAGACTTGTCCGAGAACGTCAATTAAAAGTTTTGGAGTGATTTTGCCAAAATCCACGCTAAGATAAAATTTTATTCCTTCGGCTGCGCCGTCCAGTGTCAAGTTACTGATGATTACCGCTAAAAAACATAAAAAAAGTGCAGGCATTAAAAATTTAACGAATTTTTCTATTCCGTCAATTATTCCTTTTTTTAGGATATACCAATTAATAAGAACAAAAAGCGCCGTATAAAATCCGACCGTTAAAGCATTTTGTTCAATATGACTTTTATAAAAATTGCTTGTGTAGGCAGCTTCGGTTATTTTAGATGATAAATCAAAATTTCCTGTTATTATATTTGAAATATATGTTATTACCCAGCCGCCAAGAACCATATAATAAGCCAAAATTCCAAATGAGCCGACAAGACCCATATATCCTACGATTTTCCATTTTTTTGAAATTTTCGTGCCGTCTTTTTTAGGATGTATAAACGCATCTACCGAATTTTTGAGCGCCCGTCTACCGATTACGTTTTCTACCAGAATCATCGGAATTCCAAGTATAATCATTGCTATGCAAAATACCAAAACATAAGCTCCGCCGCCATTTTCTCCGACTAAATACGGAAAACGCCATGTGCAGCCGAAACCTATGGTCGCACCGGCAACTGTAAGTATATAAGTTAATTTATTTGTCCAAGTTTGTCTCACTTTTCAAATCCTTATTTTTTATAATTTATTTTTAAATTTAAAATTTTGTCACTGCAAGCTTACAGAAAATTAGGATTTATAACGTTTAGTGTATTTTTCTATTTTATGCTTTACTGTGGCGGTAATTTTTCAAGCTTTTTAAAATTTCAAAGTTTAGAGGCCTGTTCTTTTTTTAATTTCTCCAAAAATTCTTCTATATTGTATTTTTGGCGATACGTTTCGCTCATTAGATGAACGATAATATCTCCAAAATCAATTACACTCCATTCATCGCTGCTTTCTATGCCTAAAAACTTTTCGTTAAACGGTTTTAATTCTGTTTTAAGCTCCTCGATCAGTGTTTCTCCATGCTTTGCGGCAAGCGTTGTAGCGATAACAACAAATTTCGCTATATAATCGCGATCGCTCATATCGATTATTTCAACATTTTCAGCTTTTTTATCTTCTAAAATTTTGGCGATTCTTTCAGCCCTTTCCACCATTATTTTTCCTTTATAAAATTTAATAACTTCTGATTTTATCTTTTCCGGTATATTTTCAAATTTTCCGGCTCTTATAAGCGAAGATGAAATATTATCATTTATATTGATTTTTTGCAAGTGTTTTGACACTTTTTTGTCATTCCGTGTAGCAACTATAAATTCCGTTAAATTTTGAAGTTCTTCGTAATTTTGCCATTTTTTCAAATCTTTTAAATTATCAGCGCCTATTATAAGATAAAATTTTTTGATTTTTGGAAATTTTGATTTTAAAAATTTAACGCTTTCTATCGTGGCTATCGGCTTTCCATGTAAAACTTCAAAATCACAAATTTCGGTTTTCGGCAAATCTTGCCATAAAATTTTACACCATTTCAGACGCAAAACAGGCGGAGCTGAAAAATCTTTTTTAAAAGGATTGATAAATGTCGGCATAATAATAAGCAAATCTATATTTAAGTTTCGCAAAATTTCATGAACAATTTTATCATGAGCGCTGTGTGGCGGATCAAAACTTCCGCCAAAAAGTGCAATTTTTGAAATTTCTTTTTTCATTTAACGATTTTTAACCCAAAATTTAGTAAAATTGGCATTATTATATCCAAAATTAAAGGAAAGCTATGATTAAAATTGCAATTAACGGATTTGGTAGAATAGGCAGATGCGCAGCCAGAATCGCATTAAACAGAGATGATGTCGAACTTATAGCGATAAATGACACGGCAAAAAGGGATCTTACAAGATATCTGCTTCAATACGATACTGTTCATGGTGAATTCTGTAAAAAAGTAGAAGTTATAAATGACGATTATATCAGCGTTGATGGCAAAAAAATAAGAGTTTTCAGCACAAGAGAACCAGGTGAACTTAAATTTGCAGATATCGGTGCTGAGGTTGTGCTTGAATGTACAGGCGCTTTTCTTACTACTGAAAAATCGCAAGTTTATATAAATAACGGTATAAAAAAAGTAGTAATGAGCGCGCCGGCTAAAGATGATACGCCAACTTTCGTAATGGGTGTAAATGAAAAAACTTACGCAGGTCAAGATATTATATCAAATGCAAGTTGCACAACAAACTGTTTGGGGCCTGTGGCAAAAATACTTGATGACGAACTTGGAATTGAAAAAGGATTGATGACAACAATTCACGCTTATACGCACGGACAAAGTCTGGTTGATGTAAAAGGACGAGATTTTAGAAGAAGTAGGGCGGCTGCTTGCAATATTATTCCAACAAGCACCGGTGCTGCAAAAGCTATAAATTTGGTGCTTCCGCAACTTAAAGGCAAAATGCATGGACAAAGCGTTAGGGTGCCGGTTCCGAATGTTTCTATGGTTGATTTGAATGTGCTTACAAAAAAAGAAACTACAAAAGATGAACTTAACGAAATTTTCAGAACATATCAAAACGGTGCTATGAAAGGTATTTTGTTTGTTGATGATGATGAAAGAGTTTCAAGTGATTTTTGCACAAATCCTTATTCAAGTATCGTAGCAAGCGATCTTACACAAGTAATTTGCGGCAATATGATAAAAGTTATGAGCTGGTATGATAATGAGTGGGGATATTCTAACCGTCTAATCGACCTTGCTGTTTATGCGATGAAACATTAAAAAAAGAAGGACTGAAATGGGCGAAATTTTATCCGTAAAAGATATAAAATTTAAAAAAGGCGAGAAAGTTTTTATAAGGTGTGATTTTAACGTTCCGATGGATGAGTTTTTAAATATCACGGACGATAGACGAATAAGAGCTGCCATTCCTACTATAAGATACTGTTTGGATGAGGGTTGCAGCGTGATTTTAGCAAGCCATTTAGGACGTCCTAAAAACGGTTATGAAGCAAAATTTTCACTTGAACCTGTAGCAAAAAGATTAGCCAGAAGAATGAATCGTGAGATAAAATTTGTAAATGACGTAATAGGTAAAGAAGCGGTTGAAGCTGTAAAGAATTTGAAAGAAAACGAAGTTTTGCTTTTAGATAACTTGCGTTTTGAAAAGGGCGAGACGAAAAACGATCCGGAATTCGCTCAAAAACTTGCAAGTTATGCAAATTACTATATAAATGACGCTTTCGGCGTTTGTCATAGAGCTCATGCTTCGGTTGAAGCGATTACTAAATTTTACGATAACAAACACAAGGCTGCCGGATTTTTACTTATAAAAGAGGTAAATTTCGCAGCTAATCTTACAAAGCGTCCTGTTCGACCATTTGTGGCGGTAGCCGGCGGCAGTAAAGTAAGCGGCAAACTTCAAGCTCTTAAAAATCTGCTTCCAAAAGTCGATAAACTCATAATCGGAGGCGGCATGGCTTTTACATTTCTTAAAGCTATAGGTTATGAAATAGGAAATTCCTTACTTGAAGAAGATTTGGTTGAAGAGGCGTTAAATATTTTGCGTGAAGGAAAAAGACTTGGTGTAAAAATTTATATTCCCGTCGATGCAATCGTGGCGCCTGCTATATCACAGGATTCGGTTATGAAAAATGTTACCGTTCAAGAAATTCCGGCAGGTTGGATGGGACTTGATATAGGACCTGCCACAATTGCGCTTTTTAGAGAAGCCTTATCAGACGCGCAAACCATTTGGTGGAACGGACCGATGGGTGTTTTCGAAATTGATAAATTTGCACGCGGAAGTCTTAGAATGAGCCACGCAATCGCTGAAAGTAACGCGACTACAGTTGTAGGTGGAGGCGATACGGCAGATGTAGTAGAAAGAGCCGGAAACAGCGATGAAATGACATTTATCTCAACCGGAGGCGGCGCAAGTTTGGAACTTATCGAAGGAAAAGAACTTCCTGGAGTTAGGGTTTTAACGATAAAAAACGATGAAATGGAGTGTTAATGATAGTTGCAGCAAATTTAAAATGTAATCATACAAGAGTAAGTTTTTTAAATTTTACAAAAAAATTAGACAATTTTTTAAGCAGCGAAGCTTCAAATTTTAAAAAGAATGAAATTTTAATTTTTCCACCAAGTACAGCTTTTTGTGATCAAATTTCAAATTTTACTCAAGGGGCGCAAAACTTTTTTTCTTGTGAAAACGGAAGTTTTACAGGTGAAATCGGCGCTGATATGTTAAACGAGTTCGGTATAAAATCAGTACTTATTGGACATAGCGAAAGGCGTGTGATTTTTAGTGAAAGTGATAGAATGGTGCTTGAAAAGTTTAAATTTGCCAAAAAGCGCGGTTGGCGCATTATTTTTTGTGTCGGCGAGAGCGACATTGTGCGAATGAATGGAAATTACAGAGAAGTTTTAAGTGATCAACTCAGCGAAATAGATTTGGATTATGAAAATTTAATTATTGCTTATGAGCCGATTTGGGCAATCGGTACCGGAAAAAGTGCTAAAAATGAGCAGATAGAAGAAGTGCTGGAATTTCTTGCAGAAAAAACCGAAGCGCCGCTTTTATATGGCGGAAGTGTAAATCTTAAAAATATTTCTCAAATTTCAAAACTTCCTCATTGCAGCGGCGTTTTAATAGGAAGCGCAAGCTGGGAAGCTGAAAATTTCATTAATTTGTTAAAGGAATTGCAATGATTTTAAAAGGTAAAAAAGGGCTTATAGTCGGCGTCGCAAACAATAGATCAATAGCTTACGGCATAGCAAAAATGTGCCGTGAAGAAGGGGCGCAACTTGCTTTTACATTTTTAAACGATGCGTTAAAAAAGCGAGTAGAGCCGATTGCAAATGAGCTTGGAAGCGATAAAATTTATGAACTTGACGTAAATAACGATGAACATCTGAAAAATCTTGGCGCAAAATTGCAAAAAGATTTCGGCAAGATTGATTTTGTGCTGCATGCTGTTGCTTTTGCGCCAAAAGAAGCGCTGGAAAATGATTTTTTAAGCACACAAAAAGATGCTTTTAACGTAGCAATGCAAACTTCCGTTTATTCGTTGATTTCTCTTACAAGGGCTGTTTTGCCGCTTATGAATGAAAACGGCTCGATTCTTACTTTGACTTATCTTGGCGGAGCAAAATTCGTACCGCATTACAATGTAATGGGCGTAGCAAAGGCGGCGCTTGAAAGTTCTGTCAGATATTTGGCACATGATTTGGGAACTAGAAAAATCAGAGTAAATGCCATAAGCGCAGGTCCTGTAAAAACTCTTGCAGCAAGCGGAATAGGCGATTTTAGAATGATTTTAAAATGGAATGAGTTAAACGCGCCACTTAAACGAAATGTCGCTATTTTTGAAATAGGAAAGAGCGCGGCTTATCTTTTTAGTGATTATGCAAGCGCAGTTACCGGAGAAATTCATTACGTTGATTGCGGTTATAATTTTATGGGTATGGCGGATGCCGTAAAAAATAGTGATGGCGAAACAGTTTTGGCATGGGACGATGCTAAATGAAAAACTATATTTGCGTTTTTGATTGCGAAACAATTCCTGATGCCGATGTTTTGGCTGAAATTTTGACGGACGATCAAAAAAGCGAATGCTACGATGAGGTTTTTTATGATGAAAAATGTGAAATTTTAGATGAAAAAGAGCTTTCAAAACTTACAAAAACAAATAAAAGCAAGTTAAAAAGCGAAAAAAAATTAAATCATAAAAAAATTTCGCTTGCCGCTCAAAAATTACAAAAAGAAAAAACAGGAAGCGAATTTCTACCGATTTGTTTTCATAAAATTGTCTGTATAAGTGCGGTTTTAGCTGATGAATTCGGCAAATTTTTAAAAGTTGAAACGCTTGAATACGGCAAAAGTGAAAAAGAGCAAATCGAGTTTTTTTTAAATATGATTGAAAAGCACAATCCGCGCCTTATAAGTTATAACGGGCGCGGCTTTGACCTGCCGATGATTATGCTTAGAGCTATGCGTTATAATCTTACTTGCCATGCATATTTTGAAACGGCAAACGGTGAACTTAATAAAAATAAATGGGAGAATTATCGCTACCGATACAACGAGCGATTTAATATGGATCTGCTTGATTTTGTAAATGATTTCGGTTCTGCAAGAGGCGGATTAAATCTTGATAATATATGCAAAACTTTAGGACTTCCAGGCAAATACGACGTTCATGGAGATCAGGTTTTGGAGCTTTTTTATGATAACAAATTGGACAAAATCAGCGAATATTGTCAAAGCGATGTGTTAAATACATATTTGCTTTTTATAAAAACAGAGCTTTTGCGCGGAAATTTAATTTTATCCGATTATGCCGATTGTATTTCAATTATGAAAAAATATTTATGTGAAAATTGCGAGCAAATGGGTTTTTTCAAGCCGTTTAATGATTTTTTGGAAAAGGAGCTTATAAAATTTGAAAATTTATAAAATTTTAATAATTTTACTATCTTTTTTTTCAATTCTAAATGGCGAAAATTTAATGCTTCTTGGTGAATATAAAGAAGGTATTGACGTAAAAGGTTGGGTTGTAAGCGAAAAATATGACGGAATTCGCGCCGTTTGGGACGGTAAAAATTTAATCAGCAGAAGCGGTAAAAAATTCAATGCACCAAAATTTTGGCTTGAAAATTTTCCGAATTTTAAAATAGATGGCGAACTTTGGACAGCGCGAAATGATTTTGAAAATTTAAGCTCTATTGTAAGAGATAAAATTCCGGATAAAGAGTGGAATAATGTAAAATTTATGATTTTTGATGTGCCCGATGCCAAAGGAGATCTTTTTTCACGTCTTGAAGTTTTAAAAGATTTTTTGGATAAAAATCCGAATAAGTTTATTAAAATTATTAAGCAAATTTCTGTAAATTCAAATAAAGATGTTAAAAAATATTTTAATTATGTAATTCAAAAAGGCGGTGAGGGCGTTGTTGTACGCGATCCTAAAGAGCCATATGTAAATAAACGCAGCAATAAAATTTTAAAACTGAAACAATTTCACGACGACGAATGTGAAGTCATAAAAATAAATATGGGAAACGGCAAGTATAGCGGTAAAATGGGCTCTTTGAGTTGTAAAAATCTAAAAGACGGTGCTGTTTTTAAAATCGGCTCAGGTTTTGATGACAAATTAAGGGAAAATCCGCCAAAAATAGGCGATATCATAACATATAAATTTCAAAATTTAACCAAAAACGGCAAACCGCGATTTCCGGTTTTTTTACGTATAAGAGATGATTTTCAGTAAAATCTAATAAGGAGAAAAAATGAATATTTTAGTGACAGGTGGTGCCGGATATATTGGAAGCCACGTTGTTAAGGCGCTATTGGAAGAAAATAAACACGAAATTACAATCATTGATAATTTTGTAAAAGGTTCAGAAAAGGCGATTGACGCTCTAAGAAAAATCAGTGAGTTTGAATTTATTCAAACCGATCTTGAAAATATAAGCAAAATTGAAGAGGTTTTTGCTACTCATAAATTTGACGCGGTTATACATTTTGCTGCATATATCGAGGTTTTTGAAAGCACTCAAAAACCGCTGAAGTATTATCTGAATAATACCGCAAACGCTATGAATTTAATCGCTTTGTGTGAAAAATACGGCGTCGGAAAGTTTATTTTCAGCTCTACTGCGGCTACTTACGGCGAGCCGGAAACTTCTCAAGTTACCGAGCAAAGCTTACAAAATCCGATAAATCCGTATGGAAAAAGTAAATTGATGACAGAATGGGTTTTAAAAGATGCCGCTTTGGCAAATCCGAATTTCAAATATGCGATTTTAAGATATTTTAATGTGGCAGGAGCAAGTTCTGACGGACTTTTGGGACAAAATTATCCAAATGCCACGCATTTAATTAAAGTTGCCACTCAGACAATTTTAGGAAAACGTGAAAAAATGGTAATTTTCGGTGATGACTATGATACAAAAGATGGAAGCTGCATAAGAGATTATATTCACATTGAAGATCTTGCAAGCGCGCATTTGTCAGTACTTCGTTATTTGCAAAACAATGATAGTAATATTTTTAACGTAGGATACGGTACAGGTTTTAGCGTAAAAGAGGTTGTAGCTGCGGCAAAAGAGGTAAGCGGTGTGGATTTTAAAGTCGAAATCGGCGCCAGAAGAGAAGGGGATCCTGCTTGTTTGATAGCAAACAGTGATAAACTAAAAACTTTAACCGATTGGAAGCCGGTTAAAAATGATTTGAAATTAATCATAAAATCAGCTCTCGAATGGGAAAAGAAAGCATAAAATTTATAGTTTAAGGGCTTATTTTTTAAGCCCTTTATTTGATTTAATAAATTTTTTAATTTTTGTATGCCATGCACGGGGTCATTTTTCAGACAAAATCATTTTGATTTAGTAAATTTTTAAATTTTATACTAAAAAATCAGCAGCTTATTTAAATTTTGATAAATAAATTCTCAAACATATTGTTTTTATTGATAAATATAAAATTATTTTAAATAGATAAAATTTAAGTTCCGTCAAATTATTTTAAACATTTCGCAGACAAAAATATGTGTTATTTTGAAATTTCATACGTTAAATTTAGAAAAATTTTAAAGCATTTGTGAATAAATATTAAATCTGTCAAAATATTCGAATTTACAAAAAATTTATAAAAAAGTTTATGAAGGACTATAATTTTAACGATTTTTAGTATTAAAATTTTCAGGTTGAATAAAAAAATTGATTATTTTAAATGAATTGGCGATAATGGAGTAATTTACTTAAATGATAAACAATTTATATTTTTAGTAATTTAATAAAAAACGCTATAAAGATGCAAAAATCAATATTAATTGGATAAAAACCCCAAATATGAAACTAAACAGATTTATTTAAAATTTTATTCCTGATATTTCTTTTAATCTGCAAATGCAGATTAAAAGAAATATTTTATTTAATGATTCAAACACTTTATTTTTTATTTACGAAGTCTTTGCATTCTCGTGTATTCCAAAAAATACTTGCCGCTTTGTAAGTGTCGAAATCATAAACTATTTTATATTGGCAGATCATATCTTTATCGGCGGCTTTTTCTTTAAGATTAAAAAGATAATCCCACTCTACAACATTAGCAAGTCCTGCCGCAAAATGCGGAGTTCCGATAAGTTTTCTTATCTCATCTTTACTCATTCCTGTTTCGATTTTTCTTATATTTTCCAAATTTACGCTCAAAGCTTTGTTGTAAATGCTTTTTTCAGGTTTTGGAAAAGTAATTTCATTTTCACTCATTATGCCGTTTCTTGGCACTTTTTCACTTGATTTTGTGGTGCATCCCTGTAAAATAAACACTCCTAAAACTGCTAAAACTGCTAATGAAAATTTTTTCATATTCTATCCTTTTATAAAATTTTAAAATAAAGAACCAAACGTTCTTTATTTTTAATTAAAAATGGAAGCCGACAGATACTGCGGCTCCTGCATTTTCTTGTGAATCATAACTTGCACTGCCTTTTACTACCCATTTTCCATCATCACTCATTTTTGATAAGCCGATTGCCATAGCCGACTCACCGTCATAAAAACCGCCTCCTAAACTGACCATTCCTTTTCCTGGAATTGTAGATTGCGGAAGATTTCCTATAGCCATAGCTGAAGCTGTTCCAGCACTAGCATCTTTTTTATACTCACCAAGTTTTCCATAAACATCGTTTAATCCAGCTCTTAGTTGTCCCATAGTAGCAGCGTCTGAGTTTAGAACACCAGGAGCGACATTGCTTATAGTTCTTTCATGTCCAGGAGCTCCTACTGATACGGTGTTGCTTCTACCTCCATCAGTTGATCCGCCGCCTATAGAAATTGAGTTTTTACCTTTTGCTTCTGGTCTTTTTTCAGCCCATTTATCTTTTTTATCACTTTCTTTTACAACACTAGCACTAGCAGCTACATTTTTTAATTGTCCCACAGTAGCAGCATCGCTAGCAGCTTCACCATCAGCTACATTTGTTATCTTATTGCCACCATTATTAAGACCTTCTTTGGTAAGTTTTACATCTTTAGAGGTGTTGCCATCTGCTGAAGCAATAGTAAGTCCGGCTTTATCAAGTTTGGTATCTCCTACTTTTATACTACTATTATTTCCATCTATCACAACACCACCAACGCTTACTTTATCAAACTTAACATCTTTTGCTGTGGAAACTTTAAAAGTTTTTCCACTTGCATTTGCATCTCTGGTAACTACTATATTTTCACCGGCTACTACTTCGGTGTTATTTGCAGCTATATTTTTTTGCAAATTTTCAGTAGCTGATTTAAGCTGATCTTCAGTAGCAGCTCTACCTGATGTGATATTTCCATCCCATGTTGTATTTGCAAGACCTGTAATAGTTCCACCATTAACAGAAATAGATTTATTGCCATCTTTGCCTAGAGTTATTTTAGCTCCATTTGCTCCATTAGAAATAGATGTAATTCCTTGTAAATCTTTAGCTAAAGCAACAGTTAAATTACCATCTTTTTCATAAACGCC
>OASD01000047.1_pt1 | contig 90614 bp, 74 predicted proteins | sample 1475531 | NCBI WGS metagenome assembly OASD01 (sample SAMEA3360668, study PRJEB22359) | human gut metagenome | biome: ENVO:urban biome; feature: ENVO:human-associated habitat; material: ENVO:feces | place: Bangladesh | collected 2011
TGAGCCATACGATACCTCTCGATTACTTCCGAGGGCAAAGATAACGATTTTGAATCAACGGGCCAACGTTTCAGCCATTGGAACATTGAACCACTAGACACATTCCACTTACGCAATATGGACGCTTGAGAAGAACCGCTAGAATAATAATCGATTAACACTTGTAGCTTGAACGAATACGAAAATTCGCGCGGGGTTTTACGTTTTGTCATAATTTCTTACTTTTTTTATAGACAGAATTGTGACAAGCTAAATCCGTATAAGACATATGGAGAGCAAAAGCGCATCCGCCTGATTATCAGTTTCTTATAAGTGTGGTTGGAAAGGTTTTTTAATGATTGCTATTCCTATGCTTTCTTGTTATCGGGCTTTCGTGCACAATCGGGCGTTGGGCAGCCATTTGGTGGCAGATGTTGCCCTCATGCCGTTCATGTCAGCATCAGCGGCCTATCGGGAGTTGCCCCGATGGGGAATGTTGGACGAAAAAGCCATCCAGCAGTGATGAACGGCTGGATGGCAATGCAAAAAGATTGAAACATATTTAGGGAATTAATCCCTCAAAGAGTAGGTTACTGTCGTCACGACTCGCACCTTCTTTATATATGGTGTGTTAGAGTCACGGTCGTCGATGGAGAACTGTCCCTGGTCGGCACTTACTATCTTGTTGAGCGTGCTGTGGCTGTTTTCGGCGAATTGCTTGGCCGTGAGCTCGGCATTCTCTATCGCTTCTTGCATCATCTTGGGCTTCATGGCCTTGAAATTGGTAAATTCGTACTTGATGGGGTTGGCATATCCGCCATCGACGATGGCGATTCCTTGCTTGAGAAGCTCGCCTTGACGCGCTATGATGCCTCGGACGAGTTTCACTTGGTTGCTCGTCACGGTGATGATGCTGGTGATGTTGTAGCGGTAGCCCTTGTTGTTCTCGCTGTATTGCTCGGCGTTCAGGTCGATGACAACGGGCGCATTGACCTCAATCTCATTGGATTTGACACCGTTGCTGATGAGGAAACTGCGTATTTTCTGTTGTGTCTGTCCGATGCTTCCGTAGAGTTCGGGCAGACTGTTGCCGAGTTCTTTCGACAGAATGGGCCATGTTACCTTGTCGGCAGCTACCTCTTTCTCGGCGAGTCCCTTCACACTCACCTTACGATCCTTGTTGGCAAAATTGTCGATTCCGGCCTTGATGCAGAAGCCCAGCACAGCAATGCCGAGGGCAGTGATGAGCGATGAGATGATTCTTTCTTTCATAAGTCTGGGAATTTAGTAGTTACAAGGCGGATCTGCGATGTCTTTCCGCACGAGCAGGTCTGCGATGTCAGATGCCGCTTCCTCTGCCTTTATGTTGACAAAGATAAGAAACAATTATCGAAAAAATATAAATTTTCGTTTAAAAAATGTTTAATCGTGTCGAAGAATTAAGAAATATCGCTGCGCTCGTTGAATCTCCGCACCGCCATAGATCATCATCCTACTCCAATTCCACACGTTTATATGGTTTTCCTGTCTGTCTTGCTGCGCCCGTCATGGACCTCAATAGTCGGCTTTTCATATAAAAGATGTTTAATGATGGGGCGAATTGTCATTAAATAAGAAAATATATGTAATTTTGTGTGTTATTTTTGAAGATGAATAATCCCTGAAATGAACAACTGACACACAGTTAATCAATGAGAACATACAACCAGCGACAGGCCGAACAACGAATGAACGAACTCGCAAGCGAAGGAAAGGAGTTTGTTTTCGTCATCAGTTACGACATGCAACATTCTTATATAGAGGAAGTTGGCAGTGTTAACGACCAAGAGATGCTCTACGCTTTCCCACACATCAACAATCTACCAGAAGGCGAGAGCCCAGCCACCACCCCCGTCAGATGGACGTTTGACGCCCCTGACAGGGCAAAGTATGAGCGGAGCATCAACCATGTGAAGCAGAACCAGTGCGAAGGGAACTGCTATCTGGCCAATCTGACGTGCCGTGTGCCCGTGGAAACCAACCTCACCATGCGTGAGATTTTCCTCCGTTCGGAAGCGAAATATCGCTGTTGGATGAAGAATCGGTTTGTCTGTTTCTCACCAGAGATTTTCGTGCGGGTATCGAACGGTAAAATCAGCTCATTTCCCATGAAGGGAACTATCGACGCTACGCTCCCCAATGCAGAGGAAACACTGATGAACAACTCGAAAGAGGCGGCGGAACACGCTACTATAGTGGACCTTATACGCAACGACTTGAGTATGGTGGCTGACCATGTGGAGGTGGAACGCTATCGGTATGTTGACCATCTGACGACGAACAAGGGCGAGATACTTCAGACAAGTTCGGAGATTACCGGACGACTGTTGCCCTACTACATGAGCCATGTCGGCGAGATGATTTTCAAACTCCTGCCCGCTGGTTCCATAACGGGCGCTCCTAAGCCCAAGACGGTGGAGATTATCGCCGAGGCTGAGGGCTACGAACGAGGCTTTTACACGGGGATCATGGGCCATTGGACAGACGGAAGGCTCGACAGTGCGGTGATGATACGCTTCATCGACTGCGAGAAGGGCCAACTCTACTACAAGGCTGGTGGAGGAATAACGGCACGGAGCAACAACGACGACGAATACAACGAGGTAATTGAGAAGATTTATGTGCCGATTTATTGAAACCATACGTGTGGAAAGGGGAGTGGTGAGCAATGCAGCGTATCATCTGCGGCGCATGAACGCCACGCGGAAGCACTTCTGGGGCGATGCCAGAGAACTGCGGATGGAGGATTTCGCCACGGCCATCGACCCTCGGATGGGCTGCGCTAAGCTGCGGTTCGAGTATGATGGCACCGACATTTACAACCTCAGCTGCACTCCTTACTCACGGCGCACCGTCCGTTCGCTAAGGCTCGTCACCGACAATGGGATAGATTATTCATACAAGAGTGCCGACCGGTCGGCGCTCGACAGACTGAAGGCTATGCGAGACGGCAGCGACGAGGTAATCATAGTGAGAAACGGACTGCTCACCGATACGTCATACACCAACATAGCACTGTTTGACGGCTGCGAATGGCTGACTCCCAAGTCGCCGTTGCTGGCCGGAACACAACGGGCGAGCCTCATTGACCGTCAGCGGTTGAGAGAAGCCGACATCAGGGCCGACGACTTGTGGTCGTTCGAATACATCGCTCTGTTCAATGCCATGATGAATCTCGGTGAAATGATTCTGCCTGTGAGGACATCCGTCAAACGAAAATAGGGCGGATGATGGTTACAAAAAAGGCAACCCATGAGAGTTGCCTTTTATTTTCAGACCGTTTCAAATCGCTGACATTGAACAGTTTATGTTTCTTTTCTGACTTTTTTGTCGCTCGTCAGCAATCTTTCTGAATAAGCCTATATAGCTTCCGATTACTTATTTCTCTAAATCGATTTTCCCTAATATAATGAGTGCTTCGGCAACGATAGCCGCAACGGTAGTTAAAATTCCGAATGTAAACATGTTTTTTTTCCTTTCTTTTCGTTGTGCATGCCCCTTTGGCACGCGGTTATTATTCTTTTCACTTGTTAAAACGCTGCAAAGTTAGGAAGAAAAGTCCATCTGGACAAGCAAAAGCCTGATTTACAGCCCATAAACAGACCTTTTGTTGACGTAGGTCAACTGTCTTGACATGGGTCAAAAAATAAAGGATGAACCATCGAAAATTGCTCCGAAAAGTTGCATGGTCATTGCGCTAAACTTAACTTTGCGGTGGAAACAAAGATTTAAAACAGAAACATTATGGACGAGTTAATTACTAAGAATCAGGCAGTTGAAACGACTTTCGACTTGCGATTTAAGCAAATTCAAGCCAGTCGCAGAGCGGCTCTTGCCCGTAAGGAAGATCATCAGGGTGCCCCCGACCATCGAAAGCTTGACTGAACCTTGCTGACGGAATGCCGAAACAGGTTGAAGGTTGACAGAAGCAGTACGGAAATCAACTGAAACCCAACGTTTGGAAAGACGGTCTGTAACTTATTGATTTTCAGTGGTATATATTTCTCTTTGCGAAAGCTCACCTATCGCACGTTAAGACAATTATTAAAATGTATCTAATTGAAAATAAAGAAGTTGCATTGTTAGTGAAACTAAACAGGTAACGATTTGGAAACGAGCGAGCTACTCGGCTTCGCTGTTTTCTGCCTAACAAAGAACGCTTGTTATTCTGTTTGCAAAGATAAGACTTTGTTACCGAATAGCAAGCGTTTTTAATGAGATATTCTTCTTTTTGCATTTTTGCTCAGATTTTGTTCAGATTAGGGTTATAATCCTCTTCCACGTCTTTTCTTTCTGTTGGCTTGGTATCTGAGTTTACGCTGCCATGCTGTTTCTGCATAGTCATTGCCCTGTGCGGTTGGTGTAATCAAATCGCCCAGCCCCGCCACCACTTCATCGGCTGCGCTAACGATGGTGACTGCCACTGCACCTATGGAGTTCTGCACTTGTGAGCAACACTGTTGATAACCTGACACTTGAGGTGTGCCACACAGAACTGATGCGCAGCACAAGGGAAAGCTGCACAGACGGCGTTCTCTATGCCTGTTAGTGCATCAGAGATAACCAGGTCTATTTCCTTAACGCCTCTTTCTTTCAGAGTATCAAGTTCGTCTTTCCAACATAGAGCGCCCTCGGTGGGATGGTTGACCACTGAAAGCACCTCCCTGCTGCCGTCCTCAAGTACGCCTAATATCGTATAATAGGCTTCTTTTGACACTTGTCTGTCCCTACGGGTGGAGATAAAAGTTGCATCGATATAGACCGCCAAATAGTGAGAGGAAAGATCACGGCAAAGCCATTGCTCAACATCATCACGACAACCATTTGCCAAATAGGAAACCTGTTGTTTGCTGTAAGAACGACCATAGACACATTCAGAAATCTCGCCTATCTGCTCTGTTGTGAGCCCCTTAGTGTAAAGAAGGTTGAACAGACGCGCGCGTTCCTCGCTCTCGTTACGTATCAGTCCAAGAAGGACTGGATAGAAATTACCACTACGGCTACGGGGAATACGAAGAGAAAACTCAAAGCCATGACTATACCAGCGACGACTACGAAAGCCATTGCATTGTTCAGCTTTATTATCATTGACGAATAATTCACGCTCGTGAAACATCAATGAGTTCATGATTAAAGACTGAAGAGTAACAAAACCCTCACTACTGCTTGTGTAATTAGAAATTATTAGTGTCCGGTAAAACTTTCCTCTCCAATTCGTTGTAATAAAGAATGCTTATAAAAGTATCATTTGGGGTATTTTTCTTTGAATATTCGGCTAAATTTCATGCAAATAATAGTTTTTAGTAACGGTTACTATTTGAAACAAAAAGTAAGCCCCACTGGTTAAATGTGCCTGTATTGCCGAAAAACAAAGGCTTGTAGAACTTTCAATCAGTTTTTAGCGGACACCAATAATTAGAAATAATTTCCGAAATTTGTAATTGTGTAAGTTCCATTTTTTTTCTTATTTTATATCCAAACACAAAGATAATAAAAATATGGACTTACACACTTTTATAGGACAGTACCGACCCATTGTTCAAAGCGACCCCCATAGCCACCCATGGGATCTGGATAGCGGCGGCACCATTCATGAATGGTCTTTCCAAAATCTTCGTCACGCAGGATGGCGTCCATAACAGCAACTGTACAGATTGTGTCATCCGTAAAGTCACTACCTGGTGCGAATATTTCAAAATTATAGTCGTTTGTCGGATTAAACTCAAAACGGCTACCTGCTATATCACCTATGATCGCTCCTAACATAATTCCTTATTCTATTTTGTATTTCGGCTATATGGACTTAAATCGAACAATAGTTCTTTCATCTGTTCTTTTGTAACCTTACCTTTAAGTAATTGAAGCAGTTCTTCTTGTCGTGGCTGCCCCATTGTCAGTCGGTATAACGACAGGATGCCTATCAAACGTTGGTATCTTTCGTTCTCCTCGCTCATTGGGTAGATTGGTATAATACGTTCAATAAACTCAATGTCATTTCTGTCTTTGAATAGCTCATTATCCAATGGCAAGAACCAGAAAGGAACCATTTCCGGATAATCTTGTTTCAGAACCTGACTTGCTTCATCAAACATTTCATCCCAGGCAAACTTCTCAGAGAAAGCCTTTGCAATATTTCTTCTGACGGAAAGGCACTTGTACCTGTTGATACGACCTTCTCTTTGTTCAAGATTCTGAGGGTTCGAAGGCAGGTTCCAGTGAATCATTTTCCGACAATACCAATGGAAGTCCAGCCCTTCCTGGCCGATTGATGTTGAAGCGAGCAGGAAAGGACGGAACGGGCTGTTGAATGCGGAACGGACGCTTGTTGCATGAGTCACCGCTTGCTCCGTCTGCTTAGTATTGCCAAAATCTACCGCGAAATGCTTTCTCATACGTATCTTATCATCTTCCGAGAATCCTTGTAAGGTTCCTACTGGCTGTGGATAAGCAGACACGAGTGATTCCTTGATCCTTTTATTTACTTGTGTCAATGGCTTGTTCTCTCCAATCATATGGACAAACTCGTCAAGTGTTGCTTGGAGGTTGCCTAAAGCGCAGTATTCCAGCACTCTCAGGAAATAATCATCTTTCGTCTTGCATGTCAGTTTAACGGCTGCAATGCCATATCGATTGTTAAAGATACCCACAAGTTCCTTTGCGGCATCTTCAGCCAGGCTCTTGACCAAATCGCTATTCTCTTTTGAAATCTGTCTAAATGCTCTATATAGGCATGATGCTGGCGATGCTATTGCTATGTCTGCCAGCACATTGGCAGCATCTGTATAGATTTTTCCGGTTGTATCAGTCCCGTTATCCAGGGCTTGCATTAATAGCATGATGTCCACGGAACTGACTCTGTTTGTCCGTTCTGCCTCCATATCTGAAAGCCTTTTCTCTATCTTCTCCTTGATAGACTCTCGTATTTCGGCAAGGCTTATTCCGTAGGTGGCTTTTGGTTCATAGAGACTAGATAAGTAAGTTGATACAGTTTTGAATATGGACTCACCTTTGGTTTTGTTGTCATCGCGAAGTAGCCTCTTTACGTCATCTGAATATGTTGCGCCATGATATGCTCTTTTGTACAAGCGACGTTCTGATTCGTAGGAAATTAGCGAAGCCAGCATTTTAGGTACCATTCCCCATGAGGAGAATACAAGATATTTTGAGAAGTCTTTGTTTCTTGTAAATATACTCTCGCCAGTCGTATAATATGGATGAGAGGGGGGTATCCATAGCAACTGCTCTACATGTGTTGGGTGCTTCTTGTCGCCAAATATGTCTTCAATGACAAAGTTCAGCCTGGCATTATTATATTGGGACAGGCTGTAGTTCTCAATGATATTTTTGTCGAGTAACAGGCAGTCAACTTTTGATTTCCTTTTTGCACCGGCTTTCCAACCATTTTGGATTTCCTCTTTTAACTTGTAGTTTTCCATAAAAGATAGCTGGAAGGCTGCCGATTTAGTATAATCCGTAGGAGCCGTGAAGACACTCTGTCCATAGCTACGGCAATGGTCTATCAGATGCTGCATTTGGATATAAGAGCGTATATCACCTTCTGTCAGGCAGTGGCTGATGTCGGGCATCACCTCCTTGATGATTCCGGTGTTCTGCCTTTCTGTCCTGCCCATCACATGATATAGCATGTCTTCTGCAGCCTGATGTTTTAGAACAAGTTCCCCGAAATCTGTATTGCCAAGATGGGGTAGTGCTGAAGAGTAGTTCTGCCAGATAATCTTGATGTCAGGAGCCGCCTCTGAGTTTTCATAAAGGAAGTTCAGTAATCGATGGAAGTCTTTGTATTGCTCATCGTTTTTGTTCTCGTTCAGTTCCTCAATGGTCGTATATGGTTTGTAGGGAGTTGCCGAAAGCAGTAAAATGAATGTGTCCCTGTTTGCAAAGAACTTTCTTGCCACCATATTTTCCTCGGAGTCCTTGGAAGAGTTCAGTTCTGTGGTAATCAGGGAGCTGAACTTTTGGAACTCATCCATTATGACTAGGTCTGGCTTCAGTACTTCTAGACTGATGTTGGCGAACATCTTTCTGAGAGCGATAATAAGATAATAGCCAGCATTGCTGCGATTCTCCATTTCCTCACCAGATGTCAGTCGCATCAGCTCATCTTTGATGGTTTTACCATTTTTGTATGTGCTGCTAAGATGTGAAAGCATCGCTTTTTTAATGACCATTCTATAGTCATCCATGTCTGGCTCTTGAACATATCCAACATAGCGGTCCCGAACCCCTATCCATCCCTTATAGGCATCTCTTTGCAACATTTCAGATAACGCTGTCATCCTGTTTTCGTCTTTGAATTCACATAGAAGTGTCAGACAAGCATATATCAGAGCACGTTCATCTGCGCTACCAGTTCCAAATGTCATTTGAAATGAAGTGGCTGGAGTCAGGGACAATACCAAGGTGTCTTTTTGGTTCTTCAGAAGATCCGTTTTCATCCTGTGATAAACGTAGTGTTGCATTGACAAACGGCTTTGAGCCAGGTCAACAGTCTCTCCCTCGTCAGAAAGCGTGTCAATGTTCTGTTGAGCGATCTGAAGGTTGCAGCACACATAGACGATGCAGTATATGTTATCATCCAATACACCATCCAGTCCTTTCACCTGCTTTACCACCTCAGATGCCACAGTCGTCTTTCCGAGGCCCGCCTCGTCAGCCACCAGCACCCTTCTCTGGCCATTTCGGAAAGCGTTAAGCACATGACATGCTGTTGCGCTTTGAAAGTCCAATGGATTATTCTTCATACGCCTGACTACTTTATAGCGTTAGCAAATTGTTTGAATATCTGGCTGAACTCTTTGGGAACAGTCTCAGAGTCGAGTTTTCTCAGTATTTTTTCTACTTGGAATATCTGTCCTGGGTTTACAGCTGCTACCCGAAGCATCTTTTCATAGACCTGTGGAAAGGCATGGCTGTCTTCCGCAGAACCGCCCTGACCAAAATCTTTAAAGATGCTTTCGTTTGACAGATATTGTACTGGAGTATCACTCAGCATCAGTTCAAGGAACCTAATGAAGTCATGCCTATTCTTGATAATGCTTTTGTAGATAGCTGTATCACGTTCATTTGGCATCCCTTCTGTATATATCCGGATGATTGCTTCATGATGTGTGCCTTCTTCTGACTGAGCGCTAATAATGTAAAACTCGGAGAGTTCATCTGCCGTTAGCCCTTTGAACAAGGCTCTGCCTTTCCACTCCATAAGCATGTCACGTTTCTGTAACGGGGCAATAGAAACGGCATTCTCCAGCTTTTTTAGCGATGAGGAAACAATAACAGAAAAACTTCCGTCGCGATGCTTGGTAATCTTTGCTGTCAGGTCATCAGAGCACATCAGCTCTTTCATGGCCAATTCTGCCTTATCCCATCTGATGACTGTCGATGCATTCTCTGTCGGCTCATTCAGCCGCACAAACTTACTGTCCTTGTTGTCCTTCTCATAGAAATCCTTCAAGAATTGGTAGTATTTGCTATTCCCATATTCGAATTTCAGACGCAACAAGAATTCCCCGTTTTGCTCAAATGCCGATTTCGTGGCATTGGCAGACCCCAGATACAAGTAGTGTTTGTCCCTGCCCATCCAAACGAGGTACATTTTAGCATGAAGATCCATACCACGGCTGGCTAAGTCATCTAATGCAATGAACACACCACCTTTTGAATCAAATGAATTGAAGATTTCGGGTGTAACATATTCTTTTCTCGTGATAAGTGCCCGATGATCTTTTCTATTGGGGTTGATTTTGTCTAATAATGACTTATCAATGAAGGGGGATATGATGATGCTCTCTGTTCCGCAAAGGTATTCCTCTACCTTGCCAAGGCCAAAATCTTCTTCGAATAGATAAGGATAGAAGTCATAATCTTCAAATGGACTGCTAATGTCGAATTTTTCTATACGTTCAATGTCTCTAGCAAGGGCTTTTACCTGCTTGGCTTTTTCCTCACTGATATTGGAATATGAAATGACCTTCTCGACGAACGTGCGAAGCCTCTTGTGCTTTGGATTGTCAATAGTGTTGCTTCCCACCTTTCCTGTCAGTGCCACAACGCAGTCGATAGCGTCAGAGTAAGCCATGTTTCTGCTTGAAACAATGAGTTTCATCAGTATATCCTTTCTATTGTCATTGTTGATTTCCCTGATGAGCCACATCTTAGGATGGAAATTGGCAGTCTTGTTCTTGGGGTCGAACACTTCAAAGATGTTCTTCTCCAAGAGCGAATACACGTTCCTGATTGTAGGAGGAACGGCAATGCCTCCTTTGTTGCAGAAAATCACCATCTTGTCACTGTTCTTCAGGATGGCTTCAAGCAATAGATGTGGGGCTTGCATGGCTTTTTCATCCATATCCCCAAGCATCCCGAAAGCGAGGTGTGCTGTCAGCAGTGTATCAAAGCCAAGTGAATAGGTCATTCCCATGGCAAAGTCGGTGTGATAGTCCAGTGTTGGGGCTAACAAATCACCATACAAATGTTCTTGCATTATATTTTGTGCCATACTCTACTTGGGGTTTCGTATTTCATCAACCATAGTCCTAACGGTATTCCACCTGAACTCGTTATAGCCAGGATTACCTCTTTTGATGTTGTGATAGGCTTTATTTCCTATTTTGCTCCTTTCACGCTTGACGCTCCTTTCTCTGCTGGTAACAAGTGCATCAAGGCGGCTCAGTGCATTTATCCCTTCTTCGATTAGTGCTTTATGGCAATTCTCACAGAAGTCTGTCAACATCGGGTCTTTCTCCCTTGTATAGTCGAATAGTGACGAATAGGTAGCTTGGTTTTTTATTGTCACTTTGTGAATTTCATACTGCTTTTCAAATGCAAGCTTGCATGCCTTTTCACCTTCTTCATTGTTAAAACTGCAATAATAGGCATGATTAAAGCTCCAGTCCACAAGATTTATCAGTTTTGAGAACAAAACAGATTTCTCATATACATCCCTAATGTCTTCATCGAGTCCATCGAGTTGTTCTGAAAGGTTGTAATAGCTTACATCTTCTGTCAGAGTTAGTCTGGCTTTTTTCAGCAGATATGCAAGTAGCGTTCCCTTACAATATGGAGATTCAAGTATCTTGTCTTTTACGAATTTTGCTTCTGTAGCTGTCAGTGACAACGGCATGGAAGTTCCGCTCATGAAGTTGTATTGTTCGCCAGAAGTGAGTATTAGCTGTTTTTCGCCAGTCATTTCTTGTGCATCTTCCGTGTTGTCTTCTCCCTTCAATCGACGCTTGTTGTACGGTTCCTCAGCATCGATTTTGCTGATTTCCTTAATCAGCTGGTAAATGCTGGTGTCAGGAATCATACCGTATGTGGCCATTCCGCTACCATAGATATAGGTCGGGTTATACTTCACGAATTTTGTATAGTCAGACAGTGCATCTTTATATGTGTTGATGCCGGTAATCCCTAACTTTGAACTCCCGTCATCGTATTCTGCCAACTGACGAGTTATTTGTATTTCCCTTTCAATAATGAAACGCTCCACTTTGCGTACACTATTGAATTTCCTGCCGCAGTGGGCAGCATGATAGTATAAAGACGGCAAGACGGCAAAGTACTTGGCGTGATGCTGAAGCGTCGAAGTGCCAGGGAACAAGGTGTTGGAAAAGTGGTCACGCACCCTTCCAATCCCCAATTCCTCAATTGCTTCCGATTCAGAAAGCAGCTGTATTATCTTGGAAATACGTTTTTTCTCTTCTGTATTGAAGTTCACAAATCCCAACTGCATAAGCTATTCCTATTTGTATCTATTAAACGCTTCTTTCCCAAGCTGCCACAAATATTTGTCTATCTGTTTGACAGAGAAAGCTTGCAACCCATAGAAAGACTTAAAGGACTGGATAATATTGTAATAACTACTGTATTCTTTCAAGTTTGATTCTTTAAAAGCCATGAAGCCATCTCTATTACGGAAGTACTTCAGCAATTTGTTGAAATATGACACCTTACTATTGCGGGCAAGCGGTTTATCCTTTATCCTCTTTCGGTAGTCATGCCCTCAAGCGACAGCCTCGTTTTCGAGATAGTCCTTGAATCCCTGCACCCATTCGGGCGTTATGTCGGAAAAAGTTATATTTTCCCGCTTTTCATATTTCTTCAAATGGTGTAGGCAAGAATACCAATTACCCCAATTACCTCTGCTCTCCGTCCCAAGACGCTTTTCGCATAACGAACGGTAGTAATCGAAGAAACGGGTATTGGAGGCAAACTGTGATTGAAAGCCATATTGTCCGTTACGGAGTTCCACGACACGCTTTGCTCGGATAGCGTCGGCGAGCAGGAGCGTTTGCTTGTTTTTCTCTTTGTCCGCCCGTGTCCGTTCAGGAACAAGATACATTTTCAAATACTCATACGACCGCTTACCATTCAGGTATATGTCGAGATAAGGCTTATCAACCCCGATGATGTGCGCCTTTGACGTAAGCGAATAGGCTCTTTTGATTTCCCCATAATTTTTGTTGCGCATTTTGTTGTTTTATCATTTCAAGCAACAAAGTAATAACAAATAAACGACAAAACCAATACAATTATCGCGAAATTACGATTTATTTTCTGATTTTATATCTCATTGGTTTATAATAGAATATTTCGCAATAATTGTATTGGTTTTGTGTTTGAATTGCTCGTGAATCTATATGCTTACTTACCGATGCAGAAGTGCTTGAAGATATTTCCTAAGACTTCGTGAGGAGTGATTTGCCCGCCCGTGATTTCTGCCAATTGCTCAAGACAGATGCGGAGATCTTCAGCTATGAGGTCGCCAGAAAGACCGTGGTGCATGGCTTCGATGATGCGGACGAGGGTATCGTGGGCAGCGGACAAAGCAGCGTAGTGGCGGGCAGAGGTGATGATGACGTCGTTCTCGGTTATTTCCGGAATTTCGGCCGCATCATACACACGCTGCTCCAGTTGAGAGATGCCAGTTCTGTGCTTTGCGCTGATTGTCTGTTGGGCAAAGGGCTCGCAGTTGGTGAGAATTATGGGGCTTGCTGTGGGGCTGAGGTCTATTTTATTCTGTACGACGATTATTTTTTTGTCCGCCGCATACTGTTTCATCTCTTCCGTTTCTTGCTGTGAAGGCTGTTCATCGAGAAGCCAGAGGACGATGGCGGCCTCGTTCAGCTTCTGATAGGTGCGTTCGATTCCGAGATTTTCAATGGTGTCGTCGGTCTTACGGATGCCTGCTGTGTCTATGAAGCGGAAGGTGATGCCGTTGATTTGCGTTGTGTCCTCTATGACGTCGCGGGTGGTTCCGTGGATATCAGACACGATGGCTTTGTCTTCGTGCAACAAGGCATTGAGTAAGGTGCTCTTGCCTACGTTTGTTTTTCCGATGATTGCTACGGGAATGCCTTGCTTTATGGCATTTCCCGTCTCGAAGGAGTGGGCGAGGGTGGTGATGCGGTTGTCAATTCGCCGTGCGAGTTCTAATAGTTCGGATCGATCGGCGAACTCCAATTCCTCGTGATCGGAGAAGTCGAGCTCCAGTTCGAGCAGCGATGTCATTTTGAGCAGTTGTTCTCTCAGTGTGGTCAGTTCAGATGAGAAGTGCCCTTTGAGCTGACTTATGGCCATTTTGTGTGTGGCCTTGTTGGTGGATGCTATCAGGTCAGCCACGGCTTCAGCCTGACTGAGGTCCATTTTCCCGTTCATGTATGCCCGCATGGTGTATTCTCCGGGTTCGGCCTGTCGGCATCCGTTGGCAATGAGGGTTTGAATGATTTGCGTAGCGATATACTGTGAGCCGTGGCATGCTATCTCAACGGAATCCTCTCCTGTGTAGCTGTGTGGCGCGCGGTAAAGGCTCACCATGACATCGTCTATCGTCTCTTGTCCATTGTTGAGCAACTGCCCATAATGAAGTGAGTATCCCTTGGCCTTGTTGAGCGGTTTGTTGCTTTGGGGGCTGAAAACCGAGCCAACGATGTCTATTGCTTTTTTCCCCGAAACTCTGATAACGGCAATTGCGCCCCCGACTGGTGTTGCGAGGGCGCAAATGGTATTGTTATCTTGCGATATAAGTTTGTTCATTTAGATTCTGTCCAAAACAGTCTTGATGAGTCCGTCGATGGAGTTCTTATATCCGGTATTGGCTTCCTTTGCCCGACGGTTGGCAATCACCATGCAACAGGTGAGCGCACGGTGTCCCATGAGTTTCGCCAGTCCTGCCAATGCCGACGACTCCATTTCAAAGTTAGTGATGCGGTGTCCGTTATATTCGAATGCCTCGACCTTGACGTTCTGTGTTGGATCGGCCAGCGGAATGCGTAGCTCTCGTCCCTGTGGGCCGAAGAAACCTCCGCAAGCGATGGTCACACCTCTGACCATGTCGTCGGCAGCGATGCGGTCGAGTGTCTCCTTGTCTGCGTCGATGACGTAGGGTGCGCCCTTTTGTGGATTCCAGTCCATGTGTTTCTTGAATGCTTCCTCAAAATCGAGGTCGCATGCCTCATTTCTTCCGGCATAGAAGTTGAGCAATCCGTCGAATCCGATGCTCTTCTCGCTTGCGATGTATGTTCCTACTGGTGTGTATTCCTGTAGTCCGCCACATGTTCCGATACGGACGAGTGTGAGAGAGCGCAGTGGCGATTTCTGGTGTCTTGTCTTGAAGTCGATGTTGGCCAGTGCGTCGAGTTCGTTGACTACGATGTCAATGTTGTCGCAACCAATTCCCGTGCTCACTACCGTGATTCGTTTTCCTTTGTACGTACCTGTTATTGTGCGGAATTCGCGGCTTTCCACCTCGCATTCCTTTGTCTCGAAGTGTGAAGCGACCAACGAAACTCTACCTGGGTCGCCAACCAGTATCACCTTGTCGGCAAGAAATTCTGGTTTCAGGTGTAGGTGGAAAATACTTCCATCCTCATTGATGATTAGCTCTGATGGAGCAAAAAATTTTTCTTCCATAATGATTAATTATTTGATTGACTCGTACTGTTATCCCACAAAGTTAGTCGTTTGGGGTGAGACTGACGAATATGGTCTCGTTTTTCTTTTCTTTTGCCTTGCCTTTTGGTGTCAGCTTGCATTGTCTGCACAAAGCTGCGAACCCGTCAGGACTGTGCGCCTTTTCTTGCTGTGTTGGCTGCTGCTGGCTGGTAGCTTTAATCCAGACTGGGCATCAGTTTTCTAAGCATCCTGTAGTTGGCATTTCTCGTGGAACGGTGGCGCATGGTGTCGATGCGTGATCTGTCGATTTGGCATGTGGTTTTCCGTCTTTGCGTCGCCTTTTTCTCTACATTAAAATCCTTTACCTGCTGTATGAGCGGTTTAACGATATCCTTAAACTTCTCAGGATATGTCAGGCGTGCTGTGTACCATGTGTCGTTCACGAGCAGCGCCTTGGTATAGTAGAGTGTTTCCTCGTCTTCGTGTCCTGCCAGCACATAGTAGTTGCCGTGAACCTTGGTGTATGTGCTGTTTTCCTTCATCATCTTCATGGCCGTTTCCACATCCCATTCCAGATTGTTGTTGCTTCCCCACACCGAGAGTGTGATGCCGTTATAGCTGAAGTCCTTTCCCTCGCCACTTTCGGCCTCTTCCTGTGGCACGAGCACATTGAGGTATTTCATCTTGTAGCCATATCGCAGGTTGTGATAGGTGCTTACTTTTGCATGGTCGATTTTGTCCTTCATGCTCTTCAGCTCCATTTTTTCCTCTGGTCCCAGCTCTTCGGGTGTCATGGCTTTGATGCTGTTGATAGGATCGGTCTCGTAGGAATATTGTTCTTTCTCGTTGCCGTTGAAGCGTGGTATCTCCCGTTCGTCCGCATCATGTTCGATGTTTGCCTGTGCGTCAGACTTCTTGCCGCCCTGTTGGCACGCTGTTCCCACGAACAGCATGACGAAGAGCAAGATGATGTTTCGCATCTTTTTAGCCGGTATTCCCATTGCTGGTTGATAGTCATTTAGGTGCTTCATACTCACGTTTGCATTGCCGACGCATGCGGTTGTCTGTTTCTTGAAATTGTAACAGTGCTACAAAGATAATAAAAAAACGCAGACAAATCTCTTATTCTTTTGCTTTTTTAGCATTTCCGACACGGCAATTTGGCTGATTTTTCCGCTTCTTTGTCTTCGATGTTCATGACCGCAGTGCTTGCGCAGCGTCGCTTCTTACTTTTCAGTTCAGTCGAGGCGGTCTATCGTTTGTGTTGAAACAGTGTCGTTGCCAGTACGCCGATGATGACAAGTGCCGCACCGATGAAATGGTAAGGATGGAGCTGTTCGCCCAAAATCATGATGCCTCCCATGACCGAAATCACAGGGGTGAGGTTGTTGAGCACGGCAACCTGTGACGCTGGGATGTGGGCCAGTGCGTAGTTGTTGAAAAGCGAGGTGACCAACGATGACAAGACGCCGAGGTAGAGGATGGCATAGATGAATTGTAGGTCGAAAACCGGCGCGAAATAGTCCGCCACAGTGCCGTCGGCCATGTGATAGCCCAAGGCAATAACGTTGAAAACCACGTCTGCCAGTATAATCATCACGACGGTGATGTCCATCGAACGGTAGTTGTGGTTGATTTTCCTGCCGAAGATATAATAGAAAACTATCGACAGAACACTCAGCAGAATGAGGATGTTGCCCAGCATACTGTCGCCCTGTATGGCCGTTCCGCTCATCAGGAAGATGTAGCACGTGCCGCCAATCGACACGATGATGCCCACAATCTGCCCGAAAGAACTGCGTTCCTTGAGCATGACCGATGCCAGAATGAGCGTCATCACCGGTGTGATGGCCGACAGAATGCCCGCCTCTGATGCAGTGGTGTATTGCAGTCCGATGGCCTGCAGTGCGAAGAACAGCAACGGATAGAACACCGACACTGACAACAACTGCCACAGTTGCCTTCGGTTGAGTTGTGGTTTCTCGACATAGCCGAGCATGAACACCACGAAAAGGGCGATTGTTGCCGCATTGAAGCGGTGGGCGAGCAGGTCGAGCGGGGAGGAGACACGCAGCGCTATCTTCACGAAAACAAACGACAGTCCGATGATGAGCGTTGACAGTGCCATGCCGATATAGGCCTTTGTGTTACTCTCGTGTGTGGTTATTTTCTTCATTTTACGCCTTTTCCCCTTCTTTCCAACGTTCCAACCGCTTCATGCCACGTGTGAACAGCCAGGCCATGATTCGGTTGTGTCCGCCCTTCATCATTATCTGACGGCAATGTTCCTGAAATTCGCGCACATCGTTGCATTCATCTGTGAACTTGCCTTCTGCATAACAGTAGCTGCAATAGACGTCGCTCCTGCTTCCGTCGGCATTCGTTCCGCCTTGTTGCGGGTCGTGTTTGAGTGGCATTCCGCAACTCTGGCAAATCTTATTCTTTTTCATTATACATAGTTATGTAAAAAGTCACTCCTTGATATTCGCCACATTCGGCTCCAATCCGTTGAGATAGCGCCATGCATGCAGATATTTGTTCAGTCGGCTGAGGTCGTTTTCCTTCAGATCGGTCAAGCGGGTGAGGGTCATATTGTCCTCCAAGTCGGCTATTTTCACCTCATGCGCCGTGACATTCCGTTCGCATCGTCTGATGAACTCGGCATAAGTTTCACCCTCTTTGCGTGTCAATGCAACCACGGCCTCTACCGTTTCAGCTGAGAAACCGAGTCGGCGCAGTTCTTCCTCGGTGGTATCAGTGTCCTCAAGAACATCGTGGAGCAGGGCAGCCATCTTCTTTTCGCACACGCATCGTGCCGAAACGCGTACGGGATGGAAATAATAGTCCATGCCAGCCTTGTCTTTCTGTCCGTAGTGCTTGTGCATCAGTAGGTTGAGTGCCTTGAGATAAAGCTCGTGGTTCTCACCTTCCAAATTGTCCATAAAGCGGCATTCGGGCACGAATGTCAGGCGCAAGCCCTCCAATCGCGCAACGGTGGCTGGCTCGTTCCAACCCCGGTGGGTCATGCAATCGGCCATCCCAAGCAGCTGTTTCTCAATGGTTTCGATGTAGTTCTTGCCACATGCGAAGTCAATCACGTCGGCCAGCTCGTCGCACTGGGTGCGATAAACCCCGTTATCCTCGTCGTAGAGCAGACGAAAAGTATAATCTCTGTTCATAGTCTCTTTGCGGTTTGTTTCTGAATACCACTACAAAATTACTCATTTTGTCATGAAAGGACAATAATATGTCAGATTTTCTTCGTCTTTTATTTCCTTCATGGTGGATAGTGGCTGCCCTTGCGTTTTCTTTGAGTGGTCAAAAATATTGACAAAAATCCATTTTTTCACCTCGTCTGCAACGGTTTGTCTCGCAGTGTGTTAGCGTGTCACTGGCGATAGGTCAGGAATTGTAGTGCAAAACCTGACCTTTTGACGTGCAAAACCTGACCTATTGTCGGTTGAAAGCTAACCTTTCACCTTGCGATTGGTGAGCAATGGCAGTGCGATGCTGAAAATATTTTACAATCATCTGGTTGTCATCCCAATGGATGGCTCGACCTATTTCTTCATTTTTGCCTTGCGTGCGTACTCGAAAAGCGACCTTGGCAGGTGGCAGTAGCCAGTCGGATTCTTGTCGAGATAGTCCTGATGATATTCCTCGGCTCTGTAGAAGTTTTTCAGCGGTAACAGTTCCACTTCGAGAGGAACGGAGTGTTTTCGCTCCTCCTTGTCGAATACCTTGCGGATGATGTCCTTGTCGGCCTTGTCGGTGAAGTAAACGCCGGTGCGGTACTGTGTTCCGTGGTCGTTTCCCTGTCGGTTGAGACTCGTTGGGTCGATGGAGTCGAAGTAAAGGCCGATGAGGAACTCAAGGCTGACTACCGACGGGTCGTAAACGATGTGCACGGCCTCGGCAAAGCCCGTGCGGTCGGTGCAGACTTCCTCGTATGTGGGATTCTTGGTCGTGCCGTTGGCATAGCCCACTTCTGTGGAGATGACTCCCTCTATCTGCTTGATGTAGTGCTCGGTGCCCCAGAAGCAGCCGCCGGCAACATATATTTCCTTCTCCTGCCGTAGGAGTTTCATGTATTTTCCGTATCCTTCCTTTTCCATATCCTCGATTGGTATGAATTTCAGCGATGCGCTGTTGATGCAATAGCGCAGCCCTCCCTTATCCTTCGGGCCATCGTTGAAAACGTGTCCCAAGTGGGCATTGCCCGTCTTGCTTCTGACTTCGGTGCGCAGCATGCCGTGCGAATTGTCGGCATGCTTGTCGATGAGGTCATCGCTGATGGGTTTCGTGAATGCGGGCCACCCGCATCCGGAGTCGTATTTGTCGGTCGATAGGAACAGAGGCTCGCCCGTTGTCACATCGACGTAGATGCCCTTTCTGAACTCATCGTCGTACTCGTTGGTAAAAGGCCGTTCGGTGGCAGCGTGTTGGGTCACCTCGTACTGTTCGGGAGTGAGCCTTGCACGTAGCGTTGCGTCGTCGGGCCTTGTGAATTTAGTCTTTTCTTCCATGTTTTGTCCTTTCGTTTTCGGGTTGGGTGCTGATGTAGGCTGCTGACTGCAAGCAGCAAGCAAAAAGCCCATCACGAGGAGTGACAGGCTTAGGATGATAGTTTTCCCCAACTCCAACGTGATACTGTTGTTCGCTGTTGGTTTTCTCACAGGCTGATAGTTATGATAGTAAACTGATTGGGGATGCTTTCTGACGGTTATTTCTCGCCCTTATCCTGAAGGAATCGCTCTGCCTCGATGGCGGCCATTGCGCCAGTGCCAGCGGCTACCACACCTTGGCGGTAGATTGGGTCGGCAACGTCGCCGGCTGCATAGACTCCTTCGATGTTGGTGGCTGCCGAGCGGGGCTTGGTAATGATGAATCCCTGCTGGTCGAGTTCGAGTTGTCCTTTGAATAGCTCGGTGTTCGGTGTGTGACCGATGGCAAGGAAGAAACCGTCGATGGCGATGTCGTAGTTCTCCTCGTTCTGTTCGCCCTTGTTCCTTACCAAATGAGCGCCCTCAACACCCTGTTCGCCGAAGAGACCGACTGTGTTGGTGTTGAAGAGAATCTCTATGTTCTCCTGTTCCATGACGCGCTTCTGCATGATTTCGGCAGCACGGAGGAACGGTTTGCGTACAATCATATACACTTTCTTGGCCAGTCCCGACAGGTACATGGCCTCCTCACAGGCTGTGTCGCCACCGCCGACGACGGCCACCGTGCGCTTGCGGTAGAAGAAACCGTCGCATGTGGCGCATGCACTGACACCCTGTCCGCGGTATTTCTCCTCGTCGGGAAGTCCAAGGTACTTGGCACTTGCTCCCGTTGCTATGATGACGGTGCTGGCCTCGATGACGTTGCCTCGCTCATCCTCGCAAATGAACGGGCGCTTGCTGAGGTCGGCCTTGACGATAGCTCCGTCGCGCACGTCGGCGCCTACGTTGACGGCCTGCTGGTTCATCTCCATCATGAGCTGGTTGGCGTCGATGCCGTCCTTGAAACCGGGGAAGTTTTCAATGATAGTCGTAGTTGTCAACTGTCCACCGGGCTGGATGCCACGGTAGAGTACTGGTTGCAAGTTAGATCGGCTTGCATATATGGCAGCCGTATAGCCCGCTGGGCCGCTGCCGATGATGAGTGTTTTTACCTTTTCCATATGGTTGTTATTGCAAAAATTGTTATGTAATTTCGTCGGTGGCTCACCGTCGGTGTCTATTTTATGGGGAATAGGCCGAAGAGACGGTCGTCGATCATGTCTGTAACCTTCTGAAAGTCTTGCGAATTGTTGGCAAAGTCGATGTTGTCGCCATCGACAATCATCAGGTGTCCGTCGTAGGATTTGATCCATTCCTCATATCTCTCGTTGAGACCCCGGAGGTAGTCGATGCGCATGGTTTGCTCATACTCGCGTCCGCGCATCTGTATGTGGTCGATGAGGTGGGGAACGCTGCACCTTATGTAGATGAGCAGGTCGGGGAGCTTGACGAGGCTGAGCATGAGGTCGAACAAATGGGTGTAGTTGTCGAAGTCACGGTCGCTCATGAGTCCCATATCGTGCAGATTGGGGGCAAATATCCTTGCGTCCTCGAATATCGTACGGTCTTGGATGACGGTGTCGGCCGATCGCGATATCTCCACTACGTCACGGAATCGCTTGTTGAGAAAGTAGATTTGCAGGTTGAATGCCCAGCGGTTCATATCCTCATAGTAGTCGGCCAGATAGGGGTTGTTATCGACAGGCTCGAAATGTGCCTTCCATCCGTATCTTTTTGCGAGCATGGTGGTGAGTGTTGTTTTTCCAGCTCCTATGTTTCCAGCTATTGCTATATGCATATTCGTTATTGTTTTACTTGTTTTTGAAACGTTATTAGAATAGTCCGAAGAGCACACGGTCGATCTTGTCGGTGATGAAACCAAAGTCCTTGGGCTCATGTTCGTAATCAAGCTCGTCAACATCAATGGTCAGCACACGTCCCTTATACTGGCAGTTGATGAAATCCTCGTAGCGCTTGTTGATGTTCTCAAGGTAATCGAGCGGCATTTTCTGCTCATAGTTGCGTCCTCGCTTCTCTATGTTGGCTACAAGGTGACTCACCGGTGCCCGTAGATAAATCATCAGGTCGGGATAGCGCACGATGTCGGTCATGTCCTCGAAGAGTTCCATGTAGGTTTGGTAGTCGCGCTCGTCGAGATTGCCCATGGCGTAGTTGCTGGCGGTAAACACATAGACGCCTTCGTAGATGGAACGGTCTTGGATGATGTCGTCTTTGCTTTCGCTTATTTCAATTAGGTCCTTGAAACGCTCCTTGAGGAAAAACACCTCCATGGGGAACGACCAGCGCTTGATGTCCTTGTAATAGTCGTCGAGATACGGATTGAAGTCCACCGACTCAAACCTTGGCTTCCAGCCGTAACGCTTGGAGAGCATTTTGGTGAGCGTTGTCTTTCCGCTTCCTATGTTTCCTGCTATTGCGATGTGCATTGTCGTATTGTATGGCCACGTCTCGCCACATGGAACGGTGTGAACAACCGTCGGGTGGGTGAGCGGTGGCCGCTTTGTTGTGTGATTACTATTGTTGTTGTGGCCTGTCGTGGCTCGTTGTCAGCTGGCGGAGGGGAGGATGATGCCTCGGCTTGCCGCATGACGTGAGGCAGACACTGCTTGTCAGTGGATTCTCGGTTTGCCGATGCAACCGTTGGGCATCTGTATCTTCAGCATGCTGCAGACGGTCGCTGCGATGTCGTTGACGGTCGTTTCGATGGACGATTCGCCGGGGTTGACATGCCAACCATACATGATCCATGGCAGATGGGTGTCGTAGGGGTAAGGCTGGCCGTGCTGAGTGCCGGTGTATGACGGTGAGTCCTTGGCTCCGAAGAATTGCGGACGGGTCACTACGCCTATTGCTCCCGACCGATTGCGGAAATAACCGTTCTGCATGCGTACCTTAAAGAAGTCGGGCATGGTCTGCGTTGCCAATTTCTCCTCATCGAACACATAGAGGTATTGAGGGTCGGACTTGAGGAAATCGATGGCCTCATCAATGACTTCCTGCTTCTCTACTCCGGCTTGCATAATCATTTTGTCGTTGAAGTAGAACTGGTAGTTGTCCTCTCCGAAGACAGGGGCTATGCCGAACTTCGACTGTAGATGGGCATTGAGCTCCCGAACGGCTTTGTTGTACTCGAAAGCACCTGCAGGGATGCGGTGACTCTTCAGGTAATTGTAGTTGTGGGCAGCCCCGTGGTCGGCTGTGAGGAAGAGAAGGTAGTTTCCTTTCCCTACTTTCGCATCGAGGGTGTTGAGGAAATGGGCCAAATCCTTGTCGAGTTGCATATAGACGTCGTGGTTTTCAGCTCCCCTCGTTCCGTATTTGTGTCCGATAGCATCGGTCGATGAGACGCTGACGGTGAGCATGTCGGTGGCATCGCCTTGTCCGAGTTTCTCGTTCTCTATAGCTGCCTCGGCCATTCGGAAGGTTATCGTGACGCCAAGGTTGGAGGTCTTGATGTTGAAATTAGCTGCTGTGTGGTTCTTCTTGTTGAACTCCTGTACCCAAGAGGGCAGCTCTGTCATGTAGTAGGTTGAGGTGATGAAATGCCCTGCTGAGGTATCCCACCAATAAGCCGCATCTGCCGAGTGACCAGCGGGAAGGATGGAGGCACGGTCCTTGAGCGATATGCCGATGACCTTTGAGCGGAAATTGGACGCTAACTTAAGCTGGTCGCCAATAGTAGTGGTCAGCATGCGGCGGGGGCTCATCTTTCCTTCCTTACTGGTTGAGCCGACGGTCATAACGGTTGAGTCATCGCAGCAATAGACAAACTTGTTGTTATCTGAAAAATAGTTGCCCGCAATGCCGTGGATTGCCGGTATTGAACCAGAAAATATGGATGAATGGCCCACTGCCGTTATGGTGGGGGCGTAGTTGATGTGGGTATTCTCGAAAGAGAACCCGTCGGCAAGAAGTCGTTTCAGACCATCGCTGCCGAACTCGTCATTATACAAATAGAGATAGTCCCAGCGCATTTGATCGACAACGAGTCCAACGATGAGCTTCGGACGTGAAACTTGTGCCTGTGAGACAATGGCCAAAGCCAGCAGCACGATGATTGTGGATAATTTTTTCATCTTAGTGATATGATTACTTTGATTATTGAAAACTGATTGAAATTCGTTTGACCTGCCACAAAGGTACAACTTTATTATGGAATAGATAGCAACGGGGACAGTTAAATCATTTTTTTCGCCTCACTTCCCGCACCATCGCCAGCCGCTCCTCGTAGATGGGTTTCCATTTGTCGATCATGGCCTGTAGGTTCTGACTTTGCTGTTGGAGTGTCAGATACTCTTCGGACGATTCGTCGCCAGCCCGTGAGAGTTCAAGCATCCGTGAGAGGAAGAGCTGTTGCTGACTGGCGGCACGCTGTAGCTGGTCGCCGAGCTTCTCAAGATTGTCGAGAAAGTCGATAGCTTTGTCGATATGGTCCATTTTTTGTTAGTGCGTTGGGATGTTGATGATGAGTTGATAGCGGAGGTTAGAACGGCAGACCAATGGCCAGATGCAATGTCTGGGCATCCTTGAAATGGTCGATATTGTAGAATCCGCTCCGTCTTGTATCGTAAGGAACATGCAGACCGATGCCCCAATCGACACGAATCATGAAGAAACCGAGATCGTAGCGTAGGCCGACACCTGTGCCGAGGGCTATCTGTCGGAAGAAACTGTTGAACTTAAACTCTGATTCGGGACGCCCTTCGTCGGCCTTCATCGTCCAAACGTTGCCCGCATCGAGGAATACCGCTCCGTAGAGGTTGCCCAAAATATGAGGTCGGTATTCGAGATTGCCCTGCAACTTTATCTCGCCAGTTTGCTCAACGAATGACCGCATCCGAGAGGTGGAACGATATTTCCCCGGTCCTATTTCACGGGCATTGAAGGCACGGATGCTGTTGGCACCACCAACAAAGAACTGTTCAGTGTAGGGCGCCACGCTGCTGTTGCCGTATGCCCACACCACACCTGCATTGATGCGGGCCGCCACAGAACTCTTTTTGGGCAGCGACCACAGTTTGGTGAAGTTGGTCTCCACCTTCAGGAACTGGGCAAAGGGGTTTTTGAACATCGTCTTTTGCTTCTCGTTCCATTTCTGCCCGAAAATGGCGTAGCCGCCGGCGAGGATGTTCGATGCCTCGCTGACCGTTGTCCACCAGTTGATGGGGTTGGCGTAGTTTAATGGACTTTGATAGGTGTATTGGAAACTTGCCTTGGGGATGAATTGGTCGGCCATCGACACTTCGAGGTAAGGCATACTATCGACGAGCGACAAGAAACGGTCGGTCACACTGTGCATGTACTCATACGAAAGGGACAGCGGTTTGAACACGAAAGAATGACGCTCGTTGGGTCGCCAGCTGTAAACAATCTCGCTGGAAACGACGTGCCGCTTGAAGTATTTGGAGCGGTTGATGACATTGGCTGATGCGCTAATGGTGGTCATTGGGGTCTCAAAGTACTGTCGGCGTGGCTTGGGGGCAGGAGGGGTCTCGCCACGGGCAATGGCCGCTGCCAGTTTCTTGCGCCTTCGCTCACGTCTTATGCGTGGGGGAGTCTGGAACGGGTTGAGGATGCGAGGGAACTGAAGGCTCGCCTCGGCACCATATTCGTAATCGTTGATGCCCGAATGCTCCTCGTCGTCACTACGACGGGTCACCCATTCGTAGGCACCGTGAAGGCGGACGTTCAGCAATTCAGCACCGCGGAATGCATTGCGCTTGGTCACACCGACAATCAGCTCCGGTCCGTACTTGCCACTCGTCTTGCCACGGCCGTATGCTTCGACATAGAAATCATAGGGCTTGTCGAACAAACAGTCGATATCGAGGTCGAGAATGCTGCACGTGTCGCTGTCGTCGTGGGGTGTAAAGTTGAAATTGGTTGAGGTAAAAAGTCCGGTGGCATTGAGTTTCTCCTGACTTTCCTGATGTTTCTCAAGACTGTACAGGTCTTCCTTGCGCAGAAGCAAATCGTTGGAGATGACACGGCTGCGCAATGGGGTGCGTTTGCCGTTGTAGTTGATGGTGTAACGTCGCGACTTGCGCTGATTGGCCAGCTCTTCCATGAATCGTTTCTGAAAGTTGATGGTGATATTGCCGATGCGCCACTTGCGGATGGAGCGCTCTCCCACGGAATCGGCCATCTGTAGGCGCATGATGGCTTTGCCATGAACAACCGTTGTGTCGGCCAAGTAACTGGCGTTGTTGTTCTGATAGTAATAGTAGCCGTTGTCACGGAAAAGGGTAGTGATGCGTTGGCGTTCCTGTTCGAGAGTAGCCACGTCGAATGGGTCACCATTGTGGATGACTGCGTTCACGCTATCGGCATGGATGAGACTGTCGGCTTCGGTCGGGAAGTTGGTGTATTGCAGACTGTCGATGGTCCACAGACGCCCCATGTTGACGAAATACTGGATTTTCATCTTCTTCGGATTGGGCTGCCGTATGAGTTCGTGGCGTATTTTGCCATCGAAGTAGCCACGTTTGTAGAGTAAATTTTCGCCGACGGTGGCATGCAGCTCTGGATTGACGTAGCTCATGAGCACGGGCTTTGAGCCAAAGACGCGTACCATCCATCGACTGAAGGCTGAAGTGTCAGGGGAGAAGGCGTTCCATATCCACAAACCGACAGGGAAAGGTGAGCGGAGCGACGGACTTCCGAAAAGGGCGGCATTGGGTTTGGTGGCCAACACCACGTTCAATTCTTCCTGAACGGAGGTGAAATGCTCATTACGGTCGTAGTTTTCGTATTTCGTTCCCTTCATACCGGTATAGAGTTGTTCGCCTTCGGGTATGGCACTGGTTGTGCTGCATGAGGCAAGCCAAGAGCATGCGAGGCATAACGCAATTCCAATGATGAGGAAATTGCGGACATGGCTCAGTGCCGGCTGCTGGTTGCTGACTTCTTTCTGCTGATTACTTCTTCTCATTTGGTGAAATTGATTAGGCTATCGCGCTTGGGCTTGCTGGATGGCTGTACGACACTTGCATCATCAGTATTCTTGAAGCGGAAGATGTCCTTGAAATTGCGGAGCTTTCGTCGCCACATGAAACCGATTCCGAACTCTTCCTGTTCACCTTCGAGCCAGTCGTAAGCCTCTCGCTCATAATAGATTTTGAGGTATTTCGTCTCCTTCTTGTTGAGTCGGTACTCAAGAGACAAGTTGTCGAAGAATGCTCCGTTTCGTTCTGAAAATTCTGAGCCAGTAGAGACACGTCCGCCCATGATGATGCGCAGTCGGTTGTCCCACAACCGTTTCGAGAATTTAAAGGTGTAATCGGTGTGAAGGCTGCCATTGGCATCAGCTGCGCTCTCCATGTTGGCCGAAATATCGAGCCCCATTGAGCTGAGTGCTCGTCCAGTGATGGAGTTCACTTGTGTTTGGAGGAATCCTGCTAAAGCACTGTTCATCGCTGCGTTGGCATTCGAGTTGATCGTACCATCGAAATACATTCCCGATGCCAGCATGGTCACGGCAAGTTTAGAGCGTTCCTCGTCACTCTTCGTACTGAGAGTGTTCTGCATTTCCTGATCCTCTGGTGCGTCGATGATGAACTCTACTCCAGGCTTTGGGAATCTCTTGGTGAGCCGTACGCCACAAGCGAAATCGACAAGTCTGCTCTGTCCTGAACCATCGGTTACACTGGTCTTGACGTCTTCGGTAGCCACGATACTAAGAAGTGGCTGCATCGGATTGCCCAAAAACTCGATATAGCTTCCATCCTGTATATTGAAGGTGCGCAGTGGGATAATCGGCAGTGAGTATTTCATCACCCCGTCGTTGAGCGTATAACGTCCTCTGAGCTGTAAGTCGTTGGTCGGATCGTAGCTGAGTGACAGCGAACCGCCTCCGAAGAGGTCGATGTAATTCGATTTATCGGGATTCAGCGCACAGACGATGTGTGCTTGCTCATCGATATCCAAGCCCAGTTTCATGCTGAAACCAGTCAGGTCAGGCCGACGAACGACATCGGTAATAGAGTCGTTCAAGTTGGTGAACTGTACGAGATCGTTGAGCTCCGTGTCGGTTGTCAGTATGGCATCGCGCATGACATACGTCATATCGGTTGTCCCCAGTACATCGAGTTTGCCGATAAGGTTGAGGTTAGAAACAGGACCGTGCATCCGTCCCATGAAATTGACGAATGCCTTGCCATAGACTTCAGAGCGCGGGTTCTCCCTTGCGTCGATGATTTCAAAGTTATTGGCCCTCATCCGCACATCCATATTCATGCGGTCGAGCTCTGAGAAGTCGAGATACCCCGACATATTCAGTGGAGAATCGTTGTTGGCGAACATCTCAAAGTTCTCAAATTCTATCCTGCTGTTCTTGACGAGTACGGGGTCGTCGGCAAATCGCATGTCAATGCCGTAAGGAACGCTGACCAGATGTGCCGAGTCGAGATATATCTCACCGTTGATATCGAGCTTGTTGAGCGGTCCTTGAACTGAAAGCACTCCGTCGCCCTCACCTTGTAGTCCCACAATCTGATCGGGCACGAACCCATTGATATAGTTGAGTGGGAAACGGTCCATGTTGAGTGTTGCGTCGAGTGATCCGCCGCCTTCGCTCCTGTAGCTTCCCGACAATTCGCCCACGTTCCTTTCGTTGTGGGTAATCATAGCATTGACGAAGTGGGTGCCGTCTTCAAGCGGCATATAGACGAGTTGTGTGCCCACATTTCCCAATCGGCTGCCTTCGAAAACCATGTCCTGCACGTTCATGTCGCCCGACACGGTGATGTCCTTCGATGTCTGAACCACGTGGTAGTCGCCATCGAGCACACCCGTTATATTCGGTGCGAACGGCAGGACTGACAGGAGTTGTCCGACCTCGAACCTATGCACCGACAGGGTAAAGTTCTGTAGCGAAGTCGAGTCGCTGTCTTCTGTCTTCAACTGCAGACCGGCACCGTCGCTTGCCTGCATCTGCAAGTCGGCGGAGAGTCGTCTGTCTCTACCTATATATAAGAAGTTGTCTTGATTCACCTGATACTCCTTGTATCCGAGTATAGCCTTCGGCGATGTGAGGCTTACCCGCATTCCATTGTCTGCCATACCTGCCTTCATGGAGAGTGCCAGTGCTGTTTTATCCGTCATGTCGAATATGGCGAGTGACGATTCTATTCCATGTTCGTAGAACGAGCCGTGCAGATAGCCGCGGTAGGGGTATTTACTTTCGGAATTGTTGAGTACCTCCATCTCATAATTCAACCCGTTGTTGCTATTGCTAAGCGTGATTCTCATGGTATCGACCTTCAAGCTGTCGTAGGCAAGTTGGTCAACGATGATCTTCCCGTTCAGACCGTCCACGGGTGACGTGGTTATATCGACGTTGGCCGTAGTGAACTGATAGCCTTGCTCAGCGAGTAACTGGCTAAAGATGTTGTCTGTACCAGTCTGCAACGTGATGTGTCCCGTGGGCAACTGTCGGCGCAGTGCTGGTTGGTCGATATATTTGCTGGCTATCTGCCGTTGCAAGTCGCTGTAGATGCCTTGTCCGATGTTCATCACCTGTTTGTAGCTGCCATTGAGTTTGGTATTGAGCAAGAAGTCACCGCCTTTGATGACGGCATGCGTACTGTCGCGCTGGCTCAGCACATTGAGCGTCACGTCCCCCGAACTGTAAATCGTGTCTCTGGTCTGTACTTGTACATTGCCAATCAATCCTTTGGCCATCAAATCGTCCTTCCCCTTCATCGCAAAGTCGATGTCGGCTGAGAAATTGGTATTGAAAGGCTGGTCAACAATTCCGAGCTGATAAAGGTCGGCCCGTGGGAACAAACCTTTTAGACTGCCTTTGATGTCGTTTCCGTTCATGATGGCATTCACATCGAAGCTGCCGGCCACGAGTGGAACGTTGTCTTTTCCCCTTATTTCGTTCAGCCTCATATCGCCCACATAGCCTTTCACGTGATAGTAGTTGTTCATGTTCGACCTGAAGTCGATGTCAGCATCAGTTGCCACTACGTAGGGCTTGTCAACCATTCCCAATGCCTTGAGGTTAGCCTGTGCGAGATGTCCCTTGAGATGCGAGTCGAGGTTGGTTCCCCTCACTGTCGCCACCACATCGAAATCGCCTTTGACGAGCTGTGTGGTGTGTTTTCGTCCCTCGTTGTTGAGCACCAGATGCCGCAACGGGCCTTTGATGAAATGCCTGTCCTTGAGGTTCGATTTCAAATCGACGTCAGCCCAGGTTGTCAGCACATACGGATCGCGCATCACTCCCAGCCGACGGAAGTCGAGTCGCTGAATCATGCCTTTCAGATGTCCGTCCACCATCTTGTCGGTGAACTTGCCATGATATTTGAAGTTGCCGGCAATCATCTTGTTACTACTCTGAATATGGGCATTGGTGATGCCGTTTTTCATCGTGATTTTACCGCCGATGCCATCCAATTTGTATTGCCCATACTGGAATTTGTCGATTTTCGCAGTCAGGTTGACCGCCGATTTCGGATTGAGGAAGTCCATGCCGTGCCCGTTGGCAGCAATAATTCCTGTGAACGGATGCACGTCCATGTTGGGTAGAAAGTGTCGCAGTTGCAGGTTGTCGGCCTTTGCCAGTAGGTTATAGGCATCGTTGGCTGTATTGTAGTTGCCTTTCACGTGCACTTTTCCCTTGCTTTCGGTCAGGAAAATGTCGCCCGTATATCGGCTCTTGCGTATCTTCACCTTACCGTGCAACGCTATGCCACGGGGAATGCGCACGTCCTTCGATACGCTTTTGGGCAGAATTTTGTTGACGAAGTCGATGTCTTCGGCCGTCCCTTTGATGGCAAGGTCGGAGCGCATGTTTTTTGAATCTGTCGGATTGGCTATCCATCCCGTACCTTTGATGTCGAAGTGCCCAGGCATCTTCAGGTGCAGTTGCTTGAAGGTGGCATATTTCATGTTGCCCTGCAGCTGTCCTTGGACGGTCAGGGGCTTGTTCGGAATCGAATTGTAGAGCCGTGGTTCGAGCGAGGTGAGGAAAGGCTTGAGGTCGCTCTTGGTGACATGTCCGCTCAGTTGGGCATAGAGTCGGCCGGGGGCATTGTCATCAAAGGCATTCATCTCCATCTGAAAACTTCCGGCGAGTTCCGTCCCCGGCATTTTCAGATACATATTGGGCAGGTACAGACTGGCCGAATCGAGGCGGAACGGACCCCGGAAGTCCTCAACCAACAGTCCGCTCTTCTCCTTCATGTTGGCCGTCCTCACATTGGCGCTGATGTTCGGTTTGGCATAGACGAACGAGTCGAGCCCGATGTTCACGTCGGTCATGGCTATATGGCTGCCGTCGAACCCCGATTTAGCATGCGGCTTGTAGTTTTTGTCGTAATAGAACTGTCCACCCTGCCAGTCGAGCGACCCCACTTTATAGATGTCGTCGTGCAAAAGCAGCTCCGTGGCCTTAGCCGTGACCTTGTCGAAGTTGGCACGGACGCTCATCGTATCGCCAGGCATGTGAAGCCGGAAGTCAGTCTTTGCGAGGTTCAGCTGGTCAATGTTGATGCGCCACAGCGTCTTTTCCTTCGTAGTGTCTTCAGGAACGGTGTCGCCCAGGGCAATATCGAGCCAGCCTCCTTGTATTTCGGCCACGTTGAGCCTGACGGAATCGCCTTTGAGATCGATGCCATGACTAATGAGATGCAGCCGTTCGAGGTCACCCTTGATGCGCAAATCGCCGATGAAATTGGTTGTATTGGCCTTGAGTTGCTTGAATGTCAGCTCGTCGATTTCCACCTTATTACTCAAGAGTGGCAACAGTTGCACCTTGGCAATGAGCTGTTTCACATCGGCTACGGTGTCTTTCTGTTGGGGAATAGAGTCGTTGGGCTTGAGCATTTTCAGTCCGTCAAGCTGCAAGTCGAGTGGAAACGACAGGTTGACGCGCTCCAAGGTTATCTCCATGCCAGTTTTTTCGGAGGCAGACGACGCAACTTGCCTTACTGCCCAGTTCTGAACGGGTGGGAAGTAAAGCAGCAACGTTAGTATCAGAAACAGCAGAATGGGGGCTAACACTATGGCTACCAACCATTTTAGGGCTTTATTCATCCGTAATTGCCTTTGTTTTTGCTCCATCAAGCAATGTTATCATTGCAAAGTAACATAAAAAAACTCAAAAACACGAACTTCTACGGCATAATTTATAGCTATTGATATTAAATCCAAATCTGTCTTTCGGCCGACAAGCTGGAATTTAATATCAATGATATTGTTGACCGACTGATATTGCTCGCCCTACCGTTCGCTATGGAACAAGTACGCGATCGGAGAGTGGCTGGTAGTCTTTCTCGCCTGGTTCGCCAGCAGGAGCGCCGAATGGCATCTGTGCGATGAGCGTCCACTCAGCAGGGATATTGAATTCCTTTGCCACCAACTCGTCGATAAGTGGATTATAGTGCTGCACGCTCACACCGAAACCGGCGTCTTCGAGCATCGTCCATATTGCGAACTGGTGCATAGCGTTGGTGTGTTGCGACCAAATGGGGAAATTGTCTGCGTAGCGGGGGAACTGTTCCTGAAGAGCCTTCACCGGACGTTGGTCTTCATAGAAGAGGAGAGTGCCGTAACCGCTCTGGAAGGACGACTCAATCTTGTTTTTTGTGTTGCCGAAAGCCTCTGCCGATACTATTTTCCGAAGTACGTCCTTTGTGATTTCCCACACTCGCTGGTGCTTGTCGTGGAGCAATACCACAACACGGGTTGACTGGCTGTTGAAAGCCGACGGAACGTGCCTGACCGCCGAATGGACTATGTCGATGATTTCGTTGTCTGTGATGGGCGACTCATTCTTCAATGCGTAGTAAGAGCGGCGATGAGCCATAGCCTCCTGAAAAGTCTTAGTCATAATTTGCCTTTGTTTTATGTTGTTTTTATCTAAAAGACAAAATAAATGCGGTGCTATCTTTCCCAGCCTGTCACGGGCCGTTGACCCAAGTGCGGCTCACTGCAACCTTGGCCAAGCCACCGGCTTACCTATTCTATTAAAGCCTACTGGTCGATGAACGGGATGGGCTTGAGGTCATCGTCGTCGAGTTCTTCGGTCTGTTGACCGAATTTGTAGGGCCGTTTCCGGAGAGCCCAACTGACCCAATCGTCTACCTCGTCGTCGCCTCCGCCATCCGAATAGTCGTCGTTGCTGTAGATGACGGTTGCCTCCTCCGGTTCTTCGTAGGCCGCTCCAAAATCGTGGGGTACATCATCGTAGAGCATGCGCCTGAAAGCCGTACCGACATCGCACGATGTCAGCAGCAGAAGGGCGAATAAAGCGTACAACGGTTTCATTTCTATCGCAATGTGCCGGAGTTGTCTATGTTTATGAATGGAACGGTCATCACGTTTACAGATTGATGTTTCCCGTGAGCATTATATTGTGCAAAGATAGCAAATTTTTCCTTTATAAAAAAGAAATTAGGAACAAAATAGGTTGTAATAATGCCTGTCCACAACTTTCCCGATGCGTGTCGGCATACTATCCAGTGTGTGAAAATCATGCTGCGCCGAGCAGTGCGACCAGTCGCAATGAGCGTTTGAAACACGAAGGCTACGATGTGTTGTGCTTGGAGGTCAAATTATTAACACTTTATAAAATTAATGTACTGTATTTGGGCATATCAAAATAATGTGTTATTTTTGCAGTAGAAGTTCGAGCACTTTGCCTGAACAATCAATTTAAAAAACTATAGATTATGGATATCAGTGTAAAAATGCAGAAAGCATTCAACGACCAGATTATCGCTGAATTGTGGTCGTCAAACCTCTATTTAGGCATGGCATTCTGGTTCCGCAAGGAAGGCTGGAAAGGCTTCGCTGGATGGATGTATAAGCAGGCTCAGGAAGAAAACGAGCACGCTCTCGATATGGCAAATTTCGTTCTCGACCGTGGCGGTGAGGTGAAGGTAGGCGCCATCGATGCCGTTCCTTCTAACTGGACCGACCCAAAGAACGTGTTTGAGGAGACCTTGAAACACGAGCAGTATGTGACCGAGTTGATTAACAAGTTGGCTGACGTCGCTGACGAAGAGAAAGACCGCGCTTCGCAGAACTTCATCGCCAAGTACATCGATGAGCAGGTTGAGGAAGAGAGTAGCGTGAAGGACATTCTCTCCATGTTCAGCAAGTTGGCATGCCACACTATCGCTCACATCGACAAGCACCTCGCCAACATGCAGAAATAATCGGCTGATCGTGGCTCCCGACGGCTCAAACAGGGGTTTGTGGGGGAGTCAATTATGGGCAAAACCATATAAAAGGGGTTGTTCTGGTATCTTACTGGAACAGCCTCTTTTCTGTTTTCAGAAGGCGGAGGAGCAGCGACGGAAAAACGATAGGTGAGCTATCACCGACCAAAAGGTCAGCTATGGCATCGCCATAGCTGACCTTTTGATTACTGTTGGCTATCTTGTTGGTTCACAACACGATAGGTGATTCATCCCACGCATTGTCCATCAGCCCTTATTTCAGGCATTTATCGAGGTCGGCAGATATGGCCTCACGGTCGAGGTCCTGACCGATGAAAACGAGTTTCTGCATCCGGTCGCCGTAGGGTTCTTCCCAATCCTTTTGCAATCCAGGGTTCTTTTTCATGAACTCGCGCAGCTCAAACTCCGGCATGGTTGCGTACCACTGTCCCGCATTGCGCATGCTCACCTGTTTTCCGGCCTGTTCGAAAACGTAACAGATGTCTTGTTCGCTGTCGAAGTAGGTCAGTCCCTTGCAGCGGATGACGTTCTTGGGCCATTTTCGTGCCACGAAGTCATCGAAGAGGTTGATGTCGAACGGGCGTCGGCGATAATAGACAAACGTTTGGATGTTGTATTCCAGCGCCTCGCCACTTTCTTCGTTGTGCAGGTGGTCGTGGTCGTGGTCGCCGTCATGGTCGTGATGGTGGTGGTGTTCGTGGTGATGGTTCTCCTCTCCCTCGATGGCCGCAATCCATGAGGCTGATGTGGCCACGTCGTCGAAGTTGAATATTCCCGTGCCGATGATTCTTTCGATTTCGACATCACCGTAGTTGCACTCTATAATCTCCGCCTTCGGCTGCAATGCCCTGATGATGGCCTTCACTTTGCCCAGTTCCTCGGCAGTCACGTCAGCCGCCTTGTTGAGCAATATGATGTTGCAGAATTCTATTTGCTGGATGAGCAGGTTCTCAATGTCGTCCTCCTCAAGGTTTTTGTTCAGCAAATCGTTGCCGGCTGAGAACTCGTCGCACATCCGTCGTGCATCCACCACCGTCACGATGGCATCGAGCTTGGCCCGTCCCTCCTTGGCCATGTCGGGATACATCTGCGGATAGACATTGATGGTCTGCGCAATGGGGGCTGGTTCACAAATGCCGCTGGCCTCGATGACAATGTAGTCGAACTTGTTCATGCTCACTATGTCGCTGAGTTGTTTCACAAGGTCAACCTTCAGCGTACAACAGATGCAACCATTCTGCAAGGCCACGAGCGAGTCGTCGCTCTGATCGACCACCCCTCCTTTCTCAATGAGGCTTGCATCGATGTTCACCTCGCCAATATCGTTGACTATCACTGCGAATTTCAGTCCTTTTTCGTTGGCCAGAATCTTGTTTACCAGTGTTGTTTTGCCACTTCCCAAATAGCCCGTCAGCAAGAGTACGGGTGTTTCTTTATCATTCATTGTTGTCTGTTTTTAAATTGATGGACCTGCGATGATGTGATAACCATTCGGCTATCGTGCAAGTCTTTTCAGATGTACAAAGATACAATAATTATGCCAAATGATGCATGGCAGAATGATTGTTTTTTTACTTTTTGGCAAAATATGTTTGTTATTTCTCCATTTGGCAGCATATCTGCAGACAGAGTATGACTATCGTGCAAACGGAAGTCATGCTGCGGACGGGCGGATAGCCGTTGAATGTGCCATTTCGGATTTCAAATCAAACTCTCAACAAATACTAAACAACGAGCCAATCCTGTATTAGGAACAACAGATAAATACAATTTTTATAAAAATAAGACCATAATGATGGCGGCGACGCTCACAGCAACGACACTGATATCGTGCGGTACAATCGGCAACATCTTGGGCTCGGTAATCGGTTTCGCCAAGGTGGGGCGGCTAATTATCATCGGAATGTGGCGCCATCAAGCCCCAGTCATGGAATAAATGATTTTTCTTCACTTTTCTTTGTAGTTTGTTTTTCATGTATTAACTTTGCAGTTGGCAAACAAAGTCGCATAGTCCACATGGCGAAGCTGATGCCCCACATCGACTTTAAACACACCTCATGCTGAAATTGCTCATCAAGCTATGGCTCATACAGAAGCGCCGCAACTTCAAGTGGCGGTCTTTCTTCCTCGCATTATACGTCTATGCGATGCTTGGACTTGTCGTTCTCATGACGGTGATTGAGTCAGGAATCAACCTTGGCGGAGAGATGGAACGAGTGGAGTGGACTGTTGTCGTGCCAGTCATGGCGGCGATAATCATGCCGGTTGACGTTTTCGGAAAACTTCTCTTCAAGCACGACACGGCATTGATGGACGCATTCCTGAAAACAAGGCCGATCGACAACAAGTCTTGGAACCGTTTCATCCTCGTTTCCAACTTTTTCAGTTTCTGGAATCTCTGCTGGGCGCTGCCGCTGGGCATCGCCGGCTTCTTCGTCATGCCATACTTGCAAGCCCTTCTGTCGGCCACGCTCTTCCTGATGGTGTCAATGGTGAACGGATTGACGGTCACAGCATTGCGGAAAGCACAGGGATGGTCGCCGAAACTGCCCCTCATCGGCGCATGGCTGGTGTGGTTGTTCGTGGCGTGGGGCTATGCTCTCAACCCGATGGGGTGGGAATGGCTGGTCCATCTCACCATTTTCATCGTGCTTTGCATCGCCTCTCTCACGGGACTCATGGGCTATATGGGCTCTCTTCGCAGTTATAACGAACAGAAAACGCACACCGGCGACGTGTCGGGAAAAAGCCTTCGCTCGCTCTACGCACTCGAATTCCGAGCCTTCTTGCGTACAAAGAGACTGCGAAAACATGCCCTCCTATCGTTGGGATTTGTCCTTCAGGCCTATATTTATGCACAGGATTATCCCACATCCCACCACGAACTGGCGCATTGCATCATGATTCCGCTATCCATCATCAGCCTATCGGTGTTCTATCTGCAATTCACTTTCGCCATAGAGGGCAACTTCTTCGACGGATTGTGGACCAAACCCGTTGCCGTGTGCGACATTCTTTACCGCAAGTACTATGCAGCCATGCCGCTGACGCTCGTTGGAACGCTGTCGATGCTGCCCACTTGCATTTTCTTCGGTGTCCCACTGCTGCTGATTCTTAGCTCGACACTGTTCGGTATCGGACTGGGCAACCTCATTATGCTCACCTATTGCTTCAACACAAAGCGCATCGACCTCTTCGACGGTGGCTTTATCAACACACAAGGGAGTAAATTCTCGGCCAGTGCCTTTGCCGTCGCCATGTGTACGATGCTCCTTCCACTCGTCCCACTTTACTTCTTGGAGGCCGACACCATCTATGTCATCTATTCGGTGTGCGGAATTGTCGGACTGATGGGCCACCGAAACGCCATCAGATGGATGGCACGGCGATACGAAAGCAGACGTTACGCGCACTTTGAGCGCTACCGCGAATGACGGTCAGTGAGCTACGGTCCGTCAATCATTCAACCCTTTACATGCAAAACCTGACCCTATGGAAATCAAAATCGAAAGTCTCAAGAAAATCTACGGAAACAACACCGTGATAGACATCCCCGACCTCACACTGAAATCAGGCGAACTCATCGGCCTTGTGGGAAACAACGGCGCAGGAAAGACGACCCTCATGCGGCTCATTCTTGACCTGATAAAGGCCGACGATGGGCGAGTGCTCTCCGATGGCAAAGCGGTGACCGACGATTACTCATGGAAAACATACACTGGCTCGTTCATTGACAAGCGATTCCTCATCGACTTCTACTCGCCGGAGGAGTTTTTCGACTTCATCGCTGAGGTATATGGCATCGACAGCAACGCTTTGTCGCACCGTCTCGAAGCATTCATGCCGCTGATGCGCGATGAAATCATGGGAACGGGTAAGTATATTCGCAACTTTTCGGAAGGAAACCGACAGAAAATAGGCATCATCGGGGCCATGCTCATTCATCCAAAGATTCTAATCCTTGACGAACCGTTCAACTATCTCGACCCTTCGTCGCAGATAAACATATCCCGTCTCATCCAAAAAGTCAACAAAGAGCACGGCACTACAGTACTTATCTCAAGCCATAACCTGAACTTCATCAGTGAGATATGTGACCGAATCCTCCTCATGGAGAAGGGAATCATCGTGAAAGACTTAGAAAACAACGACGGTTCGGCAGAGAAGGAACTGCAAGACTACTTCGAGCGTGGCTGACAGATCACCCCTCGGCATTCCATTTCTCAAATACTGGTATTTTATTCCTCCACAAACAACATTCCATATCTCCAGCATCAGACACCATTGTCATTGCCTCTACTTCCTGCCACCTAATCCCTGACGATGTCGCCACCGAGCGACCACAAATCAAGAATAATCATAAATAGGATGGAAGCAGAGTTGCACGATAAATTTTTATTTATTATATTTGCAAACTGTACGAACTTTAAAAAGATTATGACAGACAAACAACTCTCGCTTTGGAAAGATATCAAAGCCTATTTCGACATGTCGGACGACAAGGATCGTGAAGCAGCAATCATAGAAGGCATTACGGCCACCATCTCTTTCAGGGGCGCCAACCTGTGGATTCTCATCTTTGCGATATTCATAGCCTCGCTCGGACTGAACATCAACTCAACGGCCGTCATCATCGGCGCCATGCTCATATCACCGCTGATGGGCCCTATCCTCGGAATAGGTCTGGCAGTGGGCATCAACGACCTGCCACTGTTGAAGAGGGCAGGCAAAAACCTGTTCATCGCCTCCATGATCGGCATCATAACGGCCACCATCTACTTCTTTCTCACCCCGTTCAAAGACACCCAATCGGAGCTCTTGGCTCGCACTGCGCCAACTATCTATGACGTTCTCATAGCCCTCTTTGGCGGTGCCGCCGGCATCACGGCGCAATGTGCCAAGGACAAGGGCAACGTCATTCCCGGAGTGGCCATCGCAACGGCACTCATGCCACCGCTCTGTACGGCCGGTTACGGATTGGCAACTGGCAATCTGGCTTACTTTGCCGGAGCTTTCTTCCTTTATTTCATCAATACCGTATTCATTACAGTGGCCACCTACATCGGGGTACGCCTCATGCGCTTCCACCAAACTGAGTTTGCGGATGCTGCCCGACGAAAGTTCGTTCACCGAGTGATAGCCGCCATCGTCATACTGACCATGATACCGGCCGGAATGATGACCCTAAACTTGCTGAAAGACAGCCTGTTTGAGCGCCAGCTTGGACTTTTCGTAAAAGAAAACCTGAGGTTCAAGGGAACGGAAATCGTGGCTAAGGACGTCATCAACGATAGTACACTCAAGGTAGTTGCAGTAGGAAACGCCATCAGCGAAGAGCAGATAGCCAAGGCACAGACGCAAATGAACAAGTACAGTGGCCTAAAGGGCATCCATCTTGAGATAATACAAGGCATGCAGCCAGACAGTCTGATTGCGTTGGAGGAAGAAATGGGATTCATTCGGCCTAATACGCAGGACAAGGTGTCACTCATTCAAGAACAATCACTTGAGATTGAGAAACTCAAGGAGGCGGTAACGAACTACCAGCGCTACGACAAAGCCACCAAGGTGCTGCGCCCTGAAATAAAGACGCTCTATCCGAATGTGCGCTCACTGACGCTAACACCTGTCAAGGAGATGCCAATCGACACTCTGCCGCCACGAAAATACGTGCTGGCACTGGTGAAATTCGCACCGAATTACAAGCAGTCGGAAAGCGAGCGGCAACGAATGAAGGAATGGTTGAGAGCCCGCACCAATAGCGACAGTCTTGTTTTGGTGACAACCAAATAATGACGGGTATATTATGGATATGGAAAGACTTTTTAAATAGCAGTTTACAGATTACGGTTTAAGTGATGATTTAGATTGATAAACCAGCTGTTATTGTAAAATATTTTCGGAATAGCATTGCGATAAGCAAGCTATCACAATGTAAAAGGTCATGTATTACCACACGAAAGGTAAGCTTTCGCAAGGCAATAGGTGACCTTTTATAGTGCCATCTATAATCATCTGATATTCAATACTTTGAAAATAGAACTCCAAAAGCCGAACTTGTCAATATTTTTTCCTCCGTTGTTCAAATCTATACGACAATCGTTTGTTCAACGGTAGATAAAATTCTGATCTGCAAGTACCCAGCCTCGGCATTCAGAAGAGTGCCCAAGATGCAAGAAAAGCCCATTTCATCGACACATCAACCGAAGAGCAGGCGGAGCGCTTCCTCAACTTTCGCAACAGGATGGATGCCAATCTGGAACTTTCCCTTGAGTCCTTGCAAATTATTGCGTGGTATGATAATATGCTGAAAGCCAAGTTTTTCGGCTTCAGAGATACGCTGTTCTATGCGGTTCACCGGCCGCACCTCGCCACTCAGTCCCACTTCGCCGGCCATACACCAGCCCGCCTCGATGGGAGTATCGACATTCGAGGAGAGAACGGCCGAAATAACGCTCAAATCCATGGCCATATCGGTGATGCGTAGTCCGCCAGCAATGTTGAGAAACACGTCTTTCTGCATCAGTTTGAAGCCCACACGCTTCTCAAGCACGGCCAACAGCATGTTCAGACGTCGCTGGTCGAAGCCCGTGGCCGACCTCTGGGGTGTTCCGTAGGCAGCAGACGACACCAAAGCCTGCGTTTCGACGAGGAAAGGGCGCACCCCTTCGATGGCACTCGATATGGCCACTCCCGACAGATTGTCGTGCCAGTCGGTGAGAAGCAGTTCAGATGGGTTGCTCACTTGTCGCAAACCGTTCTGCTGCATCTCATAAATGCCCAGTTCAGAGGTCGAGCCGAAGCGGTTTTTGATGCTCCTTAAAATGCGGTACATATAATGTTGGTCGCCCTCAAACTGTATAACGGTGTCCACAATGTGCTCCAACACCTTCGGTCCGGCTATCGACCCCTCCTTGTTGATATGCCCTATCAGCAACACAGGTATGCCACTTGCCTTCGCCAGTTGAAGCAACGCGGCCGCACACTCACGTATTTGAGCAATACTTCCAGCACTACTCGCAACGGTTTCTGTAGCAATGGTTTGGATTGAGTCAACTATGAGCAATTCAGGTTGAACTTCCTTGATGCTGTCGAATATCTTTTCAAGCGAGGTCTCTGACAGGATGATGATGTTTTCGGCGATATGGTCTGCAAGTCGCTCCGCTCTCATTTTTATCTGCTGAGGACTTTCCTCGCCACTGACGTAGAGCACACGGCGATCGATGTGGAGAATGGTCTGAAGGGTCAGCGTACTCTTTCCGATTCCGGGCTCGCCGCCGATGAGCACCATGCTTCCGGCCACCAGTCCGCCGCCAAGCACACGGTTCAGCTCTGCATCACGCATGTCGATACGCAACTCCTCATGATAGGAGACTTTGCTGAGCGACTGCGGAGCGTTCTTTCTGGCTGTCCCAAAGGTGCCCCGTGTCAGTTTTTCGCCGATGTTTCGCCCCGTGTCGGCCTTGATACGAAACTCCTTAAACGTGTTCCATTGTCCGCAATTCGGACATTTACCAATCCATTTCGTACTTTCCTGTCCGCAGTTGTCGCAGACGTATGCTATCTTATCCTTCGCCATAATACGACAAAAGTAAGAATAATTTTCTTGGTTACAAAATTTATCATTAATTTTGCATGATATGAGAAGATATAAATACTTGTTGCTCGTTGCCGTTGTGTTGCTGTCTGCATGCGGAAAGTCAGAGCAGGAGAAGGCATTGCTGAGGCAAAAACAGGTGCGCGCTGACCATGAAGCCTACGAAGCCGCCTTTAAGGTGGGCGTTATGCCCACGATGGACTGTCTGCCTATTTATCTATTGAAAGACAGTTTGTTATACGATACGACTAAAGTGGATATTAGACTGCTATATTATACTGCGCAGATGGATTGCGACACGGCCATGCTGCGGCGTCGGGTGCAAGTATCGACAACCGATTTGTTTCGTGCCGAGAGGCTGAAACGCAGGTATCACGTGCCGTTGGTGTACCTGACGGAGACCAATGCCACATGGCAGCTGATCGCTAACCGTAAGTCGAAAATCAAAAAGCTCGCCGATCTGAGCGACAAGATTGTGGCTATGACCCGCAACTCCATAACCGCCTATCTGACTTCAAAGGTCATCAAAGAGGGAAAGCCTAAGTATCAGGTGTATAAAGCTCAAATCAACGACGTCTTCGTGCGGCTGAAGATGCTGCAGAACGATGAGATTGATGCCATTTGGGCCACCGAACCACAGGCGACACAGGCCTTGGTATGGGAGAATAATGTGCTTTACAACTCCGCAGAGGATGCTTTCGCACCCGGAGTGATAGTTTTCGTCGGCGAATCGGACATTAACAAGCAAGAAGAGTTTCAGAAAGCCTACAACAAAGCTGTTGACTTAATCAATAAGAACGGCGCAAAGTATTATTCGGCGCTGATTTGCAAGTATATGAAAGTCGATGAGAGGGTGGTGAAATCTTTGCCCAAACTGACTTACAAGCGCATCATTTCACCACGACCGGCCGACATTATGAAGGCACAAGGTAAGTGAATGTAAAACAAAGCAATAGCTTTATACATTAAAGTAGTAAAACAACAAAAACGATAACAGATTGAACGCAGAACAAACCATCAACGAGACATTGGAAAAACTCGACATGTCGCGACTGGGAGAGGCGATATCGCTTCTCAAAAACTTGTATTACGGGAAGGCTTCGCTCATCGGACACGAAGAGTTTCTTGCCATTGCCCACGACTACGACCTCATGTGCGACTATCATCTCCGTGGTTTCGTCGATCCACAACGAGAGACGCTCTACAAATCCTTACTGCAGCGACTTTATCGGGTGGTCGCCGACCTCGACATCAGTTGGCGATGCAAGAATAAAACCACTTATGTGAATGCCTTTCGCTCAGCCGCCAGACTCAATATGGCGCACGGCTTCCTGCGTTCGGTACTCGAAAATTTCGTCTCTGAAGTGGCTTTGCTCTCCCTTGAGCCAGAAACGGTCAGACAGACGAAGATGGAAGAAATCTACGCACGTCACCAGACGTTCGTCGATCGCTTGTTCAACTCCATCCTCGTGTCATGCCAATGGACCAACTCTGACGCTGATTTCTATGCGGAATTGCTCACTTCACCGACCATCGATGCCAATGACCAGCAGGTGATTGTCAGTGCCATCACGTTGTCGGCGATGAATGTCTATGACCTGAACAAGCTACGGGTGCTTGTCGATGTCTATACGAAAGCCAGTGAGGAGGGTGTCCGCCAGCGGTCGTTGGTGGGCTGGGTGCTTGCGTTGGGCGACCATCCGATGTTCGGAGATGAGCAATCGGCCCTCATTGAGGGATTTTTCCATCAGGAAGAAGTGCTCCACGAACTTGTGAGTCTGCAGATGCAGTTCTTCCATTGTATGGATGCAGAGCGCGATAATGACAAAATACAACGTGATATCATGCCCAACCTTGTCCAAAACTCAGGTTTGGACATCAGTAGGTTCGGCATCAGCGAGAAGGAAGACGACCCAATGGAGAGCATTATGCACCCCGATGCCGACGAACAGAAGATGGAAATCATGGAGGAGAACATCCAAAAGATGATGAAAATGCAGGAACAGGGGTCCGATATCTATTTCGGCGGATTCCGACAGATGAAGCGTTTCCCGTTCTTCAATGACCTTTCCAACTGGTTTGCGCCATTTTTCGTGCAGCATCCCGGACTGATGGAGGTCACAAGGAAGCTCGGCGACACGCAGTTTCTTGAACTTCTGCTTGAAAAAGGTCACTTTTGCGAGTCCGATAAGTATTCGCTGGCGCTCGCCATGTCATCAGTTATCAGCAAATTGCCCGCCAACATGCTTGAAGTACTGAAGTCTGGCGACACGATAGGTTTCGGAGACAACAAGGAAGTATCGGATAAGCCGACCTACTTGCGCAGAATGTATCTGCAAGACCTCTACCGCTTCTTCCGCATCAATCAGCAACAACGCAACGATTTGTCAGATCCCTTCACGGAATCCATGAACAGTAAGTCGTTTTTCTTTGTGAATGAGGCATTTAATCCCTTTCTCATTGAGAAGCAAATGTTGAGCGTCGCCCTCTTTCTGAACAAGTATAAGCATTACGATCATCTGCATTCGCTCCTCGCTTGCTTTGATTCGGAAAGCGTGAACTTCAAGATTTTAAAAGCCTACGATGCCGTTCGGAACGACGATTTCACAACGGCCTACGAATGTTTCGACTGTGTTTTGGACAAGGAACCTTACAACGAGTGGGCGTTGAAGGGCATGGCGGGTCTCAATATGCAAACAAAAGCATTCTCAGAGGCCATTGAACATTACGAGAAGCTCATGGAACTGCAGCCCGAAAAGAAGTTCTATGCCATCAATTACAGCCTTTGCCTGATGTTTTCAGACCGCAACAAGGAGGCATTGAACAAGCTTTACGAGCTGAACCTGAATCATCCAGACGACAAAAGCATACTAAGGGTGCTGGCATGGGTGCTCCTCTGCGACAAGAATGCCGTGAAAGCGCAAGCGATTTATGGTCAGCTGCTGGCCGACGGTCCCGTTTCGGAGGATTATCTCAATGCCGCCTATGCGCAATGGATAAGCCGAAACATCGCCGAAGCTCGCGATTATTTCAGGAAATGGCAGGAGCTGGAGCCCCAGAAGGACATCATGATCGAGTTTTTCAATGACAATTCCATGCTCATCGCTAACGGAATCACACCCACTGACCAACAGTTGATGCTCGGTTTGGTGAACGACCGTCGTAACAGCGGTGAGGAATTGTTGTCGTGAAGATGAGACATGCCGCGTCGTTGCTGACCGTTTTCACGACAGCCGATGGGTGATGGCCGAGGCATTGACAAGCCATTGCGCCCTTTTCACGGGCCACCCAGTTTGATTTCCCTGACTTTCCGCCCCTCATTTCAGAGCCACTGTACATTAATATCGCAACTTTCCATACATAAACATACAATTATATGAACATAAGGACTTTAACTTCGGTAGGCGAAGCCGAAGGAATGGGATTCAGTTTGTCGCACGTTGTCACCACGATTCCTGTGTCGGATTATGCAAAAGGGTACAGAGACGTAGAGCGGTTCCTGAGCTTATGCAAGCAATGCCATAAGTTCGGACAGTCTTGGACCTGTCCGCCTTGCGAGTTTGATGTGGCCGATTACGTTGACAAATACAAGTATGCACACATCCTCGGCTCAAAGATGACATTCGACAAGGCCACCCTTGAGCAGACGACGACCGAGGAATCGGTGAGAAAGGTGTGCGATGACGCGATGCGTTTCGGGCTCACCAAGGCATCGGCCTATCTGCGAAAATACGAGCGTCGGTCGCCCGGCAGCATCTGTTTTCTGGGCTCTCGCTGTCTGCTTTGTGGCACAAAACCGTGCACAAGGTTGGAAAACAAGCCCTGTCGGCACCCCGACGACGTGCGGGTATCGCTCGAAGCGGTGGGATTCGACCTCGGAAAGACCACCCAAGACTTACTGGGCATAGAGCTGAAGTGGGGCAAACGCGACCAGTTGCCTGAGTACATAACCCTCGTGACGGCCCTACTGACCAACGACAGCACACTAATTTTGGAATAAACACTCGACCGATGACTCTGACGACGGATTCTTTTCAGGACGATGTCTATAACATCGTGGCGCAAGTGCCCTACGGAAGGGTAATCACCTATGGCCAAATAGCCACGCTCATTGGCCGTCCGCAAAACGCAAGGCTGGTAGGCTACGTCCTTCACGGAGCAGCCGAAGCGTCAGGGCTGCCCTGTCATCGGGTCGTCAATGCGCAAGGGCGGCTCGTACCTGGCTGGACGGCTCAGCGCGGTCTGCTTGAGAGCGAGGGCATTGAGTTTCGGCTGAGCGGTTGCGTTGATTTGCGTCGCTATGGGGTGATGGACGACTGGCTGGGCAATGGCGCATCGGCTCGTTTTCCCCTGCAAAAGTAGGGATATCCCCACAACTATTTAGGATTCCTCCCTTGCCGTTGTGGAATAATACCCTTACATTTGCATACAGAAGTCAAGAGAAGAAGAAGTTGAACACATTAAATATATAAAGTTATGAAACGTCACTATATCATTCTATCAGCAGCCCTCGCAACGACAATGGGACTTACATCGTGCGGAACAATGTACCTTGAAGGGGGCGGATCAGCACCTATCTACTCTTCAAGCACAGTCTATGATGCTGGCTACGGCGTCGGTTACGATGCGAACTACGGTTATCCGGGAATAGCATACGAGGATGCACGGCAACAGGCATACTTCCTTTCGGACAAAATGGCCTACGAACTCGGACTCTCAGACGCACAATTCGAGGCCATCTATGAGATAAACCTCGACTACTTGCTCAACATGCGGGGCGAAAGCTCAATCTACGGCGACTACTGGGCTCGACGAAACAGCGACATTTTCTATGTGCTTAATGCAAGCCAGTACAATTATTTCGTGAACATAGACTATTTCTATCGTCCGATTTACTGGTACGACAACAGCTTTGCGTTCAGCGTTTACGACCGATACAACAACCCACGCTACTACTACCGCTCACGCCCCGTCTATTACGACACCTACCGTGGCGGCCGCAACCGTCACCGTAACAGCTACTATGCTGGACGATTTGGCGAGCGTAGGGGACAACCCGTAGTGACAAACCGTGGCAGAAGCTGGGGAAACGGCAGCAGGCGCAACGTGGTGAAGACGCCTGTCAACGGTAACAACAACGGACGGCGCACCTATGGCAACCAGAAGAGAAACTCATTCGACAACAGTCGCTCCTTCGGGAATGCCAATGACAACACCAACCGTAAGCCTGTCACCGTTCGTCCGGGACAACGCATACAGCCGAGCAACAGCGACAGCCGGTTCGGAGGTTCAAGAGGCGGAACGGTGAACCGACCGACGACGACCACAACGACGACCAATCGTCCGAAGAACAACAACAATAACTCGACGTTCGGTGCCGGAACGACTCGCCCATCCACAAACAGAACGGGCAGCAACAGCTCATTCGGCAACGGTACCACAAGAACCACCACGCCACAGCCAAGACCATCGATGCCAAAGAACAACGGTAGCTTCGGCGGACACAGATAAGAAGATAAACATAGCGAAACAAAGACAATGCGATTAACAACCATCAGCCGGTTCAAGGTGGTGGCAGCCATGTGCAAAGGATTCTTCAACGGATTCATATCGGGACAGATTGATGCACGGATGCCTGGCAAAACCAACCCTGAGCCACGAGAGATAAAACAGATAACAGCCGACAACTATAACACGTTGTCGGCTCATTTTGTGAACGTACTTTTCCCGATTCTCATCCGTCTGAACTATGACGACGCCGAAGCCGTTGCCGAAGACATGCGCAAACGGCGGTTCTCCGACTCGACATCGCCGAAGATTCTGCTGCGCTATGCCTGCGGATCGAGGCCTCTCTACGATGCTCTGACAGGCGAATACAGGCGGCAAATGGGGTCGTTGCTCAACGGACGGCTGCAACCTGTGTCGGCTTTCTTCGCCGAATACGACCGGGGTGACGGGCCGACAGACGAGATTCCCGTTGCGTTAGCCATCCGATCGGTGGTGAGAACCCTGATGCAGGCCTATGCCAGCGGACTGACGGCTGGCCGTTCGGAACTTCAGACACTCCACCAGACCACCGTTTACAGGCTGATGCTTCACGGAATGGTGGCCTTGCTTCACGACGAGCCTGTAGAGATTGAGGGAGACAACCTTGAGATGATATTCAGGCGCGTGGCAATGAACTCCGACAACTTTGAAACGCTCATGAACGAAATGAGCATGGCTCACCAAGACTTGTCGATGCTCTGACTGAACATCGTGCGACGGCTCACCGAACGGAGGGGACGACGGACAAAAACGCATCTGACAACTCACACATGAAAGAATAAAAGCATGGGAAGAAATAAATTTTCGGAAAAGGAAATACAAGAGATAGCGAAGTTGCTACGACGCAAAAATTCAGCCAACCGCTACCAGCAGAAGCTCATCCGCCACGACTTACGGGTGGATTACGAATTCAACATATCCGATTTCAATGAGCCGGGCAAGGCTTTTGGCGATGTGGAACTGCACGAGGCGGTAGCCCGTGGCGCAATAGAGATTCTCGACGAGGCGACCATTGCCGACATGAAAGCCAAGCGGGCGCGCGACAAGGCACGTGACGCGGCAGCCAGAGAGAAAGAGGCCATCGACAAGGGCGAGGCCACCGACTGGAAAGAAGCCATGAAAGAGTGGAAGAAGTGGGAGGACTCGTCGGCTGAATAAGTCCCAAATAACATCCAATATCCATCGTTTAAACTCATAGATACAAGCCTTTGATTATCAACATGATAGGGAATTGTTTTTAAAAGGTGAGCTTTTGCATGCCAAAAGGTGAGCTATGACCGTGCAAAAGGTGACCTTTTGCATGGCCGTTGATGAGCGAACGGAAACCGACGGTGAATTTTCATCGCCAATCTGTCATTAGTTGCACGTTCACGATTGGATGATAACAATATGGTTCACAGTCTTGTAACATTCGTCTGTAGGCCGTTTCCCAGTCGTTCTCTCTTGGAAGAACGACAAAGATCTGTCCGTCAGTCAGATAAAACCAGTAAAGGCACTCATGACCCGTTAAGGTTTATTTAACAAGAGAAGCGATAAAGAAGGAATTTATTTAGGTGGTTATCGAAAAAAGTCATAACTTTGCACCCAGTTTTTCAACATCAATCATGAGCAGAGAATACAGAAGCAGACGGGAATGGACTCGTCGCTACATCAGTTTCGTTTTTATTCTTTTTATCATCGCATTCGGAACATCGCTCTCTATCAGGGCCAATCTGGGTTCGTCGCCCATCTCTGCTCCGCCCTACGTGCTGTCGTTAGTGCCTGGAATGCCACTGACAATGGGCCAGTTGACCATCTGCATGCACGTGTTTTTCATCACTACACAGATAGTTTTGCTCCGCAAAGACTACGACAAGTTGCAGTTGACACAGATTCTCGTCAGCTTTCTCTTCGGATTCTATACCGACCTGACCATGTGGATGACAAGTTTCCTGCAAGTTCCCTTCACCATGAACCCTTTCATCGGCTATCCGCTCCGACTGGCCGAGCTGCTATTGGGCGGCGGACTGCTTGCTTTCGGAATCGCTTGCGAAGTGCGCTGCGACTCGTTGATGCTCGCCGGCGAGGGATTTCCACTCGCAATCGCTCAGTTCCTCAAGAAAGAGTTCGGCAAAGTTAAGATTTGCTCCGACACAAGTCTTGTCACCATCGGCGTTGTGTTCATGTTCGTGTTCTTTGGCTTCTGGGACTGGAAGCTAATCGGCATCGGCACGCTGATTTCGATGTTCTATGTGGGCTTCATGGTGCGGTTCTTCGCCCGACACATCTCATGGATCGACTACATTTTCATTCCTCATAGCGACAATTTGGCTTTGCAACGCCAACACGTTTACAAATCCGATAAGCGGTAACACTTTGTTTTTCAAGCAATAAGCCCGACTCCCCAGAGCAAGACGGCATAGCGTAGGATCTTCCCGAATGAGATACTGAAGATGCTGATGGGCAGATTGGCGCGCGTTAGCCCAAGCACGATGGTGATGGCGCTACCGATGATGGGGAGAAAGGCAAAGAATCCCATCCACGCACCTCGTCCGGCCATGAACCGTCGGGCCTTGTCGAGCGACTCCTGCTTAACATGCAGGTATCGTTCGATCCATTCAAGGTTGCCAAGACGTCCCACTCCGTAGTTGAACATCGAGCCGAGGATGTTGCCGATGCTGCCATAAACGACGAGCGGAGTGGGGTGGAGTCCGCCCGCCAGCAAACCGAGCATGACCGCCTCGCTGCTGAAAGGGAAGAAACTGCCTGCCAAAAAGGCGGCTATCAGCATTCCCCAATAACCGTAATCTAAAAGAAAATGGGTAATGATGTCCATAGGTTGAAAAGCAAAATGGCAATGGTTCCGAGGCCCAACACTTTGAAAGTGAGGTTACTCCATTTGGTATAGGTGAGTGCGAGGAAATGTCCGATGATGGGAGAGGTCGTCACGGTGATGATGCCCAGTAAGGGTTCATAGTGTTGGGGCTGAACGATTAGGAAGGCAATGGCCATCCAATCGACGTTGATAAGAAAATTATAAAGCAGCCGTGTACGGATGCTGTCACTGCGTTTCTGCCGTACACAATGCACCGTACCAATGGCAGCGCAGACGATTAACCAGACTACAGTGATGATTTGATTAAGGGAAAGAATCTTATAGTCAAGCACTTGTCCGAATTGTCCGAGCGATTGAAAATGGCTGATGACCCTTTCTGACTGGTTTGTCCAGATGAAATAGCCTATTAGAACAAGGTGGGGGAATACAATGCCGAAGAGTGAGGAAACGAAACTGCGAAGGCTCATCGCCAGAAGGTTCCTGCCGACCATCAGCCACAGAAGTGGCACGAAGTAAAGAGTCTGCACCCACACGACGCTGCTGCACCCCACACATAGGAAAGCATAGAAAATCCATCCCGGAGAACGGTTGTCTTGATAGCATCGGAAAGAGCAGGTGTAAAAACCGACGGTGCAAAGCACCACGATGGCCGCACGAAGATGGACGAAATGATACATGGCCATCGTTGCCAACAGTAGGAATGTGCACGAGATGATGCGGCTATAGATGCGGATGAGTGCATTCGCATTGTTCAGTTCCATCATCAAATAGGTGGAGAAAACCACACAGAGGAGCGAGGGTATCACCGAGATGTCGGTCAGACAGGGCATGACCCAAATGGAAATAGCCAACGGCGCTATGACTGGCAGCGACCATCGGCTCTCTGAAATCTTGTTTTGTATGCGCTTTCTTTGCATAATCACTCGCACCCGGCTGACCAAAAGCCAGGTAAAAACGTAGGGATGGGTGGGCGTTGGCTCAACCTAAAGGTCTTGTCCGATGTCCCTACGATAGTATTTGTCCTGAAATTCAATCTTCGCAGCTTCGGTAAAACTCTTCCGAAGTGCCTCTTCCTTGTCCTTTCCGTACGACGAAACCGCTATGACACGTCCGCCACTGGTCACAATCGAACCATCTTTCACGGCCGTTCCGCTGTGGAACACCACGGAGTCCTCAACCTTTTCAAGGCCCGAAATCTCATAACCTTTGACGTATTTCTCAGGATATCCGCCACTGACAAGCATCACACAGACGGCCGCACGCTCGTCGAACGCAATCGGTCGCTGGTCGAGGTCGCCTTGATCGACACCTTCAAACAGGTCAACGATGTCGCTCTTGAGCCGGAGCATCACGCTTTCGGTCTCCGGATCACCCATGCGGCAGTTGTATTCGATGACCATCGGATCGCCGTCAACATTGATTAATCCGAAGAAGATGAAGCCCTTGTAGTCTATTCGCTCCGTCTTCAGTCCCTCAACGGTAGGACGGATGATGCGATTCTCCACCTTCTGCATCCACTCCGCTGTGGCAAAGGGAACCGGACTGACACTGCCCATTCCACCGGTGTTGAGCCCCGTGTCGTGCTCGCCGATGCGTTTGTAGTCCTTTGCTTCGGGGAGGATTTTGTAGTGCTCGCCATCGGTGAGTACAAAAACAGAGCATTCGATGCCGGAGAGGAACTCTTCGACCACCACTCTTGCGGAAGCATTACCGAACAGGCCACCCAACATTTCGCGCAACTCCTTCTTCGCCTCTTCGAGAGTTGGCAGAATAAGCACCCCTTTGCCAGCTGCGAGTCCGTCGGCCTTCAGCACATAGGGCGCTTTGAGGGTCTCTAAGAATGCCAGACCTTCGGCAAGACTCGTGCTATCAAAGGTTTTGTAGGCGGCTGTGGGGATATGGTGTCGCTGCATGAAAGCCTTGGCGAAATCTTTGCTGCCCTCCAGTACGGCACCGGCTTTCGATGGCCCGATGATGGCAATCCTCTCGGTGCGCGAATCGTCCTTGAACGTGTCGTAAATGCCATTCACCAGTGGGTCTTCAGGGCCTACTACCACCATGTCAATTTGCCTTTCAATGGCAAAGTCTTTCAGTTTGTCGAACTCGTTGACGCCGATAGCAACGTTCTCGCCACAGTTTTCTGTGCCTGCATTGCCTGGTGCGATGTACAGTTTCTCACATTTCTTGCTTTGAGCAATCTTCCATGCGAGGGCGTGTTCTCTGCCGCCGCTTCCAAGAAGTAGTATTTTCATAAGTCGTTGACCACTGTTCAGCTGGCCGTTGTTCAATGGCTGGCTGATGGTTGGTGGTTTATTGGTTGTTATTATATGATGATTCTGCGCACAAGTGATGACGGGTAAGGCAATTATTTTGCAGCCTCCAACTGTTCTCCGCTCCTATATCATGAACCAAGCGGTCAGTTCTCGCCATCCCGTTGTTCACCTATCATGAAGTAAAAGGTCAGCTTTTACCATCCCATAGGTCACCTATTATGAAGTAAAAGGTAAGCTTTCACTATCCCGTTGGTCATCTATTGCACAACGATTACTGAATGGGCTTCAGGTAATCCTCGAAGTATTGCGTAATCCTCTCATGCAAATGGACACTCTGATGTCCGCGCATATTGTGCGGTTCGCCAGGATAGACGAAGAAATCGGGCTGTGTTCCGGCACCGATGCAGGCCTTCAGGAAAGTGAAACAGTGCTGTGGCAGCACGACAGGGTCGTTAAGGCCCTGAATGATCTGAAGTTTGCCTTTCAGGTCCTTGGCTTTGGCGAGAAGAGAGGTCTGCCGATAGCCCTCAGGGTTGGTCTGTGGCGTGTCCATATATCGTTCGCCGTACATGGCTTCATACCATTTCCAGTCGATTACGGGACCTCCGGCCACTCCGACCTTGAACGTTTCGGGGTAGTTGGTTATCAAAGAGATGGTCATAAAGCCACCAAACGACCAGCCGTGGACGCCGAGTCGGTTTGCATCGACATAGGGGAGCGACTTCAGATACTTAACTCCTTCCATCTGATCCTTCATCTCCACCTGGCCCAAATGTCTGAAAGTAGCCTGTTCAAACTCCTTTCCGCGGTTCTCACTGCCGCGGTTGTCGATGATAAACAGTAAGTAACCTTTCTGCGCCATGTATGTTTCCCACGAGCGAGAGCCGTAGTGCCAGCTTGCGTCAACGTTGTGAGCGTGTGGCCCTCCATAGACATAGACTACTGTTGGGTATTTCTTGGTTGGGTCGAAGCCTATCGGTTTGACCATTCTCCAATAGAGATCGGTGGTTCCGTCGGCAGCCTTCACCGTTCCGCTGGTGTATTCTGGCACGTTGTAACCTTTCCATGGGTCGGCTGCCGTGAGCCAATTGTAGCGTGATGGCTTGCCCGTCGTAGCTGTAAGGTCGATCTTCCGTGGCACATCGGGTTCGGAAAAGGTGTCAACAAGGTAGCTACCGCTCGCACTCAGGTTGCCATAGTGGTATCCTTTGCCATTGTCGAGCAGTGTGCGCTTACCGTTGGCGACGCTGACGCTCCACAAATTGCGTTGGATGGGTGAGCACTCGTTCGACGCATAGATAATGGTCTTCTGCTTGGAGTTGAAGCCCAGCACTTCCATCACTACCCATTTGCCACTCGTGAGCTGCTTGATTTTCTTTCCGTCCTTGGTGCAAAGGTAGATGTGGTTGTAGCCATCTTTCTGCGATTGCATGATGAACCGGTTGCCATCCCATGGCAAAAACAGGATGGGATGGGTGGGTTCGACGTATTTTTCGTCAGTTTCGTGATAAAGTTCGGCTATCTTCCGTCCTGTGGCAGCTTCGTATGACACGAGCTTACAGTCGTTTTGATCGCGGTTGAGCTCAAACATGTAGATGGTTTTACTGTCGGGACTCCAGGCGATGTTAGTGAAATAGCGGTCGGTCGGGTCGCCTGCGTCGAGATAAACGGTCTGCCCCGACTTGAGATCATAGACGCCTACCGTCACCTTGTGCGATGTCTCGCCCGCCATGGGATACTTCGTCGGTTCTGGTGTGGCGATGCGCGATTCGCCCTTCTTGGGCGTCCAGTCAACCTCTTGAATATTGATCAGGGGGAAGTCGGTCACCATACTTTGGTCCATTCTGTAGAAAGCGAGCCGCTCACCTGAAGGACTCCAGTACAATCCGCCACTGATGCCGAACTCATCGCGATGAACTGCCTGTCCATAGACGATGTTTCGCGATCCGTCGGTGGTCAGTTGCTTTGTATTTCCTTTGCTGTCAGCTACATATAGCTGATTGTCGAGCACGTAGGCCGTAGCTCCCGACACTTTGTTCCAATCCCTTGCCTGTGTATTCTGTATGCGGTTCCAGCGCTTTTCGAGTTGCTTGGTCTTGAAATTGACGAGCATATTCTCGCGTCCGTTCATCACCAGCACGCAAGGCCTGTCGGCAAAGGGGAAGGATGCTGAGTAAAGGTGGCGCACTTTCTCAGCCGACTCTTTGAGACCAGCCCACGAATTGATGTCGGCGAGGGTGAAAAGCTGTTCCTCCTTGCCGTTTTTCGGGTCAACTTTCGCACAGTATTCCGATTCCGTGCGTATGAGTTGGTCGCCCCACCAAGCTGTGTATCGGCTTTCGGGACGCATGTTGTGATAGTTTTTACCTCCGAAATTCAAGTCTTCCAGTGTAAATGTCTTCTGTGCCATGATGGTTGTCGGAGTGGTAAGGCCCATGAGACCAGCCAGTCCCACGAGGCATAATAATGTTTTAGTCTTCATCTGTATAATTTCCTTTCTTGCGGAATCCTCCGCCTTTTCCTCCTTTATCGAACTTGCGTCCGCCTGGTTTGCGGTCGCCTCCATATCTCTTTCCTGACTTGAAGCCTCTTCTGTCGTTGAAATCATCGTCGTCGAAGTCGAACGATTTTCTGCGTCCTCCGCCACGGTTGTCGTTCTTGTCACGACGGCGACGGTCGTTGTTGAACCTGCCGTTGCCGAACGTGTCGTGCTCGAAGCTGTGGAAAGTGAACGACCTGATGTCACCTTCCTCGTTCTCTTCGGTGGCGTCGAGGCGCTTCTTGAACTCACGGTTTTTCTTGAAACGGTGCTTTTGTGCCATTTCAGCTTTCTCCTCTTCGGTCTTCACAATGCCACCTCCGGCTCGGAATTCGTCGAGTCGGCCGTCGAACAGCTGATATCTTCGGAACTCACATTCGAGCGATCCGTTATAGACAGGTATCTTGATGCTTGGCTTGAGTGCGATTTCGCGGAAGCATTCCTCACGATAGGAGAGTATCCACGCCTCGTTGCCCTTGAATTCGTGCTTGAGTCGTTCGCCAATCATTTTGTAAGTGCCGAGCAGATTGGGAGTGGAGATGCGCTCGCCATAGGGCGGATTCATCACAATCACACTCTTCTCTGACGGTTGGGTGAAGTCCTTGAAGTCCTTGTTCTCAATGGTGATGATGCGTGAGAAGCCGCTTGCCGCCACGTTGTGCCTTGCTGTGTTGACCGCTTTCATATCGACGTCGTAGCCATAGATGTGGTGAGTGAACTCACGCTCGGCCGAATCGTCGTTGTAGATGGTGTCGAAAAGCTCCTGATCGAAGTCGGGCCACTTCTCGAAGGCATATTCCTTGCGGAACACACCGGGTGAGATGTTGCGTGCGATGAGAGCTGCCTCGATAGGAAGTGTTCCCGAACCGCACATCGGGTCGATGAAATCAGTCTCTCCCTTCCAACCAGTCATGAGTATCATGCCAGCTGCGAGTACCTCGTTGAGGGGCGCTTCGACGCTCTCCTGACGGTAACCACGGCGGTGAAGCGACTCTCCGCTGGAGTCGAGCGACAGCGTCGCCTTGTCTTCGGCTATGTGTATGTTGAGTCGTATGTCAGGATTGCTGACCGATATATTAGGTCGCTCGCCTGTCAATTCACGGAACTGATCGACGATGGCGTCCTTCACCTTGTAGGTGACGAAGCGCGAGTTTTTGAACTCTTCGGAATAGACCACCGAGTCAACAGAGAATGTCTTTCCTTTGAGGATATATTTGCTCCAATCAATCTTCTTCACCTCGTCGTACATGTCCTCTGCACTCTTCGCCTTGAAGTGGGCGATGGGCTTCAGCACACGGATGGCGGTGTGTAACTGGAAGTTAGCGCGATACATTAATTCCTTATCGCCAGTGAACGATACCATTCTGCGTCCTATCTGTACGTTGTTGGCACCCAGTTGGGTGAGCTCCTGCGCCAAGACTTGTTCAAGTCCCATAAAAGTCTTGGCAATGAGTTCAAATTCTTCCATTAATCTTTAATCAATAAAATTTCCGGTCTCGGCCTTGATGCGTTGATTTTTCGGGCTGCGAGAAGGGGTGTTTCTGTTGTTTATATTGTTGTTTTTGTTTATGATTTCTCAATTTTCCATAGTCTGAAAAGCAATGGAAGAGCATATGTACACGCGCCACAGACCATCGCTCTCAGCGTCACTATCAGGCATCTGACACCTCCTGCGGGCATCGGACTCCAGCTACCACGGCTGGCGACTCCTTTCTTCGCTTATATGTCATGACTGCTCATTATCTGTTCCCAAATAAAATAACTTTGCAAAGATAATCAATTCTGTTGGAAAAACAATCCTCGTGCCTTCTTTTTTCTACTGACGCCAACTAAATTGTACCACTGACGAGAATCGGTTGGCAATCAATACCAAACTGGCGGTAAACCAGCGCACGGCCGAAAGCAGTCCACCGAAGTCGGTCAGACGGTCCACGCCACGGCAACGGTGCGGCGGTCGTGCCTCATTGCGGATGCGGAAGCCATGTGGAAATCCATCTTCGGCGACCGTTCGATGAGCAAGGGCGATTTCATGGAACGAGTAAAAAAACTTTACACCTAAGCCTTTTTCTCCATTCGCCTAACCATCTGTGTTTCAACAGAATAACATTAACGCTGTAAAAGCTCACCTTTTACTGGGCAAAAGCTGACCTCTCGCACTGCGTTAGCTGACCTTTTGCACTGTGAAAGCTCATTTTTCGTTCGGATAATTTTGAAATAATTTTACAATTATCCTGACTGTCGTATTCGGAATTGACCAAATGATTGAAAGTCCATAAGAACCTGCAAAGCGATGATCTCAAATCGGTCATTCGACCAAACGTTCACTATCAGATAATGACAATATGGCTTCCCGCCTGATTTCATTTGCATTCTTTAGAAATCTCTCTGCGATTATCAATTAATCTTCCAACACTGTGGCTCATCTGACTTTGACTTGCCAGTCTGATGGCTCAAAACAAAAAGGCTGAACCCCGGTGGGAGTTCAGCCTAACACAAAATTAATACGAGCAATTTTATCTCAATACAATCTTCTTTGTCACTGTTCCATCAACCGTTGCCACACGCAATACGTAGATACCGTTTGCCAATGGCAAGCTGACGGTTGAACTTACGGCTGACGTTGAGAACACCTTAGCACCTGAAATGCTGTAAACGGCGATGTTACGGATGTTCTTAATGTCGCCGAAGTAGATGTTACGGCCGTCGAAAGTGAAATCGGCTGCTGATGCTCCGGTGGTATTTACATCGTCGATGCCTGCCGTAATGCCCAGGTAAATAACCTTCGTGTTTTCGCCACGCACGGTGATTTCTTGGCCGTTCTTTTTGTCTTGTGGACGATATTCCATATAGAGGAGGTAAGCTCCGTTAGCGAGTGTAGTGGAAGGCTTATAACTGAAGACAAAGTCTTTTGACTCTCCTGCTGCCATGCTGACACCCTTCATGTAGGCAATTGTACCTGCTCGGTAGGAAGCCGGAAGGAAACGGATGTAGAATATTCCCTTAGTGGCTTCGCTTGCTTTCAGCGTAAACTTGATGTTCTTCACTCTTGTTCCTTGTTTCCATTCTATACTCGGAACCTCGAATGCGGTTGCGGTGAGTGGCAGGGCATTGTTTGCTTTCACTTCAATGATGCAATCCTCGAAAGTCCCTTCCATCGGGTATTCCGTGTCCTTATAAACGAAATAGGGCAACAACTTGTATTTGCCCGGATTCAAATCCGTACGGACATAATATTTCGGATCTTGACGTTCCTGTTGTTTGAATGCTTGCGCATCGAGACGGATGAAGTCGCGAGTTTCTTCCTCGTTCTCTATATTCTGCACCTTGAGCAAGAGGTTCACCGTTCCTTCCAATCCATAGTTGCGAATGGGGTGTGTGAAGAGCACTTTGTCGCCCTGCACAATTTCGTTCTCGTTAGCACCGCGGCTGAGCCATGCAAAGTTCCCCAATTGGCGGATAACCGGTATTTGGGCAGCTTTCTTGACTTCAAGGATAGTTTCGCCCACGAGGTCTTCCTTGAATGGATATTGTTCGAAGTCGGCACCTGCCGGAGCTTTTGGCTTTGCTTTATCGAAAGCGATGACTTTATACTTGCCTTCGGGCATGTCTGCCGGAAGATTGATGAGCAGGCTGAGTTCTTTTTCGCTACTGTCATAGACGTTATTGAGTTTCTCATCAGCCTCGTGCAGATAGTAAACCTTCGAGGGGTCGTCGATGGAAGTGAACTTCAGCCATACGCGTGTAACGTAATAATCGGTTGAATTGTTGCGGATGTGCACTTTGAAACAGCCACTTCCTCCGGCATAGAGCGTTCCGTCGGGTGTTATCTTATCAAGCAATGTCACGTCAGGTATCGGCTTGTGCTGGTCAACGGCGATGATCTTGCCGTCCTTCACCGTTGCGATGGCATAGTTGGGGAGGCTGTTCGGTGCGAGGACAATGTTCCAATCCTCCGTTCCTTTGGCTTTCACCGCATAGATGATCTTATAGTCATTGCCGTCAGCCACACCGGGTACATTGACCGAGCAATCCTGCATCTTAGCCCAATCGCCATTGGTCAGCGGCTTCTTGTCGAGGTTCACGCCCTTTACGTTAAGGGGTTGCTCCTTGAGATTGGCAACAATCTTTCCATCTTTGTTGATGAGCACTGCGGCGATGACACCGTCGAAGTCGTCGCAATCGTGGTTGCTGATGATGGACATGCACTGTATGCCGGTGGAAAGGAGTGTTGCTGTGAAGCGCGTATCGCAATAGATGTCCCATGAGCGTTTGCTGCCTTCCACGGGTTTCTGTATGCCCGTGATGATTTCCTGTTGCAGATTGTAACCTCCGCCGTTGGCACCGATGCCGAGGTTGTAGGGGTTCAGCGCGTTCACGAGGAAGTAGCCGTTGCTCTTGCCATACCATCCCCAGTTGATGTGCACGTAGTCTTGGTCGTCGTAACCATCGCAAACGTAGGCGTGTCCGCCCTGTCCGTCCTCATTTGAGGCACTGTAGAACACGGGGCGTTTAGCGTTGAGTTCTGCCTTAATCATGTCCATCCACTCTTTGGTGCTGAAATATTCGCGTTTCTTGTAGGCAATGGCTTTGTCGTAGCCGAAGTAATTGACGAGCGCACCTGTAACAGCTTGCGAGAAAGCGCCACTGCCTGCCGGTGCGAACGACATGTGAACCGATACGGCAGCCTGATAACTGAGCGTTGCCACCTGTTTGTTCTGTTCGGCATCGGCATTGTCTTTTTCGAGCCATCCTGGCATATTGTTCCAATCGTAGGCAGTTGTGCCGAAGTTGGCGGTGAGGTCTTGTCCGATATTACTCTTATAAGTTAGTTCGCCAATGCCTTGTGCGGGCCAACGATGGTAGCGCATAATTTGTGCCATTGCCGTTGCCACGCAACCCACGAAATAATGCTTTGTCTTCGCTTCGGCGGTGTAGGTGGGCATCATGCCGTTGAATGGCGCATCCTGTCCCCATTGTATTCCTTCCTCGTCGAGGAGCGGAGAAACAACGACATTTCCCTTTGTCGGGTTGGCATCTGGGATGTGGGGAGCACGTCGCGCAGCGTTGGCTGGTGCATTCTCAACAAGGCGGGCAAACATCTGAAGCATAGTCACGATGTTGCTGGGAGCATTCTCCATTTCAAATGAGCCAGTGTCGCTGTAACCGATGATCTGTCCGATTGCATCGTCACCCGATACGATGACAAAGCCTTGGCTGTTGTCAGCATTATAAACATAGAAAGGAGCAAATTCCTTATCGGTGCTCTTACTAAGTCTGAGTTTTGCTGGAATGGCGGCAAAGCGTGCTTTCGCACTTCGGTGCATCTGTCTTGTCATGAACTTCTGCGCTATTTGCTGTGCCTCTGTCTTTGACACCTTGCCGGCAAATGAAGGTACGGCCAGTATCAAGAACAACAGTAATAGATTTAATGTTCTTTTCATTGCTTGGTTTATATTAAAGTTCAACTTGTGTCATGTCTGTCATGTTCAGAAATAGGTCTTCAGGCTGAGGTTTTTCACCTTAATAGATTACTTAATTGCACAAATTTAGAGTTTTTATTCATGACTTACCCTATATTTTGAGTATTTTTTACGGTAATAACGTATTTTAACGAAGCCGTTCACTATTCCTTATGCACGTCCTTTGAGGTTGAAACATATCTCATCAGCCTGATTTTATGCACCATAGATGCCTCTTCTTGCAAGATTGCATCATATAATATACGGTTTAAACATAGAAATCTCATAGTTTTTGCGTAACTTTGCAACAGTTCTGTACAAACAAAGCAATATTGAAATGATGACATTATATCCAAAACTGATTACCGACGCACTGGCGAAGGTGATCTATCCAGGAACAAAGAAGAACCTCGTTGATAGCGAAATGGTGGGTGAGGACATCCGTATTGACGGGATGAAGGTTAGCTTCACGCTGATTTTCCCACGCGAGACCGACCCATTCATGAAGTCAACGCTCAAGGCCGCCGAGGCACAGATACATTATTCTATAAGCAAAGATGTGGAAGTAACGATTCAAACCGAGTTCAAGTCGGCACCAAGGCCAGAGGTCGGCAAGTTGTTGCCACAGGTGAAGAACGTCATCGCTGTGAGTTCAGGCAAGGGCGGTGTGGGAAAGAGCACCGTTTCGGCCAATCTGGCCATCGCTCTGGCACGTCTGGGCTACAAAGTCGGACTCCTCGACACCGATATCTTCGGTCCGAGCATGCCGAAGATGTTCGGTGTGGAGGGCGAACGTCCGTATGGCGTCGAAAAAGATGGGCGACAGCTGATCGAACCCATCGAGAAGTATGGTGTGAAGTTGCTTTCCGTAGGCTTCTTCGTCAACCCCGATACGGCGACACTGTGGCGAGGGGGAATGGCTTCTAATGCTTTGAAACAGCTGATAGCAGATGCCAACTGGGGAGAGCTCGACTATTTCATCCTCGACACTCCGCCAGGAACGAGCGACATTCACCTCACGCTCCTTCAGACCCTTGCCATCACCGGCGCAGTCATTGTCTCCACACCGCAGAAGGTGGCCCTTGCCGATGCAAGAAAGGGCATAGACATGTACCGAAACGAGAAAGTCAACGTGCCTATACTCGGCCTTGTGGAGAACATGGCTTGGTTTACGCCAGCCGAATTGCCAGAGAACAAATACTATATCTTCGGAAAGGATGGGGCAAAGAAACTCGCCGAGGAGATGAATTGTCCGCTTTTGGCACAGATTCCCATTGTTCAGAGCATTTGTGAGAACGGAGATAATGGGGAACCGTCAGCCACCCACATCGAAACGGCGACCGGACAGGCCTTCATTAGTCTGGCACAGGCTGTGGTGACTGTCGTAAACCGCCGCAATAAGGAGAAAGCTCCGACTAAAATCGTGCATGTGAGCCAAAAATAACTGCGCTTTCCGAGTCCGATAACCGAGCTTTCACTCGTGTGAGCTGAAGTAACCATATATATAAGGTGGCAAAAACGATGCCGTCAGCTGACAAACCGACTGCTGACATTGTAGGAATGATGCGGTGATTCAGGACTTATCGGGAAAATTCAGGTGATGAATTTTCATCGAATATTCCAGCTCCCATATTATAATAAGGTGTAAACAACAAAGTTTCAGATTTGAGTTCATGAGGCGACCGCTCCCCCTTCACAGTCCGAGAAGGAGGAGCGATCGCCTTATTTATTAGTCATTTCATTGTCGTTGAGCGTCATTCAACCACGATTGTCCGATGAATTTCAGCTCAACGAACACTCATTCCGACACCCTGGCTGCCCAAAGCCACTCCAGCTTACCATTTGTAAGCCATTCAAACCTTAGTCTATCAATCTATTTTCTTGTGTTAAATAAACTTGACAGAATGCATTACTCATTATCTTTTTATCTATATTTGCAGTAATCTATTCGCTACGAAACAAGAAAAAGCGTGTTTTGTAAAAGTGGAACCATAAAAATAGGACATTATGAAGAAAGACCTGCTGAGAAAATTGCTGGCCGCCGCCGGCAAGGACGGCACCATCGAGCACGTCATATCGGGGCATCAATCCACAAGGCTGCCAAGTGTTATCGTTCAAACGGCCGACCTCCAAGGAGCGCAACCATGACTATTTTTGGTGCATAAAGAAGAACGTGCCCGAAAGAGGACGCATAGGCATCTTCAACCGCACAACTTTCCCTGCGACAGACAACCCGTCTGTTCTCGTCAATGATGGATGGACGAAGTGCCATGATACGATTTTCAGCATTTTCAGGGTGATTCACCGTTATTCGTTATCTCATCCATGTGGGCGGAAACAGACTGCAATGCTGTCAGCACAACCGTACTTTCATCGCCAACCAGTGGCTGGACGGGCAAGAAATGATGAAAAATCAATCAGAAAATCAAAAAAATCTTTGTGAAATAAATACCTTTTTGTAACTTTGCGTTTACTTAAAAAATCTGTATTCCATTATAAATCTAACATAAGCATCAATGACAAGACCAACCAAACCCATTGAAGATTTCAACCAGTTGGTGGAATATCTGAATGAGAAAAAGATTCAAAAGAATGTTGCTGTGGCATGGCCCGAAGACGAACACACACGCGAAGCCGTTGAAATGGCGGGCAAAACTGGTTTCCTGAAACCTATTCTCGTAGGTTCAAAACAGACACAAGAAAAATACGAAGGCCAGTTCGAGACCATCTTAGCCAACGACCCAGCCGACGCTTCGGCAAAAGCCGTGGAGTTGGTGCGCAACGGACGCACACAAGTGCTTATGAAGGGTTTTGTCAACACCGACGTACTCCTGCGTGCCGTACTCAACAAGGAGACGGGTATCCTGCCAAAAGGCCGGATTCTCACCCACGTAACGGCAGCCAAAATATCAACCTACCACAAACTGCTCTTCTTCACCGACCCAGCAGTCATCCCATATCCTACACAAGAACAGCGCATGGCGCAGATTGAATACATCGCCGACATGTGCCACAAATTCCACATTCCACAACCTAAAATTTCGCTTATCCACTGCACAGAGAAGGTTGACGAACGCCATTTCCAGTTCACCGAGGGCTACATGGAGCTCAAACAGATGGCCAAAGACGGCAAATTCGGCAACTGTATCGTAGATGGGCCGCTTGATCTCAAGACTTCCTGCTCGGCGGAGGCCCTCCACGCCAAGAAACTGGAATCGCCAATAGAAGGCGAGGCCGATGCACTCATATTCCCAGACATCGAGGCTGGCAACGTATTCTACAAGGCTATTACGCTCTTTGCTCAGACAGAGACGGCAGCCGTTCTACAAGGAACTCTTGCTCCCGTAGTATTGCCGAGTCGAGGCGACACCGTCAAGTCGAAGTTCTATAGTCTGGCACTCGCCACAATGATATCAACCGAAAAATGACATATACGATGTACAAGGTATTAGCTATTAACCCAGGCTCTACATCAACAAAGATTTCCGTTGCACACAATGACAAACTGCTTTTCGTTGAGGACATCAAGCACTCAAGAGACGAGCTGAGCCAGTTCGAGAAAATATCAGACCAGTATGAATTTCGCAAGCAACACATTCTCAGTGAGCTTGAGAAGCGTGGCATTCCATTGGATTTCGACGCCACAGTAGGCCGCGGCGGACTGTCGAAGGCCGTTCCAAGCGGTGTGTTCCGTGTAAACCTGCAGATGATTGAGGACCAGAAGAAAGCCGTTCATCAGCACGCTTGCGACCTTGGCTGCATGCTGGCTTACGAGATTGCAGAGCTCATTCCTGGCTGCCCCAGTTTCGTGGCCGATCCGGGCGTGGTTGACGAGATGGCACCAGAGGCTCACATCACCGGTCTGCCAGAGATTTCGCGCATCTGTATATGGCATGCGCTCAACCAGAAAGCCATCGCACGACGCTACGCAAGCGAAATAGGCACCACTTACGACAAACTGAACCTCATTATCTGCCATCTTGGTGGCGGAATCTCCATTGCGGCTCACGAACAGGGAAAGGCGATAGATGCCAACAACGCACTCGACGGTGACGGACCTTTCTCACCAGAACGCACTGGCACACTGCCCATGTCGGACATCATACACCTTTGTTTCAGCAGTGGCATGAAAGAGGACGAGCTACTCCGACTGGTCAGCGCTCGCGGCGGACTGCTGGCTCATCTGGGCACCAACGATATGCGCATGATAGTTAAACAAATAGAAGAAGGTGACAAGCATGCGGAGCTGATTGTTTCAGCAATGATATGGAATGTGGCCAAGGCCATCGCAGCAGAGGGGGCCGTTCTCTGCGGAAAAATTGACGCTGTGTTGCTCACGGGTGGCCTATGCTACAGCGACTACATCGTCAACTTGCTCAAGAAACGCATCGAATTCCTCGCCCCAGTAGTGGTTTATCCTGGTCAGGACGAAATGCTCGCCCTCACGGAGAACGCCATTGCTGCCTTGAGTGGCCAGCGCGAGGTGTTTGAATATTGATTTACGGAACGTCCGAGGGATAGCCCTTCCTTCGCCTACAATGAATCATCCCCAACCAGTCGTCGGAGATAAAGCACATTTGCTATTATGGATTTCCGATTGAAAGGTTGGGGATGATTGTATCTAATTTTTCCAATCACAAACTCATTCGTGAGCTTTGGCATTGCGAAAGGTCATGTTTCGCAACGCAATAGGTAAGCTTTTGGAGAGTGAAAGGTGAGCTTTCGCAAAGCAATTCATAAAACATTGTTTTTCAGATAGTTGCACAACGATAGGAGAGGGGGCTGGAAAATGATGCCGACACGGTGTCTGCCAATGGCCTTCGCCTACCTTTTCGGTTTCGACTACTGACAGATTTTGGCCAGTTGGTGACCAGCCACCACCGCAACGAAACCGATGGCAATACTGGCGAACATGTAGAGTGCCGCCATCGTGAAATCGCCGTTTTTCATCAGTGACGTATTCTCGTTCATAAACGTGGAGAAAGTGGTGAAACCACCGCAGAAACCGGTTGTCAGAATGAGCCTCGTGTCAGCCGAGAGCCATCCTCCCAAGGGAAGTCCCGACACGAAACCAATGACGAGACAGCCGATGATATTGACGGCGAACGTAGCCAACGGGAAGGGTGTCGCCACCCATTCTGCCGTCATCCTCGACACCAAAAACCGCAAACCTCCGCCAAGAAAACTGCCAATGCCCACAAGGAGAAAGCCTTTCAGCATCGTTCCTCCCCAACTCCTCCGCTGCGGGCTTGCCGTCCGTCAGGAGTTTGTCTGTTATTTCTGTCCTTACTCATCATCATTTTTATTCTTCAAGTGTCAGCCACGGATATCCGGAGTCCACGAATCCGCAGTTTCGACGTGCCTTGCCTCGTGGTAGGCACTATGGCAGACGACGATGCAAAAGTAGTAAAAAAGCAATTAACAGCCAAAGCTCTACATTATTAAAAAGAAAAATAGTAACTTTGCGACACATTTTAGTCATCAGTCATACATGATATATCCCGATAATTTTGAACAAAAAATAGGCTTCAACGAAATCAGAACGCTGCTCCACCAGCATTGTCTCTCGACACTCGGCAAGGAAGAGGTCGATCGAATGACGTTCTCCACTGACACAGAACAGATTAACCAGTGGATGGAACAGCTGCGGGAGTTCCGCAAAATACAGGAGGGCATCGACGAATTTCCACTCGACAACGTGTTCGACATGCGTGAAAGCGTCACCCGCATCCGCCTGCAAGGTACGCACATGGAGGAAGATGAGTTGTTCGACCTGAAGCGTTCGCTGGAGACAATCATCGCCATCGTGAAGTTTCTAAGCATTGGAGAAGAGCTGGAGAACGGCGACATAAAGCATTCTTATCCAGCCCTCTATGCTTTGGCAGACGGAGTGGCTACGTTCCCTGTCCTCGTGCAGCGCATTGGCCAGATTATCGATAAGTTCGGCAAGATGCGCGACACAGCCTCGCCAGAGCTTTTGCAGATTCGTCGTGAGTTGGCAAGGGTCGAAGGCAGCATCTCCCGCACGCTCAACAACATCCTAAGATCGGCCCAGAGTGAGGGAGTGGTTGACAAAGACGTTGCCCCTGCTCTGCGCGACGGACGACTTGTCATACCCGTCGTTCCGGGAATGAAACGGAAGATTTCGGGAATCGTCCACGATGAGAGCGCCACAGGTCGCACGGTTTATATTGAACCCACCGAAGTAGTGGAGGCAAACAACAGGATTCGAGAACTGGAGAACGAGGAGCGGCGCGAGATTATTCGCATTCTGACCGAGTTTGCCAAGTTAGTGCGCCCTCATGTCAGCGAGATGCTCGACTCGTACCACTTCCTTGCCCAAATCGATTTTATACGCTCAAAGGCCGAACTGTCGCGTCTTTTCAAGGCTTTCGAGCCCGAAGTGAGCGCCCAACCTCAAATCGACTGGATTCGTTCCGTCCATCCGCTGCTCCAACGCTCACTTGCGAGAAAGGCGACGGCGACCAACGCCAGCGACAACGACGGGCAGAAGCTCACCACCGTTGTGCCACTCGACATCCAACTCTCAGCCGAGAAGCGCCTACTGGTCATCTCCGGACCTAACGCCGGTGGCAAATCGGTCTGTCTCAAGACCGTAGGACTACTGCAATACATGCTCCAGTGCGGACTGTCAATACCCGTTGGCGACCACTCAGCTACGGGAACGTTCGAGCATATCATGATCGACATCGGCGATGAGCAGAGCATCGAGAACGATTTGAGCACCTATTCGTCGCACTTGATGAACATGAAGAACATGATGCGACAAGCCAACGAGCGCACACTCATCCTCATCGACGAGTTCGGTACTGGCACAGAACCGCAGATTGGAGGAGCCATCGCCGAATCGGTGCTCAAGCAATTCTGGCAGAAGAAGGCATGGGCGGTCATCACCACCCACTATCAGAACCTCAAACACTTTGCCGAGAACCACCCAGGGGTCGTCAACGGCGCCATGCTTTACGACCGTCACGAGATGAAACCTCTGTTCCAGCTCGCCATCGGTAGGCCGGGAAGCTCGTTTGCCATAGAAATAGCACGCAAGACGGGCATCCCCGAAGAGGTGATTCGCGACGCGTCAGAGATTGTAGGATCTGATTACATACAGAGTGACAAGTACTTACAGGACATCGTCCGTGATAAACGCTACTGGGAAAGTAAGCGACAAACCATCCACAGCCACGAGAAGGAGCTCGAAAAGACCATCGCCCGATACGAGAAAGAAATCGAAGAACTGCGCGAAAGCAGAAAACTCATCATCAGTAGGGCCAAACTTCAGGCCGAGGAACTTATCAAAGAAAGCAACAAACGCATCGAGAACGTCATCCGGGAGATAAGGGAACAACAGGCCGAAAAGGAGGCAACGAAGCGCTTGCGTCAGGAATTGGCCGACTATGAGGCTGGAATCGTCAACGGAAGCACCGATGCCGAGGGCAAGAGCTCAGAGAAGGGAGCGTCAGGACTCAGCAAAAAACAGAAAATGCGTGAGAGCGGACTGCTCAGCGATGAAGATTTCCAAAAGAAAATCGATAAAATCAAGAACCGAAAGGAGAGGCACGAACAGCACAAGAAGGATAAACAGGAACGCAAACAGGCCACTGCCGAATCGCTGCGCTCAGCCATCCAGAAGCATAAGAGCAACAACGAGATACGGACGGGCGACACTGTGCGCATCAAAGGCTTAACATCCATCGGAAAAGTGGAGACCATCGACGGCAAGCAAGCTACGGTAATTTTCGGCGACATGCGCACGAAGATGCAGCTAAACCGACTGGAACATGCTGACATGACTGCCCTTCAGGACACGAAAAAGCAGTTTCAGGCCTACAATTACAGTCGGGAGACGCGCGAGACCATAGACAAGCACCGCAATCAGTTCAAACAAGAGCTCGACGTTCGTGGCTTGAGAGCCGATGAAGCCCTCAACAAGGTGCAGTATTTCATCGACGATGCCATCCTCGTTGGTGCGGGACAGGTGCGCATACTTCACGGAAAAGGCAACGGAATCTTACGAACGTTGATTCGACAGTACCTCCAAAGCGTTCCGAACGTGCGCGATTTCCGTGATGAGCACGTACAGTTTGGCGGCGCTGGCATAACGGTTGTCGAACTGTAGGCGACCTTCGGCAATGTGATGGCCGAGCAGCGACGGATGGCTGGTCTGACATCATGAATACGTCGGTTAGCTATCAACTATAATTCATTGATTGACAAACAGATAACAAAATATATTTTAGAAAAGGTTTCATCAAAAAGGAGTAGGGGAATCCAGACAAAAATCACACCAATTATGGACAATTTACATGATTATCGCCAAGCAATCATCGACGATTTGCTGGCAAGAGAAGACAAGAATGGTGAACCTTCCATCGACGAAGCATCAGCTATCGAACTGCTGAAACAGTTGAGCGACGAGGAGTTGGAAGAGGGAATGCCATTCAACGAACCAGCTGACGTCGCCGATGTGTTACTGGAAGTTTTCCGTTCGTAAACCGATGATTACAAAATAAAGGAGGAAAGGTGGGGAGAAAGGTGATCAATCAGTGGAACAAAGCCAAACAACGGTTGGCAAACAACCACGTAAGAGAGCGGAATACGGGAATCGAACCCGCCTCCCAGGCTTGGGAAGCCCGTGCACTACCGATGTGCTAATTCCGCAAAACCACCGATTGACGAACACCGCTTCTCGTCGAGCGCATTGCGTTTCCTTTGCTGAAAGCATCTCACAGAACAGAAATTCGTCAAAGATGAGCCGATACCCGGACTCGAACCGGGGACCTACGCATTACGAATGCGTTGCTCTACCAACTGAGCCATATCGGCAAAGGCGAATGCAAAGATACACACAAATTTAGAAATACCAAAATAATCTTGTTGTTATTTGCAAATGATTCTTCGACCAACCACAAGAAAACACTCATATATCACTTAAATTCCGTCTGATCGACACGCACCAGTCTTTCTTCCAATTCTCAAGAATCAGCTATTCCTGCCTGAGAAACAGAGGATTGTTGGCACATTTATTTATCCTATTTATCATAACTGTCATTATCTAAAAGTATATCTTTCATCGCTCAACCCATACATTATTATATAGAAAGATTTGAATATTAGTGGAATTTTCAGTAAGTTTGCACTTCAGTTTAAATGAGCTTCAAAATCAGCAACAATGAGTCAAAACATTCCATTGAACGAAGAAACCCGAAAATACAAGTTACTTTTCATCTGCCTTGGCAACATCTGCCGTTCGCCGGCGGCCAACGCCGTGATGCAAAAACTGGTTGACGAGCGTGGCTTGTCGGCCCGATTCACGATTGATTCGGCTGGCATCGGCGATTGGCATGTCGGCCAATTACCCGACAAACGGATGCGCAAACACGGTGAGCGCCGAGGTTACGCGGTGAATCACATAGCTCGCCAGTTTGATGCGCAGACTGATTTCGATTTGTTTGATTATATATTCGTCATGGACGATGATAACTACAAGGCTATCAGCAGACTGACGCATTCTGATAAAGAAAAGAATAAAATCAGAAGAATGACCGATTTCATGACCGTACATCAGCAAGCGACGACCGTACCTGACCCATATTACGGCGGTGCGGACGATTTTGAATATGCCCTCGACCTGATTGAGGATGGCTGCAGAGGAATTTTGAATCGATGCGTGAACGGCGAAGGATTGGATGTTGAACTTTAATCTTAGAGGAACAGAGCATGCAAATCATCCTTGCTTCGGCAAAAATAATGAATTCATCGGCCACCGCACAGGTGAGCCCTGTCACCGAACCACGATTTCAGACCTATGCGGAGCGGTTTGCGTTCGAATTAGGACAACTTTCACCAGAAGAATTGGCACAAAGGCTCAAGTGCAACGCAAAACTGGCGCTGGAAAACAAGCTCCGCTATCAAGATTTTTTCAACGAAGAACACCGAATTCCTGCCATCATGACCTACTATGGACAGGCCTACAAATGCCTGAAGGCGCAGACACTCTCGCCGTCGGCCCTCGCTTTTGCCAGTCACCACCTGTGGATTCTCAGCTTCCTGTATGGCATGCTTCGCCCAACCGACCGCATTCACCCATACAGGCTGGAGGGAAAGATGGCGCTCGAAGCTGCCGGAGGCAAAACAATGTTTGCTTTCTGGAAACCTTTACTCACTGATATACTGATAGACGCGGTGAAAGCCGACGATGGAACACTGGTTCATTTGGCCACCGAAGAGTTCGAACACCTGTTCGACTGGAAGAGAATATTGAAGGAGCTGCACGTCGTTCAACCACATTTCTACGTGCAGAAAGGTGGCCAACTCAAGAACGTAACTGTCTATGCGAAGAGCTGCCGAGGTGCTATGACGCGTTTCATCCTACAAAACAGGATAAAAAGACCAGAAGATCTCCTCGCCTTTGAATACGAGGGGTTCAGCGTATCGCCCCACTCCACCATACCGCCCGACAGCAAAGCGGGTCTGACCGAACTGCTTTGGACGTTGGAAGCATGACGGCGGGCTGGTTTGCACCAGCGACGGCATGTGCGCAGACAGCGCACGGAGTTGTTTCGGTGATTTTTTAGTGTGTCGAACCGTGGTGATTAATCAAGTCATAAGTATTGAAACCTTGTGCGGTACATAGCGTTCAACATTGTTTTAGCTAAATATTATAGGTAGCACAACGACCTGTAAAATAATGATTTACAGTCTATCGCTCAATCAACTAATTAGTTTTCCGATGCCACAGGTGTCCGACTATCTTCCTACGTTTGAGCAGTGCAAAGGTATAAACTATCCGTCGTTCGGACAATACCTAATTATAATGATTTCGATCCAACAGCCCTCAGTCATGCGCCACAGTGCTTCCGACAATCGGTTTCCAGCCCTCATCGACCGAAACATCAGCGATCGTGCAGCAAAAGCTCACCTTTCATCGCACGAAAGCTCACCTATTGGTAAGCAAAAGGTGAGCAATCGCGTTGCAACTAATCAGCGAAAATGAAGACATATCGAAGTTGGTGTAAACAGACTGATAATGAGCAGGAAACGGAATAATTTGCATAGAAGTGCTCTTTTCAAAAAGGGCAGGAATATGCAGATTTAGGCAGAAGTTCAGTTACCAGAGCGTTACCTGATTTTGGGATAGGTAACGATGGATTAATGTTCGGTAACTGAATTATTTTTGCTCGTGTGGCTGTTGCTGCGGTCGGCAGTTTTCTGCATAAGTGAGGAACGCTTTGAATTTGCTGATTTTGCCACAAAACATCAAAGCGTATGAAAACAAAAAAATGAAGGTGTTGCTCTACCTTAAAAAGAGCGGTCTTGACAAGTCTGGGAAGGCTCCGATTATGGGACGGATAACCATCGGACGTTCCATCGCACAGTTCAGTTGCAAACTCTCCTGCAATCCCGATTTGTGGAATCCCCGTGAGAGCAGAATGGGCGGAAAAAGTCGTGAGGCGGTGGAAGTGAATGGCAGGTTGGAGAACTTGCTGCTGTCCATCCAGTCAGCCTATCAGTCTACATCGATTCTTTAGTCGCAACGTATTTCAGAAACTGTACTTCATCTTTACCCATGCTTCGGAGTTCTTACTGTACATTTGGAACTTGCCTTTGTCGGCATGGAAATAGTCGTAGCCAGCGGTGAGTTCGATTTGGTCGTTAAGAGAATAGGAAGCCGAGAAACGATTGAAGATGCCGCCGTTTGTTACATCAATGTAGGCAAAGGTGGAGAGTTTCAGCGTGTTGCGCAGCAGTTCTTTGGCGAGCCGTGCGGTGGCAAGTCCAGCATTGCGGTAGGCAGAAAGTCCGTCAAGATTGCCCGAAGTGTATTTGTGGCAGTATTGAAGACTTACATTCCAATCGTTGCCCGGATACCAATCAAGTCCTGCAAGGGCGTTGAGGGAGTTGCGCTGCACGGCATTCTGTCCCAAGCCTACACTCTGCGCCTCGCCTATATAGTCGGCTATTTCGGCACGGACAACGAACTTACCTATGGGCAGTGAGCAATCGGCACCGAGCATAGTCATGCGATGGTACTTCCCGACTATGCGAAGCGATTTCCCATTAGCCGACAGTTCAGGACAAAAGGCAGGCTGTTTGTTCCACGTCCGCAAGGCACTCACAGAGAAATCCACTCCGCTTTGGTTTACGGTTATGCGTCCACCAAACTCCATATTCTTCAGTCGTTTCTCTGGCTTTCCACTTTCCAAGTCTATCGTATAGGGCAATGGTGAGGACGAAAGGCGTATTGCCCATGGATTGCGCTCATCTGTGGGCAGTATGAAGAAATCGGCTACAGGATTGCACACCGCCTCGAACGTAACCGCTCCCATTGTGTACTTAGCACGCAGGGCATTGACAGGCATACGAATATCGTCATAGTCTTGTGCAAGAAATTCTGTGTAGTCGAACGGCGACACGCAGTCGGTAAGTCGCAGCGCATCTGCCACCCCCCATACCACAATCTGTCGTCCCACACGCAGGTCAAGATTACCCTTTGCATAGGTGAGATAAGCCTCGCGCAGCTCCAGTCCCGTGCGCTCTTTGAGTATTCCGTTGTAGATAGCGTTCAGCGACACAAAGAGCGAAGCCGCCCCTTTTTCAAGTTTCAGTTCTCCTCGCGCCCGAGTCCTCGATGCCATCCAGTCGGCTTTTTCCTCTGTCCTTACAGCGTGATAGGTATCAAGGAAACCTTTCACCTGCACCTGCAAAGCGTTGTCGTCGGTAGTTTCGAATGTTTCTTCCAAAACTTCTTCCGAACCAGCAACAGTGTTTTCCAAACTGATAATGGTATCTTCACAAACAATGGTGTCGCTCTCTGTTTGCAGCGTGTCGATTTGGGCTGATGCCTGTGCCGAGAGCATCGGCACAAGCAGGAGCATACATAATCGGAGTAGGTTCATATCAGAGTCCTTTCTCCAATTTGGAAACGGTGAAGAGATTGGGCGACACTCGCACATTGAACCGCTGGTTGTTCATACGAATGATGGTCTTGTGTCCTGTCTGCACGTTTTCCATCTGCATAAGGTGCATAGTCCAAAAGCCTTGCACTTTATCAATGTTGGAAATGGTAAGACGGCGGTGCAGCTTGTTCAGCTTGTCGTAGTATTCCGCCTTGACAGCCATCAAGCAGTCCTGTCTTATCCACGTTACTCGACGTGCATATATTTCGTCCTTGTCGTTGGGAATCGACTGTACCACCCAGCATCGGTGTCCGCCTAAGTTTTCTTCTCGCAGGAGCTGATGTTTCTCCTCGTCCACATTGCGCATACTCATGTCGTTGTAGGTAAAGTCGCTGCCCATGAAGTAGTCGGTCTTCGACGACTTACCGCTGATGCGTCTCGTCTTTTTCATGGCAGGCAGATAGAGCCACTTGTCGTCCACCTTGCGTGGATTGTCGTAGTCCCATGTGAGAAATCCTGTGCCTTTCACATCGCCAGGATAGGTGAAGAACATAATCTTCTTTGTGTCCTTTCTCACGTCCATAGCCCACGACACGAGTTTTCTGATGCGTTTGTGTCCACTTCGTTGAATGAGTGTCATCTCTACGGTAGCGTAGCGTGTGTCGCCATCAGGTCGGTTCTTTACTTTCTGCATAATGTCCCTACCAGACAGTCCTGCTGCCTGTGCGCTGCCAATTGTCAACAGAGCGATGAGCAGTAATGTAAAATTTCTTGTTTTCATACTTTAGGGTTTAATTGTTATTTTGAATGTTGTTGTTAATGTTTGCTTTCTCTTGCTTGAATATGTGGAGATAGTCTATGAGGATAGGCGTGAGGAAGAGGTCAGCCAACAAAGCCGATACCATGCCAGCTACTGCCAGTATGCCCCAGTTGCTCATCTGTGTGGCATCGGAGAAGACGAAGCCCATGAATGTTGCCGAGATGACGACCGTGGACATCACAATGGCAAGTCCTTCGGTGCGGAAGGTGCGGTTGATGGCTGTTTCGTAGTTGCCGCATCTTTCGTATGCCACATGGCTGTGGTTTATGAAGTGAATGGTATCATCGACGGCTATACCCAGCACCATTGGTATGAGCGAGGCGGTCATCATATCAAGTGGATAATTCAGCCAGCCCATCATTCCACCCACGATAATGGCAGGGGCAATATTTGGTATCATACCTACGAGTCCCACTTTCCAATTGGCGAATATCAGTACGAGAATAAAGCCGATGACTAATACCGAAAGAAGCATTGACCACATCTGTCCACGCTCCACATACTGCTGCATGACGGTGAACTGCGGTATGTTGCCCACCACCGAAACGTGTGCTCCTGGGAAGAGACGACGTGCCTCCGCCTGAAGGTCGTTCATTTCCTTTTCCGCCTCGTTAGAGTTGAAGTTGTTCAGTTCTAGCTGCAATCGTAGCCGCTTGTAGTCGTAGTCCATCCAGTATTCCGACTCCGTGCCGCCTGCATTCTCATAGAGCAACAGCAACTGAGCCACCATATCGGCATTGTCGGGAATGGTGTAGAACTGCTGCTTGTTGCCGTTGAGCGTGCAGTTCATATCTTTCACGATGTCGGTAATGGAATTATGGCGTTTGGTCAGCTTGTAACCACCTGCAATTTCAGCCAATTGGTCGAGCTTCTTAAGGTTTTCAGGCTTCTTGGCATCGTTGTTGTGTGGCAGGGTAATCATCAGGTCGTAGGCATACATGGAGCCGAGTTCCGTTTCACAAAGGTTGAGGAATTTGTTGACGTAAGGCACTTTTCTCCCCATCGTCTTCTCAACGTCGAACGCTGGCTCGATGAAGAAGAGCCCGATGCCACAGAAAATCGTCAGCACCACCGACAATGCGACAATGCCCCGATGATGGCGTATCACAAAGCTCCCGAATTGCTCAAACCGATTGCCAATATAGCCCTCAAAGCTCTTCGACATGTTGACGGCTGGTTTTCTATCTTTGCCAAACGACAACAGAAAGGGAGTCATGAAAAGGCAGGTAATCAGTATGGCGAGCAGACAGATTGATGTATTGATACCAATTGCCTGCATGGGTACGATGTTCATGGAAAGGAATGTCATCATGGCAGCCACGGTGGTGAGTGCTGAGAGCGATACGCCCCAACCGGTCTCGCCCATCGCGTCGATGATGGATTGCCTGCGCCTACCTGTCTCTACGAAGCGCGTCTTAAAGAAGTTGTACAGGTGGATGTTGTAGGCAATGGAGCAAGCAAAGGTGAGAATGACGGCTATCATCATGGTAGTCATGTCGATATAGATGCCTGTCCAGCCGATGATGCCAAAGCTGATGAGCAGTCCTAAGACAGAGGTGAGCAATGGCGCTATTACTCCACGTAGCGAACGAGTTACAATGAGCATCACTACAATAGAGATGATAAATGCGAAGAGGAACAATCGTCCCATTTCGCCCTTGAGATAGACCACCTTCTCATAGCTCAGATAAGGCATTCCCGCAGCAGCGGGCGACAGTTCTGCATATTTCTCCTTGCCTATGATATGTCCAGTTTCCCTGCCAGTAATCATGTCGGGTGCCATGTCGCTTGTCTTCTTCCACACACTGTCGGCAGGGAAGGGACGCAGCTTTACCATGATCCATGTCATTGTTCCATCGGTCGATACCATTTTCTTCGCCAGATAGGGTTTGCTGTAAGCCTTGCGCTTGATTTCTTTCAGTCCAGCGGCATCCGATGGAATTTGCTCGGGTACAATCTGCTCTATGGTCATACCTTCCTCCGTACCAGAGGCAAACTCAAGGTCGGTGAGCGATGTTACCTTGTCGGCATACGACAAACTATCTTTCAGTTCGTTGCTCAGCTCACGAATGAGTGTGAGACTGCGGTTGGAGAAGATGTCCTTATTCTTTACCAATACTGCCACATAGTAGTCGTTGCCAAAGATAGACTTGAACTCGTTGGTCTTGAGCAGCATAGGGTCGTCGCTTAGGAAATAGTCATCGAACGAAGTTCTTATCACGATGCGCTTGGCTCCAACGAGCGAAAAGGCGATGACCACCGCAAACAGCGCACCCACAACAAGCCGATGGCGCAAAATCCAGTTCGCCAGCTGCCTGAAAAGGTTGTTGATTTTTTCGATTTTCATGATTGCTTTCTTTTATTTGGTTTCTGTTTTTATTTTTGATGAGATGTTTGCCGAAGGAGTATCTTGTTGCAGTCTTACCATTTGTGCAAAAGTCCCATTGTGTGCCATTAGTTCATCGGGTGTACCTTGCTCCACGACTGTTCCGCCCGAGAGTACTACGATGTGGTCGGCACCTAATACGGTGCGCATGCGGTGCGCAATGATGATGACAGTCTTGTTGCGCACCAGTTCGGAGATGCCAGCCTGAATCTTTGTCTCGTTCTCGGCATCAAGGCTGGCGGTTGCTTCGTCTAAGAGTATCACAGGAGCATCTTTTAAGAGTGCGCGGGCTATGGAGATACGCTGCCGCTCCCCACCCGAAAGGGTTTCCCCATTTTCGCCAATCACCGTGTCGTAGCCTTGTGGCATACGATTGATGAAGTCATCGCACTGTGCCAATCGTGCCACATGCCTTACTTCCTCATCGGTGGCGTCGCGTTTTCCAATGCGTATGTTGTCGGCAACAGAGGCATTGAAGAGCATCACGTCTTGAAATACTACGGCGTAATTTTTGAGCAACGTCTCTGGTTCTATGTCAGAGATGTCGTGTCCGCCCAGTGTTATCTTTCCACTATTGATGTCCCAAAAACGTGCAGCGAGCTTGGCAGTGGTACTCTTGCCACCACCTGAGGGACCAACAAGTGCGGTTATCTCGCCTTGTCGGGCAGTGAATGAAACATTGTGAAGCACCTGCTTGTCTGTTTCGTAGGAAAAGCTGACGTTGTGGAACTCAATGTCATAATTTGAAACTTCCACCTCTGTGTCGCCCGTCTGTATGGGCATTGCCTCCATCTCTTTCATTCGCTTGATACGCACATCGAGAAAAGTAAGAATGGCAAGGTGATTGCATACTTCAAGAATAGGATTATAAACCATTGCCGAAACAAGGAGGAACGCCAAATAGACGAACACCGACACGTCGCCACGCTGAAGCATCCATGCGCCTACAACGATGACGGTAGGCATGCCCAGTTTAAGCAGTACAGCGGAGATGTTGACAAACACACTTGTCAAGAGTTCACCTGCAACAAGTCCTTTTTCCAATGTTTTTAATCGCTGGTCGAACCGCTGGTTATATTCGTCCTCGCCATTGTATGACTTGATTTCCTGCACACACTCCAGTCCTTCCTGTATCTGTTCGCTCACGCCACGCTTGATGTGGTAGATACGTGTAAAAGCCTTGTTCATTCGATTTCGTGAAATCAACAGCACCACCAAGGCAAATGGCACGACCCAAAACACAGCGATGGCTAATCGCCAGTCGTAACAGAACATTCCCGCTGCGATAATGACAATGCTTACCACAGAAGCAAACAGTTGGGGAATGGCGTGCGAGAACGTTGTTTCCAATTGTGTGCAGTCTTCCATAATGGTGGCAGTGAGGTCGGAGAGATTGCGCTCACCAAAGAAGGCGAGAGGTAAACGGCGCAGTTTCTCGGCTAAAGAGATACGGCGTTGTGCACTCTCATTATATACAGTGGTATAGGTACTGTCGTATTGCCGACGAATCACGACGAGCATCACGACCATAAGCCCTGCTGCCACGAGGAGATAAAACCACAACGTATGAGGGGCATTCCTTGGTATATTATCGAGATACTCCATTAGGAAGAAAAACAAATAAGTGGGTGGCAGCATTAGCACAAGGTTGAGCAGTGTCGAAAAGATGATGCCTTGCCGCAAGTCTTTTGCCCCTTTTTCCGTAAGAGCGAAACGGTTTTGAAAATATTTTATCATGACTTTATGACTTTATGACTTTTAATAGATGATAGTTTCCACGAAACGGATTGTTGATATTCATTCCACATACGGTGGTATTGCTTTTCCCTGCTCAATAGTTCCTTGTGCGTTCCCTGTTCGACAATCTTGCCATTGTCCACAACTACGATACTGTCTGCATCCTGCACAGTGGTAAGTCTATGAGCTATCATTAGTACGGTCTTTCCTTGGGTGAGATGTGCCAGTGCTTTACGAATAAGCTGTTCGTTTTCGGGGTCGGCAAAGGCGGTTGCCTCATCGAGCACGACGATAGGGGCGTCTTTCAGAATGGCACGGGCAAGGAAAATACGCTGTTGCTCACCTCCCGAAAGATAAGTGCCTTCGGCGCCGATAACGGTATCCAATCCCTGTGGTAGCTGGTCGATAATCTCGCGGCTTTGTGAGAGGTCGATAGCACGGTTAATCTGATCGGTTGTTGCATCAGGATTGCCGTAACGTAGGTTTTCGATGAGCGAAGTTTTGAACAGACGGGTGTTCTGGAAGACGAACGACACGTTGCGCATCAGTTCGTCCTTGCGCATATCCCTCACGTCTACACCTCCTATGGTAACGTTGCCATGACGTACGTCCCAAAAGCGGGGTATCAATCTTGCTATGGTGGTTTTTCCGCTGCCCGACGCTCCTACGAGTGCAACCGTCTTTCCTTCGGGAATGGTCAGGTTGATATGACTCACTGCATCTTTCTCCGCTCCCTCATATCGGAACGAAACATCGTTGAAACGAATGTCATACGCTTCTGCCCGTTTTGGCTCGTCGTGCTGCGAGAGCGGTGCAATATCAGTGAGCTGCTCTAATCGTTCCACAGCCTCATTTGCTAAGAAAAGGTCCTGACTGAGATACATGGCTTTCATCACGTTGGAAGCGATGAGCGGTGCAATCACCACATAAAGTATCACGTTGGCGATAATTGTGCTTGTATCTCCACCGTGTCCTATCAGGATAATAGCAGTAGGAACGAGGATGAAGGCAAAGGCATTGATAGCCAGTATATAAAATGACATTGGCGTGCGCCACACAAGCGTACACTTGATGACAAGGTCGCGGTAGCTGATAATGCTATCGTAGAAGCGTTTGAACGAGAAGACCGTTTGTTGGAACACCTTGACCACGGGAATACCTCTGACATATTCCACTGCCTCTGCCCCCATCTTCTCCTGCGCATCAAGGTAGAGCCTTTGAAATTGGTTGTTCTTCGGGTTCATCATATATCCCATAATGCCTATCGCACCAATGAGAGGTATCATTGCAGCCGCACCCAACTGCCAATCCACAGCGAATAACAGTACGATAACACCTATCGGAGCAACGATGCAACTTGCCACATCGGGTAGCAGGTGTGCCACAAAAGTATGGGTCTGTCCCGAATCCTCATCAATGATTTTGCGCATACGCCCCGTGTTTTGTTCATCAAGATAGCCCAATGGTGCACGCATTAGCCGTTGCATCGCTTTGCGCCTCATGTTGGTTTCGATACGGAATGCTGTAAGATGAGAGAGCATCAGTGCCAAAAAGTAAAGCAACACGTTTGCCACCGATATGACAAAAGCCCATAGAGCATAGTCTATAAGGGGTGTGTCTGAGAGGTTGCCCTTGGCGATTAGTAGTGTGCGCACCACGAGCCACAAAAGTATGAATGGGACAAGCGACAGCAGTCCGTTGACTGCCGACAGTGCTACGGAGCATGGCAGCAAGTATTTGCGCCCTCCCATGTAAGCTCCTAAACGTTTGAGAGTTTTCATCATATATTATTGTCTTTTAAAATTTAGTCCTTATGGTTTCAGTAATGCTTTCCAACCAGCCATGCTAAAGTCCATGTACTGCTCCATGGCAACTTTGATATCCTCGTCGCTGTAATCTTCGTGTTCTACAATCTCGCAGAAAACGGTTATCCATGTAGAGCAATTGATGTGAACCAAGAATGGCGAAATGTTGGCGTTGAGATGTGGATAGCGTTCTTTCATCAGTCTCAGGTATTCCATGCCCACCTTCATCTGTCTGTCCACCATCTTGTCTTTATATCCTTGTAGCGACGTACCCTCCGAGTTGAATAGGAGCAGTCGAAGCTCTGGGCGGAAGTCTTTGATGATGGCGAGCATGGCAAAGATGTAATCTATTTGGTGTTGCCGCATGTTGAACACGTCTATGGACAGGAACTTTTCATCATTGTGCGACAGGATGTGTTTGTTCAACGCCTTGGTGAGAGGACGCAGCACCTCGCAAAACAGGTCGTCCTTGCTCTTGAAGTAATTGTATAGGTTTCCTACAGCGACACCTGACTTGCGAGCCACAGTGCGGATGGAGGTGCAGCGTACACCATGTGCGATAAATTCTGCACGGGCGGTAGCGATGATGCGCTGCCGAATGTCATCTTTCAGAGTTTGCATATTTAGGGTAAAGGGTTAATAGTGAACGTTGTTCTATTTTGTTCATAAAAAAAACGCACTGTTCTTTTCTTGAACAGTGCGCTTCGATAGTGGAGGGGTGTATATCCATATATGTTATATGGTACTTTCGTTTTATCATACTCTTGTATTTTCTTTGCTGCAAAGGTACGAGGTGTGAACAAGTTTTGCAATACTTAAAAGTGGGTATTTTATTATTGCTGTCCGCTAAAACTCCAATTTCGATTCATTCTTTTTGCAACTTCTTTTGCTGTTGCAAAAGGATCGTGGGCAGGCAAGTTATGCCTTAATCCTATTTGTACTACATCCCATCCCATAACCTTGACTATATATACCAAATTATGATTCGATGGCAAAGTTAAAAAGAGGTTGCCTCAAAACATGGGACAACCTCAAAATATCTTTTAGCTATGATAATAATTTCTTTAATTCTTTGAACTTATCAGGATTCTCCATATCAATCCATGAGAATTGTATTGGATTATTCTCGTTGAATTTGTTATTCTTATCTCTCAGATAGACAAGAATCTGTCTCATATCACAGAGTACAAGTACTTTTGCATTACCCCATTTTGCGTATGAGCGTCCTTGAACAAAGTTATCATGAATTTCATGTTCATTTTTCATAAGTTTTTTCACTTCAATAGCGACTTTAACTTCAATGTCATCATTCTTTCGCCTTATATGGAGTACGAAGTCAGGTCGTTTGTCTGAAGAATAACCAGTTTGTCCCCTACCAGCATTGAATTCCACCTCTCCTTCGAAATCATATTTGTTTTTCCAGCCCATTTGTTCCAATAGCGGAATAAGCAACTTTTCAGAAACATCTTTCTCATGTTCTATTGTCACGTTACCCACCTTTGTTGGCTCATAAAGCGAAGGTAAGATGGAAGTGTTGAAACCTTTAGTTTCTAATATTCGCTTAATCTCTGCATAATCATCGAACTTTACCGCCCAACCGCTAACGTCCTGAAAGTTTTTACTGACGAAGTTACCTTTCTTATCTCGCTTTTTAAAGTACTCACTATTCTTAAAGTCATCGTACTTTACAGACTTGTCTGCAGGAATGGCAATCTTGTTGCCTATATACGTGCTTGAATAATAGTAGAAGAATGGATCTACCACTCCATCTGTTTGTGCTATCCAAATTGAATTCATGGCTTTGACCGGTGATTTCTCATAAAAAAGGAGGACATCACCTCTACTGGTAAATTCATTAGCTTGCCAGAATCCAAAGTCCATCTCTTTCTCTCCCTCACCATAATTCCCAATGATAATCCATGCTTGATTAGGGGTGTCTGGCATATTATTGTTTGCCTCGTACATCATTTCCTCTTTTGCTTTTGGAAGTTCATAGCCAAATAAAAAGGCACAGAACTCGGCAGTATTTTCAAAACCATTTTCGACAGCAAAGTCTATAAGCTTTCCACACATATCGAGATAGTATAGATTCCGACTCTTGTAGTCAGACCTATTGGGTGTTTTGGGGAGTTCTATATCATATTTGTCTGCAATCCTTTTAAGATAGGAAAATTGCATAACAAAGAAGTTGGGTATGAAAACACCGGGCAAATAAGCATATAGTATTACGGACATGGGAAGGTTGTCGGAAAGGAACTTTTTAAATTCTGAATGAGGAATTTCATCAATATCCGATACTTCCTTTTCACTTAGTAATTTTGCAACAAAGCTCAAATAGAAATCCTCGTAATCTGAAGCCTTTTCAAATGAATGGTAGTTTTCCACTTCTTCACCTATAGCATCATCATAGAACTTGATAATCTCAATTATCTGTTTTTCTTCCTTGGGACTAAAATTACTAAAGTACTGCGGATCGTACTTTTTCCCAAGGTTAAGTATATCTTCATATGAACAGTTCGGGTCATCAAGCAGTTTCTGGAAAGATGCTATATCAGCCTTTCCCGTGGCACTCTCTTTATAGAGTTTCCAATCAATTTGAGAAATTTTCTTCATATCTAACTGGTATTTATACTTGTTTTAACTATTTGCAATTCCACAATTCGTCTAACTTATCTGCATCTTCTTCAGAAAGCAATTGACCAGAGTGGCCACGTCGCCAATCAATGTCTGGTACGGCTTTTTCAAGCTCTTCAATACCTATGGGAGATTGCTCATCTCCCGGCACACAGTCATAGCAGTCCATGTCCATGTAATACCTTTGTTTCCCATTCCCAGCCCAGTCTTCACCTGGATATGGGTCACTGGTGAATACGCCACGGAATACAATACCAGCCTTATCATCACCTGTCCTGAGCATATAATAGTGGTCGCCCTTATGGGCTTCCTCCCACTCATAGACGCTCCAGTTCATGCCACTGAATCCGCCAGGGTATTTTGATAGGACATCACGGTAGTCATACAGCTTGAAGCTAGTGATGGTGGGATTCCAACGTAAAAGATACGTTTTGGGTGAGCGTATAGGCTCTACATCAAATGAATCATAGAAATTTTGCCACACCTTATCCGGCATCTTGTCGATAACGAACTGGGCATAGTCCAGACGTTTGATGTACTTATCGTCCTTTGTGGCGGCAAAGAAATCGCCTATCGGGACTATCTTTGTTTCCTTCTCATTATAGAGAATAACTTTCTGGCATACACACGCAAAGCCCTTGTTGTTTCCCAATATGCGGGCAACGAATTCTCCCCCATCCAGGCTACCTACTGTCGCTCGACTGAAGTTCTCATAGTCTTCGTAATTCCACTGAATGTCGATGAAGTCATCAAATGCCTTGTATGTCCATTCTTATGGACTTTCTCTGGCATTTGTGCCTTGATGTATTCTGGGAAGATATGGAACTCATGTACAAGGCCATTTACTCCGATATGGGCATCCTGCTTCTCAATGATATTGGCCATATTATCAAGACGATAATAATAAGTGTCCAATTCGTTTTCTTCTGAAAGGTCTGCAAAAGTCTTATCATCGCCGTCGTAGATGACCAGTTCAGGCCGCAGCTTCCGGGCTTCTCGCATCAAGGTGAAAGCCACATGCAACATTAGTTCTGGAGGCAAGGTATGGAAGGTTGATAATAAACAACCCCGTCTTCAAGAGAATAGTTTCTATACCCTGTGTAGAACCGCCTTTGATATACATAGTCGTTCGCTGTATTTCTTCATCATCGGGATCTATCTCAGCACACATGATAGCCGCATCAATCACTTTGGCGGCATTCTCTATCATCTTTTGATGTCGAAGCTGTCACTGGCATCAAAGCAATAGACATTGGCATACATCGTCATCTCTAGCACTTTCAAAGCCCTGCCGATCTCGCACATCATACCGCTGACGGGATAATAGATGAAGCGTTTAAGCACTTTCTCCCCAGCTTCCTCCAATGCCTCGGTATATGCGTCAAGTTGTCCAGCATACCAACCGGCATAATGGTCTGAGTCTCTATCAAGGATACACTTCTGCCCCAACGGACAAGTCTTGAAATCGATCAGGATGTCACCGTCTGAAGTCTGCCAAACAAGGTCGATGTTGCCAGAATAGACGTTGCCATCCTTTAACAGTGTGAACGGACGTTCATGATAGATATTAATGGCAGCACCAAATTGCTCCGTCAGCCATTTGACAAGCATTTCCCATGATTTTCTAATAGCAGCATAGTCAGTCAAATAGGTCTTCAGACCATAGCTCTCGATAAGATTGGTATAATAGCTCTCAATGTTTATATGCTGTTCAATGCCACAGAAAATCTGGTGGATGCAGTTACCCACATCGGCCATTGTCTTTCCGACAAGCGTTCCCTGTTGCATATGCTCACATATCTGATAGTACGCATCTACCATACCTTTCACATGCAATTTACTTGGTGAGAGACATCTTACACCTTCATCGCATGATTCTTGATGATACGGAATACGCATTGTCTTCATATCCTTATTTTCTGCCAGATAGCGATAGCCCGACAGACTATCAAACTGATCTTGTGTAATGGTGTCATCTTCGAAACGGCAACCCACACCAAAGATATCATGCTGCGCATCAGGCTGGACACAATCCAAACCGACATCTTCCAGCCATTGCAGAGTATGAACATCCTTTTTATGAGGTTCCAAAGCAACTATCAGCACATCTCGTGGGCGGGTCATACCAACATACAGCAGGCGGTTGGCTTCAGCCAATGAATCCTTGATGACCTCCTTATACAGGGAACTTTCTTCTATCTGTTGCTGGATGTCTGCAGGTACTTTGGTATTTCCTGCTCCATATATGAACGGAATGACACGTATGAAGACTTCTGGGTATGGTGTCGATGCAGAAGGCTGTTCCGAATAACTGAAATGGATGCCGTAGATGTCCTGCTTGACACATTTCTTCGGGTCATTCTTCTTCTCATAGAGATGAGTGAGGATGACATATTTCCATTCCAGACCTTTGCTGGAATGATAAGTATGCAGTTGTATGCCATTTGCATTACCTTTGCCGACAGGATCCATCACCGCAAGGTAGTCCACAAATCCCTTCACAGTGGCTGGGAGGCTCATTTGCAAGCAATGCTGCTCATAAGCATATCCAGACTGAACGATGGTGTCGAGGCAGGAAACGGACTCATCGACCTGACCTATTTTCTTTATTTCGTTATACAAGTCAAGTTCAATAACCATCGTCTCAATGAGAGCACCCACTGACTGCTGTTTTAACATCGGTCGGAGTTCCAATAGCCTCCTAACCAAAGGAACATCATTCAAATAAGACGACTCCTTGATTTCTTCATTAGCATCAACGAGTAGTTTCTCCTCAATGATTTTGTTGGTGCCATAACCTTCCTCAGTCAACACGGCTATTTGGGCCTTGGCCAAAGAATCTTTCTCACTTTCTACAAGAGCAAGTAAGGCTAACACCAATGGCATACATTTTATTTCAGACACTCTGACTTCTTGCCTGTTAGCGGGTATTCCGTATGTTCCCGTTAAAATGCCAGCCAAAGCATCTAACGGAGCATTTGTCCTCCCCAAGACAGCGATATCCGACGGCTTCTCTCCTTGCTTCAGCAGATAAGCGATGTGATCGGCAATTCCGACACTCTCTGGGTCTTCCATATCCCAAAGTCGTACAGAACGTATCTTTTCGTCGTTGGTGCGATGCGTCTTCAATACAATGGATCCTTCATCCAATATGCCCTTAAAGGTACGTTTAAAGGTCTCATTGCAGACCTCTACTATACCTGGGAGCGAACGGTAAGATGTATCAAGAGTCTCGGTATCACAGCCATTCTCCCCCGTCGCAATCCTGTCAACCACCGCCTTTGTCAAGGTAATGTCACTGCCACGGAAACCATAGATGGCTTGCTTATAGTCTCCTACCCAGTAACTGTGCTCCATCAATTCTGAAAGTCGGTCGAATATCTTCACTTGTAAGGGCGAGCAGTCCTGGTATTCGTCAACGAAAAGATAACGATAGCCCATCCGAATCTCCTCTGCCAATTCTTTATTGGCCAAAAGGTCACGAAGATATTTCTCCATGTCATTATAGTCCAGGAGATTCCTCTCTTTCTTGAATGTGCGGAAGCGTTCTTTCCAACGTTCTGCAAGCTGGAACAACAATAGAATGTATCGTTCCTGCTCTTTATACACCAATTCAGAATGCCACAACTCAGCAAGTTCTTCGCGCATCTGGGTACCCCGTGCGCCACATTTCGTCCATGAGTTAAGCACCGATGACAAGCGCTTGTACCATGAGATAGTTGGTGCATTGACACCACGCTTTAATCTGCGGACTTCAGTTAAAACATCTTGTTTCTTCTTGCTCTCACGTTGGGTTGCAGTAAACGACACATACTCATCGAGTATGGCCATAAGTGTTTCCGGAGAATAGTCAAGCTTGACGGAAGGATGCACAAAACCGCGGATAAAATCCAAAGATTCCATCACACTCCTGTCATAACTCTCTATTTCATAGTTGATGGTAAGAGCGATAACCTTTTCTATGTCGCTTTTCCAGAAATCATAGTTCAGACCATTCTTCCCAGAGAAATATCCATACTGGATTCCAACACTCTCACAGAAAGCATGAAGCTGGTTCAACTCCTCATGTGTTGGAAGTTCTGATAAAGACTGTGAGATGTAGAACTGTGTATCTTCCTCAGCCATTACACCTATATCTGGAGAGAGGCCGAGAAAAAACCAGTATTTCTTGATGAGCGAGTTCGCAACGCTATGGATAGTACCAATCATAGCCTGATCAAGCTGATTGGCAGCCTCGAAGAGACCGTTCTCATAAAGAACTTTCTTGGCCTCTTCCTTCATTTCGTTGGCAGCCTTCACGGTGAACGTGGTCATAATCACCTGTTCTGACCTTACATGACCAGACTTGATAAGTTCTGCCAGTTTATGGGTAAGTGTATAGGTCTTTCCACTACCGGCACTGGCGTTGATATATGTTACATTCTCCATCTTATGCCCTCCTTATTGTTTGAAAAGTTTGTAGTTGCTGAAAATATTCTCCTTTTCGATTCCTTGATCATCTGTAATCAAAGGGAAGAGGTTCCTCTCTTCAGTGTCATTGTAGTAATCGAGCATCTTCACGGGGAAGGCTTCGCCTACCTCCACTCTGCCCTCATCCAGCTGTTTTTTCCGATAGAAGAATGATTGCCTGAGCTGTTCAACTATATTGGCATTGTTCTCTGCCTGAAGCTGTGTACAATGGATTCCATCAAAATGCTCCTTACTATAAAGATGTCCTTCGGGCATCAGGAAATATGCAGTGCGTTCAACACTATCCCGTTTCTCTGCACTGAGCATGGTGCGGTAGAGCTCCAGTTGAATCGAACGATTGGCAGTCAGCAAGTCACGGTAATAGGACTTTGAGGATGTCCACTTGAAGTCAAAGACTACAGGATGATGATTTGCATCTTCAAGTGTCATATCAATATATCCCACCATATCCCAGTCCTTGTCATTCTTCAACAGTCCCATATCTTTCTTGACCATTTGTTCACAGCCGATAACGGTAAGGTGGTTGTCGCGTATTATTTCCAGGAGTATGCCAAGGCATCTGCGTAACTGCTCTTTCAGCAGTTCGGCATCCAATCTGTTCTCTGGCAGATACAGTATCGCGCCGCAGGATTCTATCTGCTTACGTACCTGCTCTTCAAACTCGTTATTGATACGCTGCTCTATTTCTTCTACCCCGCTGCATGATTTGACATCACGAGGTGCAAAGAGACTTTCAATCACAGCATGTGCAACGGTACCCATCGTAGTTTTTACACCCTTGATGCTGCTGGGACCTGTGCTGACGATGTTGAGCATTCGTTCCATCAGGTAATCAAATGGGTATTCTACAAGCGTACTGATAGTAGTAGGGCTAAGATGCTGTGGCCATTTGAGCAAGTCGGCATGATCGAATGGAATCAGCGACTGGATATTATTGTTCCTTACGAGATTTACCTTTTCTGTTTCTTCTTGGTACAGGTTCGGTTCTGCAACAAATTCGTTCAGGTTTTCAACCTGACTCTCCAGTCTTACCATGATGGGATGCTTGGGAGCAGGTTCACCGCCCACATAATCTGTCACAACTAATATCAGCTGTTCTTCCGTCATAAAGAATGGCAACAGTTGCATCTGATGATGATAGTCCAATTCCTTTCGTTCGTCCCAAAGCATAAGGGAGTCCTTGACCTTGGCTCTCTCTGTAGGATAGAGGAAGGCACAATCGAGCGTTGGCACGTCACCGACTACAAAATTCATCCAAACTGTACGTCTGCTATCCGCAGCCATTTTAGAAGGGCTGTCGATGAGTTCCCTGCAACCTCTCTGTGCAGCATATTGCATGAAGGACTCTCCTTTATACAACGTGCAGATCCATGATTCCACCTGCTTAAAATCAACATATTCGCCCATGTCTGATGATTCAAGCAGGAGGACAAAGGTGTCGCACATTTGCGCAAGGCTTTCCAGTTGGCTACACCAACCTTCGTTTCCTGGCTTCTCACTCAGGAAGTGTGACCGACTCCTCGCCCAACCAGAAATACTGTTTAGGTATGTTAGCAGTCGAGTACAATCAATCTTATTGCCTGAAGGAACATCGAATGAAGGGAGATAAGTATTGACCAAGAGTTGGCGTTCTTTCTTCTCATTCTCATCCCGTTTGGCTTTCGCTTCTTCTGAGAGTTTCTCCTCCTCTTCCTTGTCATGATAGGTGTATTTACCAGAGATATAGTCTTCTACCACTTTGTGGCATTTTTCATTCCTATAGCCGCCTTCGCCAATAATAGTTTCGGCAAGTATGCCTCCAAAGAATGTGCCAAAGGGCTGCATGGGTGAATAGAGCCAGCTGATTAAGCTTTGGATATTCACCGGTTCTTTCAACATATCAATGCCAAGGACAAAGAGCTGTATCAGCTGTGGGGCAGCTTCGGTCATGCTGCTTCCCATGGTAGGCTTCCCCATCATGCGGAGCCAGTTGTCCATGGTCTTGTTTGAATTGTTAATCCATACATCTGCATTTATCTCATCACCTTTCAAGGCGAGGTATTCAATGGCTGTCTTCTCATCCGCAAACTTGTAAATCTGGAATGAATGGTCATCCTTATTCAAAGTAAGCTTGACATCTGACGAAGAGTTAAGCAGATGGGCAATATGGGAAAGATTATTTCCACGGAAGCCTTGGAAATCTTTGGATGAAATCCTTGCACCGTGGCTTTGCAAGGCAGTAAGCAATTCCTGTATAGCCGGATGGAGCATGGCTAATTCACAAGGCAGCTCAATATCAAATTCATTGAAGAAGCCGTCCTCTACCCTATTTATATATAATAGGACATCCTTCAATCTGTCAGGCATCCCTAGAGAGTTGAAAAACTCTTCCGTACCAGCAAGGACATTAAGACGACCACTGGCATTGTCGTCCTTATTGGCCTGCCACTTGTCAAGCACAAGGTTATCACGCCATCTAAGTGCTTGCTCAGCTGTACCCAAAGAGGACAACCTGAAGGATGCTGCCAAAGCGTTGTCAAGATTCCGTTTCATGTATTCCGACATTGCCTTGTAATAAAGTACTGTGCGGTTGTTACCAGATATGTCATCCACATGGATTCCAAGTCTTAGTTCCAACATGGCAACCAGTCCCATGGTGTCACAAACCATTGTGTCTATCAGCTCTGGATGCTGCTCGTTCAGACCGATAAAAACATGCCCGCTATACTCAGGTGAAAACAGTATCTTCATATTGATATAATTACATATTCGGATGCAAAACTATCATGACGTTGTCTCATTTCGTGGGACAAGCTTGAAATAAGTACTTATTGAGGGACATTTTCTTCTTCCTCAGGCTCATACATAAGCGCAGCCTCCATGTGCATGTCATGGAGTTCATCTGCCAGCCATTGTGGTGACAAGACCTTGATCTGATTACCACGGCTTAAAAGATGGCCACTCAAATCAACTGTCGGGCGCATGAACAGTTCAAAATCGGCGAAGTTCTCGCCTTGTCCAATTTCCCGTTGTGTTTTGTGGATGGGTAAATCCCTAATATAATATCTCTCGTAACCGTAGGCTCTGATAACTATTCTCTCTGGCTTTGTACCGTCGCCGACTAGAACTCCGTAGCATTCATCAAAGTAGGTCTGAGCATCAAAGTCCGGGTCTATCTGGAACTTAATATCCGTCATAGACATTTTCAGAATCCTGTCGAAAGAAAAGACCCCAAAGTAATTGGACTCCGGCTTCCCATCGGTAGCATCGCGGTGGAAATGGCCGAGAACATACCAGCGTTGCTTAAACATCTTAACATCTTGATACAGTATGGTTCAAAATCAAGATGATTGGGCCTGTCAGTTCCATATTTTCTATAATCAACAGCAACACGAACACCTTTCTTCATGGCATCAATGACCATCTTCAAATATTCGCCCCCGTATGGAACTTCTTGCAAGAGAATCCTGTCTTGAAGAGAAAGGCTTTCACTGATAACATTGTTCACTGAGAGTGTTGACAACATCCAGTTCTGGATGCTATCCTCTCTCAAAACATAGTCATTACCTATATAATACTGGTAAGCATTTTGGCGGTCGCAGTCTATATATATGCCGAAGATGTCCTCAATGGCATCTTTGTGGCGATTGAATGTAGAACGAGTAAGTTCCACACCTCCACTCATATCCGTTTCAACCCAGCGTTCGTTGATTTCGGCGAACGTAATCCTTCTTGCTCCGCGAATGGTGTTAACAAGCCAGATATACTCTTTGAATTTTGCCGGTATAGTCATTGAATCTTTTATAATTTATATCATTAGTGTCCCGTTAAACTCGGGACCAGTTAAATATTAACCTTAATTCCGCAACACTATTATAAATTAAACTTTTTAAGTACCTGAGCAACAAAAAGTTGCTCAGGATTTTGCCATGTCAGAATTTTCACTTATCT
>OASD01000048.1_pt1 | contig 89407 bp, 83 predicted proteins | sample 1475531 | NCBI WGS metagenome assembly OASD01 (sample SAMEA3360668, study PRJEB22359) | human gut metagenome | biome: ENVO:urban biome; feature: ENVO:human-associated habitat; material: ENVO:feces | place: Bangladesh | collected 2011
AATATTGTTTATCAATCAATTACAAAATGGACATTTTTGAGTGACGAAGTCAGGAAAAACGACAATGAGGGTTTATAAACCTTTAGTATGTAAAATGATTGCTGTCAACAGAAAAACGCCAAAAGCATATAAAATCGTCGGAACAGTTTTGTAAACTTGGTTAGTGATTTGCAGGTTGCTGCCCCTGTGGCCGTCCGTTGTATTTGTCCTCAAGTTGCTTGAGCCTCTCCTCGGTCTTGATCCTGAACAGTCGGTATTCCTCGCTCTCGGGGTGAAGCGGTCGATGGTTGAGGGCCTCGCGTATGGGTTTCCACTCTTTGAGAAAAGCCGTTGTGGCATCGGAGAAATATGTGGAGGCCATGCGCTCGAAGATGTAGTCTACGGCTTGGTCGGAAGGGTGGAGCATGTCGGGCTTGTAGAAGCGGTAGTCGCGAAGCTCGTCGTTGATAATCTCGAATGACGGGAAATAAGTGATGCGCTGGGCGTCGACGGTTGCGCTGTGACCGCCTGGCGTTGACGTTTGAGCTTTCACCAATGAGTCGATGGCAAGCATGAGCGTGGCCTTCGACAATTGCGACTCATGGTAGCCGTACTTGCGATAGCGTATGGGCGACACTGTGAGGATGAATCGTGTCTTTGGGAAACGGTGGCTGATGAGCTGTATGGCTTTGTCGAGGTAGGCGGCGCACTCGGTGATGGACAGCTCCCGCTCCTCAAACAGGCGTTGAGGCCGTTTCTGGCAGTTGTCCACTATCTCGCCCGTCTCCTTGAGAATGTAGACGTGGTTGGTGCCAAGGGTCATCACTGCAGTACCTTGTTCGTCGGGAGAGAAAGGCATGGCGTCGTCTTGCGTCAAGCGTCGCACGGTGTGCAGGATGCTGGCGGGGTTGTACATCACGCCATAAGGATTGACCACGGCGCGGAACTTCTCTTCTGTGAACCGCTTGCCGATATTGTCGGCGAAGCACGAGCCTATGAACAGCATGCGCTCGCAAGGCTCTATCTTCCAAGGGCTTGCGGGAATGTCTACTATGGTTCTGAATTCCATGCCACAAAGTTACGGGAATTTTTGGTCAATAGTAGATAAATTAGTAATTTTGTGAGATATGGAAAGGGAAATTATCACAAGCGCGCAAAACCCAAAGGTCAAGCGGCTGATACAGTTGCAGCAGAAGTCGGCATTCAGGCGTTCTGAGGGGCTCTTCGTCGTGGAGGGCGCCCGCGAATTGCTTCATTGCATCCATTCTGGCTACGAGGTTGAGACCATGTTCTATTGTCCGGAGATTCTTCAGGCTTACGACGGTGCCGCGGAGATACTCGCCTTGGCGCGCGAGGGCGTGGGTCATGAGGTGTCGGCGAAGGTCTATGGCCGCATGGCATACAGGGAAGGCACGGAAGGCGTGGTCGCCGAGATGAGGGCTAAGCACTTGGGCCTTGCCGACTTGCGCTTGCCCAAGGACCCAATCGTGGTGGTGCTGGAACGCGTGGAGAAGCCAGGCAACCTCGGCGCCGTGCTGCGCTCGGCTGACGCTGCGGCGGCCGATGCCGTCATAGTGTGCGACCCGTTGACCGACCTTTTCAACCCCAACCTCATACGCTCAAGCATCGGCGCGGTGTTCACGGTGCCCACGGTGGCGTGTACCTCTGAAGAGTGCATAGCCTTTCTCAAGGAGCGGGGCATACAGATACTCACCGCGCAACTTCAAGACTCAAGCCTTTATTATGATACCGACATGAGCCGCGGTACGGCCATAGTGATGGGCACCGAGGCCACGGGGCTTACCAACGTGTGGCGCGAGGCCGCCGACGCGCATATACGCATACCCATGAAAGGCCGCCTCGACTCGCTCAACGTGTCGGTGTCGGCGGCGATATTGCTTTTCGAGGCAGTGAGACAGAGAAACGGGCAGTAGGGTGGAGCGCGCGTCACGGGCTGTAGACACCGAGGTCGTGACGAATCAGTCGGGCCAGTGATTGGTGAATTTATAGCCCTTGAACTTTGCCTTGGGGTAGACGAAGATGTTATCGTTTGAGATGCCGGGGTGGAAGTTGCTTATCTTCACCGTTGTCCAGAAGAAAGCCACCTTTATCTTCATGGCGGTGGGGTATTTGGTGTGACGGTTGAGCACAAGCTTGGCGTGCTTGATGCTGCTCTTCACGTCGTCCTTGGCATCGAGGTTAACCACGTAGCTTTCCTTTTCGATGGTCAAGGAGTAGTTGTAGTCGTTGGGCGAGAAAGTAAACTTGGACAGGTACTTGTCGCGTTTTGGCGACTTGGGGTTATGGAAGTCCACGGTTTTCTTTTTCGTGTCGACCTTGTAGAAATGGATGGCGTCTGACCATCCAAGGTATCGCTTCTCCTGATAGTGTTGCTTGTTTCCTTTTACCCAGATGGTTCCAGCAGTCTTATAAAGTCCTATTATGTTCACGGAGTAGCTTAGCGACACGCCGTTTGGCGACGTGTACATTTTCCAAGCCTTGTTGAACAGGTTTCTTGCTTCAGTGGCGTTGCTTGCCGCCTTTGCGCTTATAGGCAAAAAGATGAGCAACAGCATTGCTGCCATTGCCCATCTCAATGATGATCTAATATTCGTTATCATGTTTTTATGCAGAATACTTTTTCAATGTTGGATTTATTTTCTCATGAGGAATATATTTTTCACACGGATGCTAAAGATTATAAAGATTGCTACGCCGCATTCGACTACGCGCAGATTGCGTTTCATGCATGGTATGCGTAATCGGCGTAGCCGACATCTTTAATATCTTTATAATCCGTGTGAGAAAAATAAAATCCGTGTGCGTGGCCCCCCCCTGTGTGAAGGTTATTCCGCAGGTGAGGGTGAGGCCGTCGCGTCACGCTTCTTTCTCCACTCCGTGTAAACGCCGAGGGCGATGAGCAAGGCCAGGAGGATGTAGGCGACGTAGGCTATGGTCTCAGTGGTGCGGATGGAAGATGGGTGGAAGTCGAGCACCACCTCGTGTTTGCCAGGCTTCAGCTGCAAGGCGCGGAGGATGTAGTTGACACGTCCAAGCTCCACTGGTTTGCCGTCCACTGTGGCCTTCCAGCCCGGGTAATATATCTCTGAGAACACGAGCACGCCGCCCTTGTCGGAGCTGGCTTGATAGATGAGGTGGTTAGGCTCGTATTTCTTCAGCGTCACCATAGACTCACCGTCTTGCTTGGTGGACTGTCCGAGTTGCGTCTCGAACTTGCTGTCGGCCACCGCCTCGTGCTTGAGGTCAATCTTGCCAACCTTTGCTATCTCTTCGTTGGCGTTGCCCACGTAGTAGAGCTTGTCCACGAACCACGCGTTGCCGTTGCCGTAAGGATTCTGCAATGGCACGGTGCGGTTGTTTTGCAAAGGCAAGATGAAGTATTTGGCGTTGAGCATGTTGAGCACGGGGAATATGGAGTCGCCGTTGACCTTCGTCATGTCTCCGCCCGCCTTGGCTATTGCCGGCATCGAGCGTTGCATCTCAGGGGCGATGTAGGCGTCGATCATCTCTTGGTAGCGACGCAGCTTGGCCGCGTGGTATCCGCCAATGCTCTTATGGTAATATGATGTCTCGTTCTCGTTGAACGTGTTTGACGCGAGGTTGAGCACGCGATAGTCGAGCCCCTTGTCGCGCAGTATTATCCTGTCGGTCTCTGTCATCTGTTGAGGCGTGTCGCGCACGCTCTTCTCCACGAACATGCCATCGTTGAGATAGCGTTTGTCCACTTGCCACATGTCCACGAGGCAGAGCAGGGCTATGCAGCCCACGGTGAAGTGGGCGTTGAGCTTCTTCTTGTAGAAGAGAAGGAGCAAGGCCGTGCCAATGGCGATGATGAAGAATGAGCGAAGGGCGTCGGACGAGAAGATGTATTCGCGCACGGAGGTGATGTTGGCCTCAAGCGCGTTGACAAACTGAGCCGCCTCCTGACCCTGCTGGGCAATCTGTCCAAACTGTTGTGTCTCAGCCGCGGAGATATAGTTGGGGAAGAACAGCGTTGGGGCTACCCAGAAGAGGAAAGCCAGGCCGCCGGTGAGACCAAACGATGTCCACAGCCATTTCTTGTTGTTTTTCAGGGTGTTGGGCTCGTCGATGATTTTCTTGAGCGCGAGCATCGCGAGAAGCGGTATCGTGAACTCGGCAATGACAAGTATGGATGCCACGGTGCGGAACTTGGCATACAATGGGATATAGTCGATGAAGAAATTGGTGAAGCTCATGAAGTTGTGACCCCACGACAGGAGTATTGACAACACCGTGGCTGCGAGCAATGCCCACTTCATGGGGCCTTTTACGATGAACAAGCCGAGGAAGAAGAGCATGAGCACGAACGCGCCCACGTATACCGGCCCGCTTGTGCCAGGCTGATCGCCCCAGTATTGCCCAATCTGCTGGTATGCCTGCATTAATTGCGGGTCGGCTTTCTCCATCGCCTTCTCGTTGGCGGCCATTGGCACGCTGGCGCCTCCCTTGGCGTTAGGCACGAGGAGCGTCCAAGTCTCGTCGATGCCATAGCTCCACTGCGTGATGTAGTCGCGGTCGAGTCCGCTCGATGTCTGTTGCTCGGAGTTCTTCTTCACCAGTTCGCTCTTTCCGCGCATGCTCTCCTTTTGGTATTGCCAAGTGTGGTAAAGGTTTGGCAGGTTGATGCACACGCCAATAAGCGCGGCGGCAGCCACCACGCCCGAAGCCTTCCAGAAACGCGGCAGCCAGTGTTGGCGGATGGCGGCCACGAGCCAGGCTATGACCATGAAGAGAATGATGAACAGGTAATAATATGTCATCTGCACGTGGTTGGCCTTGATCTCAAACGCCGTGAAGATGGCCGTGACAGTGAAGCCCCATAGGTATTTGCCACGATAGGCGAGCACCATGCCTCCAATCATCGGCGGCAGATAGGCGAGGGCCATGACCTTCCAGAAATGGCCCGCGGCGATGATTATGAGGAAATAGCTGGAGAACGCCCATATTATAGAACCAAGCGCGGCGAGGTATTGCTTGAAATTGAAAGCGCGCAGAAGGATATAGAAGCCTAAGAGATAGGCGAAGAGATACCACACGTAATCGGGCAGCCAAAGGTGGTAAAGTGAGATGGCCTGGTTGATGATGGTGTTGCTCGTGTATGACGGTGCCGTCTGGTAAGTGGGCATTCCGCCGAACAGCGAGTTGGTCCACCTTGTGGTCTTGCCAGTTTGCTCGTTGTATTGTTGAGCTTCACGGCTCGCGCCGATGCCGGCGGCCGAATCATGTTGGAAGAGGATGCGACCCTCGAAGTCGGCAGGGGCAAAGTAAGCCACGGCCAAGACGATAAAAAGAATCACTGCCAAAATGTCGGGCAGGCATTTCTTTAATGTTTTCATAAGTTTTCTGTCAATTATGTGGCAAAGGTAGTGATTTTTTCATAACTTTGCATGAAAAATAGGAGTTATTGTTTTGAAAAAGTTAGGAGTAATAGTCGCGATGGACAAGGAGCTGGCGCAGCTCCGTTCGTTGCTTGACGATGCCACGACCGAACGTCATAACCATAAGGATTTTGTCATCGGCAGGATAGGCAACCATGAGGTAGTGTTGCAGCAATGCGGCATTGGCAAGGTTAACTCTGCAATAGGCGCGGTGGAGATGATAGACAACTATCATCCAGACCTCATTATCTCCACGGGTTGCGCCGGTGGTGCCGACACGGCGTTGAACCCGCTCGACGTGGTGGTGGCCTCGGAGTGTGTGTATCACGACGTGTATTGCGGCGACAACGCCAGTTATGGACAGGTGATAGGCATGCCGCCGACATTCAAGGCCGCCGCTGACCTTGTGGAAAAGGCATTGACAGTGGAGATGCCTGAGGGTGCCAAGATAGTGAACGGCCTTACGGTGAGTGGCGACTGGTTCGTGGACTCAAGGCAGAAGATGCAAGACATAATATCCAAGTTCCCTAATGCCACTGCCGTGGACATGGAGAGCTGCTCAATTGCCCAGGCTTGTTTCATCTACAAGACGCCGTTCATATCATTCCGCGTCATAAGCGACGTGCCACTGAAAGACACTAACGCGTCGCAATATTTTGACTTCTGGAACCGTGTGGCCGACGACAGCTTCAGCGTCACGCGGTCGTTTATTGAACTGATAGATTAAATCGTTAGCAATGAACAAGATACCTTCGTTTACAATCAACCATGAGAAGCTCCTTAGGGGCATATACGTATCACGTAAGGATGAGGTTGGTGGCGAGACCGTCACCACCTTTGATATTCGCATGAAGGAACCAAACAGGGAGCCGGTGCTTCATCCGGGTGCTCTCCACACCATAGAGCATCTTGCGGCCACGTTCCTCAGAAACGACGCGGAATGGAAAGACCGTGTGATTTATTGGGGGCCAATGGGTTGCCTTACAGGTAATTACCTGCTGCTTCGTGGTGACTTGGAACCGCAGGACATTGCCGACCTCATGCGTCGCACGTTCCGGTTCGTGGCCGACTTCGAGGCTGACGTGCCTGGTGCGGCCCCACGCGATTGCGGCAACTATCTGCTTCACGACCTGCCAATGGCTAAGTGGGAAGCTAAGAAATATTTGACCGAAGTGCTGGAGCACTTGAAACCAGAAAACATGACTTATCCGCAGTGACTGAAATTTTGGCGAAGTATTAATGCTTCGCCATTTTGTTTTCATCTTTCTCTTTTCCTCATAGAAAATATCTTTCCCTTACAGAGATTTTCTTTTCTTCACACGGATCTAAAGATTTTAATGATGTCGGCTTCGCCTATTACGCATGCGATAACGTTTTGCAGGGGCGGCCACAGGGGGTGGCTTTAATCAATGTGGGTCTCTGCATGTCGTTTATTAATCAACGCATAGCCGCGTGCGGCGTTTATCTGCATTTTCAAGACTGTGGAAATGTAGTATCCTGCTAATTTCTCCTATTTCTTTCCTGCAAGATATTCGATGGCATAGACCGACCATCTTGGCACCTTGCGAATGTTGGTGCGGATGGCTGGAATGTCGCAAAGCAAGAAGATGGCGGCTATCGCCAAGGCAAACCAAATGACGTAGCCATAAACCTGCTTCATCGCTACCAGCATCATCGAGTGGAGGAAGTCGTTTCCTACATATTCCCCGAAGTTGAAATGAGCCAAGTCGAGGCGGGTGAGCGTGAGTTGGTGGCCATAGTTCTGCATGTCATCATTCAAGAAATGCGAGAAGATGGTGGTGTAAATGCCATAACCCGTCGCTCCTGCCAAATACATGTGGAAGATGTTGAACACGAACAAGCCCATGAAGAATAGTTCGAGGCTTGGCACCACGTTGCACTATAAGAAGCACACGGGTATGACGCCGCGGCAGGTTAGGGAATGAAAAATGGCGCGGCAACAGGGGCCGCGCCATGCAGTGCATGCCGTGAGAAGGCATGATATGTTTTTCACCCTCCCTTGCGTTGGGGAGGGGGATAAGGTGCTTTAGAACTCGCTCGTGAAGTGGAACTTGATGTGCTCGAAGTCTTGTTCCGCCATGCTCAGCACGTAGCTTGAGTCGGCGAGGAACACGTCTCTGCCCTCAATGTCCTTGGCCATGTATTGGTATTTGCGCTTCTTGAAGTTGTCGAGCTCCTGCGCGTCGTCGCTCTCTATCCAGCAAGCCTTATAGAGGTGTACGGGCTCCCAACGGCACTTGGCGTTGTACTCGTGCTCAAGGCGATACTGTATGACCTCAAACTGCAGCTGTCCCACGGTGCCGATGATGCGGCGGTTGTTGAACTGGTTGACGAACATCTGCGCCACGCCCTCGTTCATGAGTTGCTCAACGCCTTTCTGGAACTGCTTCGACTTCATTGGGTCGTCGTTTTCGATATACTTGAACAGCTCTGGCGAGAATGATGGCAAGCCACGGAAATGCAGGTGCTCACCCTCGGTCAGCGTGTCGCCAATCTTGAATATGCCGTTGTCGGGCAGGCCCACGATGTCGCCCGGCCATGCCTCGTCTACCGTGCTCTTGCGCTGGGCCATGAACTGTGTTGGCGAGGAGAAGCGTGTCGTCTTGTCGAGCCTCACATGGTAGTAGGGCTGGTTTCTTAGGAACTTGCCTGAGCAAATCTTGCAGAAGGCGATGCACGAGCGATGGTTGGGGTCGATGTTGGCGGTTATCTTGAAGATGAAGCCCGTGAACTTGGGCTCGTCGGGGTTCACCATTCGCTCCTCGGCCTTTGTGGGCTGAGGGTAGGGGGCTATCTGCACGAAGCAGTCGAGCAGCTCTTGTACGCCGAAGTTGTTGAGCGCGGAGCCGAAGAACACCGGGGCGACTTCTGCCTTGCGGTAGTCGTCCACGTTAAACTCCGGGTAAACGCCGTCCACCAGTTCGAGGTCGTCGCGAAGATGCTGCGCGAAGTCCTCGCCCACGTGTTGCTCCAAGTCGGCCGATTGCACGTCCACCTCTACCTTTTGCGTCTTGCGCTGCTTGTCGGGGGTGAAGAGGTTGAGGTTGTGCTCATAGATGTTGTACACGCCCTTGAACTTCATGCCCTGTCCTATTGGCCACGAGAGCGGGCGCACGTGTATGTTGAGCTCTTGCTCAAGCTCGTCGAGCAAGTCGAAGGGGTCGCGGCCCTCACGGTCCATCTTGTTGATGAATATGATGACCGGCGTGTTGCGCATGCGGCACACCTCCATGAGCTTCCTGGTCTGTGCCTCCACGCCTTTGGCTGAGTCTACCACGATGATGGCTGAGTCTACGGCCGTGAGCGTGCGGTAGGTGTCCTCGGCAAAGTCTTGGTGACCCGGGGTGTCGAGGATGTTCACCTTGTAAGGCTCGCCCGTCTGGCCCTCGGGAAGATAGTCAAACTCCATCACCGAGGTCGACACGGAGATACCACGTTGCTTCTCAATGTCCATCCAGTCGCTGGTGGCCGTCTTGCGAATCTTGTTGCTCTTCACGGCACCGGCCACTTGTATCTGTCCGCCGAAGAGCAGGAACTTCTCCGTCAGCGTGGTCTTACCGGCGTCAGGGTGAGAGATTATGGCGAATGTACGCCTGCGTTCTATTTGCTTATTCATTGTTGATATTGTTCATGCATTTCTTGAGACTGTCGAGCCAGTAGGGTATCTTCACGCCGAACGTCTCCTTTATCTTTGTCTTGTCGAGCACTGAATAGGCTGGGCGAGTGACCGGCGAGGGATATTCGTCGCTGTGGCACGGCTCAATGTCGCAGTCGGTGTGGCCTGCGAGCAGGGCTATCATCTTGGTGAAGTCGTACCAGCTGCAAACGCCCTCGTTGCTGAAGTGGTAGACGCCCGTGTTGCCCTCAAACTTGCGGTTCTCCACGATGTCGAATATCACGTTGGCCAGGTCGCCGGCGTAGGTCGGCGTGCCCGTCTGGTCGAACACCACCTTCAGCATGGGCTTCGTGGCGGTGAGGTTGAGCATGGTCTTCACGAAGTTGTGGCCAAACTCGGAGTATAGCCACGCCGTGCGTATGATGACGTGGTCGCATCCCGTGGCCTCAATCTTCTGTTCGCCGTGGAGCTTGGTGAGTCCGTAGACGCCTGTCGGCGTGCCTTTCTGGTCCTCGCGGCATGGCGTGTTGTACGGGTCTCCACCAAACACGTAGTCGGTGCTGATGTGCACGAGCAGTCCGCCGGCTTCCTTCATCACCTTGGCGAGGTTCTCGGGTGCCACGGCGTTGAGCGTCTCCACGATGTCGCCGGCGGTCTCCGCCTTGTCGACGTTGGTCCATGCCGCGCAATTGATGATGCAATTAATCTCGTGGGCCTTGACGAAGGCCCTGACCTTTTCTATGTCGGTGATGTCGAGCTTTTCGTAACCGTCGCATACGTCGGTGAAGAAATAATGGTCTTTCGCCGATTGCTTGCTCACAATCTGCACCTCGTTGCCAAGTTGGCCGTTGGCGCCAGTAACAAGAATGTTCATTTCGTTTCTTATATATTAATCGTTGTCACCAAAGTCGAGACCCTCGTCCCGGTTTTTTATGTAATAGTCGCTGAGCATGCCCACGAACGTGGTTATCTCGTCCAGGGCGTGCTCCGTGTCGGGCGATATGTCCTTGTGCTTCATCTGCAAGAGCATCTTGCCGTAGAGGGCGTTGAAGCAAGTCTCTATCTCGCCCACGTTGTCGTTGCCCTTGCGCTTCAGCTCAACTATGAAGGGCAACACCTTGTAGTATTCCGCGTTGTAGAAGGGGAAGCGGTTCGAATCTATTATCTCTCCGTGCAGGTCGGCGAGGTCTTGTATTATGATGGCGTTGATGTTAAGGTGTCCCTTCTCGCGCTTGCCCTCCTCGTTCATCATGCGTATGAGGTTGCCAAACCAGTCGGTCTCGTCTTCTTTCTGCTCCTCGGTCAGGTTGGAGAACTTGCTGATGTAGTCTCGTTTTATGCGTGGGAGCGAGCATCCGTAGGCACGGATGAGGTCCTCTATCTGCCACATGTAGAGCAGGTATTCGGCTATGGATTTCTTTCTTATCTCTTTTGCGATAAACATAGTGATGGTTGTTGTTAGGGTGTGTCTTTGCCTCTTCTGCCTGTCACTCCTGCAACGGCAGCTTGGGGAAGAGGTATATGTTGAATAGCGTGCCTATGAGGCTGACGAGCGAGAAGAAGATGACGCAACTGCCAATGACGCGGTTTATTATTATCACGCCCGTCTGGTCAAACTTCGCTCGTATCTTGTCTACCAGCCATGTCAGCCCGTACCACCATAGCAGCGCGCCGCCTATCATCGAGGCGTAGCCCATGACCATGAGCACCGGTTGGTTGGGGATGATGAAGTTGAGCTGGGCGAAGAGGGCTATGAAGAGCAGGATTATCAATGGGTTTGACAAGGTGATGAAAAAAGCGGTCACCATGTTGTGGATTAGCGTGCCTTTCTCCCTCTGCCCGTTGCTGTGGGCTTTTTTCAAGGGGTTGCTGAAGAAGCTGATGAGGCCGAAGACGAGCAACATCAAGCCGCCGACGAGTTGCAGATAGAACTTGTAAACGGGGTTGTTGATGAAGTCGACCACAAACGACATGCCGGCTCCCGATATCAAGGCGTAGATCAAGTCGCTTGCCGATGCCCCGATGCCCGTGGCGAAGCCGAACCATCGGCCCTTCTTCTGGGTTCGTTGCACGCAGAGTATTCCCACGGGGCCCATTGGCGCGGAGGCGGCTATGCCAATGATGATGCCTTTGATAATGAGCGATAATATATCTATATGTATGGGAAATGGCATAATTGATGATAAGCGTATTTGTAAAATCAGTTGGCAAAGTTACGCTTTTTATTCCATATAACCGCTATTTTCGGGCAATAAAGTCTTAAAAGCCAACAAATAGGGCGTCGCGCAAGGCACCCCGTCTTTCCACCGCTTTGGATATCGGCTTCACCGATGACGCACACGATGATGCTTTGCAGGGGCGGCCCCTGCAAAGCGATGTGAGAAGACGATGTGCGGAAACCACCTGGACCTATTCTCTGTCCATCGCCCTCCATACATAAGCTATGTAGGCGAAGACGAAAGGCACGAGCAACGACACGTAGAACATGGTGCGGAGCGTGAACTCGCTGCTGCAGCTGTTGGCTATGGTGAGCGAGCTTTGCAGGTCGGCGTTCGACGGATAGTAGGCCGTGCCGCCCCATCCGGCCACGAGGAGCAACGACAGCACCACCAGCACCACGCCGATGCCGGCTGGCCAGATGCCCCTGACGTAGGCGGGGCTCAGCACCGTGCGCGCCATGCCATAGAGCAGCAAGACCACGCCGGCGAGCGTGATGATGGCCAGTGGCCACATGGCGAGGTAGTTGTGTAGGTATTTCAGCGGTTCCATGACAATAGCCGCAGTGGCGGCATCCACGGCATATCCGTCTTTCAGCAACAGGCGGATGAAGAACGCGAGAAACAGCACGAGGAAAGGCACCGTGGCGCCCAAGAGGCGCGCCCTGCCGCGCGAGCGTATGCCGTCGTCGGCGACATTGTTGATGATGTAGAGCGCGCCAAGCATGCGCGCGAGGAAGAACACGGCCAAGCCGAGCACGAGGTTCCAAGGGTCGAGGAGCGCGTCGAGGCCAGCCGAGGCGTTGGCCCACCGGCTTATCACCGGGCCGCCGACATCGGTGAGCGCCGCTTTCTCCACGATGAAGTTGGACCCGTCGAAGAATGTGGCCACGGCGCCGCCGAGCAGCAGCGGGCCTACAATGCCGTTGATTATCAGGAAGCAGCGATACGTGCGCTTGCCGAGCAGGTTGCCCTTGCGGTGCTGGAACTCATAGCTGACGGCTTGCAGCACAAACGAGAAGAGGATTGTCATCCAAAGCCAGTAGGCTCCGCCGAAACTCGTGCTGTAGAACAAGGGGAACGACGCGAAGAAGGCTCCGCCGAAGGTGACGAGCGTGGTGAACGTTATCTCCCATTTGCGGCCCGTGGACTCGAGCACCTTGCGTTGCCCCTCCTCGTTGCCGCCTATGCTGTAGACCATGGAGTTGGCCCCTTGCACGAAGAGCAGGAAAACAAGCAGGGCACCGAGCAGCGACACGATAAACCACCAGTAGTGCTGAAGAAATGTGTATGTCATGACGGTTTCTTTATTTTTATGGTTAATTTGATGTGTGATTGCTTATCACCTTGCACATGATGCGCAGCTCGGCCACGAGCAGCACGGTGAAGAGCACGAGGAAGATGAAGAAGGTGAGGGCCACGCTGCCCGTGCTGATGTCGGAGACGGCTGCCAAGGTGGGCATCATGTCTTGTATGGCCCAAGGCTGCCTGCCCAGTTCTGCCACTATCCAGCCCGCCTCGCTGGCTATGTAGGCCAGCGGAAGCATGGCTATGGCCGCCCAATGGAGCCAGCGGCGCGACCCAGCCACGTCACGTCGCCATGCCACATGGCCAATGACGAGGAAGAAGAGCAGCAGCAGCGTGCCCACGCCCACCATAACGCGGAAGGCATAGAAGTTGACGGGGATATACGGCACCAGCTCGGCGCGGTCCTTGATGTAGCCATATCCGAAATACGGCATGTCTTCCTTGAGCTGCGCCGCGAGGCGTGGCAGCTGCTTGTCGCCTGGGTTGGCGGCTTTCAGCTTGCGGTATTCGGCAAGCGTGGCTATGGCCTTGCGGCCACGCTGCATCTTCTCCTCGGCCGATGGCTCGCGCTTGCCGTCGGCACGCGTGTAGCCGTTCAGCAGGTCGTTGACGCCAGGCACGTAGCCGTCCAGGCTGTGCGTGGCAAGCAGCGACAGGCCGCAGGGCATGGCGATGCGCAATGGCGGCTCTCCGCCCTTGGCGTAGTCGGGCTGCTCAAAGGGGTTCACCGCGGCCACGGCCGTCAGGCCCACGCCGTTGCCGCCGTCGTAGAGGGCCTCCATGGCGGCAAGCTTCATGGGCTGCGCCTGGGCCACCTTCACCGCCGACGAGTCGCCGGTGGCCATGGTCACCACCGCTGCCGCTATGCCTACGACCGATGCTATCTTTATGCTCTCCGTGGCCAGCCGCGTGTTGCGCCGTTTCAGCAGATACCAGCAGCTCACGGCGCAAACGAAGACGGCGCCGATGATCCATGACGACGTGACGGTGTGGAAAAACTTGTCGACGGCAAAGGGCGAGAGCGCGACGTCGATGAAGCTCGTCATCTCGTTGCGCACGGTGTCGGGGTTGAACTCGCAGCCCACGGGATATTGCATCCATGAGTTGGCCACGAGGATCCACCATGCCGAGATGGTGGCGCCAAGGCCGGTGAGCCAAGTGGAGGCCAGGTGGAACCCGCGCGACACCTTCTCCCATCCGAAGAACATCACGGCCACGAACGTGCTCTCCATGAAGAACGCCACGATGCCCTCTATGGCGAGCGGCGCGCCGAAGATGTCGCCCACGAACCAAGAGTAGTTGCTCCAGTTGGTGCCGAACTCAAATTCGAGGATGATGCCCGTGGCCACACCCATGGCGAAGTTGACGCCGAAGAGCCGTTGCCAGTAGACCGCCGCCTCGCGCCAGAACTGTTTGCCGGTGCGATAATAGCAAGTCTCCATGATGCCCATGATGAGGGCGAGACCGAGCGTCAGCGGAACGAAGAGCCAGTGGTAGATGGCTGTCAGTGCGAATTGGGCCCTTGACCAGTCTATCAGTGAAGGGTCGATGGTTAATAGGAGGTTCATGGTGTTGAGGATAATGTGTTATTTAGTTAGGTTTATCTCGTTATCAGTTCTCCGGCCACGTAGTTGGCCGGGTTGCCGTCGTGTGCTTTCTGCTTCAGCACGTCGGGGAAGAACAGCAGCTTCAGTATGACGAATATCACGAACAGCTTTATCAGGATTATGGCCCACAGCACGCGTCCAAGCCGCATGTGCTTGAATCCGTCGGCATACAGTCGGTACACATTATAAAGAAAGTTGTGCGTCATAGGTTGAGGCTTTTGGTTTATCCGTGCTTTGCCGTTTGGCAAGCACTTTGCAAATATAGTGAATTATTTTTAATCTAAATTGAAATGATTACAATTTCTAAACTATTTAACAAATGTTCACTGTTGGTGTATTATGTGGTTTCCTGCTTCTTGTCGGCAATGCCGGAACGTTGTGTTGATGGATTGCCAAAACGTTTGAAAAATCGCGACAAAACGCCTTCTGAGAATCGATTTTTTTCGAGCGGGCGGTCGCTTGGCCGCAAATTCGCGAATGGTGAGCGATTTATATATAATGCTGATTATTAGGGGATTATCATTTTAGCGTTTTTTCGTGGCCCCAAAATGAGGCTTTCGACGTCGCCGTTACGGTGCAATCGCGTCGCCGTTACGGTGCAATCGCGTCGCCGTTACGGTGTAATCGCGTCGCCGTTACGGTGTAACGGCAGTGCGATTGCACCGTAACGGTGATGGCTCGGCTTCATTTTTGGCATGATTGAGCGTCACCGACGCCCGAAAACCACGTTTTAGCTCTCTGGATTGCGAGCCGCGGAGAGTGTGTTTTTCGACCAAAAAAGTTTACAAATGGTTAGGTTCCCCATAGGCTTCCACAAAGACGGAATCTTATTTCTCCACACGGATTTTAAGCTGTTCGAGACCGACGCCGTGAAGGTGATTCTCTATTTAGATATGTTGTTCGTTCTATTCGCTTCATATTGCCGCTTTTCACTTGAAACCGCTGCGAAGTTACTGCTTTTTCTAAAAGTGATGGAATTATGAAAGTTTTAGGACACCGCGTCCTAAAACTTTTGATTTAAGCGTGGTTTTAGGATGCCTCGTCTTAAAAAAAGAGGAAGCTGGATAACCCCTATTGCATTGAATAATCACCAATGCCTGAAAAGCTCCAAGCCAAACCTGCATCCAAACGTGCGGTTGCCCTTGCCGTTGCTGACGAACAGGCCGGCAGAGAAAAACCTTGTGGTGAAACCATAGCCAAGTTCAACGTAAGGGTGCATCTTGCGCGCGTCGAGCCACGACACGTAAACGCGTTCCATCTCCATGTAGTGGCCTACTATGGGAAGCCAGCTCAAGAGCAAGAGCGGCGACTCATAGGTGAGGTTACCACGAACATAATAAGACGAGGAATTGTAGTTGTCGCTTCTCAACAACTCAAACTCACCGCTCCAGTCGTCGTTCCAACCTCCGGGTATGTTGTTCTCCTTGAAGTTCTCATAGTTGAGGAAGTAGGTGTCGCGTCCCTTGTGGGAATAGAATCCCGCGCCAAGCCTCATCTGCAACGCTTGCAGGCGGTTGAGGTGATGGATGTATTCAGCGTTGAACTCGTATCGCTCATACTTCATGTTGGAATTGAGCACGTTGGTTACGCCACGGTCATAGTCGAGCGTTAGGATAGGTCCCGACCAACCCATCGGACGATATTGAACCTCGAACACCGGCGCGAAAGCACTGTAATGGGTAGGCTTATCCATGGCGCGGAAAAAGCCAGGGGTAAACGCCTTGTACCTTTGGAAGAGCGAGCCCACCTGGAAGCCAATGAAACTGTTGACATCGAAGTTGAGCACCAGGCGCGCGTCTGTCTGCGTGAACTCATTGAAATGGTCAGGGGTCTTTATCATCAAGGCATGGTTGCCAAAGTTGTTTAAGGCCTGTTGCATGTCATTGTATATAAGATTGTTGCGTATGCGATTGCCATTGCCTATCTCAAACTTGACATACCTGTTCTTGCGCCGGCTCATGTAGAAATATAATGGCAGGCGGAAATAATACTGCTTGATTTTGAAGGAATAACCGAAGCGCAAGTTGCCGAGCAGCTCGGCATCCTCGCCCGTTTGGTAGTTGGCGTGCATCGCGAACTTATATGTGAATCCCCTTCTGTCGCTATAACTCATGTAGAGAGGATTGAGCACGGGGTTTATGCGCAAATAGCCTTGGCTGTTCTGCCCGAAGGTCATCTTGATGCGGTTGAACACGTTGTCTCCCACGGCATCCCAGAACACCCTTTTCACCCAGCTGCCACGCTTCTTGTGCGTGGCCACCGTGTCGGCGGTGTCCTTGACGGCCTTCGCGGCCAGTATGTCGTCCACGATTTTCCTTTCTTGAGCGGGAAGTTTTCCCGGGCGCACGCTATCCATAAGGGCAGGGTCGTCAGCGTTGTCGTAACCGTCGCCATGAAGCGCATTGTTCAAGCCGTAGTTTGAAATGTAATGAGCCGACACCTTGTTGCCAAGGAAGTTGAAACGCAACAGTCCGTCACAGTCTTTAGGGAATAGCGAGTTGGCGCCCCTGTTACCCATCGTCATGGAGAGCAGGGCGTTGACCATGTCGTACTCGCTCCAAATGTTACAGCTGATTATGCGTCCCGTCAATTTGTCGATGACGGCGTTGCCATGAACGAGCTGGGTGTTCTTGCGGCGGCCGGAGAAGCTCAATTTCACCACGTCGCCAGTGACGGCGTCCACTTTATATTTATAAAACTTGAAGTTGTTTGGGTGAAAAGGCGAAAGGATGGTGTTACCCACGACGGTCTCGTCGTAGATGGTCGGCGTCATGTACCTGTTGAAACTGCTCATGGCGCCTCGATAGCTCGGAATGTTGCTAATCCTCAACAAGGTCCTCGTATCGAAGTCGCTGTAGTTTTTCATCCGTATCTTCGAGAAACGTTCCGTGAGAAACTCTCGCTTGCCGCCTCGGGAAATGATATAGGCCGATGGCACGAGCATGAGAATGGGGTTGCGCTTGTCTACCTTGATGAAAGCGCGCGAGTAGGAATAAAACTCTTTTGAGACATTGGCCGTGTCAACTGTCGTGGCATAGGTATGCACGCGGTGGAGCAAAGAGAGCTTCTTGCCCCTCTTCGCGTCCGCGGTTATCGATAGCGACAAGAGGACACACAGCAACAGCCACGTTATTCCAACTCGCTGAGCTCCAGCCATCTCATCTCTTTTTCGTCCAACTCATCCTTTATCTGTGGCAGACGCTTGCTCTTCTCCGTCAGTTCCTCCACTGACAGCGTTCCGCTGCAAAGCATCTCCTCTATCTGCTTTTGCTCTGTCTCAAGAGCCTCTATGTCCTTGGACAACTGCTCAAACTCGCGTTTCTCCTTGAACGACATGCGGCGGCGAGTGTCGTGGTGATAATCCTTCTTCACCGCCTTGGCCTTCTTGGAGGAGCCATCGTCCTTTTCCGATTTCAGCGACTTCCATTCCCTGTACTGCGTGTAATTGCCGGGGAAGTCCTTAATCACCCCACTGCCCTCGAAGACCAGCAAGTGGTCGACCACCTTGTCCATGAAATAACGGTCGTGGCTGACCACGATGACGCATCCAGGGAAATCCTGCAGATATTCCTCAAGCACTTGAAGCGTCTGGATGTCAAGGTCATTGGTAGGCTCGTCGAGGACGAGGAAGTTGGGATTCTTCATCAGCACGGAGCAGAGGTAGAGCTTGCGCCGCTCGCCTCCGCTGAGCTTATAGACAAAGTTTTGCTGTTGCTCGGGCGTGAAAAGAAAATAGTTGAGAAACTGCGACGCCGTCATCTTGCGGCCTCCGCCCAAGTCGATGTAATCGGCTATGTCGGTAATGATGTCGATGACCTTCTGGCTCTCGTCATACTTCAGTCCGTCTTGTGAGAAATAGCCGAACCTCACGGTCTCGCCAACGTCGAACTTGCCGCTGTCGGGCGGTACGAGGCCCAAGAGCATCTTTATGAACGTAGACTTGCCCGTGCCGTTGTTGCCAACGATGCCCATCTTCTCAAAGCGCGCGAAGTTGTAATAGAAATTGTCGAGAATGACCTTGTCGTTGCCTTGCGAGTCGGTGAACTTCTTCGACACATGCTGGCACTCAAATATTTTCGAGCCGATGTACACGTTGCTGGCTTTCAGCCTCACCTGCCGTTCCTCGATGCGCCTGTGGGCACGTTGCTCAAGCTCGTAGAACGCGTCCTCTCGGTAACGCGCCTTGTGGCTTCTCGCCTGTGGCGTGGAGCGCATCCACTCCAGCTCCTTGCGGTAGAGGTTGTTGGCGCGGGCTATCTCGGCCCGACGGTTGTCGATGCGCTCTTGCCGCTTCTCTAGGTAATAGCTGTAATTGCCACGATAAGTGTAAATGGTCTCGTCGTCAAGCTCCAATATGACATTGCACACGTTGTCAAGGAAATAACGGTCGTGAGTGACCATGAGCAAGGTCAGCGTGGAGCGAGAGAGATAATTCTCAAGCCACACTATCATCTCAAGGTCGAGATGGTTGGTGGGCTCGTCGAGTATGAGGAAATCGGGCTCGGTAATGAGCACGTTGGCAAGTGCCACGCGCTTGCGCTGGCCACCGCTCAGCTCCTTCATGGGCTGCGCGAGGTCATCGATATGAAGCTTTGTGAGTATCTGCTTAGCTTTCAACACCTTCTCTGGGTCACCGTTATGGTTGAAACAAGCGTCCAACACCGACTCCTCCGGGTCGAAATCGGGAGTTTGCTCAAGATACCCCACCCGTATGTCGTTGTGGAATATTATTGAGCCACTGTCGTGGCCTTCCTTGCCGGCTATAATCTCCAAGAGCGTGGACTTGCCCGTGCCGTTCTTGGCAATGAGCCCGACCTTTTGCCCTTCGGCAACCGACATGTTGATGTTGTCGAAGAGCACTTGGGCCCCAAAGCTCTTTGTCAACCCCTGAATGTCTAAATATGGTGTCATCCTGTGTTATTTTTCCGTATGGCCCATGTCCTTGAGAATCTGGCCTATATAGTCGAGCACTTCTTCCTTGCCCGTCTTTGCGCTGGAGCTGGTAATAAAATAAGGCGGCAACGTCTCCCAAGTGTCGAGGAGGGCGTCCATCCAAGCCTTGGCATTGGCACGTGCCTTGCCCACGGAGAGCTTGTCGGCCTTGGTGAAGATAATGGAGAACGGAATGTTGCTCGCTCCGAGCCAGTCGACAAACTCACGGTCTATTTTCTGCTGTTCGTGACGTATGTCGATGAGCACGAAGACGTTGACAAGTTCCTCACGCTGAAGGATATAAGAGCGGATCATGCGGTCAAGCTTTTCGCGCTCAGTCTTTGACCGCTTGGCATAACCATAGCCAGGCAGGTCAACGAGATACCAATCGCGGTTGATGATGAAGTGGTTGATGAGCAACGTCTTGCCAGGAGTAGCCGAAGTCTTGGCCAAGCCCTTGTGGTTGCAAATCATGTTTATCAAGCTCGACTTGCCCACATTGCTTCGACCGATGAACGCGAACTCGGGACGTTGATCCTTGGGGCACATCGTCACAGTAGGAGACGAAATGGTGTATTCTGCTGTCTTAATTACCATACTTTTATGTTTTTAGTGCAAAGATAATGATTATCTGTTATTTTTTTGCTAACTTTGCGCCTAAATAATAAAAAAATAAAAGGTAAAAAGAAATATCATTATGGCTAAGAGATTTGCCGAGCACGACCGTCTTGATTTGACCAAGACAAACGAAAAGGTTTTAGCAGAGTGGGAGAAGAACGACATCTTCCACAAGAGCATTGATGAGCGTGAGGGTTGCCCGAAGTTCATTTTCTTTGAGGGACCTCCTTCTGCAAACGGTCATCCCGGCATTCACCATGTGCTGGCTCGTTCCATCAAGGACACATTCAACAGATACAAGACCATGAAGGGATTCCAGGTTCACCGCAAGGCGGGATGGGATACCCACGGACTTCCTGTTGAACTCGGTGTCGAGAAGGAACTCGGCATTACTAAGAAGGATATTGATAATAAGGCTTCTGAGAAGTATATCTCTACAGAGGATTACAACCACAAGTGCCGCGAGAACGTGATGAAGTTCACCGCTGAGTGGCGCGAGTTGACCGAGAAGATGGGTTACTTCGTAGATCTCGATCATCCTTATATCACCTACGATAACAAGTATATCGAGACTCTCTGGTGGCTCCTCAAGCAGCTCTACAACAAGGGCCTGCTCTACAAGGGTTACACCATCCAGCCATACTCTCCAGGCGCAGGTACAGGTTTGAGCTCTCACGAGTTGAACCAGCCTGGCTGCTATCGCGATGTTAAGGACCTCACCACCACAGCCCAGTTCCTCATCAAGGATCCTAAGGCTGAGTGGACCAAGTGGGGCAAGCCATACTTCATCGCATGGACCACTACACCTTGGACTTTGCCATCAAACGTGGCTCTCTGTGTGGGTCCTAAGATTGACTATGTAGCCATCGAGACCTACAACCTCTACAATGGCGAGCCTATGACACTCGTGATGGCTGAGGCTTTGGTAGGTTCTTATCTGAAGGCTGATCAGGAGTGCAAGGAAGGCGATCTCCTGCCATTCGACAAGGAGAAGAAGCAGTGCCCTTGGCGCATTATCGACCACATGAAGGGTACCGACCTCGAAGGCATGCACTACGAGCAGCTCCTGCCATGGGTAAAGCCATGCGAGAAGGTAGATGCCTTTGCTCCAGCTTTCGTAACAGAATATGCTGCAGCTCATCCTGAGAAGGTATTCGCTTCTGAGGATGGTCGCGATAAGTTCGTTGAGATGGATAGCGAGGCTTTCCGCGTAATCCTCGGCGACTATGTTACTACCGATGACGGTACTGGTATCGTGCACATCGCTCCTACATTCGGTGCCGATGATGCCAAGGTGGCTAAGGATGCCAACATCCCAGCCCTCTACCTTATTAATAAAAAGGGCGAGACCCGCCCTATGGTTGACCTCCAGGGTAAGTTCTATCTCATCGAAGACCTCGATGACAACTTCGTAAGCGCTTGCGTCAACAAGGAGGCATACGGTCATCACGCAGGCGACTACGTGAAGAATGCCTACGACCCACAGTTTAATGTGGATGGTGTTTGGGACAAGAAGGCTTCTGATAAGGCTGAAGACCTGAACATCGTACTCTGCTACGAGTTGAAGCAGGAGGGCAAGGCTTTCAAGAGCGAGAAGCACGTGCACAACTATCCTCACTGCTGGCGTACCGACAAGCCTATCCTCTACTACCCATTGGATAGCTGGTTTATCAAGGATACCGCCCGCAAGGAGCGCATGGTAGAATTGAACAAGACCATCAACTGGCAGCCTGAGAGCACCGGTACTGGCCGTTTCGGCAACTGGCTCGAGAACCTGAACGACTGGAACCTTTCACGTTCCCGCTTCTGGGGTACTCCATTGCCAATCTGGCGTGACGAGAACCGTGGCGAGAAGTGTATCGGCAGTCTTGAGGAACTCTATGCTGAAATCGAGAAGTCTGTGGCTGCCGGCATCATGCAGAGCAACCCATTGAAGGAGAATGGTTTCGTTCCTGGCGACTACAGTCAGGAGAACTATGATAAGATTGACCTCCACCGTCCATACGTTGACAAGATTGTATTGGTTAACGAGGAGGGCAAGCCAATGTATCGTGAGAGCGACCTCATCGACGTTTGGTTCGATTCAGGTTCAATGCCTTACGCCCAGCTCCACTACCCATTCGAGGGTGAGATGGCACGTGGCACAGAGGCAGACCGCGATGCACTCATCCACAGCACCTACGAGGGATATGCTATTCCTCCTAAGTTCTATCCAGCCGACTTCATCAACGAGGGCGTGGATCAGACCCGTGGATGGTTCTTCACCCTGCACGCCATCGCTACCATGGTATTCGATAGCGTAGCCTTCAAGAACGTAATCTCTTCTGGTCTCGTTCTCGATGCCAAGGGTAACAAGATGAGTAAGCACGTGGGTAACGTGACTAACCCATTCGAGATGATTGACAAGTATGGTGCCGATCCTGTTCGTTTCTATATGATGACCAACAGCGAGCCTTGGGACAACCTCAAGTTCGACCCTAACGGTGTAGACGAGACCCGTCGTAAGTTCTTCGGTACCTTATATAATACATACAGCTTCTTCGCCCTCTATGCTAACGTAGATGGTTTCGATGCTGAGGCTGCTCAGGTGCCATTCGAGAAGCGCCCAGAGATTGACCGCTGGATTCTCTCTTCACTCAATACCCTCATCAAGGGCGTTGACAGAGAGTTGGCTGGCTATGATCCAACCCGCGCAGGCCGTCTCATCGATGCATTCGTCAACGATGACCTCTCTAACTGGTACGTTCGTCTGAACCGTAAACGTTTCTGGGGTAAGGAGATGAGCGAGGATAAGCTGAGTGCTTACCAGACTCTCTATACCTGCCTGATGACAGTGGCTAAGCTGCTGGCACCATTCGCTCCATTCTATGCAGACGAGTTGTATCACGACTTGGGCGGCGAGTTGGAGAGCGTACACCTCGACAAGTTCCCTGTAGCCGATGAGGCTGCTATCGATGCCGACCTGGAGGAGCGTATGGCCATCGCCCAGAAGATTACTTCTATGGTATTGGCATTGCGCCGCAAGGTGAACATCAAGGTGCGTCAGCCACTCCAGCAGATCATGATTCCTGCCGTAGATGATGTACAGAAGGCACACATCGAGGCTGTGGCTGGTTTGCTGAAGAACGAGGTGAACGTGAAGGAAGTGAACTTCATTGAGGGTCAGGGTATTCTGGTCAAGAAGGTGAAGTGTAACTTCCGTGTCATGGGTAAGAAGTTTGGTAAACTCATGAAGGGTGTAGCTGCTAAAATGAGCGGCTTGTCCCAGGATGAAATAGCATCGCTTGAGAAAGAAGGCTCCATGTCGTTTGAGGTTGAAGGCAATCCCGTCACTGTTGAGACGGCCGACGTTGACATCATCTCTGAGGATATTCCTGGATGGCTCGTCAGCAACGATGGCAACTTGACAGTGGCCCTTGAGGTGGAACTGACGCCAGAGTTGAAGAACGAGGGCATGGCGCGTGAGCTTATCAACCGCATACAGAACATTCGCAAGGAAAGCGGATTCGAGATTACGGACCGCATAAGGCTCACCGTGGCTCCTAACGGGGAGACTGATGCCGCTATCAAGGCATTTGGCGACCTTATAAAGAGCCAGGTGCTTGCCAACTCTATCGCCATTGCCGACAACGATGGTACGGAGGTGGACTTGGATGACTTCAAACTGAACATAAAGGTCGAGAAAGACTAATAATACATCGTCATGCAAGTAAAGCATTATTCTGACGAGGAGCTTGAAGAGTTTCGTGAGATTATCAACAACAAACTTAAGGTCGCAAGGCAAAGCTACAATGAGGCCATGGCGACCTTAAGCAACAAAAGTAATAACACGGACGCTGACACAGCTCCCACATATCATGTACTTGAAGAAGGGACGGAGGTGATAGAGCGTGAGAACCTGATACAAAAGGCGCAACGCGAATACAAGTTCATCCAGTCGCTTGAAGCCGCCCTCGTCAGGATAGAAAACAAGACATATGGCATTGACAGAGTCACGGGGGAATTGATACCCAAAGACAGGTTGCGCCTTGTGCCTCATGCCACACTTAGTGTCGCCACTAAAAACGCGAGAAAGAAGTGAAGAGAAAAGGACTTCTGGCATGGATCATTATCGCTGTCATTTTAATAATAGACCAGTTGATAAAGATTCATGTCAAGACAACTATGAGTTTAGGTGAATCAGTAAGGGTCACCAACTGGTTTTACATCACATTCATCGAGAACAACGGAATGGCTTGGGGCATGACCTTTGTCAACAAGCTTTTCCTTAGCGTGCTGCGCGTCGTAGCCGTTTGTGCCATTGGCTGGTTTATATGGCAAGTGGTACGGCAGAAAGGCAGGACCGTCTTTGTGGTCTGCCTCTCCATGGTGTTGGCTGGCGCCGCTGGCAACATCCTCGACTCGATGTTCTATGGACTTTGTTTTACGGCATCCACTCCTTACAGCGTGGCTTACACAGTGCCATTCGGCTCTGGATACACAAGCTTCCTTATGGGAAAGGTTGTGGACATGTTCTATTTCCCTATCATTCACAGCACTTGGCCCACATGGATGCCTTTGGTCGGTGGTGAGAGTTTCACTTTCTTCTCACCAGTATTCAATTTTGCCGACGCTTCCATCACAACGGGCGTCATCTGCTTGCTGCTGTTCTGCTCAAAAGACCTCTCAACCATTGGAAGGACCATTGACAACGCTCGCGGAAAGCATGAAAAAGATAGCGGTGAGAAATCAAATACCGTAAAAGACACGAAAGGATAAGCCATGAGAAAGGCATTGTTTTTCTTTATTGCGATAATGCTCGTCGAGGCCTTTGCCACGAGTTGCGACAACACCCCGTCTATAATCTCCTCTGGGGAGATGGAGAAAATCCTGTACGACTATCATCTTGCCGATGCCATGGCACAGCAAGCTGAGGGCGGATATGAGAAGAACGCCTTTGAGTATCGTGCCGCGGTGCTCAAGAAATACAATGTCTCACAAGGCGAGTTCGACTCGTCAATGGTGTATTACATGCGCCACACCGATGAATTGCACACGATGTATCAACACATCTCAGATCGCATGCAAGAGGAAGCAAACAAGCTTGGCGCAAGTTCCTCAAGTGGCATTACCGCCGCTGGCGACTCTGCCGACGTATGGAATGGCGAGAGGTCGTTGGCGCTTATACCTAACGAGCCTTACAACCTCTATTCTTTCAACCTCACCCCTGACACGACATTCCACAAGGGCGACAAGTTGCTACTCAACTTCAAGTCAGACTTTATTTTCCAAGACGGGATGCGGGATGGCGTTGTCGTGCTCTCGGTTGTCCTTGGCAATGACAGCGTGACTTCAAATGTATCGCATATTTCTTCATCCACGCCGATGTCGCTTATGATTTCCGACAACGACAGCCTTGGAATCAAGAAGATACGCGGATTCTTCATGCTATCGAAAAGCATGGATGCCAACACATCTTCCACGACACTTAAACTGATGAGCATTCACGACATCCAGCTCATCAGAATTCATCCGGCAAAACCCACAAATGGCAACACGCCAGCAACTCCGACCGATGGCAGGATTCCAGTTAACGCCAATGTCCCCGACTCGGATAGGATGAAGCCACAAGTGACAAGATAAGGAAAGACTAATTGGTCTTACCATCAAGAAGGAAACAAATTAAACTAATAGAATTAACAGATAAAAGATGAGAAAACAAATACTCAAGGCTTTTTTCACGGCTGCTTTCCTCACGATGGCGACAGCCGCTGCCGCTTGCACCAATTTTATCGTGGCCAAGGGCGCTTCCACCGATGGCTCGGTCATGTGCACCTACAATGCCGATGACTATGGTATGTTCATCGGACTGGCGCATTACGCCGCTGGCACGCACCAAAAGGGCGAGATGAGAAAGGTGATAGACTGGGACACTAAGAAATATCATGGTGAGATACCCGAAGCCCCCGTTACGTATAATGTCATTGGCAACATCAATGAGTTTCAAGTGACCATTGGCGAGACAACATACGGTGGCAGAGAGGAAATGGTCGACACGACCGGAATAATCGACTATGGCTCGCTCATCTATATTGCCTTGCAACGCTCAAGGACCGCAAGGGAGGCCATCAAGGTGATGACATCGCTCGCCGAGAAATATGGTTACAACTCTGAGGGTGAGACGTTTACCATCTGCGATCCCAACGAGGCTTGGATCATGGAAATGATGGGCTGCGGTGGCGACAAAAAGCAAAAGGTGGTATGGGTCGCCGTTCGCGTGCCAGACAATGCCATTTGCGGCCATGCCAACCAAAGCCGTATTGGCGTGTTCTCGCAATATCAAACCGAGGTGCTTCACAGCAAGAACGTTGTCAGCTTCGCGCGCCAGAAAGGTTGGTATAAAGGCACAGACAAGGACTTCTCTTGGAAAAACACATACGCTTTCCCCGATTTCTCCGGACGCAGATGGTGCGAGGCGCGCGTGTGGAGCTTTTTCAACCACCACAAGGACATGAGCCGCTGGCTGCCTTGGGCCATTGGAAAAGACAAGAACGCGGAAGACATGCCACTTTGGATTGTCCCAAACAAGAAACTCAGCGTGCAAGACCTTGAGTCTGACATGCGCGACCACTATGAAGGCACGGAGTTGTCGGTTGCCGATGGCAAGGACATGGGGGGTGGCATATGGCAAATGCCTTACCGTCCGACTCCTTTGGCATTCAAGGTGAATGGCAAGAGCTACTTCAACGAGCGCCCGACATCAACGCAGCAAACAGGTTTTTCTTATGTGTCTCAGATGAGGTCTTGGCTGCCACGCGAGATTGGTGGCGTGCTCTGGTTTGGCAACGACGACGGCAACATGATTGCCTACACGCCAATATACTGTGGCAACACGGTTCAGCCAGAGTGCTACAACACTCCTGGAGCCGATGCCGTGACATTCTCAATGAAGAACGCCTACTGGGTTTGCAACTGGGTGAGCAACATGGTCTACCCACGCTACTCAATGATGTTCCCAAGCCTGAAGACGGTACGCGACAGTTTGGAGGCAAGCTATTTCGCCAACCAAGCAGCCGTGGAAGCCAAGGCAAATGAACTGTATAAGGACAATAAGGACGCGGCAATCAAATACCTCAACGATTACAGCAACCAAAAGGCGCAGCAAATGCTTGCCCGTTGGCGTCAATTGGCTTTCTACCTCATCGTGAAATACAACGACATGACCGTAAAGCCTGAGGCTGACGGCAAGTTCACGCGCACTAAAGAGGGCATAGGCGCAACCGTGGAGCGTCCTGGCTACCCGGAGGCTTTCAAGGAGAAGCTTGTCAAGGAGACTGGCGACAAGTTTGAGGTCCCCCAAGACTAATACACACACGATGTAGGGGGGGCATGCTTATTAAACGCAGGCAAGATAAATATGGAGCAGAAGGAGATAACATTTGATAAATTCATTCGCTGGAGTGGCATGATATTATTAGTCATTGCCACCATCTTGCTTGTCAAGTACCTCAGCGAAGTGCTCATCCCGTTTTTTGTGGCATGGCTTTTTGCCTACTTGCTCTATCCCATAGTCAAGTTTATTGAGAACAAGCTTCACATACGCGTGAGGGCCTTGTCCATCATCATCACGTTTATCTTCGTATGCTTTATCATCGGCTTGCTGGTCTGGCTCATAATACCACCGATGATAGAGCAGTTTCAGAAGCTCTACGACATACTTGCCAACTGGCTGCACGAGAGCACGCACACCAATAACATCTCAGCCTGGCTCTCCGAGAAGATAACGGAGAATCAACAGCAAATTGAACGATTCTTGAAGAGTGGCGACTTCGCCGACGCCATCAAGACCACGATGCCAAAGCTTTTCAACGTGATTGGAAAGACCGCGAACATCGTGATGAGCATCGTGGCGTCGCTCATCACGCTTCTCTACACATTCTTCATCCTTCTCGACTACGAGCATCTTTCCAACAACTGGATACGCATCTTCCCGAAGAAGCATCGCCCGTTTTGGCATGAACTGGCTAAAGACGTGGAGAGAGAGCTCAACAACTATATTCGCGGACAAGGCACGGTGGCGTTCTGCATGGCGGTAATGTTCTGCATAGGCTTCACCATCATGGACTTCCCCATGGCCATAAGCCTTGGCATATTGATTGGCATCCTCGACTTGATACCATACCTGCATACCTTCGCCCTTATTCCCACGGCGTTTCTCGCAATGCTTAAGGCCGCCGACACGGGACAGAACTTTTGGATGATCTTTGGCATGGCCGTCGGCCTGTTCATCGTGGTGCAGGTTATAACCGACATGGTCGTCACGCCAAAGATAATGGGCAAGGCCATGGGCCTTAACCCAGCCATCCTCCTTCTTTCGCTGTCGGTATGGGGCGCGCTGCTTGGCTTTATCGGACTGATAATCGCCTTGCCGCTCACCACTCTCATCATTGCCTATTGGAAACGATATGTCACGAAGGAGGACACAAGGCCGACAGTCACTGATAATGTCAATGCGGCTCCGGAAAAGACGGTTGTCAATAAATAAAAAAGACGGTAAAGCTCGATTTCCCTCCCGGCGAGGGTCGTGATAAACAGTTCAGCCCCGTTTCCTCATCCCACATTGGGAAAAAGGAAACGGGGCTGACGCTATTATTTTAACACAGGCGCGCAGGCATGTTTATGCGCGCCTGAATTGCTTTTTACAGATCCCAACCGATGGCTGAAGCGCCGAGCACGGCAGCCGAACTGCCCTCAAGACTGCTGAACAGGAACTTGGCCTTGCCCTTGAAGATGGAAAGCACGTGGTTGTTGTAGCCTTCCATGATAGGCTTCATGAGAAGGTCACCTGCCTTTGTCATGCCACCGAAGAAGATGAATGCCTCTGGAGAAGAGAATGCGGCGAAATCGGCGCAAGCCTCGCCAAGCATGTGGCCAGTGAACTCATAGATGTCGTTTGCGAGCTTGTCGCCCTTGTTGGCGGCGATGCTGACATCGAGCGATGTAATCTTCTCTGGGTCAAGCTCACGCAAGATTGACGGGCGGTCTGTCTTGGCCAACATCTCGCGTGCCGTGCGCGCTACGCCTGTGGCCGAGCAATAAGCCTCCAGGCAACCCTTCCTGCCGCATCCGCAAGGACGTGCATTCTCACCACGGACAACCGTGACATGGCCAAGCTCTCCGGCGAAGCCATCACAACCGTAAACCAGCTGTCCATTGACGACAATGCCAGAGCCGACACCTGTGCCAAGCGTGATTTCTATGAAGTTCTTCATGCCGCGAGCGGCACCGTAAGTCATCTCGCCCACAGCGGCCGCGTTAGCGTCATTGGTAAGGGCTACGGGGATGCCAAGCCTGTCGGAGAACATCTTTGCCAAAGGCACGATGCCATCGTGACCCCACTTCAAGTTGGGGGCAAACTCGATGGTGCCAGTATAGTAGTTGCCATTAGGCGCGCCGATACCCATCGACTTGATTTTCTCTATGCCGCCAACTTGGTCGATAATCACCTGAAGGGCCTCTACGCAAGCGTCCACATAGTCCTCAACCTTATCATATACTTGAGTCTTCACGGCCGTGGTGACCTTGATGTCTCCGCGAGAGTCGACAATGCCAAACACTGAGTTCGTTCCACCGAGGTCAAGACCTATGACATACGGCTTCAATACTGTTTCTTCCATAATAATATGTTTTTAGTCTGTTATTATTTTAATTTCTTAGTAAAAGTTTCTTATCATTGCAAAGGTAGTAAAATATCGGAAAAAAACACAAAAGCCAATGCTTTTTTTATAAATATTGACAGTAATTTTGCACATAAAACAAAGAATATGTATCTTTGCGCTAAGTTGAATTTATTATGACACAAGAAGAAGACATTAAGAATGCCGTCAAGGTCCTGAGGGATGGCGGCGTGATTCTTTACCCCACCGACACGGTTTGGGGCATCGGCTGCGACGCCACCAACGCCGAAGCCGTGGCAAAAGTTTACAAGATTAAGCACCGTGACGACTCCAAGGCCCTCATCTGCCTTGTCGACAGCGACGCGCGCCTCCAGCGCTACGTCCGCGACGTGCCTGCAGTGGCATGGGACTTGCTCGACCTGGCCGTGAAACCAACCACCGTCATCCTCGACGGAGCGGTGAATCTCGCGCCAAACCTCATAGCCTCCGATGGTTCTATAGCCTTGCGCATCACGAAGGAGCCTTTCTCTCACGAGCTGTGCTATCGTTTCCAGAAAGCCCTCGTCTCCACGAGCGCCAACATCAGTGGCGAGCCTGCCGCGCAAAACTATGGCGACATCAGCCAGGAGCTGCTCGACAGCGTGGACTACGTGTGCTTCTCTCGCCGTCAAGAGCACAAGCCTCACACGCCAAGTTCCATAGTAAGGTTAAGGCCAGACGGAGAGGTTCAGATTATCAGGAAGTGAGATGCTGGAGAGGTTAATAGTCTGGAGTGGGCGACATCTCACCAATCGTCAAACGACATCCATCATCGCGTTGCTTATAGGCGTGTTGGCGTCGCTTGCCGCTTTTTCATTGCACAAGCTCATCGCCCTGATACAGAATCTCCTCACCAACGACTTTGTGGCCGACAGCTTCAACTGGCTGTACCTTGTCTTCCCGGTCGTCGGCATCTGGCTTACCATGCTCTTCATCAGGTATGTCGTGAGGGACAACATCTCCCATGGCATCACTCGCGTGCTATACGCCATTTCCACCAAGCAGTCGAAGCTGAAGGCCCACAACTGCTGGACATCGCTCGTGGCGTCGGCGCTGACCATCGGTTTCGGCGGATCGGTTGGTGCCGAGGCTCCTATCGTGCTCACGGGCTCCGCCATAGGCTCCAACCTTGGTAGGCTTTTCCACATGAGCAACAGGCAGCTGATGGTGCTCGTGGGCTGTGGCGCCGCCGCCGCTGTCGCCGCCATCTACAAGGCGCCAATAGCGGGATTGGTGTTCACCCTTGAGGTGCTGATGATAGACATGAACATGGCGTCGATAGTGCCGATACTCATCGCCACCATCACAGCCGACGTGGTGAGCTACATACTCGCCGGCAACGCCACAATGTTCACGTTCCAGCTCGACAACGCATGGGGCGTGGAGCGTGTGCCGGGCACTATCCTCCTTGGCGTTTTCTGCGGTTTCGTCAGCCTGTATTTCATGCGTGGCATGACGTGGTGCGAAAGCGTTTACGCGAAGCAGAAAGACCATCCTTACAAAAAACTTCTTTTGGGCGGAGTGCTGCTCAGCGTGCTCATCTTCTTTTTCCCCTCGCTCTACGGTGAGGGGTGGAACGGCCTGGGCATACTGTTGAGCGGAAAGACCCAAGCCGACTGGAACCAGGTGATGGACGGCTCGTTGTTTTATGGCCATTCCGAACTTCTCATAGCCTACATCGGCTTCGTCATCCTCACGAAGATTGTTGCCACGGCCTCCACCAATGGCGCTGGAGGATGTGGCGGAACATTCGCGCCGTCGCTTTTCGTGGGTGGCTTCGCCGGGTTCTTCTTTTCCCGACTTTGGAACATGGAGATGCTTGGCACATATCTGCCTGAAAAGAATTTCGTGCTCTTGGGCATGGCGGGCGTGATGGCGGGCGTGATGCACGCCCCGCTGACCGGCATATTCCTAATAGCCGAGATCACGGGCGGCTACCAGCTCTTCGTGCCTCTGCTCATCGTTGCCGTGGTCAGCGTGATGGTGATAAGCATCTTCGAGCCTCACAGCATCTATGCCATGCGTTTGGCACGCGAGGGGAAACTCCTTACCCACCACACCGACAAGAGCATACTCACGCTGATGAACATGGACTTGGTGATAGAGAAAAACGTGACGAAGGTGAAGCCCGACATACGCCTTGGCAAGTTGGTCAACGTGTTGTCAAACAGCGACTTCAACTATCTTCCTGTGGTCGACGACGATGGGCATCTCCTCGGCGAAATCGACATCTTGAAGATTCGCCATATCGTGTTCCGCACCGAGCTTTACCAGCGATACACGGTCGCGCAGCTCATGACGCCAGTACCGGCGTTCCTCTACAACAACGAGCCTATGGAGAAAGTGATGAAGAAGTTTGACCATACCAATGCCGAGGCCTTGCCCGTGGTCGACATCAACAACCACCTCATTGGCTACATCTCGCGCCTTCGCCTTTATAGCGTTTACCGCAAGATGGTGGCCGACTACTCGGCTGAATAGTCCATCCGACATTTTTTTAGTGTCTTTCGGGATTTTTGGTGTAATCGCATACCGCTTTGCAGGGGCTGCCCCTGCAAAGCATACAATACATATCATAATATTTTACAAAAGGTCGTCTGAGAATCGATTTTTTTCAACCAAGTCGTCGCTTGCGTGGAAATGACGCGATTATGAGTTGTTTTGATAAGCGGTTGATTATCAAACGATTACGTTTTTAATGGCTTTTCGGCGTTGCCAATTCGCTAAAATGGCGTCGCCGTTACGGTGCAATCGCGTCGCCGTTACGGTGTTATCGCGTCGCCGTTACAGTGCAATCGCGACGCGATTGCACTGTAACGGCAAAACTTTTTGGCCGAAAAGCCATTGGCGGTGCAGCAAAGGGGCACCTCGAAGCCGATTTTCCGCTCTAAAAGCACCGGTTCCCAAGTGTTAAATTTTGGCAATAATATTTTACAATTCTACGTGGGCGCACGGTGCCAGTCATGGATTAATATGAGGTTGAGGTCTTATTGCCTTCTTTAGTAAAAAACATCACTCCAAATTGCGGAAGAGCTCCATTTAAGGCAAAATCCCTTTGAAATGCTATATTTCGGCTTTGTTATTGAAAAATAATTAATGAATCGGCACAACTCAATACTTTTTTTGTAACTTTACAAAAAAATACGAAGAAACTATGGAAGTAGACGAATACCGCAGCAAGATTCTTGAACTCCTGCTCAACGCCGTGGACGGCGATGGCAAGCCACGGCTCACCGAAAAAGAAGCCAAAGAACTCTCCAATGAGTTCTCCGACCAAGAGCTTCTCGACGGCATGCCGTTCAACACCCCTGAGGAGGTGGCCGAGATGTTGCTGGATTCAGGATTATGATAAACCGAAAAACTCTCAGTAATGGAAAACGACCGCAAGACTATAGAAAAGCTCATTAGCTCTAACCAGGGGTTCGTGATAAGTTTGGCCTCACAGTATAAGCACCGTGGGCTCGAGATGGATGACCTCGTGAGCGAGGGAAACATTGGCATGCTATCGGCGGCGCGCTCTTTCGACGCCTCTCTCGGCAAGAGCTTCGTCACCTATGCCGCCCCTTTCGTGCGTGCCGCCATAGGCAAGGCCATAGAGCAGCAGGCCGGCATCTACAGGGTGCCGCGCGACGTGGAAGACGTGAAGCTGGAGAAGAGACGCTCGCGCGCCTTGTCGATAGACGCGCCAGTGGGAGGCAGCGCGGAGAGAAGTCTCGCCAGGTCCATCCCCGACGCCGACGCGCCAGACCCGGAAAAGCAACTGCGAAAAGAGCTGCTTTCTAAAGAGCTCGCGTCTGTCCTCGCAGGCCTGCAAGAAAGGGAGCGCCATGTGGTGCAACGCTTCTTCGGACTGGGCGTGGAGGCGAGGACGATGGCGGAGATAGCCGCGGAGATGGGGCTCAAGAGAGAGAGGGTAAGGCAGATTCGCGACCACGCCGTGAGGAAGATAATGAAGCAGACGCGCGACGCTAACCTGAAAGATTACTTCAAGAACTGAACACGCCATGAAATACCTTCTGCTTTCTGACATTCACGGCTCGTTGCCGCGCTTGAGAACCGTATTGGACATCTACCGCAAGGAGCGATGCGACATGCTGTTGCTCCTGGGCGACATCATGAACTACGGGCCACGCAACTCGCTGCCCGAGGGGCTCGACGCCCGTGGCGTGGCAGAGGAGCTGAACAAGATGAGAGACGAGATAGTGGCGGTGCGCGGCAATTGCGACTCCGAGGTCGACCAGATGTTGCTCCTGTTTCCCATCTTGGCCACTTACGCCGTGGTGGTGGACGAGGGACGGAAAATCCTCCTGACCCATGGCCACGTGTATAACCGGCAGACCCTTCCGCCGGGACGTTTCGACGCCGTGGTGTATGGCCACACCCATCTGTGGGAGTTGACCGACATGGTAAGCGCGGAGGATGGCCGGCATACCGTGATTTGCAACACGGGATCAATAACCTTCCCAAAAGGAGGCAAACAGCCTACGTTCGGGATTATGGACAATGGGGTAATCTCCATCCGCGACCTGGACAACAACATACTCGCTGAACATAAACTGACATAAACCAAAAACAAGACAATGAACAAAATCCTCAAGAAGGCCCAATTCTCCGAGAAGGTCTTTTATTTAGAGTTGGAGGCACCGCTCATCGCTAAGAGCTGCAAGCCGGGCAACTTCATCATCGTCCGTGTGGACAGCCACTCCGAAAGGGTGCCTTACACCATAGCCAAGAGCGACCCGGAGAAAGGCACGCTCTCTCTCGTGGTGCAAGAAGTCGGCCTCTCGTCGACAAAGCTTTGCGAATTGCCAGAGGGTGCCTGCGTGCAAGACGTGGTGGGCCCGCTCGGAACGCCATCCAAGATAGAGAAATATGGCACCGTGGTGTGCGCCGGCGGCGGCATCGGCATTGCCGCCATCCTGCCCATACTCACCGCGCTCCACGAGGCCGGCAACAGGGTGGTGTCGGTGCTTGCCGGAAGGACCAAGGAGCTCATCATACTCGAAGACGAGGTGAGGGCCAACAGCGACGAGGTTATAATAATGACCGACGACGGGTCCTACGGACAGAAAGGCGTGGTGACAGTTGGCGTTGAGGAAGTGATAAAGCGCGAGAAGGTGGACAAGGTGCTCGCCATTGGCCCACCAATGATGATGAAGTTCACGTCGCTGATGGCACGGAAATACAACATTCCCAACGACGTGTCGCTCAACACCATCATGGTAGACGGCACTGGCATGTGCGGCGCCTGCCGTCTCACCATTGGCGGCAAGACGCGCTTCGTCTGCATCGACGGTCCTGAGTTTAACGGCGACGAGGTGGACTGGAACGAGATGTTGAGCCGAATGACCACTTTCAAGAAGGTGGAACAAGACGAGCTTCAGCACTGGCACGACGAGGGCGAGCCTGACACGGGCGCGCAAGCTGAGGCTTCCACCAAGGCATGCGCTGCTTCGCCTTGCCAAACGGCTTCTTCTGAAGAGGGCGCTGACGAGCTTACCGACAGGTCGGCACCTTGGCGAGCAGAGCTGCGCAAGGCCATGAAGCCCAAGGAGCGCATGGCCATAAAGCGAGTGCAGATGCCGGAACTGGATCCAGAATACAGGGCTACGACCCGCCTGGAGGAGGTGAACAAGGGATTGACAAAGGAGATGGCCATACAGGAGGCGCACCGCTGTCTCGACTGCGCCAAGCCGTCGTGCGTGGAGGGATGCCCAGTGCACATCAACATCCCCGATTTCATCAAGAACATCGAGCGCGACAACATCCTCGGTGCGGCTGCCGTGCTAAGGCAGACCTCTGCCTTGCCTGCCGTCTGTGGCCGTGTATGTCCACAAGAGAAGCAGTGCGAGAGCAAGTGCATACACTTGAAGATGAACGAGCCTGCCGTGGCCATTGGCTACCTTGAGCGTTTCGCCGCCGACTACGAGCGCGAGCACGGCGACGGCAAGTTGCCACAGGTGGAGCCGAGCAACGGCATAAAGGTGGCCGTGGTCGGAAGCGGACCGTCGGGCTTGAGCTTTGCCGGCGACATGGTGAAGAAAGGCTTCGAGGTCTACGTGTTTGAGGCTTTGCACGAGATAGGCGGAGTGTTGAAATACGGCATACCGGAGTTCAGGTTGCCAAACCGCATCGTGGACGCCGAGATAGAGACGTTGCGCCGCGAGGGCGTTCATTTCCAGACCGACACCATCATTGGCAAGACCATAACCATAGACGAGTTGAAGGCTAAGGGATTCAAGGGATTCTTTGTCGGCTCGGGCGCGGGACTGCCCAACTTCATGGGCATTGATGGCGAGAACCTCATCAACGTGATGTCGTCCAACGAGTACCTGACGCGCGTCAACCTCATGGACGCCGCCAACCCCGAGACCGATACGCCTATAAACATAGGCAAGAAGGTGGTGGTCGTAGGTGGCGGCAACACCGCCATGGACTCATGCCGCACGGCCAAGCGCCTTGGAGCCGATGTCACGATAGTGTATCGCCGGTCGGAAGTGGAGATGCCGGCTCGCTTGGAAGAAGTGAAGCACGCCAAGGAGGAGGGCATCCGCTTCCTCACGCTGCATAACCCCAAGGAGTATCTTGCCGATGAGCAGGGACGCGTGCGCGCCGTGGTGCTCGACGTGATGGAGCTTGGCGAGCCCGACGCCTCTGGCCGTCGTCGCCCAGTGCCCACGGGCGAGACGCAGAGGCTCGAATGCGACCAGGTGATAGTGGCGATAGGCGTGTCGCCGAACCCGCTTGTGCCGAAGTCTATCACGGGCCTTGAGCTCGGACGCAAGGACACCATTGTGGTGGGCGATGACATGCGGTCGTCAAGGCAAGAAATATATGCCGGAGGCGACATCGTGCGTGGTGGGGCCACCGTGATTCTTGCCATGGGCGACGGAAGGCGGGCCGCGGCAAACATGGCGAGCCAGTTGCTCGCCTGAGACATGGGGGCGGCACGATGATTGTCGCCCCTAAAAAAACAAGAACAATGAAAAAGACATTTCTCTTACTATTATTATTTTTAGTTATTATCGGGGCTGGGGCGCAACGCAAGAAGCAGCCCGTGGTGAAGAAGGCGCCTGCCGCGCAGAAGGCAAAAGAGCCTTCGCGGCTGGTGTCGGCGCAAGGAATGAAACTGTTCAAGAGCTTGTTGCCGGCCACGGCAAAGGTCATGTTCATCGACAGCGTGGTAGTGGACAAGAGCGATTTCCTCAGCCATGTGCCATTGGGAAGCGAAGCCGGGATGTTGATGACGAAGAACCCGAAGGCCGACGTAGCCAACCAGATGGGTTGCTATGAGAATGAGCTGGGCTTGCGCCGGATCTACGCCGATGGCGACTCCGCAAGCTCGGTGCTTTACACTCAAACCAAGCTTGGCGATGAATGGGGCGAGGGCGCGCGCGTCTCCGACTTCAACGGCCAGATGTACATGAACCAGAACTTCCCGTTCCTCGTGTCGGATGGCGTGACGCTCTATTTCTCCGCTGAGGGGAGCGAGAGCATGGGCGGACGCGACATCTTCATGAGCGCGTTCGACTCTGACAACGCCTCGTGGTATAAGCCGCAAAACGTGGGGCTGCCGTTCAACTCCACGGCCAACGACTATCTTCTTGCCATCGATGACCTTGACTCGCTTGGGTGGTTGGTCACCGACCGCCGACAACCAGCCGGAAAGGTGTGCGTATATACGTTCGTGCCAACGGAAAAGCGACAGAACTTCAACGATGACGACCTCGATGACGATGAGCTCATGCCTTTCGCGCGATTGCTGAGTATAAAGGCGACATGGCATTTCGGCGACCGCGCCGCGGCGATGAAGCGACTGGATAACCTGAGAAAGAGAAACGCGACAAAGAAGGGCGGTGGCGACGACAACGCCATGGCCTTCGTGGTGGACGATAAGACGGTGATAACAAGTCCGGCGCAGTTCAAGAGCGACAAGAGCCGGCAGCTATATAAGCAACTGGTGGAGCTGCAAGCCATGTGCGTGTCGGGAAAGGCTAAGTTGGACGCGATGCGGGAGAATTATCATCGTGGTGACAAGTCGTTGTCGCAAGCCATCTTGAAGGCGGAGAGGCTGCTGGAAAAAGCCACGCAAGACATTACCGACACGGAGAAACAAATACGCAGGATTGAAAAGCAAGATTAAACAGACAACCACACAAACTAAACAACTTAACCGATATGAGTAAATTCTTTCCAGAGTCAGAGCTCGTCATAAACAATGACGGCTCTATTTTCCATCTTCATATCAAGCCTGAGCAACTTGCCGACAAGGTCGTCCTCGTTGGCGACCAGGGCAGGGTAGGGCTTGTGGCCTCACATTTCGACAGCAAGGAATGTGAGATTTCCAATCGTGAGTTCCACTCGATAACGGGAACTTATAAGGGCAAGCGCGTCACGGCCCTCAGCACGGGCATCGGGTGCGACAACATCGACATAGTGCTCAATGAGCTTGACGCGTTGGCTAACATCGACTTCGCCTCACGCACGGAGAAGCCTACGCACCGCGCCCTCACCCTTGTCAGGGTTGGCACTTGTGGAGGCCTTCAACCCAACACGCCTTGTGGCACGTACATTGCGAGCGTAAAGAGCATCGGCTTTGACGGACTGCTCAACTTCTACGCTGGCAGGGATGAGGCGAGCGACTTGAAACTTGAAGACGCCTTCAAACGGCACGTGGGATGGAACGACAAGATGGGCAATCCTTACGTGGCATCGGCCGACGCTGAGCTGCTCGACCGCATTGCCGGCGACGACATGGTGCGTGGCATCACTGTGGCTTGTGGCGGATTCTTCGGACCTCAAGGCCGCCAGCTTCGCCTGCCATTGATGGCGCCAGGGCTCAACGAGAAGATAGAGAGCTTTGAGTATGAGGGATTGCGTATAGACAACTTCGAGATGGAGTCGTCGGCGTTGGCCGGTCTCTCCGCGCTGATGGGGCATCACGCCATGACTTGTTGCATGGTGATAGCCAATCGTCGCGCCAAGAAGATGGAGACCGACTATAAGGGCGACATCGATGGACTGATCGTGCGCGTGCTCGACAGGATTTGAATCGTTGCAAAACACGTGATACATACAAATACAAAAAAGCCATCCATCAAAAGATGAATGGCTTTTTTGCGGTGCGTACGAGATTCGAACTCGTGACCTCCTGCGTGACAGGCAGGCATTCTAACCAACTGAACTAACGCACCCTGCTGGGTAAAAAGTGATAAAGCTTGCGGTGCGTACGAGATTCGAACTCGTGACCTCCTGCGTGACAGGCAGGCATTCTAACCAACTGAACTAACGCACCTTGTTGGCTTTATTTCCTTTTTGCGAGTGCAAAGGTAGTAAGTTTTTTTTATCCCACAAAACTTTTGCACGTTTTTTTTACAAAAAAATGCATCAGATAGACATTATGGTACTTATCGCCATCAAAAAGCCAGTCTTTCAGCTCTGCGTCACGCTCAAAGCCGGTATCGTCAAAGAGTTTTACGCAACTTGTGTTGTCCACGCTCATATATACATATAGTTGATGAATGTGTATGATTCTTCGGGCATAATTGATGAGTTCCAGCAGCGCTGCCTTCCCATAGCCTTGTTCGCGGTATTCTTTTCTTATGATGATTCCTATCTCTGCCCGTTTGTGTTGTGGATTGAAGTTGAACAAGTCTATCATGCCGATAAACTCCCCGCCCTTATTGGTCACGATCAGCCTTACCTGCTTGTCGGTGTAGATGTCGCCAGTGGCATTGGCTATGAACTCGTGCAAGACGAAGCGAGAATATGGCGTGTTGACATCAGTAACGCTCCATGTGTCGTGGTCGTTCTCGATGGCATACATCATGTCAAGGTCTTCTGGCTCCATGGCCCTAAGGATGACATCAGGCAGTTTGTTTTCTCTCATTTTTATTATATATATCTTGCGTCGTATCCGCCCTTCATTCTTCACACTTTACTCCTCGCTCTTCGTTCTTCCCTCTTCATTCTTAACTCTTAAAAGTCTCATGGTCGGTGATGATCATGTCTTCGTCGGGGTGGTACACCGCAATGAATGCCTTGGTACCATAATAGTCGTGCATGGCAGACAGAATGTCGGAGTAGGAAAATGCGGATGAGTCAAAGGTAATGTAGGTCCTGGGGCCCTTTTGACGCGGCAAGGCGGTCTTTAAGAAGTTGGTGTTGGCATCATGAAACTCGGCCCATAATCCCTTCTCAGAAACGAGTTGCTGGCATTTCTTCATGTTGCTTGCGCTGACATGGATGATAAAAAAACTGTCTTGAATGTTATCGTCGACGAAGCCCAAGTTTTTTCGTGTCTTCTTGAACGCCACGGCACAAAGTGCTATCATGGCTTTCGTGTTGACGGCAAGCCCTAAGAATGGCAGTAACAGCCTGCCCATGCCTTTGTAGTGCTTCTTGCAGAAGATGAGCATGGCCTTGTAGAACACGTGTACATAGCGGAAACTTGACTTCTGTGTCGACTCTCCCTTGTAATGAAGAATGCGTAATGGCAAATACCAGTTTTCCCAACCGCCTTTCAGCAATCGGTAGCTTAGGTCTACGTCCTCGCCGTACATGAAGAAGCTCTCGTCGAGCAGCCCTATTTGTTCCAAAGCCGCACGCCTGATAAGAAAGAAAGCCCCGCTGATGATTTCTATCCTTGCCTCTTTGTCCCAAGGCAACCAACCCATGTAGTAGCGTCCTGTGTGCTTGCCTTGGGGAAAACGGGAGCAGAGCCCGGTGAACTTGAACAGTGCCGTCAGTGGAGTGGGGATGCCACGCCGAGACTCCTTTGCGTCTGTGCCATCCGCGTTTGTCATCCTCGCCCCGGCGCCACCGGCTTGCGGATGCGTCTCCATGAACACGATGGCGCTGCGGATCGTGTTTTCTGCCACTATGGTGTCGGGGTTGAGCAATAGCACATATTTGCCTTTGCTCAGCCTTATGGCGTGGTTGTTGCCCTTGGCGAAACCCAAATTGTGGTTGCTGCTTATAAACTTGACATCCTTAAACTGTGGTTGAAGGCATTTGATAGTCTCGTCGTGGGAATGATTGTCAAACACTATCACCTCAGCGTCGATGTCCTTTAAGGATTTACGTAGCGACGTGAGACATTGCCATAGATAATCCTTGACATTATAGCTTACTATGATAACTGACAGCAACATTTTATTTTTCAGAAGTCTCCATTTGGCACCTGTCTTTTGACGGATATACAAAACACAGGCACAAAACACCTATTATGCCCATGTAGCCAAAGGCCACGTTCATGAACATGTAATAAAGCCCGCAATTGACCATCATTGGCACCGTGAGCATGCAAAGACGCACGGTGCCCCATGTGCTGAGGGCGCGACTTGGGCTTGACGATAGCTGGCGTTTGACGAAGCCAAACTTGAACAACCGCAGAGATAGTGGAATCAAGATGATGGTTATGAGCTCCATGGCCATTGCCACGTAATATTCTGGTACCTTGTTTTCAATCCAGCCGCCAGTGAGCAGCAGGTCGTTCTCGAACAAGATAATGATGCTGAAGCAGATGAAAATGGGAATCCAAAACTCTACGAGGAGTAGTTTTCGGGAATTGTTCATCAAGAAAAGGTATATGGTTTTGTTGGTTGTCAGACAATCACTCTATTGGCGTGCGGTTCACGATGGAGCGACCGAGGGTTACCTCATCGGTATATTCCAGTTCGTTGCCCACGCTGATGCCCCTTGCTATGACTGTTTGCTTTATGTTGAAGGGCTTGAGTTGTCTCGTGATATAGAAGTTTGTGGTGTCTCCCTCCATGGTGGAACTTAGCGCGAGAATCACTTCCTTGATGCCTCCCGCGGCCACCCTGCTTACGAGAGAGTCTATCTCTATGTCGCCCGGGCCAATGCCATCCATCGGAGAGATGATGCCACCCAACACGTGGTATAGGCCATGGTAAGCCTGTGTGTTCTCTATCGCCATGATGTCTTGCACGTTTTCCACGACACATATAGTGGAATGGTCACGTTGCTCGTCGGAACATATGGGACAGACATCCGTGTCGCTTATGTTATGGCAGATACGGCAATATTTTATGTCATGTCTCAGCTTGCTTATGGCGTCGGCGAATGAGTCGACAGAAGCCACTGGTTGTTTCAGGAGATGCAAGGCAAGGCGCAACGCCGTCTTGGGCCCCACGCCTGGAAGTTTGCCAAGCTCATCGGTTGCGCGCGCGAGCAACACGGATGGGTATCGCTCCATCATTTGTCGAGATAGATGCCGAAGCCGAGGCGTAGGCCTATGGTGGAGTAGTCGGAGTGCTTCTTAATGCTTTGCTGGTAGTAGATGCTTGGCTCAATGGTTATGGTGTGGCTCAAGAAGAAAGCGTAACCCACCTCTATGCCAGGCATGAAGTCGTTGTAGCCTTTCGAGTGAACATACTTGGCATTGGCACCGAGGAAGATGCCGTTCTGCGTGATGTAATAACGACCGCCCACGCCAAGGCTGAGGGCGTTGCTTTGCTCTTTTCCCGGGTGGTTGAAGCCGGCTTGGGCGTAAGCCAGTAAGTTGTCGGCGGCGAAGAGGCCTGCCTGCGCGTTGATACCGAATTTAGCCTCGTTGATGCCGTTGTAGCTGAGGTCAAGTCCGGAGAGTGAGGCGCCGATATATGTCTTTCCCTGTTCAAACTGCGCGCTTGCCGAGATGGTGGCAAGTACGGCGATGATTAAAGTGAGAACCTTTTTCATGATATGCGGAATTAAGATGATAAATTCGTTTGTCGGTGAGTAACGTTATTGTCGTGACAGCCCTGGTCGCGTCATGTCAGAATCTCAGTTCCTTGAGTATGTCGGCCATCTTCTGCTTCGTCTCGATGTTTGTCGGTACAAGGGGCAGGCGAAGCACGTTCTCTATTAATCCCATGTCGTTGAGCAACGCTTTCACGCCGGCTGGGTTGCCATCGATAAAGAGCAACTTGTAGAGCTCGGTGAACATGTGGTGAATCTTGCGCGCCGGCTCGTATTCGCCGTTGAACTCCAGGCGTATCATTCTTGAGAACTCCTTTGGCAGGGCGTTGCCAATGACGGAGATGACGCCTATCGCGCCGCTTGCTATCATGGAGAATGTCAGAGCGTCGTCGCCACTGATGACATCGAAGTGGCGTGGCTTGTTCTTCAATATCTCGTCAACCTGCTCCAGGCTGCCAGAGGCCTCCTTGATGCCGACGATGTTTGGGAACTCCTTGGCCAAGCGCACGGTAGTGGTGGCTTTCATGTTGACCCCCGTGCGTCCCGGCACGTTGTACATCACAATTGGCAATGGCGCGTTCTGCGCTATGGCCTTGAAGTGCTGGTATAAGCCTTCTTGCGATGGCTTGTTGTAGAATGGGCAAATGCTCAATATTCCGTCAATGCCGCTCCAGTCTGTCGACTTCATCTCTTCGATGACCGCGGCAGTGTTGTTTCCGCCGCAATATTTCAGCAAAGGGACGCGTCCTTTGTTGACGTCCTTTATTACCTCGGTTATCTTGTCTTTCTCTTCTCGAGTGAGGCATGGGGCCTCAGCGGTCGTAGCGAGTATGCATAGGAAGTCGGCATTGTTGTTTATCTGGTAGTCCACGAGTTTAGCGAGGGCCTTATAGTCGACCTCTCCCTCTTTTGTGAACGGTGTTATTAAAGCAATGCCTAATCCCTTGAAAATGTTCTGTGCCATTGTGTAAGAAGCTATGTTATCTCTTGGACGCTTTAGCGTCTGTTATTTTGCAAAGTTAGCCTTTTTGCGTTTAATATCAAAGAAAAAAACTTATTTACTTCCAATAAATAGCAAAATCATGGATAAAAGTACCAACGACAAGTCGATGGCCTTGCCTTTGAGGTTGCGTTCGTGGAAGAAGATGGCCCCGAACAGAAAGCTCACGAGCACGCTACTTCGCCTGACCATGGATATTATGGAAATCATGGCGCTGGGCAGGCTGAGGGCGTAAAAATAGAGGAAGTCGGCGGCGGAGAGGAATATGCTTATCCCTATTATCGACCAGCTCCAGTGAAACCTGTCGGCCTTGCGCCGCGGAAACCAGATGATGGCGAGCATCATGAGCATCATCGCCGATTGGTAGATGTTGTACCACGACTGCACCGCCATACGGTCAAGCCCCACGCCGCCATCAGAGGGCGAAGCCATGAGGTATTTGTCGTAAAGCCCGCTGACGGCTCCGAGTATCGCCGCCAAGACGATGCACCCAATCCACTTGTCGTGCGCGAAATTGATGCCTTCCTTCTTGCCAGACCTGCTCAGCAAGAAGAAGGACGCGACAGCCACCGCCACGCCGGCCCATTGCCAAGCGTTGAGCCTCTCTCCATACACCAGCAATGCCCCTATTAGCACCATCACGGGGCGAGTGGCGTTGATGGGCCCCACTATTGTCAGGGGCAGATGCTTCATGCCTATGTATCCGGCCAGCCATGAAGAGAGCACGATGACGCTCTTGAGAATGACGTAGCGGTGCATCTCCCAACCACCTCCGCCGACGTGGAAAGGACAGCTCGACGGCAACGTGCCCGTGGCGGACAGCACTATCAAGGGCAAGAAGATGAGCGAGCAAATTACGGTGTTGATGAACAACACGGGAATGACAGCGTTGTCCTTGAGAGATTTCTTCTTGAAGGAATCATAAAACCCCAGCAGGGTCGCTGACATGAAGGCTAATAATAACCACATAATAATCGTCGTCTATACATGAACAACCCTACCAAGGCTTGAGGTCTTGGTAGGGTCGGGTTAAATTGTCTTGAAGCTTGGTTTAGAATGGCAAATCCTCACCGTTGGAGCTGTCGCCGCCGTTAAGAGGGTCTTGCGTGGTCTGCTGCGTGGTGGCTGCTGGGGAAACCGGTGCCGTGCCGCCTAATTGGCTGCCTGACATTGGCGGAACGCCGGCGTTCACCGCGTTAGGGTCAACGTGGTCGCATTGATAGCAATTGATGTCGTTGAAATAACGGTCTTGCCATGCGTGGGCGTTGATGTCAAGCCACACGTGTACGGTGTCGCCTTGGTGAATGTTGAATTGCGCTATCCTGTCAGCGCCAAACACGTGGAAAAGGCACGCGCGAGGATATTGGTCCTTTGTCTGGATGACGAACTCTTGCGATTTCCAAGCGTTGCCGGTGCGCTGTGATGTGCCTTCCTTGGCGGGATACTCTTTTATGATTACGCCTTCAACTTCTATTCCTTGTAAAGCCATAGTTGTATAAATTTGGATTTGTAATTTCTGAATATTATGCGAAATTAGAGAAAAAATCGCTTATGACAAAGCGTTTGGCGATTAAAAAATGAAAAAAATGAAAAAGCCTTTTCGTTTTCCGACCATTTCAATAAATATTATGTATCTTTGTGCGATAAATAATAGTAGAATATAACAAAACTAAAGATACGATGAGATTCACACTTTCCAGCACGGTTCTCAACAGCCGTTTGCAAACCCTTGCGAAGGTCATCAACAGCAAGAACTCCCTTGCCATTCTTGAGAGTTTCCTCTTCCAAGTCCACGATGGCAAGATGGAAGTCACGGCCTCCGACAGTGAAAACCTTATGAGGACCATTATTCCTCTTGACGAGTGCGACGCGGAAGGCAAATTCGCCATCCCCAACCGCACGGTCCTTGACGCGGTGAAGGAGCTGCCTGAGCAGCCTCTCACGTTCGAGGTCAACCCTGAGACTTATGAGGTGGCTATTGAGTACCAGAACGGACGATACAACTTCACGGCCCAGGACGCGGAAGAATATCCGCAAAAGGAACCTATTGGCGGCGATGCCAAGACGCTGACCGTCAATGCCAAGGTGTTGTGCGAGAACATCAACCGCACGCTCTTCGCTACCGACAACAACGACATTCGCCCGGTGATGAACGGTATCTATTTCGACCTCCTTCCCGACTGCCTCGCTTTCGTGGCTTCGGATGGCCATAAGCTCGTGCGTTGCCGTTACATGGGCATCCAAAGCGAGACTCACGATTCTTTCATCCTTCCAAAGAAGCCGGCAATGCTCCTGCGTGCCGTTCTCGACAAGAGCGAGGACGATGTCGTCGTCAAGTTCAATTCCAATTGCGCCGAGTTCCATTTCCAGGGCGGCATGCTTTCGAGCACCCTTATCGAGGGCGTGTTCCCCAACTATAATGCCGCCATACCTACCGACAATGCAAACGAGCTCGTCATCGACCGTAAGGCCCTCCTTGGTGCCATTCGCCGCGTGTTGCCGTTCGCGAGCATGAGCTCTCAGCTCATAAGGTTCCATCTCGACAATGGTTGCCTTGAGCTGTCGTCTGAAGACCTCGACTTTGCCACAAGCGCGAAGGAAAAGATTGTTTGCGAATACAATGGCGTGCCATTGCAGATCGGGTTCCGTGGCGACTTCTTCTCAGAGATTCTTAACAGCATAACGACTGATGAAATCAGGATGCTTCTTGGCGACCCAAGCCGTGCCGGTGTCATCTATCCCACTGAGCAGCCCAAGGACCAGGATGTACTGATGTTGATCATGCCATTGCTTTTGGGTGAGTAAGCCATGCGTCTGAATCTTACTAAACCTTTGGTGGTCTTCGACTTGGAGGCCACCGGCCTTGACTTGGTCAACGACCGTATTATACAGATTTCCTATGTGAAGGTCTCCCCTGGCGACAAGGAAGGCGAGGAGGAGCGGAAGAGCATTTTCGTGAACCCCGGCAAGCCGATACCTGCTTTCGTGCAACAGCTCACGGGCATAACCGACGACATGGTGAAAGACGCGCCAACGTTCAAGCAGCTGGCCAAGCAACTGGCCGACTCATTCATCGGATGCGACTTCGCGGGCTTCAATAGCGACCGCTTTGACGTACCTATGCTTGCAGAGGAGTTCTTGCGGGCGGGCATCGACTTCGACTTTTCCAAATGTCGCCTCATCGACGCCCAAAACATTTTCCACAAGCGCGAGCCTCGCAATCTCGCGGCGGCTTACAGGTTCTACACCGGCCACAAGATGGAAGACGACTTCCGTGCCCACCGTGCCGACCAAGACGCCGAGGCCACTTACCGTGTGTTGATGGGAGAGCTCGACAAGTATGACCCCACGACCGTCGAAGAACCGTCGCAGGCCCTTCCCAACGACATGAACGTCTTGGCCGAGGAGTCGAGGATGAACAACAATGTCGATTTCGCCGGACGTATAGTATGGGAAGACGTGAAAGACAAGAATGGCAAGGCCCTGACCGACAAGGACGGGAAGCCGTTGCGCCATGAGGTCTTCAACTTCGGGAAATACAAGGGCCATGTCGTTACCGACGTGCTTCATCGCGACCCAGGCTATTACAGTTGGATGCTCAACGCCGACTTCACGCTCAACACCAAGCAGGTGCTGACGCGCATAAGGCTCAGGGAGGCAAAACTGAACATGAATGCGTAGAATCCTGTTAGTGTTTGTCGCCCTCGTCGTGGTCTTGGCGGTAAGAGCCCAGGAGCTTAACACCAAGATTACGATAAACCACAACCAGATAAGTGGCACGGACGCTTCTGTCTTTGACAACCTGCAGCAAACCCTGACGCAGTTTGTCAACGACAGGCAGTGGACCAACCTGCAGTTTGCCAAGAGGGAGCGCATCACGTGCAACTTCAACATCACGGTGACAAAATACGACCAGGCGGGCGGTATGTTCACGTGCAAGGCCATCATCCAGGCCAACAGGCCCGTGTATAACGCTTCCTACAATTCTACATTATATAATAATACCGACAACGATTTCAACTTTGTTTTCAGACAGTTTGACCAGTTGGAATTCAACGAGGAGACGGTAGACAACCAGCTTACGGCTCTCTTCGCTTATTACGCTTATCTCATAATCGGCATCAACCTCGACAGCTTCTCGCCTCTTGGCGGCAACGACGTCTTGGAGCGTTGCATGAATCTCGTGAACAATGCCCAGAACCTCGACTTCACCGGGTGGAAGTCGTTTGACAACGACCGTTGCCGTTTTGCCATAATCAACGACTATCTCAATGGCGGCATGCAACCTTTCAGGCAGTTGCAGTATGATTATTACCGCAAGGGCCTTGACGAGATGGCGGCAAACGCTGACCGTGGACGGGCAGAGATAACGGCGGCTATTGAAAACGACCTGAAGAAGTGCCATGAGGATCGCCCGCAAAGCTTGTTGCCGCAAATATGGACCGACTACAAGCGCGACGAGCTTGCCAACATTTATAAGGGCAAGGGCACGCCGAAAGAGAAGGAGACGGTCTACGACATCCTGTTCTCTATCAATGCCTCGCAAAACAACGCGTGGGAAAAGATAAAGCAATAAACAAAAATGCTCAAACAACTTTACATAAAGGACTTCACGCTTATAGACGAGCTTAATATCCAGTTCTTTCCGGGCTTCTCCGTCATCACGGGCGAGACGGGCGCCGGAAAGAGCATCGTGATAGGCGCGCTCCACTTGCTGTTGGGCCAACGCGCCGACTCCAAGCAAGTGAAACTGGGCAGGAAGAAATGTATCATTGAGGCGCATTTCGACTTGTCTCGTTACGACATGGAGTCGTTTTTCGACGACAACGAGATAGACTACGACGCCACCGACTGCATATTGAGGCGCGAGGTGAGCGAGAAAGGCAAAAGCCGCGCTTTCATAAACGACACGCCCGTGTCGCTCACCACCCTGCGCGACCTTGGCGACCAGCTCATCGATATTCACAGTCAGCACCAGAACCTCTTGCTCCAGAAGGAAGACTTCCAGCTCAACGTCGTGGACATCATCGCCGGCGACGCGGCCCTTCTTGCTGACTACAAGGGGAAATACTCCGCTTGGCTCCAGGCCAAGAAGGCTTATGTCGACTATGAGGAGGCGTGCTGTAGAAACAAGGAAAACGAGGAGTTTCTCCGGTTCCAGTTCTCTGAGCTTGACAGGGCGAAACTCGTGAAGGGCGAGGAGCAAGACCTGGAGCAACGCTCGCAGACCATGAGCCACACCGAGGACATAAAAAACGCGCTTTTCACGGCTTCCGAGGCGTTGTCGAAAGAAGACGCCGGGGGGATGGCCATGACGCGTGCCGCTGCCGACAGCATGGGCGACATCGCCGAGGTGTATCCAGAGGCCAAGGCCATTGCCGACAGGCTTGACTCTGCTTATATTGACCTGAAAGACATCTCGCGCGAGATAGACAGTTACCTTGAGAACGTCGATTTCGACCCGCAAGAGTTGGATGCCATCAACGAGCGGCTGGACCTCATCTACTCGTTGGAACAGAAGTTCCACGTGTCATCGTCCGACGAGCTTATCGCCGAGCAAGAGAAGATAAAGACCGAACTCGACAGCATTGACGGTGGCTCGGAGCGCCTCTCCGAGCTCAAGGCGGAGAGCGACAAGGCTTACGCCGACTGTCTCGCCGTGGCCAAGAAGCTCAGCCAGGTGAGGAGAAAGGCCGCCGCCAAGGTGGAGGACGAGATGCGGCAAAGGCTCGTGCCATTGGGCATACCGAAGGTGCGATTCGCCATAGACTTCAAGGAAGGCGACTGCACGGCATCCGGAACAGACCGGGTGAGCTTCCTCTTCAGCGCCAACAGCAGCACGGCGCTCCAGCCTGTGGCGCAAGTGGCGTCGGGTGGTGAGATAGCGCGTGTCATGTTGTCGTTGAAGGCCATGATAAGCGGGGCGGTGAAGTTGCCCACAATCATCTTCGACGAGATAGACACGGGCGTGAGTGGCCGCGTGGCCGAGAAGATGGCGCAGATAATGCGCGAGATGGGCGACCGTAATCGTCAAGTGATTTCCATCACCCACCTGCCGCAGATAGCGGCCATGGGAACCACCCACTACAAGGTGAGCAAGGAGGAGACGCCGGGCGGAACCGTAAGCCACATGCGCTTGCTGGCGCAAGCCGAGCGCGTGGACGAGATAGCGCAGATGCTAAGCGGAAGCAGCGTGTCGCAGGCCGCCATCGACAACGCCCGCACGTTGCTTGAGAACGCGAGGTGAGAAATATTGAAACAATGATTAACAGAAACAAGAGAACAATGAGAACAAGGATTATACAACTTCTATTTGCCATTGCCGCGATGTTGCCCATGACGGCTATGGCACAGCCCGCCCCGGTGAAGAAGGCCGCGCAAAGCGTCTTCTCCCTGACGACATACAATGCCGACGGCACCATACATTCTTCGTCGCGTGGCGTCTTCGTGGGAGCTGGCGGCGAGGCCATCGCCATGTGGCACCTCTTCAAGGGAGCCTCGCGCGCGGTAATCATAGACAGCAAGGGCAGGCAATACGACGTGGATGCCATGCTCGGGGTGTCAGAGAACTACGACTTGTGCCGTTTCAGGATTAAGGGCTATGCCAATGGCGGCAACGCGCTCCCCATGACGACCGGCAATTCACCTGCCACGTCAATGTACCTGGTCGGCTACGACATCAAGAAGCCTGAGATAAAGGGCGTGTCGCCTGTCCGCGCCGAGAAGTTCATGACAGACCTTAACTATTACGTCTTCAAGGACGAGGACGTGTCTGGCTCCATGTTGGGCTGCCCCGTGGTGAGCGCCGACGGCAAGTTGCTTGGCATAGTGCAGAGGCCCGACGACGGCGGCGAGGCGTTCTCCGCCGACGCGCGCCTGACGACGACTTTCAAGCGTTACGGCTTCTCCATCAACGACCAGACTTTTCGCGCCACGGGCATACGCGTGGCATTGCCGGCAGAGCAAAAAGAGGCGTCGCTGATGCTTGTGCTTGCGTCGAGCCTGGTAGACAGCGCAAGGTACAATGGTTATATCGACGACTATATCCACTCTTTCCCGACGGCTCCCGACGGCTATAACGCCAGGGCGACGCAATTTGTCAACCATGCCAAGCTCGCTGAGGCCGACGAGATGCTCCAGGCCGAGACGAAGCGTGCCGCCAACAAGGACGTGGCTTACAGCAACTACGCCGCTCTCGTTTATCGCGCTTCCATCTACCGTGTTGACACCACTTTCACGAAGTGGAGCCTTGACAAGGCTTACGACTTGGCAGGCGAGGCTTACAAGGTCAACCCTCTGCCCGCTTATCAGCATCAGCAGGCGCAGGCGTTGTATGCCAAGGGCAAATACAAGGAGTCGCTCGACATGCTCACCGCCCTTCAGCAAACCGACCTTGGCAAGACGGGCGAGGTGTATTATGAGTCGGCGCAGTGCAAGGCGCGCCTGAACGCCCCGAAACCGGAAATCATGGCGTTGCTCGACAAGGCCGTCAGCGTGCAGCCGGGACAGCCCTCAGCAGCTTACGTCCTCGCGCGTGGCAGGCAATACGACGAGGACGGCAATTACCGCCAGGCGTTTCTCGACTACTTGAAATACGACTCCTTGATGAACTTCAACGCCACTGCCGATTTCTATTACATGAAGTTCAAGTGTGAGGTGAAGATACGCCAGTATCAGCCGGCGCTCAACGACATTGCCCATGCCATTGTCCTCACGCGCACCGAGCCGCTCTACTATGCCGAGATGGCGAGCCTGCAGCTCCGCGTCAATCGTTTGGAAGACGCCGTGAAGACCTGCGACATGGCTCTCAACATCAAAGGCGCAGACAAGGTCTCCGACTTCTTCGTCATAAAAGGCATCGCGCTTTGTGAGCTCAAGCAAAAGGAGGCCGGACTGGAGGCCCTGAGAAAGGCCCGGGAGTTGGCCGACGAACGCGCCGAGGGCTTGATAAAGAAGTATTCCAAGTGATGATTAGCAGACTATTATATTTTATATAATGTGTAGCCCAAGAAACGCCAAATGATGTTTCTTGGGCTTTTTTTGAAAAAAAAGAAAGAAAAACATGATAAAACTTTGTCAGAAATAAAAAAGTTACTATCTTTGCACTCGCAATCGCCGATATGGCTCAGTTGGTAGAGCAACGCATTCGTAATGCGTGGGTCCCCGGTTCGAGTCCGGGTATCGGCTCAATGTGTGTTTCGCACATTGTGCGGGATTAGCATATCGGTAGTGTACGGGCTTCCCAAGCCTGTGAGGCGGGTTCGATTCCCGTATCCCGCTCCGAAAAGTAAGGCGTTGAAAATCAGCTTGGTCTGTTTTCAACGCCTTATTTTTTGCCTTTACGCTTCGTCTCTTTTGCCGTACCAAAACTGTCCGCGACTTTGGTACGGTGAATACCACGGCGTGGTACTGATGCTACCATGGCGTGGTACTTACGCTACCACGGCGTGGTACTGACGCTACCACGGCGTGGTACTGATGCTACCACGGCGTGGTACAGACGCGCTTCGTGCCGTGACAAGGATGAAGCCGAAGCGTGGCGTGTTTTTTCCTTATTCCAAATCGTAGGCGTCGCGGTAGTGGTCAAACTGGAGATTGGCGGCGTATCCGTACTTCTTGAACAAGTTGATGATCCATTCTTGTTGTTCGGGAGAGAGCAGCTTCTCGCCGTTATGGTAGCGATAATAGGTGCCGTGGCCGCCAAGGTAGTGCTTGAGGGCGTTGCGTAAGGCCGTGGTGTCTTTCTGCTTCACCTCGTCGAAGAGCGTGTCGAAGCCCCATGCCGCGTGAATCTTCCTTGTTGGCTTGAAGTGGGGACAGTTGTCGCCGCTTGCCGCGGTGGGGTAGACGGCGATGCCCGCCGTGACGCCACTCGGGATGACGCGTGAAGAGATGTGCCGGATGCAGTCGGGGGCCTTCGGGCAGTTGTCAACAAAGCAGAACGCCCATGAGGGCGGCAGCATTTCGTAAGTCAAGTCGTCGTTATTTTCCATATTGGTTTTAGATGTTTTATTCAGTAGAGGCTCTTGCGCTTCTCGCCTTTGACATAGCCCGCTATGCCGAAAAAGATAGCGATGACGGGTAAGATGCTCAGTATGTTATAGTTGGTGAGTCCAGTGGCGTAGAACAAGGCGAGGCAGATGACCCCGCCGTAGACGAATGGCAACCCCACGTGGCGCATGGCCCTGGAGTAAAGCCTCGTCGCCGCGGCCCACGACTTCCTTATTATGTTTAATGTTTTTCGCATGATGATGCTTGTCATTAGAATATGTGGATGCAAAAGTACAAATAAAAACGTGTCCTTGGTAGGGAGAAATGTTAAAATGAATGTTAAAAGATAAGCAAAATAAAGGATAGGTCATTGATATTCAGATAAAAAAGTGTACCTTTGCACCCGCATTTTTGCAAAACAACAAATTATTCATTTCAAAGTAGTATGAATCAATACGAGACCGTTTTCATTTTGACTCCCGTTTTGTCTGATGAACAGATGAAGGAAACGGCCGCTAAGTTCAAGAAGCTGCTCACCGACAATGGTGCTGAGATTCTTAACGAAGAGGCCTGGGGATTGAAGAAAATGGCTTATGCCATTGACAAAAAGTCGACAGGCTTCTATTGCCTGTTTGAGTTCAAGGCAGAGCCTACAGTAGTTGACACCCTTGAGACCGGCTTCCGCCGCGACGAGAAGGTGATTCGTTTCATGACAGTGAAGCTCGACAAGTATGCTGCCGCTTATGCGGAGAAGCGTCGCGCTAAGCTGGGTAAAAAGTTGGAGGCATAATCATGGCAGAGCAGAACAACACACGCGCTAACAACAGTGAGATTCGTTATCTCACCGCTCCTTCCATCGACACGAGGAAGAAGAAGTATTGCCGTTTCAAGAAGAGCGGTATCAAGTATATTGACTACAAGGATCCTGAGTTCCTCAAGAAGTTCCTCAACGAGCAGGGCAAGATTCTTCCCCGTCGTATCACTGGCACTTCGCTGAAGTATCAGCGCCGCGTGGCACAGGCCGTGAAGCGTGCTCGCCAGATTGCGCTGCTTCCATTCGTAACCGATCTGTTGAAATAATAAGAAGGAGGCTAAGACATGGAAATCATACTGAAAGAAGATATCATCGGTCTCGGATACAAGAACGAGATTGTTAACGTTAAGAACGGTTACGGCCGCAACTATCTCATCCCTACAGGCAAGGGCGTTATCGCCTCTGAGAGCGCCAAGAAGGTTCTCGCTGAGAACTTGAAGCAGCAGGCTTCCAAGCTCGCAGCCCAGAAGGCTGACGCTGAGAAGCGCGCCGAGGCTCTCAAGGATGTCGTTATCACAGTAGTGGCCAAGGTGGCTGTCACTGGTCATCTTTATGGCTCAGTGGGCCCGGCTAAGGTCGCTGAGGAGCTCGCTAAGCTCGGCATTGAGATTGATCGCAAGATTATCACAATGCGTGAGGCACGCAAGGTGGGTGAGTTTGAGGCTACTGTTCATTTCCACAAGGACGTGGAGGTGAAGGTCCCTGTTAAGGTAGTGGCTGAGAACGAAGAGCCTAAGGCTGTTGAGGCTGAGGCTCCTAAGGCTGAAGAGGCTCCCAAGGCTGAAGAGGCTCCTGCCGCAGAGTAATAGCTTTATATTTGTACTGTAAAGCAAACAATCATATTGGTCCCATTCGCTCTTGTAGTGAATGGGATTTTTATTAAGACAACATTGTATTTATAACATTTTATACCAGAATACTAAGATGAAAGCATTCGTTTTTCCCGGACAAGGCTCGCAGTTCGTGGGCATGGGCAAGGATTTGTATGAGAACAGCGCGTTGGCAAAGGAGCTCTTTGACAAGGCCGACGAGATACTTGGCTTCAAGATTACCGACATCATGTTCGCCGGTACCGCCGAGCAGCTCAAGGAGACCAAGGTGACACAGCCTGCCGTCTTCCTTCACAGCGTTATCTCAGCCCTTTGCCTTGGCGACGACTTCCAGCCGGCCATGGTAGCCGGCCACTCTCTCGGTGAGTTCTCTGCCCTCGTGGCCAGTGGCGCTCTCGACTTTGAGGATGGCCTAAAGCTTGTTGCCGCACGTGCCAACGCCATGCAGAAAGCCTGCGAGAAGAACCCAGGCACGATGGCTGCCATCATCGCTCTGCCTGACGAGACCGTGGAGCAGGTGTGCGCCGAGGTCAGCAAGGAAGGCAAGGTCGTAGTGGCCGCCAACTACAATTGCCCTGGCCAGCTCGTCATCTCAGGCGACAAGGAGGCCATTGCAGAGGCTTGCGAGAAGTTGAAGGCCGCCGGCGCAAAGCGCGCGTTGCCTTTGGCCGTGGGTGGCGGTTTCCACTCACCGCTCATGCAGCCCGCAAAGGAGGAGCTGCAGGCCGCTATCGAGAAGACACAGTTCTCGGCTCCTAAGTGCCCTGTGTACCAGAATGTTGACGCTAAGCCTCACACTGATCCTGACGAGATAAAGGCAAACCTCATCGCCCAGCTCACCAGCCCCGTGCGTTGGACAAAGAGCGTGCAGAACATGATTGCCGATGGTGCCGACGACTTCACGGAGTGTGGCCCGGGCAAGGCTCTTCAGGGCATGATTCATCGTATCGACAAGGCAGTAGCAGTTCAAGGAATTGCCTGAATGGCCGATGAATAAAAAGGTTATAATATATCAAATCTTCATGCGCCTTTTCGGCAATCGTAACACGTCGTGCAAGCAGGATGGCACGATTGCCGAGAATGGGGTGGGGAAGATGAACGACCTTGACGTCGTGAGGCTGAGGAAGATACACGACATGGGCTTTACGCACGTGTGGTACACGGGTATCATTCGTCATGCCACGACAACAGACTATTCGAGATATGGCATCCCGCGTCAACACGCTTGCGTGGTGAAGGGCAAGGCAGGTTCACCCTATTCCATAACCGATTATTACGACGTGGACCCAGACTTGGCCGAGAATGTGCCTGAGCGCATGGCGGAGTTTGAGGCTCTCGTGCAGCGCACCCACAAGGCAGGCATGAAGGTGATAATAGGCTTCGTGCCAAACCACGTGGCGCGTGAATATCATAGCGTAAACCTTCCCGAAGGCGTGAGCGACTTGGGCGCGAATGACGACACGACAAAGCATTTTGACCCGCAAAACAATTTCTATTATTGTCCGGGCCACGCTTTCGTGAGCCCCGTGCAGCCAGCCGATGGCGAGGAGCCTTATGTGGAGAACCCGGCCAAATGCACTGGCAACGACAAGTTTAACGCCAAGCCTGGCCAGTATGATTGGTATGAGACGGTAAAGCTCAACTACGGTGTAGACTATTGCGATGCCGGTGGCCGAAGCTATCACTTCACCCCCGTGCCCGACACGTGGAAGAAGATGACCGACATCTTGCTCTTTTGGGCGGAGAAAGGCATCGACGGCTTCCGCTGCGACATGGCGGAGATGGTGCCGTCGGAATTTTGGGCTTATGCCACGGGCATAGTGAAGGAGCGTTTCCCGCAGCTCGTCTTCATCGGTGAGGTCTACGACACGAACCAGTATCACAGGTATGTGGCCTCGGGTTTCGACTACCTGTACGACAAGGTGGGCATGTATGATTGCCTTCGCGACGTGGTGTGCGAGCGCCGCCCTGCCAACAGCATAACGTGGTGCTGGCAGAACACTGACGACATAAAGGATCACATGCTCTACTTCCTTGAGAACCACGATGAGCAACGCGTCGGCAGCGACTTCTATTGCGGTGACGGCGCCAAGGCCGTGCCTGCCCTTGTGGTGGCTGCGCTCCTGCAGAAAAACCCATTCATGGTCTACTTCGGCCAGGAGGTTGGCGAGCGTGGCATGGACGAGGAAGGCTTCTCGGGCAAGGATGGCCGCACGACCATTTTCGACTACTGGTGCGTGGATTCTGTCAGAAGGGAATTTTTCACTTCCGACGGACTCACTGAGTGGGAGAAGAGCTTGCAAAAGACCTATCGCGAGATACTGCGCTTGGCCAACAGGGAAAAGGCGGTCAGGGAAGGAGAATGTTTCGACCTGATGTATGCCAACAACCAGACATGGCAGTTCAACCCCAGGGAGCAGTTTGCCTTCATGAGGAAGAAAGACGACGAGGTGCTGCTCATCGTGGTTAACTTCTCGCGTCCCGACGTTCGTGTCTCCGTGGTCATTCCCAATCATGCCTTCGACTTCCTTGGCCTGCCTGAGCGAGAGGTCGTGGCTTCCGACCTGTTGAGTGGCGAGAAGCTGACGCTTGAGCTGAAAAAAGACGGGGCCGTGACAGTGGAGTTGCCCCCTTATGGCGCGAAGATTCTTAAATTCAATACCAAGATGAGAACAGACTCATTAGTCCTTAACGAGCATGGCAAGGATGAGTTCCCGCCTGCCCATACCGCTGAGCATTTGCTCAACCAGTTGATGATAAGGATGTTCGGTTGTGGGAGGTCGGACAATGCCCATATCGAGCGCAAGAAGAGCAAGATAAGCTATGTGCTCGACCACAAGCCGTCGCGCCAGGAGGAGAAAGCCATTGAGGTTGAGATGAACAGGCTGATAGAGGCCGACATGCCGGTGACCTATGAGATGGTGGACCGCGACCACTTGCCCGATGGCATATCGCTTGACCGCTTGCCCAAGGACGCGTCTGAGGCTATACGCATAGTGCGTGTTGGCGACTACGACGTCTGCCCGTGCATTGGCAAGCACGTGAGGTCTACGTCACAGATTGGCAAGTTTGTCTTGCTTGGCACCAACTGGGATGAGATGACCCATACGTTCCGTATAAGGTTCAAGGTGATACCAAACGCTTGACGCCTTTCAGCGTCAAAGCTGACAGATAAAACAAAAACCGCCGCGCTATAAAGTTAAGCGCGGCGGTTTTTTATTATTGGTTACTTTGTCTCTATTTCCTCTTTCATGTCAATGAACTCACCGTTAGGGTCATAGAATTCATATTGCAGGAAAGCGAGCTTCTGCGAGGAGTAGACGTGTACTCCGAAGCCATACTTCATTTGCCATTTGCGTTTAAGGCTCACAATGCCTTGATTGATATAAGCCGCAACGTATGGATGAACGTAAAGATAGAACTTCTTTATGCCTATCTTGTTGACGAGTTGGTCAATTTTTCTCTCAAGCTGATCCGTGAATAAAATACTGGCGCGTATTTTTCCTGTTCCTCCGCAGGATGGACAGTCTTCCTCGACGTTGACGTCCATAGCCGGACGCACGCGTTGGCGCGTTATCTGCATCAGTCCGAATTTGCTCAGCGGAAGGATGTTGTGTCGTGCACGGTCGTTTTGCATGTCCTTGCACATTCGCTCATAGAGCATTTGCCTGTCTTCGGCAAGGTTCATGTCGATAAAGTCTACTACGATGATTCCTCCCATATCACGTAGCCTCAATTGCCGGGCAAGCTCGTCGGCTGCCCCAAGGTTGGTGTCGAGTGCCGTGCCTTCTTGTCCATTTTGGTTTTTCGACCTGTTACCGCTGTTTACGTCCACCACGTGCATGGCCTCGGTGTGCTCAATGATGAGGTATGCGCCATGAGCGTAGTTGACGGTTTTGCCAAAGCTGGCCTTTATCTGCTTTGTGACATTGAAATTGTCAAAGATAGGCACCTTGCCGGTGTACATCTTTACTATCCCAGCCTTTTCAGGGGCTATCATTGCCACGTAGTCTTTTACTTCCTTACAAATCTCCTCGTCGTTGACGTAGATGTTTTCGTAAGTGGGGTTGAAGAGATCTCTCAGCATGGCCACGGCCCTGCCCGTCTCTTCATAGATGAGTTGTGGACGGCGTTGTGTCTTTTGTGCCTTGTCGATGGCGCTCTGCCATCTGCTGGTGAGCACTTTCATCTCAGCGTCGAGCTCTGCCACTCTCTTGCCTTCGGCTACGGTGCGCACGATGACTCCACAATTCTTTGGCTTGATGCTCTGGATGAGTTGTTTCAGTCTTGATTTCTCCTCTCCGCTCTTTATCTTTGATGAAACCGACACCTTCTCCCCAAATGGGATAAGCACGAGAAAACGTCCGGCGAAGCTGAGTTCGGAAGTCAGGCGAGGCCCTTTTGTTGATATGGGCTCCTTGACGATTTGCACCAATACTTCTTGTCCCACTTTCAGCGTTTGCTGCACGCTTCCGTCCTTTTGCAATTCAGGCTGGCGTGTGGCTTTCGCGAATGGCATGGGATGTTTCCTGTCGCTTTCAATCTGCTTTAGATACTTAGCGTAGGAGTTGAATTGACTACCCAAATCAAGATAATGCAAGAAAGCATCGCGTTCATAACCTACATCCACAAAGCATGCGTTAAGACCTGGCATGAGTTTCTTAACTTTCGCGACGTAGATGTTGCCCACAGAGTAGCTTGCCGAGCGTGACTCGTTCTGGTATTCAACCAGCCTCTTGTCTTCCAGCAAGGCAATGGAAATCTCCTTGGGCTTGACATCGATAATTACTTCACTTGTCATTTCTGATGGTGTTTTTCTCACTGTTGTCTCTCCGACAACATGTTCAACAAATAAAAAAAGGGGCAAGCCCTTAGGGCGAGCCCCTTTTGGAACTGTCTCTCGGGCTTACTTGCTCTTATGACGGTTCTTGCGCAGTCTCTTCTTGCGCTTATGAGTAGCCATCTTGTGGCCCTTTTTCTTCTTACCGTTTGGCATAGTTGTAAAATTAAAATGTTGTGATATGAAAAAATATTCTTGTTGTTTACTCGCCTTTCATCTCGTCAACGAAGACCTTGGCAGGCTTGAAAGCCGGAATGTCGTGAGCCGCGATGGTGATTGTCATGTCCTTGCCAATGTCGCGGGCTGTCTTTGAGGCGCGATGCTTTATTATGAAACTGCCAAACCCACGCAGGTACACGTTCTCTTTCTTATTGAGCATGGTGCTTTTTACAGTCTCCATGAAAGCTTCCACCACTACGGAAACCTCTTTCCTCTGTAATCCTGTTTGTTCAGCAATCTCGTTGATGATATCTGCTTTTGTCATCTTGTTAATTATCTGATTATATCTTGTTAATTTTCAAACTACTATAATGTTCGTCTTTCGAGTTTGCAAAATTACTAATTATCTTGGTTATAACGAAATGTTATGGTGTGTTTTTTCTTTTTTTTATATATTTGACAAGTTGTCGCCAATCTTTTTCTGCAGCATCTTCGCCATTTTGATGCCCCGTCGTGTCTGTCTCGCTATGTCGTCTTGTATGGTGTTGAGGTCGTTGAATATCTCGCACGCGGCTTTCTGCAGGGGGGTGGGCTTGCGCTTGCTCTTGTCGGCATCGTCGTTCACCACTATCTTGATGCCCTTTGGCACGAGGTTGATATCCACGTCGGCTCCTGCCATGACAGGCTCGCCATCATAGTGTATCGGGCCTTCTGAGGAGCGGTGTATGTGGAGGTGCTTCGTGCGGAAGGTCTTGATGCGTGAGCTCTTGTTCAGGGTCTTGCTGAACATGTCTATCACTATCTGCGGAATCTCCATGATGTTGAAAGGCTCTATTATGACCACGTCCATCAGCCCGTCCCTCATGCTGGCCTGTGGCGCTATGTAGGCATTGTTGCCGTATTGTGAGGCGTTGGCGCATGTCACGAGCATGGCCTTGTATTCTTTCGCGTCTTCCTCGGTGGTCAGCTCGTAGGTCTGGGGCTTGTACTTCAGGCCGGTCTCAAGCACCTGCTGCACATAGGAAATCAGGCCGCGCTTGCCCGACTCGGCGAACTTGAAGCTAATGAAGGCGTCGAACCCCAATCCGCAAGTGCAGAAAAACTTGTGGCCGTCGATGAGGCAATAGTCGAGGTCGTGGATGACACATTGGTTGATGACCTCTATGCTTCTCTTTATATTAAGAGGAATAAAAAGGTGGCGAGCCAGTCCGTTGCCGGAGCCGCATGGTATTATGGCCAAGGCCGTGTCGGTGTCGGTGAGGCTCTGCGCCACTTCGTTGACGGTGCCGTCGCCGCCAACGGCCACCACGACATTGACGCCTTCTTCAGCGGCTTGCCGAGAAAGCTCGGTAGCGTGACCGGCGTATTGAGTTTCCATGATGTCATAGCTGAACTTAGACTTGTCTAAATACATGTCTATAGCCTCTGGTATCTTAGACTTGCCAGCTGTTCCGGAGATGGGATTAATGATGAATCTTATCGTTGTCATTGGGAAGTCATTTTACAGACAAAAATAAGCATTTCCTTTATTAATATGCATGTTCTTTTTGGTTTTTTTGTTAAAAAAATGTTTTATTGTCTATTCTTTATTGTTTATAAAGAGTTTTTTGTAACTTTGCAAACTGTTCATTACAAAGAGTTTTCTTCACCTATTTTAAAATGGGACAACTAACAGAAAGATACAAGCATTATCGTGTACCACAACAGTACATGGAACAAGGTGTATATCCTTATTTCAGAGAGATAACGAGTAAGCAAGGTCCTGAGGTCATCATGGATGGCCGCAAGATGCTGATGTTTGGCAGCAATGCCTATACGGGTCTCACGGGAGACCAAAGGGTCATTGACGCCGGCAAGGCCGCGCTTGACAAGTATGGCTCAGGCTGTGCCGGAAGTCGCTTCCTCAATGGCACGCTTGACATTCACGTCCAGCTTGAGAAAGAGTTGGCGGAGTATGAGCACAAGGACGCAGCCCTTTGCTTCTCCACAGGCTTTACTGTCAACTCTGGCGTGATACCAACAATCGTAGGCAGGGGCGATTACCTCATTTGCGATGACCGTGACCATGCGTCCATCGTGGACGGCCGTCGTCTGAGCTTCGCCACTCAGCTCCATTACAAGCACAACGACATGGAAGACCTGGAGCGCATTCTCGAGAAGCTTCCTCACGACGCCATCAAGTTGATTGTCGTGGACGGCGTGTTCTCAATGGAGGGTGACCTTGCCAAGCTTCCTGAGATAGTGGAGCTCAAGCACAAGTACAATTGCTCAATCATGGTTGACGAGGCTCATGGCCTTGGCGTGTTCGGCGAGGGCGGTCGTGGCGTTTGCCACCACTTCGGTTTGCAGGATGAGGTTGACCTCATCATGGGCACGTTCTCAAAGAGCTTGGCTTCCATTGGCGGCTTCATAGCTTCCGACTGGGACACCATAAACTATCTTCGTCACACGTCTCGCACTTACATCTTCTCAGCGAGCGACACGCCAGCCGCTACGGCTTGCGCGTTGGAGGCACTCCATATCATTGAGAATGAGCCAGAGCGCCGCCAGCACTTGTGGGATGTCACCAACTATGCCTTGAATCGTTTCCGTGAGGAGGGCTTTGAAATTGGTGAGACAGAGAGTCCTATCATTCCGCTTTACGTGCGTGACAATACCAAGACGTTCCTCGTGACCAAGCTGGCTTTCGATGAGGGTGTGTTCATCAACCCCGTGGTGCCTCCAGCATGCGCGCCGCAAGACACGCTCGTGCGTTTCGCGCTTATGGCGACACATACCAAGGAGCATGTTGAGCGTGGTGTTCAGGTCTTGAAGAAGATCTTCGTAGAGCAGGGAATCATAAAGTAAGAAAAATGATAGTGTGGTCGCTTTCGAGCGACCATATTGTTTTTTATATATACAGAAAAAGGCTTTGCCGGACATTTCCAGGCAAAGCCTTTTTCTGTTTGGTTAGCATTGAAAAGCATTGCATGGTGCCGCACCATGCAATGTCGCATCAAGATTTATTTCAAGCCGAACAACGCTTTCAGCCCAAGGTCCACGCCGCTGAATCCCATGAAGGCCAAAGACAGCAATCCTGCCGCTACGAGTACGATAGGCATGCCTCTCATGCCCTTGGGGATATTGACGTAAGCCAACTGCTCGCGTATTCCGGCGAAGAGGACAAGAGCCAACGCGAAGCCGATGGCCGTGGAGAACGCGTAAACAATGCTCTCGATGAGCGTGAAGTCCTTTTGTATCACGAGAATGGCCACGCCAAGCACGGCGCAGTTGGTGGTGATGAGTGGCAAGAATATTCCGAGCGACTGGTAGAGGGCGGGAGAGACCTTCTTGAGGATTATCTCAACCATCTGCACGAGAGACGCTATGACCAGGATGAACGCTATGGTCTGGAGATATTGCAGGCCGAGAGGGTCGAGCACGCATTTCTGCAACAAGAAAGTCACCACGGTGGCCACGGTCAGCACGAAAGCCACGGCCATGCCCATGCCGAGTGATGTCTGAATCTTTTTCGACACGCCGAGGAATGGGCAGATGCCGAGGAATTGTGACAAGACGATGTTGTTGACGAATATCGCGGAGATGAAAATCAGAATGTATTCCATTGATTTGGTGCTATTATGTCGTTATGCGATTATTGTTGCTTGGCTCTCAGCCTGTTGACCACGGCTATGAGATAGCCCAAGGTGATGAAAGCTCCCGGTGGAAGGATGAACAAGAGCATGCCAGCTGTCTCCGGCAGTAGACGGATGCCCATCACGCAGCCCGTGCCGAGCAGCTCCCTGAAGAAACCGAGAAGCGACAGGCCGAGCGTGAAGCCCAGTCCGACGCCAATGCCGTCGAGCATGCTGTCTAACGCGCCATGCTTGCATGCGAACGCCTCGGCGCGTCCGAGGATGATGCAGTTGACCACGATAAGTGGGATGTAGAGGCCGAGGGACGAGTTGATTGACGGGAAGAAAGCCGCCAGGCACATCTGAAGCACGGTGACGAATGACGCTATCACCACCACGAACACGGGAATGCGCACCGCGTCGGGGGTAAGGTTCTTGATAAGCGATATGGCGATGTTTGAGCATATCAATACGAAAGCCGTAGACAGTCCCATCGAGATACCGTTGATGAGTGACGTGGTCGTGGCGAGGGTAGGGCACATGCCGAGGAGAAGCACGAACGTGGGATTCTCCTTAATCAACCCGTTGACAATAATTTTCAAACTGTTCATTTGTTGTATGTTTTTTCGGCGCCTGATGGCTTTCGCCCTGTCGGCGTCGTATGGTTTATGGTGTGTTTATGAGCCAAGTGATGACCTGTAAGCCTGGTAAGCCTGGTTCACCGCTTTCAGGAAGGCCCTTGACGTGATGGTGGACGATGTTATGGCGTCTACGTCACCACCGTCCTTGCTCACGCTTAAAGGCTTGCCGTCGGACAGTTGGCGACCAATGACATTGCCTTTCCCGTCTTTCTGGAACCACTTGTCGGCTTTCTGGCCCAGGCCAGGAGTCTCGCTCGACTGCAATATCTTATAACCCAATACCTTATAGTCGTTTGAAATGCCCACCAAGATTTTCAGTTCGCCACCGAAGCCCATTACCGAGCTCTCTATGGCCGCCCCGAGCGGTTTGCCGTTGGCGGTCTCGGTGTTGTGGATGACATACTTGCTCACAGTTCCGTCGTTGCTTACGGATATGGTGTCGGTATTGGTCACCTTCAGACTCGGCGTGCTCATCACGTCTTTTATGCCATTGTTTATCTCGTTTATGGCTTGTTGTCTGATGGGCTCGGTAGTCACCTCGTTGACCAAAGCGAGCACGAGTGCGGCCACGAGCGACACTACTGTCAGCACGATAACCATATTAAGGATAGAAGATTTTAGCTTTTCCATTTCATGTCTGTTGTGTAATTACAATTCGTCGTGCCAATCGCGACATCATTTGTCGCTATACCTGCGAGGCTTGACATAAGTGTTTATCAATGGCGTAAAGGCGTTCATGATGAGTATGGCGAACGACATGCCCTCCGGGTATGCGCCCCAGTTGCGTATCACCACTGTCATGGCGCCGATCGCCACGCCGTAAATCAATTGTCCGCGGTGGGTCATTGGCGACGTCACGTAGTCGGTTGCCATGAAGACGGCACCCAACAGCACGCCACCGCTCAACACCGACGCCACGGGGTTGGCGTAGGCAGGGTTGGCAACGTGCATGAGCGCAGTCAGCACGAACACCGTGGCGATGATGCTCACGGGGATATGCCATGTTATGACACGGCGCCAGAGCAGGTAGGCAAGTCCGAGGATGATGGCAATGCCGCACACCTCGCCAAGAGAACCCGCACCCATGGCATAGGTGTCGTTGCCGAGCAGTAGGCTCAGCGAGTCGGGCAGGCGGTCGAGCAGTGAACTGTCGCCTTTCTTTGCGGCCCACTTTATTATGCTAAGTGGCGTGGCGCCAGTCTCGGCGTCGGTATATTTCAGCAGTTGTCCGGCCACGGGCCATGAGGTCATCTGCGAGGGGAACGACACGAGCAGGAAGCAGCGGCCCACCAATGCTGGGTTGAAGATGTTGTATCCCAAGCCGCCGAAGGTCATCTTGCCCACGCCTATTGCCACTATAGCGCCCAGCACTACTATCCACGCCGGAATATTGGAAGGCAGGTTGAAGCCTAACAGCAATCCCGTTATTACCGCCGACCAGTCGGTGATGGTGGAGCGTTGCGTGTGCATCACGTATTTGCCAATTATCCATTCCGTTGCCACGCAAGCGAGCACGCTTGTGGCGCAGACTATCAGCGAGCCTATGCCGAAGAAAAGCAGCGAGGCAGCCAATGTCGGGACGAGAGCTATTACCACGTCGCGCATGTCGTGCTCCATTGTTCGAGGAGAGTGTACGTGTGGCGATTGCGATATTATTAGATTCGACATGTGTTTATTTGTTCTTTCAGTTTTATTTCTTTGTCGTTGTTGTTTCTCACGGCTTGGGTTGTTGCCTTCTTGCCTTTATTATGCCCATCACGGTAGCCTTTCCCTTCCTTATGTTGTCGAGCAAAGGACGTGCCGACGGGCAAGTGTATTGGCAAGAGCCACATTCTATGCACGAGGTTATGTATTCGCGCTCGGCGCGTTCCCAGTCGCCCAGGGCCGATGCCGTGGCAAGGAGATAAGGCTCAAGGCCCATAGGGCACACGCCCACGCACTTGGCGCAGCGCACGCAAGGCCTTGGCTGCATGCGAAGCGTGTTGTCGTCGCCCGTCAGCACGGTGATGGCGTTGGAGCCTTTCACGATAGGTGCCTCAAGGCTTGTCAGCGCCTTTCCCATCATGGGGCCGCCGCTGAGCACCTTGTTGCTTCCTTCCGGCAGTCCGCCGCACAGGTCGATGAGGCTTGCCGCGCTCGTGCCCATTCTCACGAGAAAGTTGCCCGACTGCTTCATGGCCAGTCCAGACACCGTGACCACGCGCTCGAAGAGAGGCTTGCGCTTCATCACGGCTTGGTATACGGCAAAAGCCGTCGCCACGTTGTCGACCACCGCCCCCACGTTGGCTGGGATGGCCGGGGGCATTGGCACGCGACGGTTGATGACGGCATCTATGAGTTGCTTCTCGCCACCTTGCGGGTAGGCTTGCTTGAGAGGCACCACCTCTATGGTGTCATCGTCGGCTGTAACCTTCTCCATCATCTCTATGGCGTCGGGCTTGTTCACCTCAATGCCGATGTAACCGCGTTTCACGCCCACTGCGCGCATGATGACGTGCAGTCCCTCCACTATCTCCGCCGTGTGCTCCAGCATGAGCCTGTGGTCGGAGGTGATGTAAGGCTCGCACTCCACGCCATTGAGGATCACGCACTCCACCGAGCCCTCGGGGGGCATGAGCTTCACGTAGGTGGGGAATCCGGCTCCGCCCATTCCCGTCACGCCGGCTGTCTTCACGCGTTCCACTATCTCCTTGGCGTCAAGCTCCGGATGAGAGCTAAGCCTTTCCAGCTTCTCGCTTCGGTCAATGGAAGGCTCCCAATCGTCGCCCTCGACATTGACGATGATGACTGGCTTCTGGTAGCCTGACGCGTCTACGGCCTGGTCGATCTTGAACACCGTTCCCGACACTGAGGAGTGTACAGGCGCGGAGATGAACCCACCGGCTTCGGCCAGCAGCGTGCCGACTTTTACCTTGTCGCCTTTCTTCACTATGGGCTTGGCAGGCGCGCCAATGTGCTGCGAGAGTGGAAAAACGGCTCTCTGTGGCAGTGGCGCGGGCTCTATGGCCTTGCAGGCCGCCAGCTTGTGGTCGGCCATGTGTATGCCACCTATCTTGAATGTCTTTATTTTCATAATGTTTCTGTGTCGTTAGTCTTGTGCGGTCTTGTCTGTGTTAGTGGCTTGTGTTTTCACGGCAGGCTTGGCAGGAGGGAAGCCGCTTGCCACAATTGCCTTGCGTGGGCACACTGCAACACATTTGCGGCACATGCGACATTTCTCCGAGTCGATAGTGGCCACGTTGCCGTCTATGGTTATTGCTCCGAATGGACATTCCTTGTCGCATTTGCCACATCCAATGCAAGAGTGGCCGCACACCTTCATGGCGATTGGGCCGCGGTCGTGGTTGCTGCATGCCACCACGACCATCCTGTTTTTCACCCCCACCTGGCGTATCTCCAACAAGTGGCGGGGACAAGCCTTCACGCATGAGCCGCATGCCACGCACACGTCGGGGTCAACCTCCGGGATGTGCTTGTCGGGGTTGATGGTGATGCCGCCGAAGTCGCATGCGTTGGCGCAATCGCCACACCCTAAGCAGCCATAGCCGCATGCCGACTCGCCCGATCCGCAACGGTTCATGGCGTCGCATGTGCGCAGGCCGTCGTATGTGGCTATTGGCGCGAGGTCGCAACCTGCGCATTTCAAGGTAGCCACGCGCTTTTTACCTGTGCCGGCCTTGTTCTCAACGCCGAGCAGCGCGTAGATTTTCGACATGACGTCGTTGCCGCCAACGGGACACGTGGGCATGTCGCCACCTTCGTCGGCAGCCTTGACGATGGCTTGTGCGAGCGATTGGCATCCGGCGAATCCACATCCGCCGCAGTTGGCCTTGGGCAGGCATTCATGGACGTCGTTGACGCGCGGATCGGTTTTCACGGCGAATTTCTTGCTGCATACATACAGCAGCAAGGAAGCGGCAAGCGCGATTGCGCATAGCACGATTACGGAAGAAAGAATTATCATAATGTTTTGTTGTGTGCGTATTTAGATATGTGGGCAGTGGTCGTTGGGTTGCGGGCCCTGGTCAGCGCAAGGGAAGGCAACGCAGCCAAACGCGCGGTCAATGCGTGGCTTGAATATCCACAACATGAGGAAATAAGCAGCCGTGGCGCATAGCCCACCAATTGCAGCCATTATGTCTGACCGGGTTATCGCCCTTGCCGCCACGCATCCCATGATGAGCGCAATCAAGGGCAAGCCATAGCCTAACATGATGGATGTCATGGGGTTTTTGTCGCCTGTGCTTACATAGACTGCATCGCCAACGGCAAAGTGGCAGTTGGGCGACGCTTGCGCTTCCACGGCTATCTGCTTGCGTTCCGACGTGGCGCAGGTAGCGGCCGCATGGCAAGAGGCGCATGCCGAGTATCTGTCTATGACGACGGTGAGGCGTGAGCCGTTTACCGCTTTCACTATGCCTCGCTTGTAAATGTTCTGACTCATCTGTATGGACCCGCCTGAATGTGTGCCGGCAGGGTTAAAATGGCGTGAATATTGTGCAAAAGTACTGCTAATAATTCACAAACACAAGCAAAATGTGCATTTTCGTCCTTGCTTTATCCCACTTTGTGACATTTTTGCGCTAAAAGAGCCAAATGATGATGAATTGTCACTGTTTTTCATGATGTTTATTGTTGTCATGTCGTGGAAAATCACTAACTTAGCGAGCTGAAACATCTGCTGCTTAAACCATTGCGGCACACACATATTATGGCATGGGCATTGTCACGGAAGTTTCCTATGAAAATGACTGCATAAAGGTAGGCGACGGTGACCAGGGCTTTAAAGTTTGGCAGCCGAGCACGGAGTATGGCTGGACGGCAACAAGCTCAATAAAGAACAGCAGTGGCAAATACGTCAAATACGACTCAGAGGGCACTCTCGCCTTGCCCGAGATAAACCTCGGCGGATATTCATCAGCATCGCTCTCGTTTACCCACGTACTGAACTTCTGCACATCGCCAGACAAGTACCTGAGCGTGGAAGCGCATTGCGATGGCAACGTGACCAAGCTGACAGGATTCAAATGGCCTGCTGGTAACAATTATGCATCGGTGGAGTCGGGCGATGTCAGCCTGAACCAATTTGTGGGCAAGAAGATACAGATAGTGTTCCGATACACGGGAACGACCTCGGTGTCAGCTACTTGGGAGATACAGAAAGCCACAGTTACTGGCAAAAAGACCTCCTCTAACATCGTCGCGGTCAGCTCTTCCAGCCAGTTTGATCCCACCAAACCATACGAGGTCTTCGACATGTCGGGTTACCGGCTTTCACAAAATGAATACAAACATGGAGTGGTCATCATCAGACAAGGTGGCAAAGTCTTCAAGATGGTGAAAAAATAAGACATAGGCTTTACGCTTGCATCGCTTTGCGATAGAAGCGTAAAGCCTATGTGATTGAAGGGTGGAAGCTTACGCGATTTAAGCGTAAGGCCGACGCGATTGAAGCGTCACGCCGTCAGCGTGTTTCTTTCAAGAATTCCTCAGCCCTTTGCAGGTCGGCAGGAGTGTCTATGCCAACGGTTTCCACGTCGGTGATACCCACGCGAATGCGGTATCCGTTTTGCAACCAACGCAGTTGTTCAAGGCTCTCGGCCTTCTCAAGCGACGACATGGGCAGGCTCGTCACCTCGCGCAGCACGTCGCGCCGATAAGCGTAGATGCCCAGATGCTTGAGGTAAGGATAGTTGTCGAGCCATGTCTCTTCTTCCTTGCCGCGCACGAAAGGAATGACAGAGCGCGAGAAGTAAAGCGCGAACCCATTGTTGTCTGTCACGATCTTTGGTGAGTTGGGGTTTTTTACAGCGTCCATCGACGTGAAGGGCTTTCCCAGCGTGGCTATCTGGGTAGACGGGTTGTCGAAAAGGGCGCAAAGCGTCTCTATCTGTGATGGCTGGATGAACGGCTCGTCGCCCTGGACATTGACAATGACATCGGCGTTGGCACCTATCTTCTCGGTCGCCTCCTCTATCCTGTCGGTGCCGCTTTTGTGGTCGGCCCTTGTCATGACCGCCTTTCCGCCAAAGCGTTCCACGGCGTCGAAGATGCGGCTGTCGTCGGTGGCTACCCATGCCTCGGGCAGCACCTTGGTCACTTGCTCATACACATGCTGGATGACAGGCTTGCCGGCAAGCAGGGCAAGCGGCTTGCCTGGAAAACGCGTCGAGGCATAGCGAGCGGGGATAATGGCTATAAACTTCATGATTTGTTGATTAATTACGATGCAAAATTACAAAAAACAAATGCTCATAAATGATTAATATTGTTAAATCTTTGCTTCGCTGTCATAAATAAGAATGTGGAATGGGTTTCTTTTCGTTTTTTATGCTTATCTTTGAGCCAATATTCTTATAAGAATCATAATCGTGAGACATTATATATTATATTTCTATTTCTTGGCATTGCCATTGTGCGTCTCTGCCCAGAAAATATCCATTGGCACCTGCACGATAGAGGAAATGGGCGTGAAAGGCACTTACAAGGGCGAAATGTCTTCGGGCAAGCCCAATGGCAAGGGCAGCGAGGTGTTTGAGAACGGCAATACCTATGATGGCGAGTTCGTGAAAGGAAAGCGACAGGGCCACGGCGTCTACACCTTCGCCGATGGCGAGAAATATGATGGCCAGTGGGTGCTGAACCAGCAGCACGGAAGGGGCACATATTATTTCAGCAACAACAACAAGTATGTGGGCCTTTGGTTTCGCGACTACCAGCAGGGACATGGCGTGATGTACTACTTCAATGGCGACGTGTATGACGGCGATTGGTTCCACGACATGAGACAGGGCCACGGCAAGTACACCTTCTCCACGGGAGCCTACTATGACGGCCAGTGGAAGAACGACAAGAAGGAGGGCAAAGGCTTTTTCGATTGGGGTGACGGCAATACCTATCGTGGCAATTGGCTTGACAACCAACGCTCTGGCTATGGCGTGAATAAGTATGCCGATGGCGACGTTTACAAGGGCATGTGGAAAGACGACATCCAGCAAGGCCGAGGCATATACCTCTTCCAGAACGGTGACCAGTATGAGGGCGATTACGACCAGGGCGAGCGCACCGGCGAGGGAATATTCAAGTATGCCAATGGCGACCGATACACGGGCCATTTCAATCAAGGCGAGCGCGATGGCGAGGGAACGTTTGTTTGGGCAAACGGTGACCAATATGATGGACATTGGAAAAACGACCAGATAAACGGTTACGGAAAACTGACCAAGAAGGATGGTGACATCTATGAAGGCAATTTCCGCAACGGCAAGATAGACGGCGAGGTGATAATCCACTACGCCAATGGCTCGCGTTTCAAGGGCGTCTACAAGAACGGCAAGCGAAACGGCAAGTGCATAGAAGAGGCCAAGGACGGCAAGCGCTTTGAGGGAACCTACCTCAACGACATCCGTGACGGGCGTTTCGTGGAGAAAGACGGTAATGGGCAGGTGACATGCACGGGCCATTACGAGAGCGGCAAGCGCTTCAACGATCAATAAGGCTTGCCAGCCCAGTCTATAGTATGATATCAGACAACTATCAATTCAACTCAATACAATGGTAAAGGAAAAACACATCGGTATTGTAGCTCATGACCAATATCTTGAGCCTTATGAGGATGCCATAAAGGGGCGTCATAATCATGCTGTATGGAAAATTGATCAACTCACGCAACATGGCAAGCAGTCGTTGTCAGACTTTGCAAACGGCTATGAATATTTTGGCCTTCATAAGGTTCGCGGAGGCTGGGTCTTCAGGGAATGGGCACCTAACGCCACCGACATTTATCTCGTGGGCGAGTTCAACGATTGGAAAGAGAGCGAGGATTACCGTTGTAAGAAGGTTGAGGGAACAGGCAATTGGGAGCTGAAGGTGCCCACGAAAGCCATGCGCCACGGCAACTTGTTCAAGATGCACGTGAAATGGAACGGTGGCGAGGGCGAGCGCATTCCGGCCTGGGCCACGCGCGTGGTGCAAGACGAGCAGACAAAGATATTCTCGGCTCAAGTTTGGGCCCCAAGGAAATACCGCTGGAAGAAAGAGAAGTTCACGCCCTCTCGTGACCCATTGCTCATCTACGAGTGCCACATAGGCATGGCACAAGACGCGGAGAAAGTGGGCTCTTATACCGAGTTCAAGGATAATGTGCTCCCGAGAATCGTCAAGGAAGGTTATAACGCCATACAGGTGATGGCCATACAGGAGCATCCTTACTATGGCAGCTTTGGCTATCACGTAAGCTCATTCTTCGCTCCGTCGAGCCGCTTCGGCACTCCGGAAGAACTTAAAGCCCTCATTGACGCGGCACACCAAAAGGGCATCGCGGTGATTATGGACATAGTCCACTCGCATGCCGTGAAGAACGAGGTAGAGGGTTTGGGAAACCTCGCAGGCGACCCTAACCAATATTTCTATGCGGGCGATAGGCATGAGCATCCGGCGTGGGACAGCCTGTGTTTCGACTATGGCAAGGATGACGTCATCCATTTCCTTTTGTCCAACTGCAAGTACTGGCTTGAGGAGTTTCATTTCGACGGCTTCCGTTTCGATGGCGTCACGTCGATGCTTTATTACAGTCATGGCCTTGGCGAGGCATTCGTCAATTATGGCGATTATTTCAATGGCCATGAAGACGACAATGCGATATGCTATCTCACCATGGCAAACAAGCTTATTCACGAGGTGAACCCCAAGGCCATAACCATAGCCGAGGAGGTGAGCGGCATGCCGGGGCTCGCGGCCAAGTTCAAGGATGGCGGCTATGGTTTTGATTATAGGCTGGCAATGAACATTCCTGATTATTGGATAAAGACCATCAAGGAGCGGAGAGACGAGGAATGGAAGCCAAGCAGCATATTCTGGGAAGTGAAGAACCGTCGTGCCGACGAGAAGACCATCTCTTATTGTGAGAGTCATGACCAGGCTTTGGTGGGCGACAAGACCATTATCTTCCGTCTCATAGACGCCGACATGTATTGGCACTTCAAGCGTGGCGATGAGACCAACCTCGTGAACCGGGGCATTGCCTTGCACAAGATGATAAGGCTCGTGACGGCCGCGGCGATGAACGGCGGCTACTTGAACTTCATGGGCAACGAGTTTGGGCATCCGGAGTGGATTGACTTCCCGCGAGAGGGTAACGGATGGAGTTACAAGTACGCGCGTCGCCAGTGGAACCTGGTCGACAACCAAGACCTTGACTATCATTTCCTCAGCGACTTCGATGAGGCCATGCTTGAGGTGATAAAGAGTGAGAAGAAGTTTAACCTTACGCCTGTGCAAGAGATATGGCACAACGACGGCGACCAGATTCTCGCTTTCGAGCGTGGCGACCTGCTGTTCGTATTCAATTTCTCACCCACGAAGAGTTATACCGATTATGGCTTCCTCATGAAGAAAGGCGAGTATCATGTTGTTCTCAACACCGACGCCAAGGCTTTTGGTGGTAACGGGTTGGCAGATGACGGTGTGACACATTTCACCAATTTTGACCCACTATACGAGAAAGATGGCAAGGAATGGCTGAAACTGTATGTCCCAGCGCGTTCTGCCGTGGTTTTAAGAAAGAAATAATTTGATAATGTCAAATTCAGGACAATACAAAGATGGCACAGGTATTATAATGAGATTGGTCTGTGCCATCTTTTTCATACTATTCACGACACTTTATTTGAATAAATATCAGCCAGACATTTTGGCTGTTACTCAGCACGTGCTGTCGCATGGTGCCACACATTATAATAATGTGGTGGGCACTATTCTCATTACGTTGACCTTGTGGCTGATTCAAGTTGCCATATACGCTGGCACAAGGCTTAACCACCGTGCTCACGCGCTGACCTATCTGCCCTCGATGCTTTTGTTGGCAGTCTTGACCGACGTGTCGCCTGGCTTGACCACGAGCAACTACCTGGGTGTCTGGGCTTGGCTCTTCCCACTGCTTATGGTGGTGTATGCATGCGTGGTGTGGTTTTTCAAGCAGTTGGAACCAATGGAACCCGTGGCACCGTCAAGTGGGCTTTTCTCAAGGGTTACGTGGATAAACCTTCTTCAACTTATGATAGCCGCTTTCGTCGTTTGTGCCATAGGATGCTCCGATGTCGTCTTCCATAGCCGCATGCGCATGGAGAGTGAAATGATAAAAGGCGATTACCATGCGGCAGTGGGCGTGGGTAGGACTGTGGCGAAGGCAGACAGCAGCCTGTCGATGCTTCGTATCTTGGCATTGACAAAAGACCATGCGCTTTGCGAGAAGCTGTTTGAGTATCCGCTTGTAGGAGGCTCTGACGCGATGTTGCCCAATGAGAAGACGGTAAAGCTTATGATGCTTCCCGAAGACAGTGTCTATGCCACGTTTGGCATCGTGTTTAAGGAGAAGATGAAACCACTGACATACCTAAAGCACGTGAACAAGAGCAAATATGCAAACAAGGATTCAAGGGATTGGCTGTTGTGCGCCTACCTGCTCGATTGCGACCTTGACAAGTTTGCTGCCACATTGCCACTGTATTACAAGGTAAACGGACCATTGCCCAAGGCCTTCCGCGAAGCCTTGGTGCTATATAACCATTTGAGAAAGAAGCCGTTGATTATTTACAGGGAACCAACCATGGATGCCGATTACGAGGACTTCAAGAAAGTGTATTACCAAACCTCAAACGCTATCGCCCGCATGTCGAACGTCAAGGATAGCTACGGCACCACTTATTGGTTCTATTATTTGTCCCACTCTGGTAGCTTGCGCCATTGATTATGGCCCAGGGGCTTTAACCTTAACTCTAATGGGCTTTTATTGCCCATTAGTGGCGAGTCGCCTTGTCGCTGATTGCCGACACGATAACATAAATCAGCACCACTATCCACCATGACCCTAAGAAGCCGGCCAAGAATCCGTTGCCGGCAATTCCCTGGTAAATGGTGGATGCTATTATGATGATAGCAGACAAGCCAATGAAGGAATAGCGAAGCTCGTTGCCCTTCCAGTTCCAATGCTTGAACTTCAACGCGAACATCGGTATCTCGGAAATAAGCAAGTAGGAACTAAGCAACATCAGCATGATGACGATGAGCGCGCCGGCTGCCAGTGTGTTAAGCCAGCTGCCAATGCTCAGGATCAATGAGCCCCAAAACAATGCGTTGGCAGGTGTAGGCAGCCCGATGAAGCCCATCGACTGACGTTCGTCAAGGTTGAACTTTGCGAGCCTCAAGGCAGAAAACGCCGCCATGACGTAAGCTACAAAAGGAATGTAATCGGCAACGAAACCCAGCCAAGTGGGGTATTGCATTATCAGGAGTTGCGAGAATATGATGGTCGAAGGCGCCACGCCAAACGTCACGTCATCGGCAAGGGAGTCAAGCTCTTTTCCTATTGGCGATGAAATGTGCAATGACCTTGCGCTCATGCCGTCGAAGAAGTCGAATCCGGCACCAATGATAATCCAAAGCAATGCCAGGTCTGGACTGGCGAAAAAAGCGAAACAAGTTGCGATGCAACCCGATATGAGGTTGCAACACGTCAGAATATTAGGGAAATTAATCAGTTTCATTTTTTCAATTTAGCGATAATCGTCTGGTCGCCAACGGTTTTCTGGTTCATCTTGACGCACACCTCCGAGTCGATAGGCAGGAAGATGTCGACACGCGAACCAAGCTTTATGAAGCCTAAGTGCTCGTCGATGTAGCATTCCTCGCCATCCTTGGCGTAGGTCACTATCCTTCGGGCCACCGCGCCCGCTATCTGGCGGCAGAGGATGTCAGTGCCGTCATCGGTTGTTATCATGGTGTCGGCGTGCTCGTTTTCCATGCTCGCCTTGGGCAACCAAGCCTTGTGGTAATTGCCATTGAAGTGCTTCACGAATTTCACGTGGCCGTCCACGGGGAACCAGTTGGCGTGAACATTGGTGACGCTCATGAATATGGAGATTTGTATGCGGCGGTCGTGGAAGTAGGTGTTCTCGTTCACTTCCTCTATGACCACTATCTTTCCGTCGGCGGGAGCCACCACGATGCCGTCGGTGTCTTCTTGATTGAAATAGCGCACCGGGCATTGATAGAAATTCACGGCGATGGCGTAAAGGATGCCTGCAATGACGATAAATGTCCAAAAAGGCCAAGGCGTGGCTATGAAATACCAAAGCACGAAGCCTATTGCGGCTATCGAGACAAAGCCACCCACGAGCTGGTCTATTCCTTCCCTGTGTATGTGTATTTTCTTGAGTTTCTTGATTCTTTTCCCCATGATTATGATTTTGTCTATAAAAGACGAGGTTTTCAATATTATACTTATGCAAAGGTAACCTTTTTCCATTGAATACGCAAATAGTTTTAGGTTGAATGTGAAATTATTTTCATTCTTCTTTTGGTATGTCAATTATTCGGAGTAACTTTACACTCATAATCGCATCTTTCATGGAAGATTTTGTACATCTGCACGTTCACACGCATTACAGTATTCTTGACGGACAGTCTAAAGTGAGCCACCTTGTCGACAAGGCAATAAATAATGGCATGAAAGGCATGGCCATCACCGACCATGGCGTCATGTATGGCATAAAGGAGTTTTCCGACTATTGCGCCTCAGTGAACAAAAAGCGCAAGAAAGACGGGCTTGAACCTTTCAAGCCTATTCTTGGATGCGAGATGTATGTGGCCCATCATCATAAGGAAGACAAGGACAAGTCGGCTGGTGACAGTTCTGGCTATCACCTCATTGTGCTTGCCAAGAACTATCATGGTTACAAGAACCTTATCAAGCTGGTCAGTAGGTCGTGGGTCGACGGTTATTATTACAAGCCCAGGACCGACCGCTATGACCTTGAGAAATACCATGAAGACCTCATCGTCAGTTCAGCGTGCCTTGGAGGCGAGATACCGCAGAAAATACTCGCGGGCGACATAAAGGGCGCGAGAGAGGCGGTGGAGTGGTACCACGACTTGTTTGGCGATGATTTTTACCTGGAGCTGCAGCGTCACCAAGTCACGGATCCTTCGTTGCATGCCAATCGCGAGACCTACCCTTTGCAGCAGAAGGTCAATAAGGTGTTGACGCAGTTCGCGAAGGAATATGGCATAAAGCTCATTTGCACAAACGATTGCCATTTTGAGGACAAGGAGACAGCCGAGGCTCACGACCACCTGCTATGCCTTTCCACCAACAAGGACTTGGACGATCCCACTCGCATGGTCTACACCAAGCAGGAGTGGTTCAAGACCCGTGAGGAGATGAATGCCATCTTCTCGGATATTCCGGAGGCATTGTCAAACACCCTTGAGATACTCGACAAGGTGGAGGTCTACAGCATAGACCATGGACCTATAATGCCGTTCTTCCCGATACCCGAAAGCTTCGGCACGGAGGAAGAGTGGCACTCCAAGTTCACCGAGGAACAACTGTATAAGGAGTTCACCACCGACGAGAATGGCGAGAACCCATTGCCTAAGGACAAGGCCGATGCCGTGATTGAGCGCCTGGGCGGTTACGACAAGGTGTACCGCATCAAGTTCGAGGCCGATTATCTTGCGAAGCTTGCTTATGACGGTGCGCGAAAGCGCTATGGCGACCCAATCCCGGATGATGTGAAAGAGCACGTCAAGTTTGAGCTCCACGTCATGAAGACCATGGGTTTCCCAGGCTATTTCCTTATCGTGCAAGACTTTATCAACGCCGCTCGCGAGGACTTGGGCGTCTGGGTGGGGCCTGGCCGTGGCTCTGCCGCAGGCTCTGTGGTGGCCTATTGCTTGGGTATCACAAAGATAGACCCGCTAAAATACGACTTGCTTTTTGAGCGTTTCCTAAACCCTGACCGTGTCAACCTCCCTGATATCGATACCGACTTCGATGATGACGGTCGCGGAAAGGTCTTGCAATGGGTAATGGACAAGTATGGCAAGGACAATTGCGCGCATATCATTACCTATTCGAGCATGGCGACGAAAAACTCCATTTCCGACGTGGCGCGAGTGGAGAAGCTGCCATTGGCGCGCTCCAATGAGCTGAAGAAAGCCATTCCCGACCGCTTGCCCGACGGCATGAAGATGAATCTCGCCAATGCCATCAAGTGCACGCCTGAGCTTCGCGAGGCGGAAAGCTCCATGGATCCGAGGGAGCGCAACACCATAAAATACGCGAGGATGCTTGAGGGTACCATCCGTGGAACCGGCATTCACGCCTGCGGCTTCATCATTTGCCGCGACCCTATCAGCGACTGGGTGCCCGTGTCTACGGCAGACGACCCCGACTTCCCCGACAGGAAGTGTGACGTGACGCAATATGACGGTCATGTCATCGAGTCGACGGGCCTCATCAAGATGGACTTCCTCGGACTGAAGACCCTCTCCGAGCTGAAAGAGGCGGTGAAGGTCGTGAAGCAGACCACGGGCGAGGAGATAGACCTCGACAACATACCTATCGACGACGAGCTAACTTACAAGCTCTATCAAGAAGGCCGCACCATAGGCACGTTCCAGTTTGAGTCGCCCGGAATGCAGAAGTATCTCAAAGAGCTTCACCCGACAGTGTTCGAGGACCTTATAGCCATGAACGCCCTTTACAGGCCGGGACCAATGGATTACATCCCAGAGTTCATCGCCAGGAAAAAAGACCCGACACGTATCAAGTATGACATTCCATGCATGGAGAAATACTTGAAAGACACCTACGGCATCACCGTCTACCAAGAGCAGGTCATGCTCTTGTCGCGACAGCTTGCCAACTTCACCCGAGGCGAGAGCGACGCCTTGCGTAAGGCCATGGGTAAGAAGAAAAAGGCCATCGTAGACGCGATGAAGCCTAAGTTTCTCAAACAGGGTGCGGAGAATGGCCACGACCCGAAGATATTGGAGAAGATTTGGGGCGACTGGGAGAAGTTCGCGTCTTACGCTTTCAACAAGTCGCACGCCACTTGCTATTCCTGGGTGGCTTACCAAACGGCTTATCTCAAGGCCCATTATCCCGCCGAATACATGGCCGCCCTCATGACGCGGCGTTTCTCCGACATTGGTGAGATAACGAAGCTCATGGAGGAGTGCAAGTCGCTTGGCGTGCCAACGCTCGGTCCGAGTGTCAACGAGAGTTACGTCGAGTTTGGTGTCAACGACAAGGGCGAGATAAGGTTTGGCTTGTCTGCCATCAAGGGAATGGGCTCTGCCGCCGCCGCTGCCATTGTCAGCGAGCGCAAGGCCAATGGCCCATACAAGGACATATATGACTTTGCCGAGCGCGTCAGCCTGAAGGATGTCAACCGCAAGGCGTTTGAGAGCCTTGCCCTTAGCGGAGGCTTCGATTGCTTCGGCCTCATGCGTGAGCAGTATCTCGCGTCAAATTCCAAGGGTGAGGTGTTTCTTGACAGTATAGTGCGCTTCGGCCAGCAATACCAGCAAGACAAGAAAGAACAGGTGAACTCCTTGTTCGGCTCCTTGGGCACGGAAGTGGCCTTGGCGTTGCCACAACCTCCAAAGACCGAGGAGTGGAGCAGCATTGAGAAGCTGAGCAGGGAAAAAGAGTTGGTTGGCATTTACCTCTCCGCCCATCCTCTCGACGATTTCTCGATAGTGTTGAACAACATGTGCAACACGACGTGCGCTGAGGTGGGCGACCGTGGCAAGCAAGAGGAACTGTCGCAACGCGAGGACATAACCTTCGGCGGCATAGTGACCAAGGTGACGCAGAAATTCACAAAGCGCGGCAGCCCCTTCGGCCTTGTCACGCTTGAGGATTTCAGTGGCTCTGGAGAGATAGCCCTCTTTGGCGAGGAGTGGGGAAAATGGAACGGAAAGCTATCCATGGGCTGCTCGGTGTTCGTGAAGGCAAGATACGTGAAACTATATCCCACGAGCCAGTCTTTTTCGTTGGCCATACAGAACGTGGAGTATCTCCAGACAGTGAAAATCGAGCGCATAGAGAAGTTCACGATAAACGTGCCGAGCAAGGTCATCGACGACGCGTTGGTCAGCGACTTGATGTCCATCATAGGTGATGCCCCAGGCCCTACGCAGTTGTATTTCAACGTCATAGACGAGGAGAGCCATGTCAATGTCCTCTTGCGCTCAGACAAGAGCCAAATAGAGGTGGGCAAGGAACTCGTGCAATATATTGATGAGAGATCAGACATGAGTTATCATGTCAATTAACAATAACATTATAAACAACAATAAGCAGCAATGAAGATTTCGATCAAATCCTTGGACAGCATCCATGAGGCAGCCCGTGAGTTTATCAAGAACATGGGCACGGGTCACGTCTTCGCCTTCTATGGCAAGATGGGAGCGGGAAAGACGACATTCATCAAGGCCGTGTGTGAAGAGCTTGGCGTGGATGATGTCATCACCTCGCCAACCTTTGCCATCGTCAACGACTATACTTCCTCGAAGGACGATAGTCACATCTTCCATTTCGATTTCTATCGAATAAAGAAGTTGGAGGAGGTCTACGACATGGGTTATGAGGACTACTTCTACAGTGGCAGCCTATGCTTTATCGAGTGGCCGGAGCTCATAGAGGACATCCTTCCTGGTGATGCCGTGAAAGTCACGATAACGCAAAACGAAGACGGCGGCAGAGTGGTAGAGTTCTAATACTTATATTTTTTTGCGTAAAGTTTGCCAGAATGAAACTATTTGCTTACTTTTGCAAAGAAACATCACTTAATTAAAAAAAGAATTCACAATGACAGTAGAAGTAACAGCCGACAATTTTGAGAAGCTGAAAAATGGCGACCTGCCACTTGTTGTTGACTTGTGGGCAACATGGTGTGGTCCTTGCCGCATGGTTGGCCCAATCATGGAGGAGCTCTCAAACGAATATGAGGGCAAGGTCGTGGTAGGCAAGTGCGACATCGAGGAGAACGAGGACATCCCCATGCAATATGGCGTGCGCAACATCCCGACTATCTTGTTCTTCAAGAACGGACAGCTCGTTGACAAGTTTGTTGGCGCGGCCGCTAAAGGAAAGTTCCAAGAGAAGTTCGACAAGCTTATCGAGGGTTAACCATTTCCCATTACTCTCAATAAGACTTGTCATAAGACTTTGATATAAAAAAGGCGAAAGCCCTAAGAGAAACCGTTTCCTCTTAGGGCTTTCGCCTTTTTTATATTGCTCTTCCGGAACTAATCCATGACAGACACCATGCTCTCCCATGTGGAATTGTAAAATATTATTATCAGATTAAATTGGTGTCATTTCTGCTTTGCAGGGGCGGGTAGGGATGGTTAGGGGCCGTCCGCACCCCGAATGGCCTGTCCCTTTCCTCAAGCTATGCTGTCGAGGAAGAGCAGCAGCCTGTTGGTGACATTCACGGCAGACACGCCACTGTCGAAGTCGAGCGAAACGAGGTTCAGTTGCGGGAACATCGCCTTCAGCTTCTTCTCAATGCCTTTCGACACTATGTGGTTGGCAATGCATCCGAAAGGCTGCAAGCTTGCCACGTTGTTCACGCCTTGCTTCACCATGCTTATGATGTCGCTTGGCAACAGCCAGCCCTCGCCAAACTGCGCGGCGAGCGACACCACGCCGTTTACCTCCTTTGCCTCGTCAAAGATATTGGTGAACGGACGGAAATAGCGGAAGCGCGACGCTATGCGGTTTACCTTTTTCTCGCGTCGCCATATAAGGCTGTATACGCTTTTTACCAAGAAGTCGGGCACATGGCTGCATTTCAATCCCATGTGCTTTTGCACGATGGCGTTGACAAACTCCTGCAGGAAGAAAGGCAAGAGCAGCGGCGGTACCACCTCGCACTCGTTATTGATGATGCGGCGCTCAAGGAATTGGTGGGCAAAGGGGTTGAACTTCAAGAATATCTCTCCCACGATTCCGACCGCGGGCAGCTCCTTGTCCTCGGTTATGTCGTCAAAGTCCTTTGCGGCTCGCGCTATGAGGCTCATTAGCCCATTTGGGTCATTGTCAAGTATTGGCTTTGCGGCAGCCGTGAGGTATTTCTCGCGCAGCATTTCGGCCTTGTTGCCGAATTGTCCGCCAACGAGCATGGCGTCTTTCTTCAGTCGGCTCACGGAGCCGTGATACAGTTTGGATATCGTGTCACCGTAGATGAATGTAGTCACGATGATTGGCGCCATTTTCAGCCATGGCACGTTCAGCTCGCCGTCTTGTTCCTTGTCGTCGCTTGCGCTTGCCGACACGCCTAAGGTGATGAGAGGCACGTCCTTGAACCCGTTGGCGTTCATGGCGCGACGTATCAGCGCCGCGTAGTTGGTGGCGCGGCATTGACCTCCGGTCTGCGTCATCACGGCTGAAATCTCCTCCGGATTGTATTTCCCCGACATCAACGCCTTCACGAAGTCGCCAACGATGAGCGTGGCAGGATAGCATACCTCGTTGTTGGCGTATTTCAGTCCCAGTTCGGCGCTGTTGATGTCGCTTGGCGGCAACACCTCCACGTCCCAGCCAAGGAGCTTGCAGAGTGGGGGAAGGAGTGGCGTGAGATATTCGGTGAAATACGGCGCGAGTATCTTCTTGTTCTGCGGTCTTACGCTCGCGGCTTCTTTCGCGCGCTTGTCACCGGTGCCCAAGCCTGGTCGCTTTCCCTTGCCAGTCTTTCCGTTGAGGCTCTCGATGAGCGACCTCACCCTTAGCCTCAGTGAGCCGACGTTGCTCACGTCGTCTATCTTCAGCAGGGTGTAAGGCTTGCCGTGAACGCTCATTATGTGGCGAATCTCGTCTTGAATGAATGAGTCAGGGCCGCAGCCAAACGAGGTCATTTGTATGAAATGCACGTCGTCGGGTTGCGTGGCGCACCATTGTCCCGACTTGATGATGCGGTTCATGTATGCCCATTGCCTGACGAGATAAGTGTCGCCAGTGCCCGTTCGCGTGTCGTTGCGCACTATGTCATCGGAGATGACGTTCACTCCGAGCGATGCAATCAGGTCTGATAGGTTGTGCTGTATGAGCGGGTCGGTATGGTATGGACGGCCCGCGAGCAATATGGTGAGCTTGTGTTGGCGTCGGCTCTCGGCCAATATCTGCTTTGCCTTCTCGCTCATGGCTTCCACGTATTCGTTTTGCGCCTTTACGGCGGCGTCGAAGGCTTCCTTGCGTTTCTTCGCGCCTATGCCATAGCCTTTCAGGAACTTGTCAAGCTGCCTGGCGAGCAACTTCTCGTCGCGGAAGTTTATCACGGGTGCCACAACCTCGGCACGAAGATTCATGGCCGACTTTATGACATCCGAGTAGGCCGACACGATGGGGCAGTTGTAGCTGTTGATGTTTCGGTCATCGTCTTGACGCTCAAACACCACGTAAGGCATGAAGATGAACTTTCTGTGGTTGGGCAGTGTCGCGAGACGCTCGTCGAGTTCCTTCACGTGTGAGTGGACCAGTTTCGCCGGGAAGCAAATGTTGTCGCTCATCACCGTGCCAAGCGCGCTCTCGTAGCGGTGGAAATTGCTCTCCGCGCTCAGCATGACCTTAAAGCCTGCCGTGGTGAAGAGGGCGTGCCAAAACGGGAAGTCCTCATACATGTTGAGGATTCGCGGAATGGCCACCACCGTCTTCTCTTTCCTTGACGTGTCGTCGTTATCCTTTTCGCACCTGTCGAAAAGCAAGTGATACTTGTATGTGTATATGTTGTCGCCCTTGGCGTCGTTCTTGCCCTTGTTGTTGAACACACGCTCGCATTTGTTGCCCGAATAGAACTTCCTGCCTCCGGCAAAGAGATACCTCGTCACGAAGCAGTGGTTCTCGCACCCCTTGCAGTTGAGCAGCTTAGTGTCGTATTCCGACATGTCGAGCAGGTCGTCCACGCTACGGTTATCGCGTGCGTCGTTTGCCGCATGGTCGGCAATGGCGTGCAACGCGCAACCGTAGGCACCCATCATCTCGGGCATGTTGCTTCGCGCCACTTCCTTGCCGGTGAGCATCTCGAAAGCCCTTACCACGGAGTCGTTTTTCATGGTGCCGCCTTGCACCACTATGCGCGCGCCAAGGTTGTCGTTGCCATGCAGCTTGAGCACCTTGAACAAGCAGTTGCGCACCACCGAGTAGCTCAGTCCTGCAGCTATGTCCTCCACCGTGGCGCCCTCACGCATCACCTGCTTCACCTTCGAGTTCATGAACACCGTGCAGCGTGTGCCGAGGTCGCAAGGCTTGTCGGCATGGCACGCGGCCTTGGCGAAGTCATCTACCTTATAGCCCAATCCCTTGGCGAAAGTCTGAATGAACGTTCCGCAGCCCGAAGAGCACGCCTCGTTGAGCTCCATACGTGTCACGGCGCCGTTGTCCACGAAAATGGCTTTCATGTCCTGTCCGCCGATGTCGAGGATGAAGCTCACGTCGGGCATTAGCCTCTCTGCCGCTCGATAGTGTGCCATGGTCTCTATTATGCCGCTGTCGAGATTGAACGCTGCCTTTATGAGCTCCTCGCCATAGCCGGTGGAGCAGGAGCCCACGACATGGATGTCGGCACCTGCCTCTGATGCTTTCTCCTTGAGGCGTCTCAAGCCGTCTTTCACGGCTTTGATGGGGTTGCCGAGGTTCATGGAATAGTCGGAGAACACTATCTGTCCCGCATCCTCGCCCTGTGCGCGCACGGCTATGAGCTTTGTGGTGGTTGACCCAGAGTCTATTCCTATGACCACTTGCTCTTCTCCTTTGCGCATGGGGTACACCTTCGTGGCATATCTGTCTTTGCCTCTAAGCCATGCCTGGTGCTCCTCTTCCGAGGCGAACAGAGGGTTGAGCTTCTCTTCCACGTCCACTGTGGCTTGTTTGCCGCACGAGACCGCGCAAGCGTTTCGTGGCGCGTTGAGGAGCTGCTTCAGCTTATCGAGGCTTACGGGCGTGGCGTCCTTGGCCCGGAACGCGCATCCGAGGGCTGGTATGAGATTGCTTTCCTTCAACACTATAAAGTCGGAAGAAGGCATGTTGAGATAGTCGGAGAAGGCTTTTCTCAGCGCGGGCAAGAACGTGAGGGGCCCGCCGCACAAGAGAATAGGCGCGGAGAAGTCGCAGCCGTGGCTGAGTGTCGTCACCGTCTGCACGGCAATGCTGTGGAAGATGCTTGCCGCGATGTCGGCTTTGGGAAGGTTGCGCGACATGAGGTTTTGGATGTCGGTCTTTGCGAACACGCCGCAGCGGGCGGCCATGGGGTAGAGGTGTGTCGATTGCAGGGCGAGGTCGTTCATCTGCTGGTTGTCGCAGCCCATGAGCACCGCCATCTGGTCGATAAACGCTCCCGTGCCGCCGGCGCAGTTGCCGTTCATGCGCAGCTCCGTGCCCTTGCCGTTGAAGAACACGACCTTGGCGTCCTCGCCGCCAATGTCTATCAGTGCCTTTGCTTGTGGGAAACGATTGCGGGCGAAAACGGTCGCGGCAACGACCTCTTGCACGAATTCGGCGTTTAGCGTCTCTGCGGTGGACATGCCAACGGAGCCTGTCACGCAAAGGCTCATGCTGGCGTTGGGCATTCTTTGTCCTATCTCGTCCAAGTATGCGCTCACAAGTTCCTTGACCTTGGCGTTGTGACGTTCGTAGCGTGAATAAACAATATTACCCTGAGTGTCTATGACAACCATCTTCGCGGTTGTGGAGCCAACGTCAAGCCCTGCCCTGAAAAAATCTTCCATATTTACCAACAATCTGTTTCCTTGTATTTTATATTGCAAAGTTACTACAAAAAAGTGAAATGCGGAAAGATATAGTGATAGAATTGAGTTACAAGGGTTTTAGTTGAAGTGGCGATAATTCGTGAAGCCATTACAATCCCTGCCGAAGCCAAATCCTGACGCCGCAACGTTACTTGTTCGTAACCATGCCCGAAAATGCGACAAACGGGTACGGATGACGAAACAAGACGCTAAGGAATAGTGAGTTACCGACAACTCACGCGAAAAATTTGCTTACGGAAAAAGATTGCGCCGTTCCTCCCCGTTTTGCGTACCGACACCGGACTCTTCACCAACTAATTTTGAAACCAAAAAAATTAAGGACGATGAAGAGTACATTTTCAGTAATCTACTATCTCAAGCGTCAGGTAGTGAAAAAAGACGGGACAGTTCCCGTCATGGGACGCATCACGGTGGACGGCAGCCAGACGCAGTTCAGCTGCAAGCTGACTGTCGATCCGAAACTGTGGGACACCAAAGGGGGACGTGTCACGGGCAGAAGCACGGCGGCACTCGAAGCGAACCGTATGCTTGACAAAATGCGGGTACGCATCAACAGACACTATCAGGAAATCATGGAGCGTGACAACTTCGTCACGGCGGAAAAGGTGAAAAACGCCTTTCTCGGACTGGAACACCGCTATCACACGCTGATGCAGGTGTTCCGCCAGCACAACGAGGACTATGAGAAACAGGTGGAGGCAGGCATGAAAGCCAAAGGCACACTGGAAAAGTACCGTATCGTTTACAAGCACCTGCAAGAGTTCCTCGACATCCGCTACCATGTGAAGGACATCGCCCTGAAAGAGCTTACCCCGGCTTTCATCTCCGACTTCGAGATGTTCCTGCGCACGGACAAGCACTGTTGCACCAATACCGTCTGGTTGTACGTCTGCCCGCTACGGACGATGGTATTCATCGCCATCAACAACGAGTGGCTGACGCGCGACCCGTTCCGCGAGTATGAAATCAAGAAGGAGGAAACGACACGCAGTTTCCTTACCAAAGAGGAAATCCGCCTGCTGATGGAGGGCAAACTGAAAAACGCCAAACAGGAACTGTACCGTGACCTCTACCTGTTCTGCGCTTTCACCGGATTGTCATTCTCGGATATGCGCAACCTCACGGAAGAGAATATCCGCACCTATTTCGATGAACACGAGTGGATAAACATCAACCGCCAGAAAACGGGCGTGGTGTCCAACATCCGCCTGCTTGACATCGCCAACCGCATAATCGGCAAATACCGTGGACTGTGCGAGAACGGCAGGATATTTCCCGTCCCGCATTACAACACGTGCCTTGCCGGTATCCGTGCCGTCGCCAAGCGTTGCGGCATCACCAAGCATATCACGTGGCATCAGAGCCGCCACACGGCGGCCACAACGGTATTTCTCTCCAACGGCGTACCCATCGAAACGGTCAGTTCTATGCTCGGACACAAGAGCATAAAGACGACGCAGATTTACGCGAAGATAACCAAAGAAAAACTCAATCAAGACATGGAGATCCTTGCGGCAAGGTTGAACGGCATTGAGGAATTTGCAGGTTGTACCATCTAAAAAAGAGAAGCCATGAAGCGTGACATAATCATCATAGAGGACAAGGCGGTCAGCGTAACCGGTAACGAAGTGTGGATGACCGCCACCGAAATCGCCGGACTGTTCCATACGACCGTCCCGGCAGTGAACGCTGCCATCAAAGCAGTCCGCAAGTCGGACGTGCTTAACGACTACGAGTTGTGTCGCTACATGCAGCTTGAAAACGGGCTGTACGCGGACGTGTACGCGCTTGAAATCATCATCCCGGTCGCTTTCCGGCTGAACACCTACAACACCCACCTGTTCCGCACATGGCTGGTGGGAAAGGCACTCTCAAAAGATAACCGGCAGGCATACGTGATGTTCATTCAGAACGGAAAGGTCGGGTACTGTTAAAAACAGATTCCCCATAAGACAAGTAAACGGGCAGCACCACAAAAGGTGTCGCCCGTTTACTTTTTCATGCAACCGCCTCACTCCAGCGGCTTGCGGTAGTTCGCTTCCAGCACCTCGCGCAGCCCCGTTTCCGGGTAAAGCACCTTCCCTCCCAAAAGGATAAAAGGCAACACGCGGTTGTTGCGGTATTCCTGCAAGGTGCGTCGGCTCACACGGAGCAGTTCCGCCACCTCGCCGTCCGTCAGGTAACGCTCCCCGTCCAGCGGAGGACGGTAACTTTCCAGAAATGCGGACAGCCATTTAGAGCCTTTGCGCATATCCTGCATCACAGAGGCTATCGGCTCGTCTTCCATCGTAAAAACATCGTTGGTCTCGTTCATCATAACTTCGGATTCAGTGGGTGAATAAATCAAATCATCTGCCGTGCGGATAGAGCGTGCCGACAAGCGGTATCAGCCGCTTCACCTCCTCCGGCTTGTAATAGAACCTGCGGTTTATCTGCGAGTAGCCGATAAGCCGCCTGTCGCGCAGCGTCTGCAACGTGCGCGGGCTTATTCTCAACTGCCCGCAGACCTCCTCGCCCGTGAGCCATCTTTCCATGCGCCCCGTGTCGCTTTTGCGCCTCAGGGCGGCGACCTTCTCCGAGAGTGCGCCGAATGCCGCCACCATCATCTCGAAAGTCTTTTTCTCGATAGATACTATTTCCATATTCATGCAATTACCGGTTTGCCCGCAAAGGTAACGATGCAGCCCTTAACACGTACCGTTTTCCGCTGAAAGGCTGCCTGTTGCGCCGTTTGACCGGGTTATGGAGCCATCTTCCGTAAAAATCTTACGTGAGTCACGTAGTGAGTTGTTAAAGCCCCTTTTGTTTATTGCCGAATTTTGCCGCAGAAACAAAAAGAAAGGACTGAATATGAAAGTGATAACGATGGAAAGTTCCGTCTTCCGGTCATTGACGGAACAGATAGCGGAGATTGCGGCACACGTCCGTGCCGCCTCCGGCGACAAGAAAGCGGCATCGTCCGACAGGTTGCTCACCACACGCGAGGCGGCGCAGCTGCTTAACGTGAGTACCCGCACCCTCCAGCGTATGCGCAGCGAGCAACGCATCGTCTATGTCGTGCTTCGCGGTAAATGCCGCTACCGGCAGTCTGAAATCGACCGCCTGCTTGATGAGTGTACCGTCAACGAGGACGCCGCGACACCGCAGGAGCTGAAACGCAACCACACGCTACGAACGGGAGGCACACCCAAAGGAAGGAGGACATAGCTATGGAACTGCTCACACGAAACATCTTCGAGGGCTGGATGCAGAAGCTGATGGAACGGCTCGACCGTCAGGACGAACTGCTGCTGGCAATAAAGACGGAGGAACGACAGCCCGCCCTCACGGAAAGCATCCACCTTTTCGACAATCAGGACCTGTGCATGCTGCTCCAGATAAGCAAGCGCACACTGCAACGCTACCGCAGCGTCGGTGCATTGCCCTACAAGACACTGGGCAAGAAAACCTATTACAGCGAGGAGGATGTGCTGACATTCCTTTCCAACCATATCAAGGACTTCAAAAAAGAAGATATAGCCTTCTACAAGGCTCGTATCCATAATTTCTTTCATAAATAACCCATTAAAACATTTTTAGATGGCAAAGAAAAAAGACGAAAAGGACGTGCTGGTAGTCCGTGACGAGAAGACGGGCGAGATTAGCGTGGTAGCCGGGCTGAACGCAGACGGTACACCTAAACGCACCCCCGCGAAAGCGGAGAACGCGCAGAGTTTCCTGCAATTCGACCGACATGGCGACGTGCTGGACAACTTCTTCAAGAACTTCTTCCGGCAGTGCAAGGAACCCAGCCGCTTCGGTTTCTACCGCATCGCGGCGGACCAAGTGGATTCCATGCTGGGCGTGATGAAAGACCTGCTCCAGCATCCGTACCAGAACAAACAAATCCTCGCACCGCACAAAATCGACACCTTCCCCTATCAACAGCAGGTGATGGAAGAGCAAGCTGCGCAACAGACAGAGAAACAAGAACCTCAAAAACAGGAGAACATGGAACAACAGAAAGAACAGCAACAGGACAATTCCGAACAGACGCAGGGCAAACGGGGCTACCGGCCCATCGACGAGAGTAAAATCAACTGGCAGGAACTGGAGGACAGATGGGGCGTGAAGCGTGACGACCTTGAAAAGTCCGGTGACCTTACGAAGATGCTCCACTACGGCAAGTCCGACTTGGTGAAGGTCAAACCGACCTTCGGCGGCGAATCGTTCGAGCTGGACGCCCGCCTCTCCTTCAAGAAGGACGGCGAGGGGAATGTCAGCCTCGTGCCGCACTTCATCCGCAAGGAGCAGAAGTTAGATGAGTACAAGGAACACAAATTCTCCGACAATGACCGGAAGAACCTCCGCGAAACGGGCAACCTCGGCAGGGTCGTGGACATTGTGGACAGGGAAACGGGCGAAATCATCCCCTCCTACATCAGCATCGACCGCAAGACGAATGAAATCACGGACATTCCGGCGAGCAAGGTGCGCATCCCGGAGCGCATCGGCAAGACGGAAATCACCGCGCAGGAACGGGACATGCTCCGCGCCGGACTGCCCGTGCGCGACAAGCTCATCGAGCGCAACGATGGCAGGAAGTTCGTCACCACCCTGCAAGTGAACGTGGAGCAGCGCGGCGTGGAGTTCGTGCCGGGAACCGGCAAGTCACCCCGTACCGCACAGACGCAGGAAACCAAAGGCGACACCTCGAAAAATCAGGCGCAAGGCGGGGAAAATGCCGACCAGACCAAGAAGGAGCAACGCCGCAACACGTGGACGAACGAGGACGGCAGCATCC
>OASD01000051.1_pt1 | contig 88014 bp, 63 predicted proteins | sample 1475531 | NCBI WGS metagenome assembly OASD01 (sample SAMEA3360668, study PRJEB22359) | human gut metagenome | biome: ENVO:urban biome; feature: ENVO:human-associated habitat; material: ENVO:feces | place: Bangladesh | collected 2011
AGCTCCCAAAAGATTTATCTCCTTTGTTTGAGTGGCGTTGAGGGGCTTTTGAGCGGGGCTCAAAAGCCCCTCAACGATCATGTGACAAACTTACAGCTAAGAAGAATGGACCCCTACCGGGGTCCCCTAAGGAGGTCAGCAGGGCACCCCTTCGGGTGCTCGCTTCCCAGCCACTGGTCGGAGGGGCGTAGCCCCGAAGGCCAGTGGATCAGGCATCACAAACGATCGCGACCCCGCAAGGGTGTCGCAGAGCAGCCATCCCCTCTCCCTGCGACCCGCAAGGGGTCGTGGTCAGAGCGTCGTTCTGCCCACAGGTCTTCGCCGCTATTGCGGCTCGACCTGTGGATAGGAAACTGGGATCCCTGACGGGATCCATTACCCATCGGGAGGTGGATCGTTGTGGTAAGGAGGGTAGCTCCCCGGCAGGGACGCTCACTCCATAGGCATCCTTCGGATGCAGGCCTACCACCGACTGACTATTTCCACATACGTCACCACCGGCATTGGCGCAAAAAAAGCTCTCGCCCCCGTCACGATCGACAGGGGCGAGAGTTGTTTACTAAGGAAACAACTCAGAGGACTAGTGTCAGATTGGCTTTGCAGGTCTTCGTGCAGCCACCTCCGTCAATGCACTCATCGATGAATTTAAAAGCCTTTTTGGCTCCGGAGATAGTTCTCTCCACGACAATTCGCTCGCCGTCCTTTACTCCTCCTTCACACTCAATGGCATACTTCCTGGACTTAGCCGTGCGTAATAGGATCTGTGTTGGATCCAAGTCGGGATGATCCGTCTGAAGTATAGCCTCAGCAGCGGCATAAGGGAAGAGGATATCCTTTGGCATCTGATCATATCTCTGCAGGACGATCTGATCTACCGAGATGCGACCACTCTCTCGGTTGACCGTCAGAGTGATGTCAGCCATTGCCCGGAAGTAGAAGCCCTCCGGCGGCACGACACCCACAAGCTTGCTGTTTAGGAAGTCGACAAGCTCACTTAGGGTCTCCACATTCGCCTCATCCGAAAGAGAGGTCTCCACACCACCTGCAGGGAGAAGCACCCTGTCGGAAAAGCTCGGAAGGAACCCAAAATCAGACTGTACATAGACCTGCTCCCATGTACGATGCATGAGTTGTCGGTCGTGAGACAGCTCGGCAGATCCATGAGGATCCAGGGGACTTTGCTGATTGACACATCCTGCCATAAGGAGTGTCAGCAGACCCAGAAGTGTGGATCTGAACATGGTACTTTCCATAAGATCACATTGCTTAAGTCCTTAAATAGCGGGTGACTACTTCACTACGCAAGCAAGTTACTCTTTTCAGGCCGAACCGTGATGAAGATCGTGTGACTTTTTTGCTACTTGATGACGAAGGACTTGGCGAGGTGAGCGACGGACCTGGCGCGGGTGAGGGCGGTGTAGACCCAGCGGTAGGCCTCGCTCTTGGGCTCCTTCATCAGCCAGACCGGCAGGTCGATGAAGACCTCGGGCCACTCGCCACCCTGCGCCTTGTGGCAGGTGAGGGCGTAGCCGTAGCGGCAGTGGAGCGCATTGAGGTAGGGATCCTCCCGTAGGGACTTCCGGAAACCCCGAGAGCCTGGCTTGGTCCCCTCCTTCCGCATCCGGAGAGCGAAGTCCCTGTAGAGCGCCTTGTAGTCGGCGGAGGAGAGTCCCGGGGCGTCCTGCTCCAGCAGGTCGAGGATCAGCAGGGTCTCGTACTCGGCACTGTCGTCGATATTCCGCACCCGGACGGGGACGAAGGTGACCCCGCCGCGGACCCTCTTCCGTGAGAGGGAGACCTCGAGTACCTCGATGAGGTCGCCATTGGCAAGGCCAGTGGTAAGGTCGTTTTGGGTGACGAGGAGGAGGTCGTCCACCTCCACGGGCGCCATATAGCCGTAGAGCTCCCTCGCGCGGCGGGAGACCTCGGCGCAGCGCTTATTGGAGAGGGAGATGAAGGTGCAGCGGTCGAAGTCCTTGTCGCCAATCGCTGTGAGGTAGTCCCTCACGAGCGTCTCCTGGTCATTGCAGATCACAATGTCGTCGTAGCCCTTGAGGGGAAGGGTGCCCCACTTCACCTCCGGGGGATCGAGGTAGAGGGCGCGGATCTCGGCAGCGGCGAGGACGATGCCGCTCCGGCTATCCTGCCGGACGATCTCCGTGAGCTGGCAGCCTGTGGCGCGGACATCGTAGAGCATCTCCATATACTCCGGCACGAGGGCGGGGGAGTAGTCCTGCCCCACAGGTGGGAGCTGGCTGTCGTCACCGACGAAGACGAACTTCCCCTCGGGGTCGTACCTAAAGAGGTCTGCGAGGACGTTGCCGCTGCCGAAGCTGAGCATCCCGCCCTTCGTCTCCCGATCGGAGATCATCGATGCCTCGTCGATAAAGTAGACCCGCAGCCCCCACTGCCGTTCATCATCGGAGATGGTGGAGGCGCTGAAGAGGGAGAGCATCTCCTCCGCCGGTTCCTCGTCCGACAATGGATGTCGGTGCTCCTCCTTCTCATCCTCGAGGAGGTCCTTGATGCTGTCGCCGAAGCGGTGGAAGTGGTAGATGAGCGAGTGGAGCGTCTGCGCCTCCATGCCGGTGCGGAGGGTGAGCATCTTGGCCGCACGGCCGGTGCTGGCGGCAAGCACATAGAGTGCGCCGAGGTCGCTGATGTAGTCGACAAAGGAGCGGAGGAGGGTGGTCTTGCCGGTGCCGGCGTAGCCCCGGAGGACGAAGACGGTCTCGTCATCGCTGCTGATGAAGGAGCGGAAGCGCTCCATCGCCTCCCGCTGTCCGGGCGTCATCCAGGAGCTATCGGTCATGGGTCAGCGCCTTTTCTTCCCCAGTTTATTCGCCTCGTGCGCCGACCGCTCGTGGTCGCGCGCGGCGATGCGCTTGGCGGCACTCTTCTCCAGCTCCGTCGCCACCTCTGAGCCGCCCTCCTCCGCCTGTAGCTCGAAGAGGATGTCTCTCAGCTGGGCTGCGGCGACGAAGTCGAGCGCCTTGGCGGCTGCCTGCATCGCCTCGCGGGTCTTCTCGATCTTGTCAGCGAGGTTATCCGTCTTGAGGAAGTCGAGGCTCTTCTCCGCCGCTGACTCCTTGGCGTGCTCGATGCGATATTCCCGCGGGGTGGCAGCATCGGAGGTCTTGCTCGGTCCGGTCATGTCGAGGATCGAGCTGGTGGAGGACTTGATCGCCTGATGGGGCGTGATGCCGTGCTCCTCATTGTACGCCATCTGGATCTTTCGCCTCCGCTCAGTCTCGTCCATCGTCATCCGCATGCTGTCGGTGATCTTGTCGGCGTAAAAAATGACTAGACCATTGACATTACGTGCGGCACGACCGGCGGTCTGGGTGAGGGAGCGGTGGTTGCGGAGGAAGCCCTCCTTGTCGGCGTCAAAGATCGCGACGAGCGACACCTCCGGCAGGTCGAGTCCCTCACGGAGGAGGTTGACCCCGACCAGCACGTCAAAGTCTCCCCGCCGAAGCCCCTCCATAATCTCCACACGGCGGATCGTCACCACCTCGCTGTGGAGGTACTCCGTCTTGATCCCGAGGTCGGCGAGGTGCTCCGCCAGCTCCTCCGCCAGCCGTTTCGTCAGCGTGGTGACGAGCACCCTCTCATTCCGCTCAATGCGGGTATTGATCTCTTCGACGAGGTCATCGATCTGATTCTCAGTCGGGCGAACCTCTATCCTCGGGTCGAGGAGTCCCGTCGGGCGGATCAGCTGCTCGACGATGATGCCGCCGCTCTTCTCCAGCTCATAGTCGCCCGGCGTGGCGGAGACATAGATCACATCGCCCTGCATCTGCTCAAACTCGTCGAAGCGGAGCGGGCGATTGTCGATCGCCGCCGGGAGGCGGAAGCCGTAGGAGACGAGGTTTTCCTTCCGCTGCCGGTCGCCACCATACATCCCCCGCACCTGGGGGATCGTGACGTGGCTCTCGTCGATGATCATCAGGTAGTCCTCGGGGAAGTAGTCGAGGAGGCAGTAGGGACGCTCGCCCGGCTTGCGCCCATCGAAGTAGCGGGAGTAATTCTCGATGCCGGAGCAGTAGCCGAGCTCCTCCAGCATGGCGAGGTCGTTGGTGACCCGCTCGTAGAGTCGGTCAGCCTCCATCTTTTTCCCCTCCTGCTCGAAGAGGCTCGTCTGCTTGTCGAGATCTTTCTTGATCTCCGCCATTGCCCAGTCGGTCTGCTCCTTGGTGGTGACAAAGAGATTGGACGGGTAGACAAAAACCTCGTCCAGCTCCTCGATCTCCTCACCGGTGAGGGGGACAAAGGAGGAGATCCGGTCGATCTCGTCGCCCCAAAACTCGATCCTGTAGGCGATCCCCTGGTAGTCCTCCACGGCGGGGAAGAGGTCGACAGTGTCGCCCTTGGAGCGAAAGGTGCCGGGCTTAAACTCCCCCTGAGCGGTCGTGTAGTAGATCTGCACCAGCTGATGGAGCAGATCGTCCCGCTCGATCTGCTGACCACTGCGGATGAGGATCTTCTTGGCGGCGTAGTCCTTAGGATTGGCCATACCGTAGATGCAGGAGACGGAGGCGACGACGATGATGTCGCGCCGACCGGAGAGCAGCTGGGTGGTGGTGCGGAGTCGGAGCTTCTCGATCTCGTCATTGATCGACATGTCCTTGGCGATGTAGAGATCGTTGGTGGGGAGATAGGCCTCCGGCTGGTAGAAGTCGTAGTAGGAGACGAAGTACTCGACAGCGTTGTGGGGGAAGAAGCTCTTAAACTCTCCGTAGAGCTGCGCCGCCAGTGTCTTATTGTGCGACAGCACCAGCGTCGGCCGCTGCACCTCGGCCACCACATTGGCCGCCGTGAAGGTCTTACCGGAGCCGGTGACGCCGAGCAGCGTCTGGAAGCGCTGCCCCCGCTCTACGCCGTGGACCAGGTCAGCGATCGCCCGAGGCTGGTCACCGGTCGGCTTGTAGCTTGATATGAGTTCAAAGTCCATCTTGTCTCTCTCTTCTGTCTCTCCCAGCAAAGGTACCAAAATAGCGCCCGAGGGAGCGGGGAAAGCTCCGGGAGGCCAGGGGTGACGCATAAGAGCGGTGCCCTCTTATCGGACGAGTCGAACGGGTCGGACGAACTGCGCCGCACCCCGGCAGGGGTGCCTCGTTCTTTATTCCTCATAATAAGTCGAGGGCTTCAGTAGCTCTCAAATGCGTCACCCCTGCCCCCTGCACTCTCTTGTGGGAGAGACTCCAGTCCCATAGGGATGGGACACATCTGCAAGCGCTTAGACCGCCATCGGCACTATGGGGTCATCACCGCACCAGGCCGACCCGCAGTGCGGCAGAGTCGTCATGCGCATCTATTATGGGCTTGTAGTCATCCTTTATGAGTATAGAGCAGGATGGGAAATACCAATAAGTAAGGATGGAGCAGCGCCCAATTAGCTCCTACCTTTGCAGCAGTGAAAAATAAATCACTTTGGTATAAAAAGTCATAAAACCGCATTGCCTCTAACGGCAATCACCACTCGTAAGGATATACCCCCATGCACAAGTCACCACTACACAGCATCTGCAGGATCCTTGTCCCGCTGCTCCTGACGCTGTCGCTCCTGACACCGGAGGCGAGGGCGGCAGAGACGACCCCCAAGGATCTCTTGCTCGTCATCACCATCGTGGAGGCGGACAGCGGAGAGCCCGTCGTCGGAGCCATCGTCAAGTCGCCCTCTGCTCGTCGCACCCAGGTAACCGATCCTCAGGGGCGATGCACGCTCGTCTTTGCTCCCGGGACACAGAGAGCGAAGATCTCTGCCTCGTTTCTCGGCTTCAGACCTTATGAGAAAACGATCACACTGGGCAAGGAGGGTCGACTGACGATTCGACTGGAGGAGGATGCGACCCTATTTGACGAATTAGTCGTCGAGGGTCAGCTCAAGCACACGACCAATCTCCAGCAGGCAGTGGCTGTGGAGGCGGCGACACTCGAGAAGGGGACGTCGCTCAACCTTGCCAAGCTCCTTGAGTCTGTCCCCGGAGTCAGCTCCATCAGTGCCGGGAGCAGCATCTCCAAGCCGGTGATCCAAGGGATGCACAGCAGCCGCATCGTGCTGGTCAACAACGGTGTCCGCCTCGAGAGCCAGAGCTGGGGTGAGGACCACGCTCCGGAGATCGACCATACCGGAGCCTCGATCATCGAGGTGATCAAGGGGGCGGAGAGCGTCCGCTACGGCCAGGGTGCTCTCGGTGGCGTCGTGCTCTTCAATCAAGCGACCCTACCCTATGGACACAAGCGACTCTACGCACGGAGCAAGATCAACCTCGGATATGCCACCAATGGGCGAGCCTTCGATGGTGCGGGATCGGTGGAGGTCGGCTACCGCGACTGGGGGATGCGTCTCCATGCGATGTACAATAAGTCGGGCGACTATGGGACGGCCGAGTATCTGCTCAATAACACGGGATTTAACAACATCGGTTTCTCCGCCTACGCCGGTTACGAGCATGGGCCTATCACTGCTACGCTCTTCTCGAGCCTCTATACGTCTCGCAGCGGGATCTACTTCTTCAGCTCCGTCTCCGACCTTGAGCAGCTGATGACACGCTTCGAGATCGGGCGCCCGGATGAGAGTATGATCAAGCCTTTCTCTTACGAGATCAAGCCGCCCTTCCAGCAGACACAGCACTTTACCCTCAAGGGCGAGGTGGACTACCGCGTGGCGGAGGGACACAATCTGGAGCTGAAGGTATCGTATCAGGATAACCTGAGGCAGGAATTTGAGAACCGTAAGCGGGATGACCTCAGCTGGCTGCCGATGCAGGACCTCCTCCTCACCACCATGACCTCTGACCTGGCGTGGGAAGGCGACTGGAAGGTGCTCGGCATGTCTACTCAGGCGGGTCTCTGCTCCAGCTATCAGTACAACTACAATGTCCCCGGGACGAAGCAGCCCGCCTTTATCCCCAACTTTGCCGCACTGACCCTCGGTGGCTTCGTGATCCACAAGATGAAGCTCGGCAACCTCGACCTCTCGGGAGGTCTGCGGTACGACTACAAGGCCATGGACGTGCATGGCTACACGAGTCTCGCTTCCTTTAAGTACTACAGGGACTTTAAGGTCTACGCCGCCATCACGGGCAGTCTGGCAGCACACTACAGACTGAACGACAACTATGACGTCCGGCTCAATGTCGGTCTTGCCTGGAGACCGCCGGACATCAACGAGCTCTACGCCACCGGTCTCCATCACGGCACCTACTGGGTGGTGGGAAATAAGGACCTCCTCCCGGAGGTGGGCGTGAAGCCGGTCCTCGGGATGGGCTACCGCAATGAGTGGCTGCTGATCGAGCCGAGTGCATTCTTCCAGTACGTACACAACTACATCTACGACAATATCGGGCAGGGGGCGAGACGCTTCCACAATCACCCGAGCGGGAAGTACCCGCAATTTATCTATGGTCAGGACAATGCCCGACTCTTTGGTGGGGACCTCCTCGTCAGGGTGGAGCCGCTGAGCGGTCTCTCGATAGAGATGACCGGTGAGTGGATCAACGCCCGCAACCTCACGCAGAATTGCTGGTTACCCTTTATGCCCTCGGATCGCTATGGTCTGGGTGCCAATTACCGGATCGACTTCGGGAAGGAGCGGAGGTGGCACGCCGATGTGACGCTGGACGGTAAGTATGTGACAAAGCAGGTGCGCTTTGATCCGGAGAAAGACCTGGCACCAGACTCCCCGGACCCCTACTTCCTCCTCAATGCCAATGCAGAGCTGAAGTATGATCTCCCCGGCGGACGAAGCGTTAAGCTGATGCTGGTGGCTGACAATATGCTGAATGCGCTGTACAAGGAGTACACCGATCGCTTCCGCTTCTTTGCTCATGCGATGGGAGCCAAGTATACGATCCGCACCGTAGTAGAGTTTTAAAGCAAAATGAATATGACGAGACAGATATTACCCGCCATCGCTATCCTCCTACTGGCTCTCACGGGCTGCAAGGATACGATGCAGAAGATAGTGAAAGCGCCCGCCCCCTTCATCGAGACCGTGGTGGTAGGACACGAGCAGATCTACACCGTGCAGGCCATCCTGAGACTGGCGGTGCGGCACGCTGATCCGGCGGGCGAGGTGAGCGATGAGCCTTACTACTTCACCGCCTATGACCTCGATGACCAAAAGCCCACGCCGGTGCCGCTCTACCAAGAGATCAAGATCTCCAAGGATGAGGACGGGAATATGACGATCGTCTCACCGAGAGAGCACTTCGACGTGGTGAAGAGCAGTAGGTACTGCTATGCGCTCGAGCTGAAGTACTACGACATGAATGGTCAGCTGATCAACCACCAATTCACTCGCTGGCACGCTATGGAGGGTAAGACACCGAGGGACGTCGGCTACGATGACCCCAACTCGACCATCCTCGTGCACCAGCACTTCTTCACCATCGACAATTACTCCCTCTCCGGACTGCCGATCGCCTTCCCCATGACGCCGGACAGCCTCTACATCGATCGCTACACCTTTGAGACCGATGCCGACGGGGGACTACTCCCGGCGACCCGTATGTCGCAGGCAAATGTCTTTGTCCCCACTGAGGGTCATAAGCCCAATGGTCTACGGTACGACTACGCACTGGCCCTCGAGTCGGAGCGCCGCACCTCTACCAAGAGTGTGGAGGAGACCTACCGGTACCAAGGGAGGGACTACCGGCTCTACAAGACGCTTGACTCCTATGCACTCAATAAGCTCACGCCGGAGATCTTCGACTACGAGTACCGCGACACCGACCCTGTGGAGGAGTCTCTCGGGACAGTCCTTGAGGATCAGGACGACCTCGGACGGATCCGGACGGGACACATCGTCAACCTCCTCCGCTTCCGCCGTGGGATCTACGAGGAGGGTGACGGCGGGCTGTACCCACTGGAGCCGATGGGGATGAAGGGGATACTCAACTTTAAGCAGTCGGACATTCTTTTCCAGCTCAAGGTCTCCATCGCCCACATCCTGACACAGCCGAGCAATGGGGAGAGCACCCGATTCCTCTTTGGGAAATACATGACCAACGGAGGTAACCAGGCTCCACCCTTTGACGGCGTGACCACCTACAAGTCCTACGAGCTCTCTCGCTCGTGGAATAGCTTTGACATGTGCTACCCGATCTCCGTGCGGGTGATCGCTGATGCTGACGGACCGGTGGAGCGACTGGTGAGCGATGTCAGGCGGTACTTCCCCGATGCCTCGGAGACGGAGCTGAGGGATATGTTTTACGGAGAGGACAATAGCTACTATCGTCGCCGTCCGAGTGTATTATTCTAAGATCACACAGCCATGCAGACCATCAAGACTCCCATACTCCTGATGCTTACCGCGCTGCTCTTACTCTGCAGCGGGTGCCGCAAGTTTATGCTCTTTGACGTCTCCGTCCCGGAGGAACGCAACCCACTGATCAATAAGAAGACCCCCACGACCAAGGCAGACCTCTACTTCCTCGACAAGCACCTCGCCACCGAGGAGGATCACGGACCCGTGGTGGAGGGGACACTCCCAAATCCCGACCCCGACGGAGCCTTCGCCGACTGGGCCACCTGCCTCGTGATGATCAAGGAGGGGCACGACCATGGTCAGGGCAAGCTCCACGGCAACTACGTCTACCCCAATGCGCCCTGGAAGCAGGAGCAATTCTGCGTCATCCACAATACACCCGATGGCATCCGCGTGGAGATGGATCGAGAGTCTACAGCCACCTTCCTGGAGCTGGAGGCAGCGAAGGAGAGGGGGCAGGCTCTTGACACCGTGGGACCTGAGTACTTCCGCATCATCGGTGGGACGAAGAAGCTCTGGGGACTCTGCCTCTACTTCTATGACAAGAAGGGGAACCCGATCAACGACAAGATCTACGACGCCTCAGAGGAGTATCAGCTCTTCTTCTCCGTCAGCGACCGAGACGACAAGGGTCAGCCCTACGACGTGATGGACGTGCGCTTCCGCAATGGTCTCTCACCCGAGGCGATGACCATGATCGACCGACCGATGGCGCTGGATGAGCGTGCCTTCAGAGAGGAGAAGCCTGTCCCGGCCGCCCTCTTTGCCGGTGCAAAGAGCCTGGAGGAGCGAAGGGCTCTGACGCGACCCTACATCTTCACCTACACCTATCGTGACACCTGGACACAGAACGACATGGCGGATGGCGTGCGGACGCTCTACAACATCCGCCTCCTGCCACCACTGATCCGGAGCCAGTACTACCTCGCCTCGCTGCCCCAGGACCAGGACTATGTAGGGCTGAAGGGGCACCTCGAATTTGACTTCCAGGACGAGGGTGCCGACTACCGCCAGTGGCCTCTGGCACGAACGAAGCCACATATGGGCGGTGGAGTAAAGTATGAGCGGGGAAGCTACCTCCAGCCCCAGTTTTACCTCGCCGTACAGGTGATGAAGTGCGAGAAAGGCAAGAAAAGGGTCATCCCCGCGGATAAGGATGCGGAGCATGCACGCAATGGCAAGGCCCCTCACAATGACTTTGTCTGCGCTGACTTCGACGATCTGCGACCCGAGTCGGGCTGGCAGGAGATCATCCGGATCAATATCCCGATGAAGCAGTATGCCACCGTCTTTGACAGCGACCCTACGGACCCGGATCCCAATGAGCCCTACTACTTCCAGCTGGGACGGGAGATCGGGCTGAAGCCTCAAGAGGCGTATGAGGCGGTCTCCAACCTCAAGACTCACGGTGTGACCGGTACCGGTGGCAACGGCTACGGGTCATGGTTTCTCTGATTACACAATCCTATCGACATGAAAACGAAGATACATCCCTCCTACCTCCTTCCGCTACTAGTGCTACTCCTCAGTAGCTGCCTCGGACTCACTCGACCGGAGGAGGAAGAGAAGCGGGTCAGCGACGACCACTTGATGATCAAGGAGGTATTCAGCTCCGGCACCTACACCCCCGATGTAAAGTGGGGCAGCGGCTTTGTGGGACCGGCATCCTACGACTACGACAAGTACATCATCATCTACAATCCCACCTCCAAGGTGATCTACCTCGACAGTCTCTGCATAGCGAGGACGGCATTCCAGATGGATCTGGCGATCGACCTCAAGGGGGACGAGGAATTTACCGAAACTCACTGCCCGGTGGATAACATTATGATGTTCCCCGGGAGCGGACACGACTATCCCATCAATCCGGGAGAGGAGAAAGTACTCACAGCGGTGGCGGTCAATCACACACTGAGTCGAGAGGAGATGATGAAGAAGTACACCTTCGTCAGCGAGAGCTTCTTCATCGGTGGTACCTCGACGGAGAATAAGAAGGCGTGCGACCTGTCAGGTGCCGACTTCGAGTGGCTCACCCCATCACAGATGCGGAACAATTACTTCTACTACCTCGAGGACACCAACACGGTGCCTAACCTGATCCCCGTCTTTGCGGGCTTTCAGTACAATAATCCGGAGTGCGAGGGACAATTTGATGTCCCGGAAAACCGGACCCTCCTCCTCGTCAAGCTGGGAGTCCCCCCGACAGATCTTGATCAAGAGAAGTACTGGTGGGACTACGAGACAGGACACGAAAACTCCTTCCACAGCCTCGAGACACCCCACCACAAGGCGCACGTCAAGGGCGATGCCCACTGCGTCAAGCTCCCCAATGAGTGGGTCATCGATGCGGTCTCGATCTGCCCCCAGAAAAACTATAAGCGCACCCGAGTCTCCAAGGAGATCGATGCCGGGTACAATAGCGTCCGGGAGGGAAGGGAGAGCGATGCACAGCAGGGAAGCTGGCGGGGCTACTCCCTGCAGCGGAAGTATAATGGCGAGCGCTTCCAGGACACGAATAACTCGACCACAGACTTCGAGAAGCAGGCGGCTACACTCCTCACCATCCCTCCGAAGAAGCTCTACAACCCCAATGTCACCTTCGTCGATGGGCATAGCTACCGGATGACCGTCGGGCAGAAGGAATTCTTCATCCGTGCCAAGGTCTCTCCGCGTAATGCCAAGGAGACCGCCGTCACATGGACCAGCTCCGACCCATCAATCGCGGAGGTGAAGGGGACCCCTACCAAGCCACGCACCGGCATCAGTGCCGCCTGGATCACCGGCCTCAAACCCGGCACCGTCACCATCACCGCCTCCCTCGCCAATGGCGCAGAGGATGTCTGCACGCTGGTCGTGGAGGCTCCTAAGGAATGACATACGGCCGTAAAGGTATCAGCCGTACTTTTTTGCTAACCAAAACAATCAAGAATAATGTACACCATGAAGAAAATCAAACTCAGAGCCCTCCTCCTCTCCGTCACTCTGCTCCTCCTGACCTTACCCGGCTGCAAAAGGCCCGGCGAGGGGTCCGAGCCGACGCCGGAGAGCGCCACCGTGACCATCAACCCCAGCACCGCCAAGCTCAAGGTGGGCGAGACACTCAAGCTCACCGCCACCATCACCCCGAAGGACGCCAAGGGGATCAAGCTCACCTGGAGCTCATCCGACCCCGAGGTGGCTCAGGTCGACAGGAGCAGCGGTGAGGTGAAGGGGGTCAAGGCAGGCAAGGCGATCATTACCGCCCGTCTCTCCAGTGGCAAGTCCGCCACCTGTACCCTCGAGGTGATCGATGAGGGCGGGAAGACACCGGAGCCCACTCCCACACCGGAGCCCACTCCCAATCCCACGCCCAACCCCACTCCCAATCCCGAGCCCAATCCCGGGGAGTACACCTACACCATCACAACGGATCAACAGGAGTACACCGTCGAGGTGGGGAAGAAGATCACCATCAAGCCTACCCTCACCCCGGCTCCGGCAGAGGGAGAGACAGTCTCCTTCTCCTTCAAGGGCGGCAAGAAGTACATCGAGGGGAAGGGTGAGATCACCATTGCGCTCGTCAATAACGACGGCTCCGTCGAGGGTATAAACGAGGGGGACTGCACCGTCACCATCTCAGCCAAGGGCGCCAAGCCGGTCGAGTGCAAGGTGATCGTTAAGAAAGCTGTGCAGGAGACCGTGACGCTCCCTGCAGGTGCTCGCGTCGCCATCATGCATGAGGTGGACGGTGTGGATGAGGAGGTGACGGCGAAGCTCACCTTCAGCACCTACACCACTGACTTCACCCTCACACCGGTGGTGCTGGATAAGGACGGTCAGGTACTTGAGGGCGACACGGCATACGAATTTGACTGGAGCTCCTCCAATAGCAAATTAGTGGAGTACAATGCTGTCATGGGGAACTTTAATCTCCCGAGCGGTGAGACCGGCAGCTGCAAGCTGACCGCCACTCTCAAGGGATCAAACGCCTCGGCCTCAGTAGAGGTGGAGATCGTTGCCCCGAAGAAGTAATCTCCTTACATAAAGCAGAAGACCGCACCATAGGCTTGCCTGTGGTGCGGTCTTCCTATTTCTTAGAGCGGGAAGAGGGGGATCCGGGTGCCGAGATCCTGACCGGAGAGGCGAGGATTGTGGAGGTCCTTCTCCGACAGGATCATCTCCTCGGGGCGGATGGGCCACGGTATGGCGAGCGTCGGATCGTCCCACGCCACCGCTCCCTCGCTCTCGGGGTGGTAGTAGTTATCCACCTTGTACTGGAAGACCGCTACGTCGCTCAGCACGCAGAAGCCGTGCGCAAAGCCCCGTGGGATGAAGAATTGTCGATGGTTGTCCTCCGTCAGTTCGACGGCGATATGCTTCCCATAGGTCGGAGAGTCGGGGCGAAGGTCTACCGCCACGTCCCACACACGCCCCACGATGACGCGGACCAGCTTCGCCTGAGCATGGGGATCGCGCTGGTAGTGGAGTCCCCGCACTACCCCATAGGACGACCTTGACTCATTGTCCTGGACAAAGGTGGTCCCGCAGATCGCCTCGTACCTCTCGCGGGAGTAGCTCTCCATGAAGTACCCCCGCTCATCCGTGTAGACTCGCGGCTCGAGGATCAGCACGCCCTCGATCTCTGTCTCTGTCACCCTCACCTTCTCATCCATAAGTCAGTCCTTTTCTGGTCATTTTTTGCAGGGTAAGTGGTATCAGATACCATTTTCCCTACAAAATCTGACGAATCTCAGCGGTGCGAGTACATATCTTGGTAGTAGGAGCGATATGCGCCTGAGGTGACGTGGGCGAGCCACTGCTCGTTAGACAGGTACCAGTCGACCGTCTTCCGAAGTCCCTCCTCAAAGGTATGCTCCGGTCGCCAGCCCAGCTCGCGCTCGATCTTGGAGGCATCGATGGCGTAGCGCACGTCATGCCCCGGGCGGTCGCCCACGTGGCGGATCAGGCGCTCAGAGCTCCCCTGAGGGCGCCCAAGCGCCTCGTCCACGAGACGGATAAGGGTGTGGATCACCTCGATATTCTCCCGCTCGCAGTGACCACCTATATTGTACGTCTCACCCACCCTGCCCCGGTGGTAGATCAGGTCGATCGCCGCAGCGTGGTCATCGACATAGAGCCAGTCGCGCACCTGACGGCCGTCGCCGTAGACCGGCAGCTCACGCTCCTCACGGATATTATTGATGAAGAGTGGGATAAGCTTCTCGGGGTGCTGGTAGGGTCCGTAGTTATTGGAGCAATTGGAGATCAGCGTGGGCAGCCCGTAGGTGTCGTGGAAGGCGCGGACAAAGTGGTCACACGATGCCTTGGAGGCGGCGTAGGGCGAGTGAGGGTCGTACCGGGTGGTCTCGGAGAAGGGGGGATCCTCCGGCCCGAGCGACCCGTACACCTCGTCCGTGCTGATCTGGTAGAAGCGCTTGCCGTCGAAGCCGCCCTCCTGCCGCCACACCTTGCAGGCTGCCTGCAGGAGTGAGACACAGCCGCGTACATTGCTCCGCACGAAAGCGAAGGGATCCTTGATGCTCCGGTCGACATGGCTCTCGGCGGCAAAGTTGATGATCCCATCGATCCGGTACTCCTGCATTATCCGGAGGACGAAGTCGTAGTCAGCGATGTCGCCCTGGATGAAGTGGTAATTGGGGTGCGCCTCTACCGAAGCAAGGTTCTCCAGATTGCCGGCATAGGTGAGCGCGTCAAAGTTGTAGAAATGGCTCTCCGGGTAGCGCTCCACCATACGGCGAAGCAGCGCACTGCCGATGAAGCCCGCCCCGCCGGTGACGAGGATATGAGCATTAGGGGTATTCACGATTCTTCTTCTAATAGAGAGATTAAGTACTGACCATATTCGTTCTGTTGCATCGGCTCAGCGATCCGGCGCAGCTCCTCCCCCGTGATGTATCCACGGCTGTAGGCGATCTCCTCGAGGCACGCCACCTTCAGCCCCTGACGCTTCTCGATCGCCTCGATGTAAGCACCCGCCTCACTCAGTGACCTGTGGGTGCCGGTGTCGAGCCAGGCGAAGCCCCTCGGGAAGCGCTCCACACGGAGACGCCCCTCAGCGAGGTAGTGCTGGTTGACGCTCGTGATCTCCAGCTCCCCGCGGGCCGAGGGCTTCACACCCTCCGCCACCCGGATGACGTCATTGGGATAAAAGTAGAGCCCCACCACGGCAAAGTGAGACCGCGGCACCTTGGGCTTTTCCTCAATGGAGAGCACTCGCCCCTCGCTGTCGAAGTCCACCACCCCGTATCGCTCCGGGTCGCTCACCCGGTAGCCGAAGACCACCGCTTGACGCTCCCTCTCGACCGTCCGGACAGCCGACTCCAGCAGACCGGTGAAGGTGGCACCGTGGAAGATATTATCTCCCAGCACGAGGCAGACATCCTCCTCTCCGATGAAGTCGCGCCCTATGAGGAAAGCCTGAGCCAGCCCCTCCGGTGCCGGCTGCACAGCGTAGGAGAAGCGCACACCGATCGACCTCCCGTCCCCGAGAAGCCGCTCGTAGGAGGCGCGATCCTCCGGTGTGGTGATGATAAGGATCTCCCGGATCCCCGCCAGCATGAGGGTGGAGATCGGGTAGTAGATCATCGGCTTATCGTAGACCGGCAGCAGCTGCTTGGAGACCCCTCTCGTGATCGGGTAGAGACGGGTGCCGCTCCCGCCGGCAAGTACTATTCCTTTCATCGTCTATAGTGGTATATAGCAAAGATAGCACTTTACCCCCACACCAAGTCGAGCTGAGACAGACCGAGCATCAAGAAAAAAATGCTCGGACAAATGCCGACACAAACCTATGGGACACGACGATACCTTGTCTCCCCGTCCGCCATGAAAGTCTCTTAGTAGAGACTGCTGAGGTAGTCGTACTCCCTACGATAGCGCTCCAGTCTGTCGAGGTCTTGCCGAGTGGGACTTGAGAGACGGGAGAGATCCATATTGTGGGTCAGGTCGTGTAGCTTGACCCGGGTGGCGAGTGGACAGGTGCCCACAGCCGTGATGTAGCTCTCACGGTCCGGCGAGGCGTGGTGATCGAGCAGACGGAGAGCATCCGCAAGCCGAGCCACGCACTCCTCAGGCAGAGGGGTGCCAACCTCCTCAGCGAGCATGTGTAGCACTTCGTCCACCGTGTGAGGCGTATCCTCTGCAGCATCATGGAGGTAGCCCACCACTCTCTCCTCCCAAGTAGCACCCATAGAGGCAACAGTCGTGAGGTGACCGGAAAAGTAATCAACGCCTGCCTTATCGACTTGCCCGGCATGAAGTCGCCGAGCCAGACGGGCCGCTGCATGGACAATGCGCTCCTGCTCGCTCTCTTTCAGAAGATAGCAGAGGGATGAAGAGTCAGTCATATGATGGTATCCGTTTTTCCTTATAAAAAGTCGTAGGGTGTCCGGCGGTTGTAGAGCCGGACGAAGAGCTCACGGGCAGTGAGGACGATGGCGTAGTAGAGGACGACGAGGACAAGGTCGTACTGCATCGTCACCGTGAGGCTCAGCGCCGGCGTGCCGAAGGTCTCCGTCACCGCCCGCATCGCTTCGGAGAGGAGGCTTAGCAGCCAGGGGAGACCCGGTAGCGAGGGGAGGGCAAGCGTCACCAGTCCCACCGGGATGAGCAGACCGCTCAGCGCCACGACCGGGATAGCGCTCCAGAGCATACTCCCCGCTGCCCTACCGAAGAAGAGGAAGAGAAAGGGTAGCACGCCTATCTGAGCCGAGATGCAGGCTGCGAGGCTGCTCCAGACGAAGCGGAGCGAGCTGAGTGAGGGGCTGACCAGCCGGAGTAGGATGGGCATGAAGCTCATCAGCCCCCAGACGGCGCTGACGCTGAGGAGCAGACCGACGCTTAGGATCGAAAGAGGGTTGAGGAAGAGGAAGAAGAGGAGCGTCAGCGACAGCACCTGCACCGGATCGGCTCGTCGCCCGAGGAGCTTGGCGAGGAGGTAGATGCCACTCATCACGAAGGCGCGCATCGTGGCGGTCGAGGCACCTGTCAGCAGTGTGTAGAGGAGCAGTCCAAGGAAGATCAGCAGGTAGCGCAGCCTCCTGTGACGGTAGGCGGGAAGGAGCAGCCCCAAGAGTCCGCTCAGCAGACCGAAGACGATCCCGAGGTGATACCCGCTCACCGCCAGCACGTGTGCCACGCCGGAGGCGGTAAAGTCGGACTTCACCGACCGAGGTAGGTGAAGTCGCTCGCCGAGACAGAGCGCATAGACCAGTCCCTTATCCGCTGCCGTCAGACGATCACCGACAGCCATGTCGAAGCGGCTGATCAGGTGATGCCGTCCCTCCATCAGCCGACAGCGGATGGTCCGGGCCCGCCCGGCGGTCTCTAAGCTCTGCCCGTACGCCTGCGACACATACCCCTCTCCGAGGAGGTAACGTCCGTAGGAGCCGGGAAGTGTGTCGCCAAGTAGTGCCACCAGGTCGAGGTCGCCCCGCAGCATCATCCCATAGAGCTCCGCCGACTCTCCCGGCAGGGTGAGGAGGATAGGGATCTCCCCTCCATCGCTCGTCAGCAGAGCTGCATCGTACCGGATGGCGCTCTCAGCCGAGGAGGCGACGGGATAATTGACTCTCACCGAGGCATCCTGGAGCGTAACTGAGCGGGGCATTGATCCCAGCGAGCGGAACCGCTGATCGGCATAGATGCCGTAGGCAATCACGAGGAGTGGCAGAAGGAGGAAGAAGCGATCCAGCCTCCACCCTCGCCTCCGAGAGAGGAGAAAAGCGGCGACTGCGAGCAGTCCCAGCGCTACTCCCCCATAGAGCAAGAGATGATGGTAGGCAAGGATCCAGCCGACGAGACAGGCGACCAGCACCCAGAGGGCGGGCCGATCACCATACCTCAGCGAGCGTATCCGCTCCTCACTCACGCGCCCTACTCTTCATCCTCCTCGTAGAGACGGTCGATGATGCTGTCGGCGAGGCCCAGCTTGGGGACCATAATCTTCGTCGTCCCGAGGCGGTCGGCAGCAGCGATGAAAATGCGAGCCGCCGGGATGATCACATCGGCGCGGTCGGGCTTCATCCCGTACTTTGACATCCGCTCATCGAGGTCCATCCCCTCAAGTATGTCGTAGATCTCGTGGAGCTGAGGGGTGGTGATCTCCTTGCCCCACGGGGTCTGGGTGCCATTGATCTTGGCGAGACGATTGATATTCCCCCCGGTGCCGAAGATCTCCAGATCTCCGCAGCGCTCATGTATTGAGTCGAGGAACGTGTGGTACTCCTCCAGCTCCGACTTGCGGACCAGACCACTCAGCAGTCGTACGGTACCGATATTGAAGGAGCGGGAGTCCACCTTTTGGCTCCCCCTCAGGATCGACACTTCGGTCGAGCCACCTCCGACGTCCACCATGACGTAGTAGGTCTCCTCATCCCGGACAAGCTGTCTTACCCGGCTGTGTCCCACGAGACGAGCCTCCTCCTCACCGGAGATCACCTCGATCCGAAACCCCGTCGCCGCCTCGACCTCGTCGACTACCTTGGCGGCATTGGTCGCATCGCGCATCGCGGACGTGGCGCAGATCCGATAGTGAGACACCTCGTAGATCTGCATGAGGTACTTGTAGGCGAGCATAAGGCGGATCAGGTCCTTTGCCTTCCCCTTGGAGATCTTCCCCTTCACGAAGGCATCCTCACCGAGACGGAGGGGGACGCGGAGGAGCTGTACCTTAGAGAGTGGCTGCTCCGGATCATCGGTGAGACACTTGATGAGCAGGCGGACCGCATTGGATCCGATATCGATGGCGGCGTAGTGCTTTTTCTTAAACATAATGCTATCCCTTTATATTTCCTCCAAATAATGCTGGTAGAGAGCCTCCTGGCTGCGGAACCACGGCTTCTCAGCCGACAGTCGACGCGGACAGCGCCCCTGCTCATTGACAAAGTGTCCCTGGGAGACATCCCGCAGCCCGTAGTCGACCACCAGCTCCAGCTCGCGCTTGAGGTCAGGATCGTAGACGGGGGTAACCACCTCGACCCGCCGGTCCAGGTTTCGGCTCATCCAGTCGGCGGAGCCGAGGAAGTACTTCGGCCTCCCACCGTTGCAGAAGATGAAGATCCGCGAGTGCTCTAAGTAGCGGTCGATGATCGCATTGACAGATATATGGTCGCTCACCCCCTTGATCCCGGGCACGAGGGAGCAATTGCCACGCACCAGCAGCCGCACCTCCACCCCGGCTTGCGAGGCTTGGTAGAGATGCATCACCACCTCCTCGTCGACGATGTGATTTACCTTGACGTGAATATAGGCGGGCAGTCCCTGCTCCGCATTCCTAGTCTCAGTGTCGATCAGCCGGATGAAGCGGCTGCGCATGGAGTTGGGCGAGACCATTAGCTCCCTGAAGTGGGTCGCCAGGTAGGGCTGCTCGATGAAGTCAAAGACCCGCTCCACATCATTGACGATGCCACGACGCGAGGTCATCATCATGAAGTCGGTGTAGGTCTTGGCATTCCCCTCGTGCATATTGCCGGTGCCGATGCAGGCGATATTGCCCTTCCGTGCCTTGATGAGCGCCAGCTTGCTGTGGATCTTGAGGTACCCGGGTCCAAAGAGCACCCGCACGCCGGCGTCCCGCATCTTCTGAGCAAAGGAGATGTTGCTCTCCTCATTAAATCGCGCCAGCAGCTCGATCACGCAGGTCACCTCCTTACCATTGCGCGCTGCCGCCATCAGTGCCTTGACGACAGAGGAGTGGCGCGGCACGCGGTAGATCGTCGCCTTGATCTCCTGCACGTCCTCACTGATCGCCGCCTCCTGCAGCACCCGGACAAAGGTGTCGAAGCTGTGGTAGGGGAAGTGGAGCCACTGATCTTTACGCCGGATAGAGTCGAGCATACCGGTCTCAAAGTCCGCATGCCGACCGATAATCGGGTGCCACGGGGTGTAGAGGAGGTCGGTGCGACCGCAGTCGGGGAAGTCCATCAGGTCTCGGGTATTGTGGTACCTCGACCCGGCGACGCGGGCATCATTCTTATCCAGGTCGGCAGTCTCAAAGAGCATCTGCCGGATCTGCTTCGGCATCTTGCGGTCATAGACCACACGAAGCGTCTCTCCGAGACTCCGCTTCTTCAGACCGCGAGAGACCTGCTGCAGGAGACCAAGGGAGGAATTGTCCTCCACCAAGTCCTCATCGGCGTCCTTTGTAAACTTGAAAGTATACCCCTCGTAACTATTGTATGGAAGGCCACCGAAGATGTTCTTAAGATTGTACCGGATCACGTCATCGATGAACATGACACACTTATTCCCCTCCGGGTCATCCGGCAGTCGGACGAAGCGCTCCTCCCCGGACTGTGGCAGACGGATGACAGCGATGTCACTCCTCTGCACCTTGCCCTCGTCATCGACCTGCCTCAGGTCCACTGCGAGGTAGTTGCTCTCATCGAGCTGCTCCTGAGGGTCTGGGATGCGATCAAGGAAGAGGGGATTGATCGTCGAGCTCAGCTTCCGCGCATAGATGTCAAATACTTGATGCTCCTGCTCGGGCGTCAGCATCGTCTCATCGACCACATGGATATGCTCCTCCCAGAGCTCCTTCATCAGTCTGCGGAAGGTCCGGTCCACCTCCTGCTTGTACGCTTCGTTGAGCTCATAGATCTTGGAGAGTAGCTTCTTGCTCCGCTTGACCTTGCCGGACCCGCTGTCGTCATCCTCGATATTGCGCTGGATCGAGGCGACGCGGACGCGGAAGAATTCGTCAAGGTTATTCGAGTAAATACCGAGGAAGTGGACCCGCTCTAAGAGAGGGATATCCTCCCGCTGGGCCTCAAAGAGGATGCGGTGATTGAAGTACATCCAGCTCTCATCTCGATCCACGTAATTGTCATCATCGAGCTTGATCTCGCGGTCGACATAGAGTTCGGTGGGATGAAGTTCAGCCATAGTCTAAGGTGTGTGTTTTTATCTATTCCGTTTTTGATGGGATAAATTTAGCCAAAAACCGCCACATCCCTACCACCTAAAGGACCATCATTGACTCGTCAAGGTCTGTTGGCATCGCAAGATTGTCTATCAATCTGACATTTACTACTTTTGTTTTCGTCAAGCGGAGAGAAGAGCTATTATGAGAGAGAAGAAAGGATACCTCCAGGTATACACCGGAGATGGGAAGGGGAAGACCACCGCTGCCATCGGGCTGGCGGTGCGTGCTGCCTTGGCCGGGAAGCGGGTCTTCGTGGGGCAATTCGTCAAGAGTATGCGGTATCACGAGTGCCGGATAGAGGAGCTGCTGCCGTCGATTCACTTTGAGCAATTTGGTCTCGGATGCGCACTGATCCACGAGCCATCGGAGGAGGATGTGCGCCACGGTCGGGAGGGGCTGGCTCGGGCGGCGGAGGTGATGTCGACGGGGGAGTGGGATGTGGTGGTGCTGGATGAGGTGACGATAGCGCTCTACTTCCACTTCTTCACCGTGGAGGAGCTGCTCGAGGTGATCCGTGCCCGAGAGCCACACGTGGAGGTGATCTGCACAGGGCGCTATGCCCCGGCAGACTTGATCGCCGCTGCAGACTTAGTGACCGATATGCAGTGCGTCAAGCACTACTACGATGCCGGAGTGCCGGCGCGCTCCGGCTTTGAGCGGTAGGTGACCTGAGGCAAGGCATTCCGCCCCGGATAAGGGAAGCGAAGGAGGATCGAGAGCAGGAGTACCCCGGAGAGGATCATCGGGTAGTACATGGAGGGGAGGACTTCCGTCACGGAGAGCCCTGTGAGCCCCGAGGCGATCAGCATCTGAGCGCCATAGGGGAGGACAGCCTGCACGATGCAGGAGGTAATGTCGAGGATGCTGGCTGTCCGCCGTGGGTCGACATCCAGCCTCGCGCCGAGGTCTCGCACGATCCCGCCGGTGGTCAGGATGGCGATGGTATTATTGGCCGTGCAGGCATTAGCCATCCCCACAAGGGCGGCGAAGGAGAGCTCGCCCGACCTCTTTCCGGACACACGCTTTGTCAGGCGCTCGACGATGAAGTCTATCCCGCCCCGCTGACGGATCAGCTCCAGCAAGCCGCCGGCAAGCAGCGTCACGATGATCAGGTCGCTCATCCCGGCGATCCCCTTGCCTGCTGTCGTCATCACTCCGACCGAGGTGATGGAGCCGCTACCGAGACCCACCAGCACCGAGAGGAGGATGCCTGCGGTCAGGGCGACTAGGACATTTACCCCACTGACGGCGAGGAGGATCACAGCCAGGTAGGGCAGCATCAGATACCACGAGCCGGTGGTGCTGACCATCGCCTCCGGCACTTCCTGACCGAGCATCAGGTAGAGCAGGAGCGTGAGTAGGGCAGCCGGTAGTGCTATCAGGACATTGGCGCGAAACTTATCCCTCATCCGCACGCCAATCGTGCGGGTGGCGGCTATGGTGGTGTCAGAGATGAATGAGAGATTGTCGCCGAAGAATGCACCACCGACGATGATCGCCGTGATCAGCCCGGCGCCTCCGCCCATCTCCGTTGCCATCCCACTCGCTATTGGTACGAGAGCAGCGATCGTACCGACACTCGATCCGAGGGCAAAGGAGATGAAGCAGCTGACGACAAATAGCCCCGCATACATTACCCTCGACGGGAGCAGTGAGAGCAGCAGTCCCACCGTCGCATCGATGGCTCCGATCGCTTGTGCCACAGAGGAGAATATCCCCGCAAGGATGAAGACCCAGATCATAAGCAAGACGTTACTATCGCCCGCCCCTCGGGCAAAGATCTCTAAGCGTCTCTCAAGAGAGTGTCCGTCAGGCAACACCATCGCATAGATCGCCGTAAGGCAAAAGGCGACCGTGATCGAGACGGCATAGAAGTCGCGGACCAGCAGGCTGACTCCGAGGTAAAAAATGAGGAAAAAGAGGAGGGGCGAGAGGGCAAGCAGCCCCTTGGTCATCGGCATCGTCCGGTGCGCAGAGGACTGACGACCTGCTACTGCCTCCTCGCGCAAAATATTCTTATTCGGTACAATTCCCATATTTCGGGCAAATATACTACAAATAATTTATTTCTTGCGAAAGTTTGCCTGAAAAGACAGATCGTGCAGTAATACAAATGGTCTGTCAAAGTCCATTATGTGGGCCGAGGAGTAGCCTCGTAAGGTCACTTCATCCCTATCAAGCGGCGAATGTCAGAGAGCTTATTGAGAGCCTCGAGGGGGGTAAGGTTGTCGATGTCGAGCCCCTTGATCTCATCGCGGATCGCGGAGAGGGTCGGGTCGTCGAGCTGGAAGAAGCTGAGCTTCATCGGACCATCGGTGGTCTCGTCAGCGGCAACGGATGATGGAGATCCGTGTCCCGCCTTGCGCTCAAGCTGACTGAGGATCTCCTCAGCCCGGCTCACGATCTCGCGCGGCATCCCCGCCATCCGTGCCACATGGATGCCGAAGCTATGCTCGCAGCCTCCGGGAACCAGTTTCCTGAGGAAAATCACCTTGCCATCGGCCTCTTTCACAGAGACATTATAGTTTCGGATCCTCGGCAGGACACCCTCCAGCTCGTTTAGCTCGTGGTAGTGGGTGGCAAAGAGGGTCTTAGGGTGAGCGCGATGATTATTGTGCAGATACTCCACGATCGCCTGTGCCAGCGAGATGCCATCGTAGGTGGAGGTGCCGCGCCCCAGCTCATCCACGAGGACGAGGCTATTGGGGGTGATGTTATTGAGGATGATCGCCGACTCGGTCATCTCGACCATAAACGTACTCTCGCCACGCGAGATGTTGTCCGATGCCCCCACGCGGGTGAAGATCCGATCCACGATGCCGAGACGTGCCTCACGTGCCGGGACAAAGGAGCCCACCTGAGCCATCAGCACAATCAGGGCGGTCTGCCTCAGGAGTGCGCTCTTACCCGACATATTGGGTCCGGTAATCACCATGATCTGGTCTGTCTCCGGGTCGCAGAAGACGTCATTGGGGATATACTCCTCGCCCGGTGGCATCATCCGCTCTATCACGGGATGGCGCCCCTCCTTGATGTCAATGACAGCGCTTCGGTCCACCACCGGACGGTGGTAATCGTATGTAACCGCATCGTAAGCAAAGGTACTCAGCACGTCGATCTCTGAGAGGGCTGCTGCATTGCTCTGCAGGACGCGGATATGCCCCATCACCTCCCGGATCAGATCCTGGTAAAGCTCTGCCTCGAGGATGCTGATCCGCTCCTCGGCACCGAGGATCTTCTGCTCATACTCCTTCAGCTCCGGGGTGATGTATCGCTCGCTATTGACTAAGGTCTGCTTTCGGATCCAGTCCTCCGGCACCTTATCCTTGTGCGCATTGGTCACCTCGATGTAGTAGCCAAAGACGTTATTGAAGGCAATCTTCAGCGAGGGGATCCCGGTCTCACGACTCTCCCGCTCGCGCATCTCGAGGAGGTACTTCTTTCCCCCACCGGCGATGGCACGCAACTCATCCAAACGGCTGCTCACGCCAGCACGGATCACCCTTCCCTTGCCCACCTGTGCCGGTGCATCGGGGTCGATGGACTGCTCGATCTTTGATGCCAACTCCTCCGCCGGGTCGAGCCTGAGTGACAGCTCGCAGAGTGCCTGCTCACCTGAGTCGGTGAGGAGACTCATCATCGGGCGTATCAGTCGCAGCCCGGCTGCCGTCTGGAGTAGCTCACGGGGCGAGATGCGACCCACTGCCACCTTGCTTGCCAGTCGCTCCAGGTCACCTATGCCGGCCAAGTGATCCGCCACTGAGCGGGACAGCTCCGACTGCTCATAGAAGGCAGCCACACAGGTCTGGCGTCGCTCGATCTCATGCAGGTCAAGGAGTGGGAAGGAGAGCCAGCGCTTCAGCAGACGGCCACCCATCGGGGTATGCGTATGATCCAGCACCTGCAGGAGGCAGGAGCCGTCCTCCGTGAGCGGGCGCATGATCTCAAGGTTGCGCCGAGTGAAATTGTCCAGTCGGACAAAGTGGTCCTCCTCGATCAGGTGAAGCGTCGTCACATGACTCAGTTGGGTGTGCTTCGTCGCCTCGAGGTAGTAAAGGATCGCCCCGCAGGCGATGATGGCGAGTGGTTTCTCCTCTATGCCGAAGCCCTTAAGGGTGCGGGTATTGAAGTGCCTCTCGAGTCGCTCCCTGCCGTAGTCGACGGTGAAGACCCAGTCCTCGAGGGGGTAGTAGTGCCACTGCTCCCCCATGGCGGCAGCCACAGATGCCTCCCGACCCCGCTCCAGGAGGATCTCCTTAGGGCCAAAGGAGACGACCATCTTCGCCACATCCTCCTCGACACCCTCAGCGGTGCAAAACTCGCCCGTGGAGAGATCAAGGAATGCGGCACCGGTGCGCCCGCCCTTCGACACCAAGGCACCGAGGAAGTTATTGGTCCCGGCATCCAGCACCGTATCCTCCATCGTCAGTCCCGGCGTCACCAGCTCCGTCACGTCCCGCTTTACCAGAGTCTTGGTGAGCTTGGGATCCTCGATCTGGTCGCAGATGGCGACTCTCTTCCCCTGCGATACCAGCTTAGGCAGGTAGACGTCGAGTGCATGGTAAGGGAAGCCGGCGAGAGGGACCTCAGAGGCGCCACCATTGGACCGCTTGGTCAGAGTAATCCCCAGTAGCTGGGAAGCGGTGACGGCATCATCGGAGAATGTCTCGTAGAAGTCCCCGACGCGGAAGAGCAGTATTGCGTCAGGGTACTTCCTCTTAAACCGGTTGTACTGAGACATCATCGGTGTCTCCTTCACTTTTGCCATGGTTAGCAGCCTACTGTCAGTTATTCTATTCTGTGGTGAGAAAACCTCCCCTCAGGGTCTTACGGCAAATTTAGTGATTTTCGATCGTCCGGTCTCACCCTGCGCCACAGGAGGTGGGGCGATCGGGGTCAGCAGCATCGTGGATAAAAAAACATCCCCGAGAGGTGCGTGACCTATCGGGGATGACTTATCAGTGTGACCTTCGTGTGAAGGTGCGAGCGGTGAGCTCGGATTGCTATCAGAGACCGAGCTTAGACTTCACGAGAGAGGTGACATCCTCACTGCCGTTGCCGACATAGAGCATCTGGCTGGCGTCCATAATATAGGTGAAGCCACCATCGTTGCCGACCTTATTGATCGCCTCACGAAGCTTGGTCTGGATGGGGGCGAAGAGCTCTACCTGCTTCTTCTGCATATCCTGCTGGGCCACGTTATTGAGGTCCTGGATGCGCTTGGAGAGGTCCTCCAGCTCCTGCTGCTTACGGCTCTTGATGGACTCGACCATAGTCTCCTGCTCCTTGACGAAGTCTTGGTACTTGGTCTGAAACTCCTTCTGCAGCTGCACGAGGGTATCCTCGTACTTCTTGGCGAGGTTGTCGAGCTCAGACTGCATGGACTTCATCTCAGGCATCTCGCTGAGTACCTTCTGAGAGTCTACGATACCAATCTTGTGGCTCTGAGCACCGGCAAAGATGGGGAAGAGGAGCGCGGCACAGAGGATGAGAAACGTTCTTTTCATGAAAATGTATCTTACGTTATTGATTTATATTCAGGATTATGAGACGCACAAAGGTACGTTATTTCACAGAGATGCCAAGGATCTTCAGGATGTCATTGCTGATATCTGCGGCGGGATCGGCATAGACGATGGTACCCATGCCGGCAGCGCGGTCGAGGACCATATAGACACCATACTTGCGGCTGTAGAGCTTGATCGCCTCGTAGACCTTGTCCTGGATCGGCTTGATGCGCTGCTCCTGGAGCTTCGCCATCTCACCCTTGGGACCGAAGTACTTCTGCTGTAGCTCAGCAGCGCGATTCTCCAGCTCAACGATCTGCTTTTCACGAGAGGCGCGCTGGTCAGCGGAGAGGGAGCCCATCTGCTTACGGTAGTCGGCATAGAGTGTGCCTGCCTGATCCTGGAGCTTCTTCACCTCAGCTGTGTAGCCCTTGGCGGTCTCCTGCAGCTGCTCTGTTGCCTCCTTGTACTGAGGGATATTGGTGAGGATATACTGCATATCCACCAGAGCATAGGTGATGTAGTCCTGCGCCTGAGAGGGGAGCGTCATCCCGACTGATGTCATGAGGGCAACGAGTGCGAGGAGAGCCGTTTTTCTTATCTCTTTCATAATGCTTACTGTCTTAATGTAGGTTGTATCTAACGCCCGGGATCAGAATTGCTGACCGAGGACGAAGTGGACATTGCTGCCTCCGATCTGAGCAGACCCGTCCGGGGCATCGAAGCCGTAGCCCCAGTCAATACCCATCAGACCAAGCTGCGGTAGCATTATTCTGACGCCCAGACCGGCAGAACGTTTAAGCTGGAAGGGATTAAAGTCCTTCTGGTACTCCCAGGCGTTACCGGCCTCAGCAAAGCCGAGTACCCAGATCGTTGCCTGATTCTCAAAGATCACCGGATACCGGAGCTCCATAAAAACCTTGGAGTAGACATAGGCACCGCGCCCGCTGGCACCGGAGATGGAGCCGTTGCGGTAGCCGCGAAGACCGATCATCTCATTGAGGTACCCGTAGTAGGAGGACATACCGTCACCACCCATATAGTAGGTGCCGAAGGGAGAGCGCTTATAGGGGCTGAAGGAGCCGATCGTACCGGACTCTGCACTCGCCATCAGGACGGGGGTGCGCTTGGTATTGATCGGGTCCATAAGGGGGATAAAAAGCTGAGCCTTGCCCTTCACCTTATAGTACTCGATGAAGCGGTAGCGGTCGGCATCAGAGAGCTTCGGGTCGGAGTAGTCGACGCCATCCCAGAGGGAGTACGGCAGGGTCGACTGCGCCTCGAAGGCGAAGCTGGAGCCTCGACGGGTGTAGATCGGGTTGTCGATCGAGGAGCGTGAGAGATTGAGCGAGAGGTTGATGTCATTGGCGACACCATTCTCCATACCGAAGCTGTAATAGTAGGAGCCCCAGTTGTGCATCCGGTACATATTGTAGGTCAGCCCGAGGGAGACTTGCCAGTTGTCATCCGGCCAGGTGAGTCGCTTACCGTAGCCGATATTGAAGCGAAGCATGTCGAGGGTCTTATCCGGGTCAAGAGCGCGCTCGTAGAGGTTGGTCATCGCCTCACGGTAGTACTGATTGTAGTACCCCATACCGTAGCCACCCATACCTCCGTAGCCGTATCCTCCGGGGTAGCCCATACCGTAGCCGTACCCACCCGGATAGCCCATGCCGTAGCCATAGCCTCCGGGATAACCGTATCCATAGCCGCCGTAGCTATTCATCAGACTCTGCTGCTGACCGGAGTAGAATCGGCGGTTGATGTCTGTCTGACGGGAGTACGAGACCGAGACGCTGAACATATTGGGGCGCTTGCGCCCAAACCAGGGATCCATGAAGCTGATGCCGTAGCTCTGGTAGTAGCGGGCATTAGTCTGAACATTGAGCGAGAGCGTCTGTCCGTCACCACGGGGGAGGAAGTTGTGGTAAGTGGAGCGATCAAGCAAGTTGCGGAGGGAGAAGTTGGTAAACTTCAGTCCCGCCATCAGCAGTAGGCCGGTCTGGCTCCATCCCATCGACAGCTGGACCTGATCATTGGACTTCGGCGTGAGCTGCCACTCGATGTCCACGGTACCGTTCTCCTCGTGAGGGACAATATTGGGGACGATCTTCTCTTGGTCGAAGTGGCCCATCTGAGCGATCATACGCATGGAGCGCATGACGTAGTCGCGATTGAAGAGCATGCCCGGCTTTGTGTAGAGCTCGCGGCGAACCACCTCATCGTAGATCTGCGAGTTGCCTCGGATCGCCACCTTATTGATCGTCGCCGGCTTGCCCTCGTGGATGCGGATGTCGAGGGCAACGGAGTCTCCCTTCACCTCGGTCTCCACGGGTACCATGTAGGCAAAGAGGTAGCCGTTATTGGAGTATAGGTTGGAGACCGCATCCTCATCCTGAGAGATACGCTCCATCAGCTTCTTCTGATTGTAGACATCGCCGGGGCGCATGCCGAGGACCTGCTGGAGCTGGAGGGTCGGGTACTTGGTATTACCGACGAAGTTGATCGCTTTGATGTAATACTTCGGTCCCTCGTAGACCTCGATGTCGATATTGATCTTCTTCCCGTCGTCCGCCATATAGATCGTATCGCGAAGGATCTCAGCGTCGCGGTAACCCTTGGCGTGATAGGCCTTGAGGATATTCTTCAGGTCCTCCTTGTACTCCTTCTCGACATATTTCTTGGTGCCAAAGATCTCGAGGATACTGCTCCAGGGGCGCTTGGAGAGATTGAAGACCTCATTCGTCTTCTTCATGGCGCGCCTCAGGGCGTTGTCGCTCAGCATCTCGTTACCGATGAAGTTGATGGTCGAGATCTTCGTCTTCGCATTCTTATTGACATCAAAGATCACCACCACATAGCCGGGGCGAGAGTTGTCCTCGAGGACGGAGGTGTGTACTTCGATGTTGCTAAATCCCTTGGCGTCGTAGAAGCGCTTGATCTCTATCTCGGATCGGTCGAGGATATTAGGAGTGATAAAGGTCCCTTGAGCGAGTGGCTGGAGCCGACCAGTGCGGAGATCCTTCTCCTCGCTCTTCTTCACCCCATTTATCTCAAAGCGTGTCAGGCGTGGCCGCTCAGTGATATGGATTGAGAGCCACACCGAGTCCCCCTCCATGCGGTCGGCATCGATGCGGACGTTGGAGAAAAGTCCATTGCGGAGATAGTTGCGTACCGCTTGGCTGATCTCCTCACCCGGCACGGTAACCCGCTGACCGACACGGAGACCGGAGACGTTGCGCACCACCACATCCTCGTAGCTCTCATTGCCGACCACCCTCAGCCCGGCGATTACTCTCGAGACGGGGCGGGTGTAGGAGACATCCGGCAGAGCTGCCAGGCTGTCCGATGAGGCGATCGTGTGCTCCGACTGTGCTATGGCAACGCCACTGACGAGCAGAGCAGCAATGAGGGCGAGCAGCCGTGAGGGTGTGGTATTCAGGCTTCTTGTCATAGGAAATAGGCAGCGAAGCGGTGAGGGTAGGATATTCATGCGTTAGGATGAAGCGTTTCTTCCCGGGAAGGGGATATATAGCGGTGCGTGGAGATCATCAGGAGTGGTCGGAGGTCTTATCACCGCAGTCGACATCGACCACCTGATCGCCGGTGCGACCGAATCGTCGCTGACGAGACTGATAGTCGATGAGGGCACGGTAGAGGTCTGCTGCATCGAAATCAGGCCAGTAGCAGTCGCAGAAATACAGCTCGGTATAGGCGAGCTGCCAGAGGAGGAAATTGCTGACCCGACACTCCCCACCGGTGCGGATCAGTAGGTCGGGATCCGGCAGGTCGGGCAGGTCGAGGTGCGTGCAGATGTCATGCGGTGTGATGGGCTCTACACTTCCGTGACGCTCACTCAGGAGCCTATTGAAAGCCCTGGTCAGCTCGGAGCGTGAGGAGTAATTGACGGCAAGCACGAGAGTGATGCCGGTATTTGACTTCGTACTCTCCACCAGCCCCATAAGAGCCTCCCTCGGCTCCTCGGGCAGCCCCTCGAGGTCCCCGATGGTACGCAGGCGGACGTTATTCTCCTCCAGCGTGGCGAGCTCCTCTACCGCAGAGCGGACCAGCAGGGTCATCAGCGCATCGACCTCAGCCTTGGGGCGGCGCCAGTTCTCTGTGGAGAAGGTGTAGAGCGTCAGGTAGCGTATCCCGCAGCGGGCAGCAGCACGGACGATGCGACTGACCGACTGCACACCGGCACGATGTCCGTCTCTTCGCTCGAGACCCCTCTCACGAGCCCAGCGACCATTGCCATCCATAATTATGGCAACGTGAGCGGGGATGCGATCAGGGTCGAGCTGAGCTAAGAGCGTATCGGCGGGAGAGGACATACGTATGTCTTACTTCTGAGTGAAATCATTGATGATGCCGGCGGAGCGATCGATCGTCCCGCGCCAGACACGGCGCGTTGGCTCTTCGTCGTGTCCCACTCGGCCACCGAAGATGAAGAGGCTCTCCCCCTTAGGCGACTCGTAGTAGTATCCACCTGCATGAGAGATCGGGAGGAAGTCCTTACCCGGAGCCTTCTCGGTCTCCATCCGGGTCCAGGTGACCCCATTGTCGTCACTCTTGTAGATAGTAGACTGAGGACCTTTATCATATACTCCACCGATACGATAGAGCGTCTCACGGTCGGTCGTGGTGACGTAGAGAGCACCCTTGTAGGGGTAGACCACCTTGGAGGGCAGTGCGCCCCACTCCACTAAGTCGGAGGAGAAAAAGCCGGTGCTGATAGGGAGACCGGAGGCAAGCGAACCACCGAAGAGGAGCATGTGAGGCGTCGAGGCGATCTCATACTCATAGACATAGCTGTCGCGGACCGGGAACATCTCCCTCACCTGCTCGACCACTGATGTGACCTTACTCTGCTTATCGAGCTGATAGATCGAGTAGGCCTTACCATCCTCAGTTCCCACCATATAGACCGCCCCAGTCCTGACACTCAGGAGCTGCGTCACCGTAACACCTGCAGGAGTGGCGGGGAGCCACGTCTTGAGATCGGAGGAGGAAAAGAGGTGTCCCTCGGCATCCAGCGCCCAAGTATCGCCCTTAGGCGAGGTGTAGGCGGTATAAGGCCTCAGGCCCTCAGGCAGGTGGGCCTCCGTGACCTGACGTATGACGAGTGGATCGAGGGTCGAGATCTCAAGGAGAGAGGTCTCCCTCCCGAGCCGACTAAGGAGGTAGCGCCTGTCGCCCGGCAGGACGACCATGCGGGTCTCCTCCGTCGCTATCGGGAGACCATTGGACATATCAGTCCAGACAATCTTATTGGGGTCGTACCCATAGGTGAGTACACGGAAGTCGTAGGTGACCGACTGATTGTCCTTTTTCTTATCCGTCTGGATCGTCAGCTCCATCCGTCCGCCCTTAAAGCTGATCAGCGTCGTGTCGCTGCCGACCATATTCCACGCGACCCTCTTGTCGGTGCTCAGGTTACGGAGCGTGACCTTAAGCTGGTTGCTCACGGCCATGGAGAGGTAGGCGGAGTCAATCTCCGATCCATAGGGGAGGGGCGTCTTATTGTATATCCGGTGGTTGATGTGGTCAATGCTGAAGCGGGCTGCAGGGAGCTGCTTACCATTGACCTTAGGGAAGGTAAGGACCACCTGACCCGGCACCGTGTAGTCGGTATAGACCGGACGGACATAGTCTCCCATATCCTGATTACAGGAGTATAGGAGCATTACGAGCAAGAGAAGAGCTGAGACCGGTCCGACCGGCTTACGGCTACGTATAGACATGAGTCCTGTGACTTGGTTTATCTACTGAATATCATCGGAGTGACCCTCCCCTGCGCACGATGGGCAAGAGGGAGTCCGGTCACTTCGGGCAAAGTTACCTTATTTCTGTGAGTTGTGGACACATCCTATTCTTATAGAATGCAAAAGAGGACGATGTCACCTGCAGTCCGGGGACGAGGAGGGCACAAAACCCACCAAAACTGCAGTCTAACTAATACCGATATTAGACAAATCTAATACCGATATTAGACGCGCCTAATATCGGTATTAGATTTGTCTCTCATCCGAGGTGATCTATTCCCTGTGGCGGGAGCGTTTTTTACCCCCCCTCAACCAGTTCTATAATTACGGGCGGAGGGCGAAGCCAAGCGCTGAGAGGATCTGTCCCTCCTCGGGACGATAGTTGGTGACCACATAGGCCCTTGGCTCGCGCGGGAAGGGGTACTCGCTCCGCATCGCCTCAAAGTCGGTGTCGTATCTCCGGCGAAACTCCTCATCCACCTTCTTGGGATCAAAAGTACGGAGCATCGCCCCCCAAATGCGCTTACCCTCCTCAAAGTCGTTGAGATCAATGAGGGGATTCACCGGTGGCTCGGGGCGGATCTTATCGACACGGCTCGAGGTGAGGCCAAAGAAGCGAAGCCCCCAGAGGAGGCAGGTTCGGGCGCCATTGGCCTTGCCATCCGCACTGAAGCCGGCGATGTGCGGCGTCGCCTGCCAGGCCGCCTCCACCAGCTCCGGTGAGGGATGTGGCTCCCCCTCCCAGCAGTCGATGATGACGTTGGAGAGACGGCGATCTCGCAGTCCCATCAGCAGAGCGGAGGTGTCCGTGACCCCACCGCGACAGGCATTGATGAGGACAGGCATCCGGCGAAGACTCTTGATAAAAGTGCTGTCCACCAAGTGGTAGGTGGGATAGTCACCGTCATAGGTGAGCGGGACATGCAGGTCAATGTAGTCGCACTCATCGGCCAGTGTCTGGAGGGAGACAAACTTCCCCCTACCCTCCTCGTCTGCTCGCGGAGGATCATTGAGCAGCACCTCCATACCCAGCACCTTAGCGTAGTGCGCTGCCGCCATACCGGTATGACCGGCACCGACGATGCCGTAGGTCTTGCCCACAAGGCTACCTCCCTTCTCGCTGCAGCAGCGGGCGAGCGAGCAGCCGACATACTGACCTACTGACTGAGCGTTGCAGCCGGGGGCGTTATACCAGGTGATCCCTGCCTCCTCACAGAAGTCGATGTCGATGTGATCGATGCCGATCGTGGCGGAGGTGATGAGCTTGACGCAGGAGCCCTCGAGGAGCTCTCGAGTGCACTTCGTGATGCTCCGTACGATGAGCCAGTCGGCATCATGCACCGCCTCAGGAGTGATCTCAGGATTGGGGAGATAGCGGACCTCACCCAGCTCATCCAGCACCCCTCTGAGATAGGGGATGGAGGCTTCGGCTATGATCTTCATTACCTTACTTGACGAGAGAGGCGGCAGCGATGAGCTTGATGTCGCGGATCATGGCGAGGACACCATTGGATCTCGTGGGGGAGAGATTCTCCTTCAGCCCGATCTTGTCGATGAAGTAGAGGTCAGCCTCAGCCACCTCCTTTGCCGGCTGTCGGTCGACGACACGGAGGAGGAGGGCGATGATCCCCTTGACGATGATGGCATCGGAGTCCGCCTCGTAGTGGATCGTTCCATCGGGCTGAGGGTGACCCACCACCCACACGCGGCTCTGGCACCCCTCGATGATATGCTCGGGAGTCTTCTCCTCATCGGGGAAGGGTGGGAGGTCATTCCCCATCTCGATGATCATCTCGTAGCGCTCCATCCAGTCATCGGTGAGCTCAAAGTCGCCGATGATCTCGTCTTGTATCTCGTTGATAGTCATTTTTTTCTCTCACTTATCTACTCATTCATTTCTTCGTCAGCACAGTCCAGACCGTGGAGCCTACCGCCTGCAGTGTCTCTCGGCTGATGTGCTCCATGGTATCGTCGAGGGTGTGCCAGGTGGCAGGAAATCCCGTCGCGCGTGCCGGGTCGTAGTCGACGATGTCAAGGCAGGGGATGCGGCGGTGACGGATCACGAAGACGTGGTCATCCACCAAGCCACCCCCCACAGCATTGTGGAAGTAGCTCCCGTGCCCCAGGTCGTGGGCCGTCTGCCACACCTCCGTCACAGCGCGACCGGCACTCTCCTGCGAGAAGTACTCGCGATAGAATGCCGCCCCCTCACCGCCGACCATATCGAGGAGGATGCCAAGGTCTGCTCGGTAGTCGGGCGTATGGGGATTCTTGGCCCAGTACTGAGCACCCAAGCCCCAAGTCTTCTCCGTGTCGCCGTCATACTCGGCAAACTGTGGCACTCCATAGTCCTCTGCGTCAAAGAAGATGATGTCCACGCCCAGCCCCTCACGCAGCCCCTTCGTCTGCAGGAGCCGCCCGATCTCCAGCAGCACACCGACACCCGACCCGCCGTCGTTGGCACCATCGATCGGGGTGTGCCACTTGGCGGGGTCGCTCTCCGCATCCGCATAGGGACGCGTGTCCCAGTGGGCAAAGAGCAGGATCCGCTCCGATGCCTCGGGACGATACCGACCGATGATATTGACGCACTCCAGCCGGGTGCCATCGTAGGCGGTCAGGGTCATCGGCTGCTCGATCACATCGAGACCATAGCGGGCCAACTCCGCCGAGAGGAAGGCAGCGCACTGCTTATGCGCCTCACTCCCCGGTACACGGGGACCAAAGGCGACCTGATGCGCCACGGCAGCGTAGGCGGAGTCGGCTGAGAAAGGCGTCTCCGCCACCACCCGGGTCTCTCCCTCAGTGGTGGTCTCGCGACTGCTCTCATTCTTTCCCCCGCAGGAGGCGGACATCAAGATCAGGCTCAGGAGGCAGGGGAGAAGGGTTAGCTTATTTCTTACCATTATATATCAGTGTAAACGGGTGGGCAAAAAGGCGACGAGCCGTCTCCATTAGACTCTCCGTCGTGACCGAGTCAATGCGATCGAAGTACTCCTCCAGTGTCTCATACCGACCACGGAGAAGCATCTGGCGACCAAAGGAGAGGAAGGTGGACTCCGACTGCTCGGAGGAGACGAGGGCAAGCCCCTTCGTCTGCTTTTTCCACGCTCTCAGCACCTGCTCACGGAGAGGCTCCTGCATCAAGCGATCAAGCTCCTCGAGGACGATACGCAGCGCCTCCTCGGCATGGTCGTCATCGCTGCCGAAGTAGATCTGCCACCAGCCCACGTCGGGGAAGCAGGTGACAGAGGCCTCGACATTGTAGACCCAGCCGCGGCGTTCCCGAAGCTCGACATTCAGGAGGGTATTCATTCCATCACCGGCCAAGAGCTGCAGGAGAAGGTTCTGCGCAGCTCTGTCGGGGTCATTGTAGGTAGCACCGAGACCACCAAGGAGCGTATGCGCCTGGTGGGTGCGGCTGTGGACGATGTAGGGCGTCTCGTCGGCAAGGGCTATGGGAAGCGACAGCTCCGGACGAGTAGAGGGCTTCACCTCGGAGGAGAAAGGCTCCGAGAGATACCGGCGACAGAGCTCCTCGAAGCGCTTAGGCGTCACCTGCCCCATCACGAAGAAGAGGAGTCTCTCGGGACGAAAGGTGCGCTCCGCATAGCTCAGCAGATCCTCCCGCCGCATCCTGTCGAGGCTCCGAGTGTCACCGAGGATGGGATGGGCGAGGGTCCGATCACGGAAGAAGCGCTCGTCCCACTCGTCGAAGATCCGGTCCGAGGGCGTATCCCGGTAGAGGTTGATCTCATCACGGACTACGCCCCGCTCCGGCTCCAGCTCCTTGTCAGGGAAGGTGCTGTGCCGGATCAGGTCTCCGAGCAGCTCCACGGCGCGGGATACTTCGCCTCGCGGACCGACGGTATAGACGACCGTCTCATCCTTGGTGGTATAGGCGTCAATGGAGCCACCCACCACTTCCATCCGATTGCGGATGTGATCCGCACGGCGATGGATCGTCCCCTTGAATATGGTGTGCTCGACAAAGTGGGCAAGCCCCGGCAACTCCTCAGGATCGTCTCGACTCCCGGAGTGGATCCCAAAGCCACACCACACCACTCGGCTCCGGGTGGGCAGGAGAGCGCACCGCAAGCCATTGTCAAGCGTCACCGTATGATATACAGCTGTCATAGTCCTTGTATTTTCGCCACAAAGGTACCCTTTTTGTCATCCTTTCCCGCCTCCTCGAGATGGAGTCCTCCTCGAAGGGCTGCTCACAGGATCACCCCGCCACTTCACCTAAGCCCACCTATGCGATGAGGAGACATCCGATAGCCCGGAGGTCTCCTCATCCATAGGTAGTATGACCACCTTGATGTTACTTCTGATGCTCCCAGAAGGCAAGTACCTTGGCGGGAAGTGGCACCCTCAGGTAGTCCGGTGAGGAGGGCGAGGCAACGACCGGGTTGCCCTGCTCGTCATGGTGGGTGACGGTGACAGCAAAGTCGGGATCCTGAGCGCGTCGCTTCAGGTCGACGATGCGGAAGAAGCCACGGAAGAGAAACTCTCTCTGACGCTCATCGAGCACCGCCCGGATGAGCTCGGTCTTGTCACTGATCCGGAGGGGCTTATTGTCCACGATGCGGTAGTCGCGCAGATGATTGAGGAGACGAAGTGCCTCATCTCTGCTGCCGACCCGAGCCTCGCACTCCGCGGCAATAAGGTACATCTCAGGGGTGGAGATGCCGACATTGGGGCGGATGGCAGGGTTCCAGACCAGCTCTCCCGGCGGACAACTCTCAGCACTTCCTCCAGGTACACTCGTGATGAAGAGCTCACGGCGTCGATCCTTTGTTCCCTCGAAGAGACCAATAGTCTCATGACTAACAAGGACATACTCATCGAGACCACCGAGAGGCGAGAGATGACGGATGAGGATGTTCTCCGGATTGAGGAGAGCCTCAGGGTAGTTATTGCGCACCCCGGCCTGCCACTCTCCCTCGTTAAAGTCAAGCGACTTGTAGTCTACCAGTTCGCTCTTAGTCTCCAGTGCTTTACGGGCATACTTAAGCGCTGTCTCGTAGTCCCTCATCTGCCAGGCGGCGCGGGCGAAGATGCCGTAGCCTGCTCCCTTACACATACGGTACGCATTACCGGAGGGCTGGTCGGGCAGAGCAGGCAGTGCCTCCGTCAGGTCTGCGATGATCTGGCGGTAAACTTTCTCCTGAGTAGCGGGCGAGAGATCCTTATGATTGATGTCGTTATCGGTGAGCAGAGCAATCGTCTTAGTCTCTGCAGCACGCTCTTTATCATACGACGGGCCATAGATGCCGACGAGGGTCAGATACTCCAGCGCACGACCGACAAGTGCCTCCGCACGGACTCGAGACATCTCTGTCTCGTCTCCGGAGGCTGTTTTCAGTCCGGTGAGAATGGAGTTGTAGGTAAAGATCCTACTGTAGGCTGACTCGTAATTGACATCCGGCTTGTCAGGACCATAGAAAGGTGCTTGGTAGAGATAGATGCGCCTCCAGACAGGGGTCATATTCTTCAGCGTCGTCTGGTAGTAGAGCTCCTCATTAAGTGCGGCAGGCACATAGATCTCATCCGCCATCAGATCATACTCGGAGGAGGCAAGGGAAGTCAGCTTGTCGTCATTGAGTAGCAGCTCATACTCCTCCACCTTAGTCGGTATCTGGTAGCCCTTGGGGACATTCCCGAGGAAGTCCTTGCAGCCGCAGAGCATCAGTGAGAGCACGAGGAGGGCGAGTGTTTTGTATATCACTTTCATACGTTACGAGTCGATAGGTTAGAGCGTAAGTGAGAGTCCGAAGGAGAACGAAGCAGGCACCTGTGGCAGTCGTGCCGGTGTCCCCACCCCGAAGGAGTAAGCCTCAGGATCAATATCCTTACCATTGGCAGCATAGTACCAGAGGTTATTGGCCTGGAGACGTAGCGTCACATCGGTCAGGTGCATCGATCGGAGAAGCGTCGCTGGCAGTCTGTACGCGAGTACCACATCTCTCAGACGGATATAGTTCCCGGAGAGGACGTGCTTGTCAGCGCCGTACCAGGAAGCCTTCTCGCCATCGGTGGGATCATTACCTGAGAAAAGAGGTGTGGTGAGGGGGTTGTCCTCATCGCCCTCCTTACGCCAAGCGTGGATCAGGTCGGCATCCGTATTGGTCCCGGCAGTGACAAAATTGAGTCCGGAGAGGTAGGGAGCCACCACCTGGCGCAACTTATGACCGCCATAGTAGACGAAGGCAAAGGAGAGCGACAGGTCCTTGTACTCAAGAGTATTCGTGAGACCGCCATTCCACACCGGGGTGAGCGTACCGACGTGGATCAGATCCTCCATACGCTCCGTCTCTGTGACCGCCACTCTCTTACCATCAGGGGTGGTGGTATAGACGTGCGGGCGTCCCTGCTCGATCCGATTGCCCTCCTCGTCGGTGGTATAGAGTCCGGCCCAGGGGAGAGCAAAGAGGCTATTGACCGGATACCCGGAGGCCTGCACACCATAGTCACTCATGATGTACTTATTGACGCTCTTGTTCGGCTCGTCTACATCGAGGATCCTGTTGCGATTGAAGGCAAAGGTAAAGTCCGTGCTCCAGCGGAAGTCCGGGCTCTGGAGATTGATGGTATGGAGAGTCAGCTCCACACCGCGGTTATTCATCGCTCCATAGTTCATTAGGAGACTTGGCCAGCCAAGTGTCGGATCACCGGATCGGGTACCGAGGAGGTTGCTCGTCGCCTTGTCGTAGAGGTCGATATATCCGCTGATACGGTTGTGGAGGATGGCAAAGTCGAGACCGAGATTGAGCGTCGCTGTCCGCTCCCAGGTGAGGGAGGGATTGGGCGGTGTCTGGATGGTACTGCCGGGCAGGCGGTTCATCTCTCCATACTGACCGGTCTGGACGATCATATAGGGACCTCCGACCTTAGGGATATTTCCGCCGATACCATAGGTAAGGCGGGGCGTAAGACGATCGACCCAGGTCACCTCCTTCATGAAGTCCTCCTTATGCATCGCCCAGGCGGCACCGAGAGACCAGAGTGGCTTGTACTGGATCTTCGGATCGGTGCCGAAGAGATTGGACTGATCGATGCGGACACTTCCGGTGAGATTATACCTATCCAGGTAGTCGTAGGAGAAATTAGCGTACATCGAGATGAAGCGATCGTCATGGTCGGTCACCCGATTGTAGTGATTGGAGGGGAAGGTAAAGCGACCGCTCATCGACATCGTCCCAGAGAGATTGGCAAGCTTACCGGCGTCATAGGGTACCGATCCCAAAGAAATATCGTCGTAGCCCATCAGGTAGGACGAGGTGGAGGTGGAGTGGATCCTGCGCCACTCCGTACCGGCGAGGGCAGTCAGTCGGTGGTCCTCGCCGAAGCTGGTGTCGTAATTGGCCTGAAGCCGGGCTGTGTAGCCGGTCATCCCACTCCTCGTCTCGCTGAGCTGACCTCCCTTGGGGATATAGGAGACGTATGCGCCATTCTCAATGACGGTGGCATTATTACGCATCTCCCGGACCGTGTAGGAGGTGGCGTCGAAATAGCTTTTACTATATTTGGCTCCCTTCTCCACCTGCAGCTGACCATCAAGTGTCAGTCCGGTGAGCAGCTTATAGGACAGCTTCGCATTGACGCGTGTGTAGCTACTCTCCCCTCGAGACCACTCTAAGCTACGATCACGGAGAGGATTGTACTCCTCGCTCTCCAGCCCCTTCGCCAGGAGATCAGCCTTGGAGTGCTCACTGCGCTCCGTAGGGAGACTCAGATAGGATCCCTTGTCCACGATGGGGACGTAGGAGGGAAGGCTATAAAGGAGACTGAGCGCACTGGGCGAACCATCGTCTGAGTAGGATCGCCCATAGTTACCCGACACGGAAATATCGCTAGAGAGACGGTCAGAGAAGTCGATCAGATTACGGAGCGAAAAACCTATCGATCGATCACGTGACAGGGCATCCGTCGGGTGGTTACCGGCATAATTGACCGAGGCGATGAAGCGATTACCCTTCCCAGACTTGATCATGCTGACATTATGCGTCTGCATAAGCCCTGTACGAAGAAGCGCATCCCTTATATCGTCGGTATTGCTATAGCTTGCCAGTCGACTACGCTCTGCCTGATACTCTGCGTCGGTGATCAGCCCCTCGGTGCGCTTAGAGTATAGCTCCATAAAGTAGGGATACGACTGTCTCAGCGATGAGAGGGCAGACCAGGTTACTCCTGAAAACTGACTCTCCATCACGTACTCCGATAGATCGACGAGCTGAGCAGAGGAGAGACGGTGAAGGTAGTCATACGAGGGCTTCGCCGTCACCTCCACTGTGCCGTCATAGGAAAGGCTGAAACCTCCATCTCGAGAGCCACTCACGGTATTGATGACGATGACGCCATTGGCAGCTCTCGCTCCATAGATAGAGGCGGCAGCGGCATCCTTGAGCACCGTCACTCGCTCAATCATAGAGGGATTAATGCTCGAGAGATCTCCCTCAAGTGGCATTCCATCCACCACGATCAGTGGCTTGGAGGAGCCCATGAGGGAAGTGACACCACGGATCTGCAGTTCACTCCCCCCGCGCGACTGCAGTCCAGCAATCCCTCCCTCCAGCCGCTTAAGCAGTGAGGTGTCAAGCTTCTTGCTGATATCGTCTTTACCCATGATGGCAAAGGATCCGGTCGCCCGCTCCTTCGAGATCGTCTGGTAGCCGGTGACTACCACCTCGTCCAGCTTGGCCACATCCTCGTAGAGGGTGACCTTGTAGTAGGACTTATCCGGCTTGAGGCTGAGCACCACCGTGGACATTCCCACATAGGTGACGGAGAGGGTCTTCTCACCGACAGGGACCTCAATGCTGAAGGAGCCGTCTACCTTAGAGATCGCCCCCTTAGAGGACTCCGGTGCGTAGATCGTGGCACCGGGGATTGGCTCCCCATTCGCCTCGATTACGAGACCGGTAATGACCCGGTGGCCGCTCCCTGACTGAGCACTCGCCACCATAGTGAGGGCGGTCATCAGAAGGAGCGAAAAGAGTATACAAAGTCTTCGATTCATCATAAAACAAGTGGAAAAATCGGTGTAGAAACAGAGGCGCAAGATACTTATTTTTTATGTTATTTACGTTCATTCCGATAAGGCGATTACCCTTTATCCAAAAGAGGACAAAGGGTAGACCGCTACGAAAACCGCCTAATCAGTCGCTCTCGTGCTGTCGGCGGCACCTCGGGCACTCGCCCTTGATGACAAAGGAGAGCGAGTGGGGCGTATAGCCCTCCGGTAGCTCCATCGCCGGCAGCGGGAGGTCCTCCATACAGAAGGACTGGCGACACGACTCGCAGTAGAAGTGGATGTGCTCGTCTTGCCGGTCGCATGGACCCTCGCTGCCACAGAGCTCGTAATTGAGCAAACCGCGACCGTCCTCAAAGGCGTGGACAATGTCTTGCTCCAAGAAGAGCGTCAGCACGCGGAAGATGCTGGACTTATCCATCGGACTGAGTGTCAGCTCCAGATCCGTCAGCGTCACCGGGTGCTCCTCGCCACGCAGTGCCTTCAGCACAAGTATGCGATTGGCGGTGGGCTTGACCCCTTTTTGTTCAAAGTAGCTCTCGATGTCTTGATCCATATCACTCGGGAAAGTAGGGACTAAGCGGGCTAAAGAGGAGGACGCTGTAGTCGTGTGGGCGTACCTTGATGCGGTATGGTCGGTCGCTCTCTAAGGTCACCACCACCTCCTCTCCCGTGCCGAGATCCAGCTGGCGACAGCTCTTCCCTTGGGGACAGCGAAGGGTCTCAAAGGCATGCTCCGGGATCGGCAGGGCGAGGTCGGCGGAGTGGTCAGCGAAGTTCGCCACGACGAGTGCGAGCCTGCCCGGTCTGTAGCGGAGGAAGGCGTATTGCTTACAGGGGTCCAGCCTGTCACTCACGGCGTACATAAGGTCAAAGAACAGCCCGTGGTAAAAGACCGGATAGCGTGCCACCTCCAATAGGCGACGATACCGCTCTCGGAGCTCCTGCTGCTCCTCCGACAGCAGGACTGGGTGGTGTAGTGCCCGCATCGACTCCATCGACCAGTAGTCGTAGATCGTGGTCCGACCATTTCGTCCTGAGAAGCCCTCCTCATCCATACCATGCTCCCCGAGCATCTGCCCGAAGTAGATCATCATCGGTCCGCCGTCGATCAGGGCGGAGACCGCTACGGCAGGGATCCCCTTGGCTCCCGTGCCGACGATGAAGTCGCTGGCGAGCCGCTGCTCATCGTGATTTTCCATAAAGTGGAGCATCAGCCCCGACAGCCCCTCCTGCGACTGCCAGACGGAAGTGATGTCGGAGGCAGCGCGCTCTCCCTTGAGGATCCCCACGAGGGTGTCGTAGAGACCGACCTTGTCGTAGAGGTAGTCCAACCCCGCATCCAGATACTCCCGGTAGCGCCACGGCTGGTAGATCTCGCCGATAAAGAGCAACTGCGGGAAGTCGGGACGGAGCTTTCTAATGACCCAGCGCCAGAAGGGGACCGGCACCATCTCCGCCATATCGCAGCGGAAGCCATCGACACCGAGCACAGACCAGTAGTAGAGGATGTGGTACATCTTGGTCCAAGTGTCAGGGACCGGCTCCTCGAAGTGTGTCTCACCGGTGTCGGGGTCGACGCCATAATTGAGCTTCACCGTATCGTACCAGTCGTCCCGAGTAGGCTGAGCGTGGAAGACATCGTTGCCCGTCGCCCGTGCGGGATACTCCGAGTAGGCGGTTGGCTCAGGTCCGTAGTCTGAGCCGATCACCAGCATCTGATCGGTGAGGTAGTAGAAGTTGTTGTCCCGGCGGAATCGCATACCCCGATCGTCCTGCTCCCCGAAGTCCTCCTCCAGTGGTGGTCTGCAGTCCGAGTGGTACTGCCGAGCGACATGATTGGGGACAAAGTCGATGATCACACCCAGTCCGGCAGCGTGCGTCCGATCCACCAGCCGGCGAAACTCGTCCCGCCTCGCAGCCGGGTCATCGGCCAAGTCGGGATCCACATCGTAGTAGTCCTTGATCGCATAGGGAGAACCGGCACGCCCCTTCACCACATCGGGGTGATCGTGCGTGATCCCCGGGTAAGGGGTGGTGGTGGCATGCTCGAGGATACCGGTGTACCAGATATGAGTAAAGCCCAGACCTCTGAGGTCCGCGAGTCGTTCGTGGGTGAAGTGACTCAGCTTACCGCAACCGTTCTCCTCTATTGAACCACCGGGGCGATTTTTCCCGCTCACGTTGCCGTATAGACGGGGTAGCACCTGATAGATCAGCAGCTTGCCATTATCTCCATTCATGACGATGTTATCTTTGCGTACCACATATTATAGACTAACGCTTTATCACAATAGCCCAATACAGTGTCAAATGTAGCTATTTTCTCAATGATCCAAGGCAGTGACAGTGTCGTCTTGGCTGAGATATGGGCACTTAACTTCTCTGAAAGCTTTAGTGACGCAAATATACCACCTCCACATAAGGGGATTGTCTCCTATGGTCTCTCCGGGTCTCTTTCTATCTATTAAGGACTAAAAATGTAGACTACGGGGACACTTTTTTTGAGTCCCCAAATAAGAAGAGAGATCCCACAGGCAATCCTGTGAGACCTCTCGGTAGATTAGTGAGTGTTCCCTAAGGGATCAGATCACTTGCTCTTCATGATGACTACGCGGTTCCAGGCGTTGATGTCATAGGGCTGAACGTCAGAGCCCTTGTAGTCGATCGTGATCAGCTCAGAAGGTACACCATACTCGTTGATGAGCTTGTCAGCAACGTTGCGGGCACGCTTCTCAGAGAGCTGCATATTGTAGTCAGAGGTACCGGTCTGTACGTCAGCGTAGCCGGTGACGGTGATCGGGGTGTTGTTAGCCTTGACGTACTCAGCGGTGTTGTAGAGGTTGATCTCCTGGTTCTTGTCGATCTTAGAGCTGTCGATACGGAAGTAAACGACATTCTCATAGCTCTGAGCTACAGCAGCGGACTGTACCTCAGGGCACTCAGGGCAGCGTACGGGACGCTTGCTGAGCTCAGCATTCTGGCTGCGGAGGTCGTTGAGCTGGCTCTGGAGGCCATTGACGAGATCCCAGTCCATAGGCTGTACACCATTGAACTCTACGTCACCTACGTTGAAGGTAAGACCACCGCGAACGCCAGTGATGATGTCACCCTTGTCGTAGCCAGGTACGAAGGTAGCCTGGGGAGCGATGGTCAGAGCCACACGCGGGGTGAAGTTGATGTTGAAGTCAATACCGAGGTTGGCAGAGATAGCGTGATCGATCTCACCGAAGAACTGATCCTTAGCACCATTCACCTTAGTGTCGGTGAAGATAGCCTTGAAGTTCTCATCAGATGCCTTCTGATCCACACCCATAATGTTGGAGCCAAAGTAACCCAGACCGAGGTAGGGCACTACGTGGAAGACACGATTGGCATCGTAGGGAGCAAAGTAATTGGTGATGTCGAAGAGGAAATCAAAGTGGGGATTGATGGCGCGAAGCTCGATAGGCTTAGCGGCACCAAAGGCCTTGATGTTGTTGTAGTCGATAGCCAGACGGGTACCGAAGTAGGGGTTGTGCCACTGACCTACAGCAATGCCGGCACTCCAGCTAAACTTGTCACCAAAGGCTGCGTCTCTCTGGGCCTTTACGACAGCACCATCCTTCCAGTGAGTGTAGAAGGGGACGTTGATGCCACCGAGAGCCTGGATGAACCAGTGGCTGCTGGTGGGCTCAAAAGCCACCTTGTTGGCGGGGGTCTCAGCGAGGTACTCCTCGTTGGACTTAACCTCCTGTGCGTTTACTGACATGCCGATGAGGCCTGCAGCAACTGCGGAGAGAGTAAGAAGAGTCTTTCTCATAATTTCCTAAGTTCGTTAGTGTATATTAATAATGTATGTTATCTGTTTTGGTTAGGCCTTCTCGCACCGCTCAGTCAAGAGCCGGCTTGAGGACTACCTGCCATTTCGATACAAAGGTAGTAAATAAAATCTTATTTCATCAAAATCGCTGTCCTATCGCTCAAATGAGAGACCAAATCAGGCTTTTGCACTCCTCCTACGAGACTTAAGCCCCTCTCCGTCTCAGGATCTCTGCTCTCAGGATCGCATCGCGGAGGGTCTGGCTCCTATCCTCAGTGTCGAAGAGTTCGCTCCCGAGACACTCCTCTGGCTCGTTAGCCACTGAGTGGGAGAGGTGCTCCATCTCATCCTGACGTCGCTGTAGGATATACTCGCTCGGCCTGAGCGTGCTGTGGTAGTCCCTCATCCGCATCGTCGTGTCGGTGGAGGCCGGGGTCATAGCAGGTCCTCTCATCTCGTCCACGACCTGAGGCACCGGGGGCATCTGCTTTGTCCGCTTCCTCCGATGAGGCTTCTCGGGCTCTACCGCTGGCTTTAGGAGTTCGCTCAGCGCCCGCCGGAGATCACCCGGCTCCACCTCCTTGCCCTTCTCGGCCTCGCCCCTGATCTTACCACGAGTCGGCTTTCCCGTCCTCGTCCGATCGCGCTTCGGAGAGGAGAGGAGCCTACCTGCTTCGGAGAAGAGCCTACCTACTACGATGAGAGCGATGATGATCAGTAGCTTGTGCATTGTCTCAGGTGCTTCTAAGTCAGTGATTGTGATCCAAATTTAAGCAAATAAGCGACACCATCCACCTTTCCTCCCTATGCGTCTGATGCCGAAAGGGCGGAATGGTTTAAGCCCCCACCCTTTTTCGTACCTTTGCGGTCGCTAAAGAGACGCCATAAGATGCAGACAACGAAATACCTATACTTAGAGACCTACGGTTGCCAGATGAATGTCGCTGACTCCGAGGTGATACGCGCTGTAATGCAGACCATAGGGTACGAGATGACTGAGGAGATCGACCAAGCCGATGCGATCTTCCTCAATACCTGCTCTGTGCGAGAGAATGCGGAGCAGAAGATCTATACCCGCCTCTCCCAGCTGAGAGCTCTGCGGGAGAGGCTCGCCCGCCCTATCGTCATCGGTGTGCTGGGCTGTATGGCGGAGAATGTGAGGGAAGCACTCATCACCAAGCACCACGCCGACCTGGTCGCCGGGCCCGACTCCTACCAAGACCTACCCAATCTCGTCAGCGCCGCCGAGGCGGGTGAGCCGGCAGTCAATGTCACCCTCTCCCGATCCGAGACCTACGCCGACATCGTGCCGGTAAAGCTCCCCGGGGTCCACATCTCAGGATACCTATCTATAATGAGAGGGTGCGACCAATTCTGCACCTACTGCATCGTCCCCTACACTCGGGGGCGGGAGCGGAGCCGGGAGGTGGAGAGCATCCTCACCGAGCTCGACATGATGCGGGAGATGGGCTATCGGGAGGTGGTGCTCCTCGGACAGACGGTTGACGCATACTCCTACACGGACGAGGCAGGAGAGACGACCGACTTCCCACGTCTCCTCAGTATGGTAGCCGATCGGGCTCCTGAGATGCGGATCCGCTTCACGTCACCCAATCCCATGGACATGACCGATGAGACCCTCCACGCCATGGCAGCGCATCCCAATATCTGTCGCCACATCCACCTGCCCCTCCAGAGTGGATCCGATGCCGTACTCAAGCGGATGCGTCGCGGGTATGACGTCGCTCAGTACAAGAGGCGAGTCGAGGCGATCCACCGGATCCTCCCCGACTGCGCCATCACCACCGACATGATCACCGGATTCTGTGGCGAGACGGAGGAGGACTTCTGCGAGACCCTCGAGCTGATGGAGTGGGTCCCCTTCGACAGCGCCTACATGTTCTACTACTCGGAGCGCCCCGGCACCTACGCTGCCAAGTACCTCGCCGACGATGTGCCCGAGGAGGTCAAGATCGACCGGCTCAGCCGTATGATCGACCTGCAGCGCCGACTCTCTGAGGAGTCGAATAGGCGACAGATCGGACTGGATGTGGAGGTCCTCGTGGAGGGCTTCTCCAAGCGATCCAGAGCCCAGCTCTCCGGCCGCACCTCGCAGGACAAGGTGGTGGTCTTTGACAAAAAGGAGGGCATACACTTCGGTGACACGGTCCGCTGCCACATCGACGACGTCACCAGCGCCACCCTACTCGGACACCTCGTCTGACCGGCTGGCATACCATATAATATAAGGAGATCTGATCCACGATGTGATCAGATCTCCTTTTTTTATGGATAAAAGAGGCTTGCCTCCTATCTTACTCCTCCGAGTCCTTCTCTCGGCGACGGGGGCGGAAAGAGCGGGGTCGCTCCTCACGGTCATCATAGCGTCGAGGCCGACGCTCCTGGCGATCATCATCGCCTAATTTCGCGCGGAAGGCAGGCTGGCTGTCGTCTCTGCGGTCAGAGCGACGAGGGCGGAAGCCCTCCCCACCGGAGCGGCGCTCGAAGCGACGCGGACGATCCTCCGACTGCTCGCCATCCCGATCCCTATACGGGTGGCGCTCGAAGCGACGCGGACGATCCTCCGACTGCTCGCCATCCCGATCCCTATACGGGTGGCGCTCGAAGCGACGCGGACGATCCTCCGACTGCTCGCCATCCCGATCCCTATACGGACGGCGCTCGAAGCGACGCGGACGATCCTCCGACTGCTCGCCATCCCGACCCCTATACGGGCGACGCTCGAAGCGACGCGGACGATCCTCTGACTGCTCACCATCCCGACTCCTATACGGGCGACGCTCGAAGCGACGCGGACGATCCTCTGACTGCTCACCATCCCGACTCCTATACGGGCGACGCTCGAAGCGACGCAGACGATCCTCTGACTGCTCGCCATCACCAGCGGGACGCTTCCCATAGGGCTTGCCACTCCGGTGCGGACGACGCTCCCGGTCGCTGTCGAAGGTCTGATCATCCTTACGGTAACCAGTCATCGATCGACGGAAGTTCTCCTGCTCTCTATAGAATGAACCACGCTCCTCGAGAGGCTCCAGCTCTCCCGCATCCGACAGCTCCTGCAGATGCTCGTCACGCTTCCCGGCAAAGAGCTCGTAGCCACGCAGCTCACACGGGATGGAGCCATTGTACAGCTCCTGCCTTACGGACTGCTTCAGCCCCACGGCATCAAATCCCTCCTGGCCCGAGGAGATGATCCACGCCTTCCAGCCCGAGAAGGCGTGCTTAAGCGTCGAGCCGATGGAGCCATACAGCCCCTCGACCGACTCAGGGCGCATACGCTCCCCATAAGGCGGATTCATCACGATGAGCCCGGTGTCGGCAGGTCGGTTGTCGAGCGTATAGGCATCGACAGGGCAGACATTGAGGTCAATGTACTTCTGCACGCCTGCACGCTGGATATTCGTTCGGGCGATGGCGATCGCCTTAGGATTGATGTCCGAGCCATAGATCTTATGCTTCGGCTCCACCTCATCCCAGTCCTCAAGGACCTCATCGAGTAGCGACCGGTCAAAGTCGAGCCACCGCTCAAAGGCAAAGTGATCCCTGAAGATACCCGGTGGCACATGCGCTGCCATCAGGGCCGCCTCAGTCAGGAACGTCCCCGAGCCACACATCGGGTCCAGCAGGACGCAGCTGTCATCCCATCCGGCACGCATCAGGATCCCCGCTGCCAGCACCTCGCTGATCGGTGCAGGTCCCTGCGCCACCCGGTAGCCCCGCTTATGGAGCGACTCCCCAGAGGCGTCGAGCGCCAGCGTCACCACCGTGTCAGCGACATGGACGTGGAAGCGCACGTCCGGATCCGTCACCGCGACATTGGGGCGACGATCGGCGTGCTCCCGGAAGAAGTCCGACACCGCATCCTTGGCGCGGTAGGCGACAAACTTGCTGTGTGTGAAGACATCCGAGTAGACCACCGTGTCGAAGGCAAAAGAGCTATTGGGCTCCAGGAAGTCCCCCCAGTTCACATCATTATGCAGATGCTCGTAGAGCTCGTCCGCATTAGTAGCCTCAAATTGATCAATCGGGACCAGCACCCTCAGAGCGGTGCGCAGATGGACATTGGCTTTGTAGAGAAGGCGCTTATCGCCCCTAAAAGCAACCATACGACGCCCCGGCTTAACATCAGACGCGCCCAGGGCTTCCAGCTCTTTACAGAGGATATCCTCCAGGCCCGCCATCGTCTTGGCGAGCATATCGAAGGTGCCCTCGGTATGACTTACACTCATCAAATAAGTATTCTTTGTTTATTATCCGGCAAAGGTACGAAGAATAAGACCGCTACAAAATGCCCCACAGCATAGCCCCTGCTGGGCATACACACCGGGACCACCAGAGGACACCACTAGTCTAATGCCGGTAATAGATGCAGCTCTTACCGCTCTTAGACCGCTGTGTAAGAAAAGGACTTTCGGGTGCTAATTTCTATCATTTCATAAAGATTGGTAAGTTTGTGGGTGAGGGTGGAGGGAGTACCATCCGGGATATAAGTCAAAGACAACATACAACTTCGGTAATGAAAGATTTTCTCAAAATGGTGGGCGCATCCTGTCTAGGATTTGTGCTGGCCAATGTGGTAGTCATCATCCTCTCGATGCTGATCCTCGGGGCGATGATCGGTGGGATCACCGACCTGATCAAGAGCAATAAGGTCAAGACGGAGACGACCCTCTCCTCCGGCAGCGTCTTACTCCTCGACCCTGTGGGCGAGATAGCCGACACCTCCACGGACGATGCCTTCAGCTCGATCGTTGCTTTCGGTGGAGATGGCGACAAGAAGAGCTACACCCTCCCGGAGATCGTCCGCGCCATCGAGGAGGCACGGACGAGCTCTAAGGTGGACGCCATCGTGCTGAGGTTGGACCAGTGCTTCATGAGCTTCGACACCGCGCAGGCGATCCGTGACGCGCTGCTGCGCTTCAAGGAGGGAGGCAAGCCGATCTACGCGTACGGGAAGGCCTTTACCCTCGGCAATTACTACATCTCCTCCGTGGCAGATAAGATCTACGCTGGTCCGGAGGCGATGATGGCGCTGTCGGGACTGAGCTCGCAGATCCCCTTCTACACCGGTCTCCTGCAGAAGCTCGGGGTGAAGTTTCAGATCTTCAAGGTCGGTACCTTCAAGAGCGCCGTCGAGCCCTACATGCTCGACCATATGAGTGAGGCCAATAGGCTCCAGACGCAGACTTTCTTAGATGGTCTCTGGCAGGGGACGGTGAGCGAGATGGCCGAGGCACGCGGGATCGATGAGGCGGTCTTCCACCGCTATGCCGACGAGGGTCTTTTCATGAGCCGCATCGATACCGCCTTAGTGTACGGACTGGTCGACTCGCTCGTCTACGAGACCGACATTGAGCAGGTACTCGCCTCCAAGATCTACGAGGATGAGGATGCGGACGAGCTGGACGAGGTGCGCGCAGACCTGGTGCTCAATGCACGCAAGCCGGTCAAGTCGATCAATAAGATCGCTGTCGTCTACGCCGAGGGCAATATCGTGGATGGTCGCCCGTCCAATGACAACCCCTTCGCGACGCAATCCAAGCTGATCGATCAGCGCATCGCCGACAAGCTCCACGAGATCGCCGATGACGATGACATCGATGCGGTGGTGCTGCGCGTCAACTCAGGTGGTGGCTCCGCCGCACAGTCCGAGCTGATCTGCCGCGAGGTGATCCGGCTCAAGGAGCAGAAGCCGATCGTCGTCTCGATGGGTGGCATGGCCGCCTCGGGCGGGTACTACATCTCGTCCAATGCGAGCGAGATCATCGCCGGGCCCTACACGCTGACCGGCTCGATCGGCATCTTCGGGATGTTCCCCACCTTCAAGGGCACGGCCGATAAGCTGGCGCTCACCTTTGACACCGTGAAGACAAATAAGATGTCTGACTTCGGAGACGCCACTCGCGAGATGCGTCCGGAGGAGCAGGCGCTGATGCAGAAGTACGTGGAGGAGGGGTACGACCAATTCCTCACCCGCGTCTCTGAGGGGCGTGACATGACGAAAGAGCAGGTCGACTCGATTGGTCAGGGTCGTGTATGGCTCGGGCAGGATGCCCTCCGTCTCGGTCTCGTTGATAAGCTCGGCACCCTCGATACGGCTATTGAGGAGGCAGCCCGCCTCGCCGACCTCGACGACTACAAGGTGGTCGATATGGTGGAGAAGGAGGACTTCTGGGAGTCTCTCTTCGGCACCAGTCTGGAGACTCGCCTGCGGATGATGACAGCCAGCCGGGAGGACCGCCTGATGGAGTACGCCGCCCGGATGCTGGACAGCCAGGTAGGTGTCCGAGCTCAGGTGCCCTACGAGCTGCAGGAGGGTCTCTGGATCAGCAAGCCCCGGGAGAGCAGCCTGCTGCCGTCACTGCTGCGGTAAGGATAAGGAGAAGCATCGCTCATCGTGAGGATCGGAAGTCACAATATCCTACTCAAGGTCCCCGCCCTACTCTACGGGTGGGGCGTGGGAGTGCGCAACTTCCTCTACGATGAGGGTATGCTCAAGGGGTATAAGTCCTCTATCCCGGTCATATGCATCGGCAACGTCACTGTAGGGGGGACCGGCAAGACACCGCACGTCGAGCGGGTGATCCGGATGCTCCGCAACGAGTATCGGATCGCAGTGCTGACGCGGGGTTATGGTCGCTCCGGCAAGGGTCCTACGGTGGTCTCCGTAGACGATGATGCCTCCATGGTGGGGGATGAGCCGCTCCAGATCAAGCGGAAGTTCCCCGAGGTCATTGTCTATGTGGATGGGGATCGGAAGCGAGCCCTGCAGACCCTCGAGCAGATGCCGGAGGAGCTACGCCCCGAGGTAGTGGTGATGGACGACGGATTTCAGCACCGGGCGGTGATCCCCGCCTACAGCATCGTCCTCACAGCCTACGACCACCCATTCACGCGCGACAGCTTCATGCCCTACGGTACGCTTCGCGATGACCCCTCCTCTGCGGATCGGGCGGAGTCGATCATCGTCACCCACACCCCGGACGACTGCAAGCCGATCGACCTAAGGATGATGATGGGCGAGCTTCCGCTCAAGGACTACCAGGATGTCTACTTCAGCCGTCCCGTGTATGGTGCGGCGACCCCCCTCTTTGACACCGATCAGCCCGGCCCGGCCCCGACCCCGGAGTCACGCATCTCCGCAGTCGCCGGTATCGCCGACCCGGAGCACTTCTTCGACAAGGTACGGGAGCTCTTCCCGGAGACGGAGGAGCTGATCGTGTACGACGACCACCATCCGTATGACGAGGATGATCTGGAGGAGCTCAGGGAGCTGATCCAGGATCCGGACTGCTTCCTCATCACCACGGAGAAGGATGGGATGCGGCTCCTGAGCCACGCTGACCAGCTCACGCCCGAGGAGCGCAGCCGGATCCTCTACCTCCCGATCGAGGTGAGCCTCTCACCCAAGCAGGAGCGGCGCTTCCGGGAGCGACTGCAGCGGGCGATCAAGAATAATGGTCTCCACCTCTGACCCCACTCACCCTTTTTTACCCATGTCTACGACCATTCGGATAGTGAATAAGAGCGGACAACCGCTCCCCACCCACGCCACAGCCGGCTCAGCCGGGCTCGACCTCCGTGCCGCTCTCGAGGAGCCGATGACGCTGGAGCCACTCGACCGGGCGCTGATCCCGACCGGACTCTACTTCGCCATCCCGGCGGGGTACGAGGTGCAGATACGCCCCCGCAGTGGACTTGCGATGAAGCACGGCATCACGGTGCTCAATACCCCCGGCACCATCGACAGCGACTACCGCGGAGAGATCCGTGTGGCGCTGATCAACCTCTCCCGCGAGCCCTTCACGATCGAGCCGGGAGAGCGGATCTGCCAGATGGTCCTGGCGCGCTACGAGCAGGTGGAGTGGATCGAGACCGACCAGCTCGACGACACTGACAGGGGCGAGGGCGGCTTCGGTCATACCGGTCGTAACTGACAGCGTAGGAGATAGTCGGGCGGTCTGGTACCCTTTTTGCATACCAAAGGATGCCGACCGCCCCTCTTGTGTGCGGTCACGTAAGAGACAATAGTATTTTATCGAGATATGAAGGAGAATAAGAAGCATAAGAATGCCCCCCACCGGAAGGATCCGGAGGAGCAGGTAGAGGAGCAGGTAGAGCAGCAGGAGACCACCCCGACAGACGATGAGACCCCCACCCCGGAGCCCAAGGATGAGGAGGAGTCGAGGGTAGACGATCTGCTCGACAAGTACGCTGAGCTGCAGGACAGCTACCTGCGTCTGAGGGCGGAGTTTGACAACTACAAGAAGCGCACCCTCCGGGAGAAGTCCGACCTCATGAAGTATGGCGCCGAGCGGACCGTGGTGACGATGCTGGACGTGCTGGATGACTTTGACCGCGCCATCGAGAGCATGGACCAGGCGACGGATGTCGATGCTGTCAAGGAGGGCGTGCTGCTGGTGAGGGATAAGTTCATCAGCGCCCTCCGCTCCGAGGGCGTGCATGAGATGGAGGTACAGGGCGTCGACTTTGACCCCGAGCTGCATGAGGCTGTCGCCATGAGCGACGGCACGGAGGAGCAGAAGGGGAAGATCATCGACTGCGTCCTCAAGGGCTATGTGCTCAATGACAAGGTGATCCGCCATCCTAAAGTGGTGGTGGGCAAGTAAGAGATATGGCGACGAAGAGAGATTACTACGAGATACTGGGGCTCACCAAGGAGGCCTCAGCCGATGAAATCAAGAAGGCGTACCGCAAGACTGCCCTCAAGTACCACCCGGACCGCAATCCGGGCGACAAGAGTGCCGAGGAGAAGTTTAAGGAGGCTGCCGAGGCGTATAGTGTCCTGAGCGACCCGGAGAAGCGCCAGCGGTATGACCAGTTTGGCCACGCCGGTGTCGATGGTGCTGCCGGGGCGGGCGGCTTCAGTGGCGGAGGTATGTCTATGGAGGACATCTTCAGCCAGTTTGGCGATCTCTTTGGTGGCTTCGGCGGCTTCGGTGGCTTCGGTGGCTTCGGTGGAGGCGGCGGTGGCTACAGTCGTCAGATGCGCGGATCCGACCTGCGCATAAGGGTCCACCTGACCCTCGATGAGGTACTCAAGGGGACGACGAAGAAGCTTAAGATCAAGAAGCAGGTCCCCTGCGAGCACTGCCACGGCTCCGGAGCCGAGAGCCCGAGTGACGTCGTCACCTGCCCCACCTGCCACGGATCGGGCACCGTGATCCGCACTCAGGAGTCCTTCTTCGGTCAGATGCAGACCCAGAGCGTCTGCCCTACCTGCCACGGCACCGGCAAGGAGATCCGTAAGAAGTGCTCCCACTGTGCCGGCCAGGGGGTAAAGTCGGGCGAGGAGGTACAGGAGATCCACGTCCCCGCTGGCGTCGAGGACGGCATGCAGATGCGCGTCCGCGGTGGGGGCAATGCGGGCCCCAATGATGGTGTGAGCGGTGACCTGATCGTCGAGTTTGCCGTCCGCTCCGATGAGCGCTTCGTGCGCCACGGCAGCGACCTGCTCTACAGCCTCCTCCTGCCGATCGATGAGGCGATCCTCGGTGGCAAGGTGATCGTACCGACCCTCGAGGGGGATGTCAAGGTGACGATCAAGCCGGGGACCCAGCCCGGTGAGATCCTGCGACTGCGGAATAAGGGACTACCCTCCGTCGATGATGCCCGGAGAGGGGACGAGCTGATCTCGATCCAGGTCCACATCCCCTCTCGGCTCAGTGGCGATGACCGCAAGCTGGTGGAGCAGATGGCGACACGGTCGGCATTTCACCCCACGGAGGCGGACCGCAAGGCACACGCCTCCAAGCAGCGCAGCCGTATGGAGCTGTAAGGAAGCCCCATCGCCAAGCGTCAGATAATCAGCACCCGGACTAATACCGATATTAGACTCATCTAATATCGGTAAAAGAAATTTCCTTCTCGCCGTAAGACATCAGCGCATAGGGGGGACGCATTTGAGTTCATCGTGAAGAGTAAGGACCGATGCGCCCCTGCAGGTGACCGCTCGGGCAGATCCTCAGTGCGTATAGCAGTTTGGCAGAAGAGGCACCCCGGAGGGGTGCTTCGCGTCCCGCCCCGCCTACCGCCCGGCTGGGGGCACCCCGGTAGGGGTGCGTCCTTCATAGCCCGGTGGTCGGAGGGGCGAAGCCCCGACGACCCCGGGTAAGCAGAGCCCTCTTTAATCCATCGACCCCGCTAGGGGTCGGTCGTAATGGAGATCTCCTTGAGGGACCGACACCCTATCGGGGTCGTATATATTAAGGCGTCTCTCGGGTAACCCGGGGTCTTCGGCACTTCGTGCCTCGACCGCGGGCTAAGAAAAAGGCACCCCTCCGGGGTGCTTCACGTCCCGCCCAACCTATCGTCCAGCTGAGGCACCCCGGCATGGGTGCGTCCTTCTTAGCTGTAAAGCTCAGATGCGTCAGCCCTGATCAGCGCATAGAGGAGTCGCTCCCTTCGGGGTCTGTAAAGGCAGCAATGAAAGAACAAAGGCGGGCATCCTCTACACCGGAGGATGCCCGCCTTTTCTTTTTATCCTACCAGAGGACTTACTTCTCGATCGCGGCAATGCCGGGAAGCGTCTTGCCCTCAATCGCCTCGATGAGCGCACCACCACCGGTGGAGACGTAGCTCACCTCGTCAGCGAGGTGGTACTTATTGATCGCCGCTACGGAGTCGCCACCGCCGACGAGAGAGTAAGCACCACCCTTCGTCGCCTCGGCAACCGCCTTAGCGACCGCCTCGGTGCCCTTGCCAAACTTATCGAACTCGAAGACTCCCGCAGGACCATTCCACAGGATCGTCTTTGACTGGAGGATCACCTCACGGAAGAGCTCGATCGTCTTCGGACCGATGTCCAGCCCCTCGCGATCATCCGGGATCTCATTGCAGGGGACCACCTTGCTATCGGCATCGGGGGCAAAGTCGGTAGCTGCAACACAGTCGACGCCGAGTACGAGGCGGACACCATTCTTCTTTGCCGTCTCCTCAATCTCGCGCGCCACATCGAGCTTATCCTCCTCCAGGAGAGACTTGCCGACCTTACCGCCACGAGACTTCATGAAGGTGTAGGTCATACCACCAGTGAGGATCAGGTTATCCACCTTGCCGAGGAGATTCATGATCACGTCGATCTTTGTGGAGACCTTGGAGCCACCGAGGATGGCGGTGAAGGGGTGCTTGGCGTTATTCAGGATCTCATTGACCGCATTCACCTCCTTCTGCATCAGGTAGCCAAACATCTTGTGCTCCTTATCAAAGTAGTCTGCGATCAGTGCTGTGGAGGCGTGAGCGCGGTGGGCAGTGCCGAAAGCATCATTCACATACACCTCGGCGAGGTCTGCCAGCTCCTTGACAAATCCCTTCTGGCTCGCCTTGACAGCCTTCTTGGCAGCAGCGGTCTCCTCCTCGGAGGCGTCCTTGGGGAGGCCCATCGGCTTGCCCTGCTCCTCAGCGTGGAAGCGAAGGTTCTCCAGCAGTAGTGCCTCGCCATCCTTGAGGTCCATCGCCATTCGCTTCGTCTCCTCACCGACGCAATCGGGAGCGAGCTTCACGTCCACGCCGAGCAGCTCAGAGACGTGAGAGAGGATGTTCTTCATGGAGAGCTTGGGGTCGGCACCGGTCTTGGGACGGCCGAGGTGGGAGGCGATGATGAGACGACCTCCGTCGCCGAGGATCTTCTTGAGGGTCGGGAGAGCGGCACGGATGCGGGTGTCGTCCGTGATCTGGAGATTTTCGTCCAGAGGGACATTGAAGTCGACGCGCACGAAGACGCGCTTCCCGCCGAAGTTGTAGTCTTGGATCTTTGCCATTGCTATAGGGTTTTATTAGTGTATTGATCTCTTTCTTACCCCACAAATTTAATAAATTCTTGGCGAATCATCCGCCATCTTGCGGGGCTGACAGGGGGGTAAACCGAGCGATGGGTGTGCTGCCTCCGTGGAGACGGCACACCCATCGCTATCTGTGTGGGGAAAAGAAAGGGTCAGAGGCCAAGATCGGCGATCTTGGTGCTCATCTCGTTGGCGTCATTCGTCTTAAGCTCTATGGTCCCCTCAGGATTGATCAGGATCATGGTCGGGATAGCCTGGATGCCGTAGGCATCGGCAAAGGCGCTCGTGGAGTCAAAGACAGTGGTCCAGGTCATGCCGAGCTCCTTACGAGCCTGCGTATTTGCCTCAAAGGTCTCATTGATACCTCCTATGCTCACCACCTTGATCGTAGAGGGATGACCCTTCACGATCTCAGCGAGGTGCGGCATAGCGGCACGGCAGGGACCGCACCAGGAGGCCCAGACGTCGATGAGGAGATACTTGCCCTCCTCCCGCAGCTCGCTCACGCGGATCTCCTTACCGGTCTCGTCAGTCATCGTCACATCGACGTAGGGCTGCCCGGCACTCGTCTTCTGCTCCGCCAGCTGTAGCTGATAGAGCTTCTTCAAGTCCGAGTCCTCCTTCACCAGTTCACCTGCCGACTCGTAGAGCTCGACGAAGCCCTTAGCATCGGAGGTGGGATAGAGGGAGAGAGCCATCCGCCCCAGCTCGTTATCCTTATTTTGCTCAAAGCACTTACGGGCAATCTCTGCCACCCGTGTGGAGAAGCGATCCGAGACCTCGGCTCCCTTCTCGGAGATCTCCGGGGTCACCTTATTTCCGGCAGCCTTGTACGCCTCCTGGAGGGCGATGCTCTCGCGGGCGTAGTCTCCGTAAGCGCTATTGTACTCCTCGGTGAGGGTCGCCAGCTGGCGATTCATCGGTGTGGAGGTCTCGTCGTAGGTGTAGCTCTGGCTGACGCTGTCGGGGACGATCGTCGAGGTCCCCTTCTCGGAGAAGTAACCGATGGCGCGGTCCCCCAGCTGGAGGTCATACCGAGCGAGGGAGACGGTGTCGGGGAGGACAAGCTCAAAGGCTCCGGCAGAGACCTGGGCGGAGTCGATCCGCTCACCATCAGCGTTGATGAGCGTAGCGTACTGCCCCTCGAGGCTCTGGGGGAGGTTGCTTCCCCTGAGGCGGGGAGCGGTACTCTCCTTAGTGCAGGCGATAGTGCCGGCTGCCAGCAGCCCGGCAGAGAGGAGCAGGAGTAAGGACTTCTTCATATTGTGTTTCTTATTATATAGGTGAGTCATTGAGGTGCAAATCTACCACTTTCCTGAATTTACCTAGATCAGAAGAGGGACATTAGGAAAATATAACTACCTTTGCCCCCGCAACGAGAGAAGTCCCGTTGTCTTCGCCTAGGGGTGCCTGTCCGCAAGGGGCAGGCTGAGAGCAGACCCTCCGAACCTGTCCGGATCATTCCGACGTAGGAAAGTGCGTGATACCGACCGCCTCCGTGTAGGTAGTCCCCCATCATCAAGATCTGCTCGCCCACACCCTGTGGGCTTAGTGCCCGAGTGCGACACTTACTTTATCATCTTTATATAGAGCAGATACATGAAAAATCTTATCTCCAGACTTCTGTCTGTCGGAGCTCTCAGCGGAGCTCTCCTCCTCGGCGCCAGCGCCCAGGATGTCTCTCAGGAGTACGATCTGGATGCTGTGGAGGTCCTCGGCATCCGCCCCGGACAGCTCACCCCGGTCACCAAGCAGACGATCAAGCTCCCCGAGCTGAAGCTCCATACCACGGCGTGGGACGTGCCTACGCTCCTCCGCGGCACCCCCTCCCTCCTGATCACTCAGGATGCCGGCACGATGGGCGGCTACACCGGCTTCTCCATCCGTGGTGTCGACCCCTCGCGTGTCAATATCACCGTCAATGGCGTCCCGGTCAATGACTCCGAGAGCCAGGCGGTCTTCTGGGCCAATATGCCCGACTTCGGCAGCCGTCTCTCCGATATCGTCATCGTCCGCGGTGCCGGGTCGTCCACCTTCGGCGCCGGAGCCTTCGGTGCGACGATGGATATGCGCATCGCCATCCCCGAGGCCGAGGCCGGTGGTAGTGTCTCCACCTACTGGGGCTCCTACGGTATGCGCCGCGATATGGTGCACCTCACTACAGGAGCTCTGGCGGGCAATTGGCGCTTCGGTGGTTTCCTCTCCCGCACGTCCGGCAATGGATACCGGGATCGTAGCGGAAACAAGGGATTCTCCTACCTCCTCCAGGCCTACAAGGGGGGCGACAATTACTCCCTCCAGCTGATCCACAATCTCGGTGACCAGCATACTCAAGTCGCGTGGACAGGAGTCAATCAGTCCATGATAGACTCTTATGGTCGTCGCTACAATCCGGATGGGCTGATGAATAAGGGCGAGAAAGAACTCTCCAAGCAGCTCTTCTACTCCGACCAGACCGACAACTACCGCCAGAGCCACACCTATGCCATCCTCAAGCATCAGCCGACGGACAACTTCAGCTACGATGTGACCCTCCACTACACTCGTGGTAAGGGATTTACCCGAGAGTATAAGAATGAGCGCAAGCTCCGGGAGTACTTCGTCGTCCCGATGAGCAACAAGACAAAGGCTGACCTTGTGCGAGAGAAGTACCTCGACAACCATTTCGCCGGTGGGATCTTCAATGCTATGTGGACCGGTGAGAAGGGGCGTATCAACTTTGGTCTCTCCGGAAATCACTACTGGGGCGACCACTATGGCATCCTCCCCTGGGTCGACGGGATTGCGAAGGGGACGAAGACTGAGTTTGGTCCCTTCTACCCCAATTCAGAGTACTACCGCAACTCCTCCGCCGTCACCGGCATCGCTACCTACCTCAAGGGCGAGTGGAATATCACCGACCATCTCCTCGCCTATGGTGACGTGATGTACCGCTACTCCCGCACCACCATGCACGGACTCTCCGACAAGAAGTCCGATAAGACCGGCAAGATGGATGTCCTCAACTTTGATGGCGCCAACGCTCCGACCTACAACTTTGTCCTCCCTAAGGTTGGATTCAACTTCCACCCCTCACGCAACCACTCCTACTACATCTCCTACACGACTGCAGCCAAGGAGCCCAATCGCAAGATGTTCACCGAGAGTCGTGAGTACGATGACAAGGGAAATGAGATCCTCCCCCGCCCCGAGTACATGGGCGACCTCGAGATCGGCACCGAGCAGACGTGGGGACCGGTGAGCCTCTTCGTAAACGGCTACTTCATGCACTACAAGGATCAGATCGTCCCCAACGGCAAGCTCAGCGACGTGGGTGAGCTACTGATGGTCAATGTCCCCAAGAGCTACCGCTCAGGTGTGGAGATGGGCTTTGACTGGCAGATCATCAAGCAGCTGCGCCTCTCTGCCAATGCGACCCTCTCCCGCAATCGGATCCTTGACTACACCTACTCTGAGAGCGTTTATGACGCCTCTTGGGAGTGGGCACGCCTGAAGGACTACAAGATGGATGAGACACCCATTGCCAACAGCCCCTCCGTCATTGCCAACCACGCCCTCACCTGGATGCCTCTTGACAATCTCTACATCGACTTCTCCGGCACCTACGTTGGCGCGCGCTACGTGGACAACAGTGGGTATGAGGGACATCGCCTACCGGGCTACTACACCGGAAGCCTGATGGCTAAGTACGGGATCGACCTAAAGAGTCACCGCTCCCTCGACCTGAGCCTGCAGCTGCTCAACCTCTTCAGCAGCAGCTACTCCACCTATGGCTACATCTACGATGCCTACAGTCTGCTGGATGAGACCGGCAAGGAGGTAAGTCGCGATCAAGACCTGAGACAATTCCCCGCCGCACCGATCCACTTCGTAGCCGGCGCCACCTATACCTTCTGATAGGTCTATTTACTCCTAACTAAAGCGTGATGGGCTCCCCACTCTGATCTTCAGAGCGGGGAGCTTTTTTTTGCGCGGTCGCTCTCGGGTAAATCTAATACCGATATTAGTGATCACTAATATCGGTAAAAGAAATTCCCTACTCCCAGCGACCCGGTAGAGGGTGATGAGAGGAGGGCTTTCGGTGACTGTAAGGTCCTCGTGCCACATTCCAATGATTTTTCTTGGGGTGGGGCTGTGAAGTCAAAGAATTTGGTAGCTTTGTGATGGGCTTTGCCGGAGGATCGCTCACCCGCCATCAGGTGAGCGATTCCGAGGGTGAGGTACCCGCTTCCATACATAAGAGAGACTGAGATATGATATCTTTTTTCCGCAACTTCGGTACGGTCTATGCCGTACAGCACACCGCACCCCTGTCCGAGGAGGATCACAAGACCCTCGGCTGGCTCTTTGACGGAGCCACGGAGGTCAAGGCTCCACTTGCGGGCACCTTCATCGGTCCGCGGGCGGAGATGATCACCCCGTGGAGTACCAATGCGACCGAGATCGCCCACACTGTCGGCATCGACTCCGTCGAGCGGGTGGAGGCCTTCCTCGAGGCTGAGCCGGGCGTGCCCTACGATAGGATGCTGCTGCGGCAGTACGAGACGCTGGACGAGGGACTCTTCGACACCAAGATCGAGAAGGCTCCCCTCCTGCCGGTGGAGGATCTGCGGAAGTACAATAGCGAGGAGGGTCTCGCTCTCTCCGATGAGGAGATCGACTACCTCGAGGGGGTGGCACGGGAGCTGGGGCGTCCGCTCACGGATGCGGAGCTCTTCGGCTTCTCGCAGGTGAATAGCGAGCACTGCCGGCACAAGATCTTTGGCGGCACCTTCGTCATCGACGGGGAGGAGATGCCGGAGAGCCTCTTCGGGATGATCAAGAAGACGAGTAAGCTCAATCCCAATGGCATCGTCTCTGCTTATGCAGATAATGTCGCCTTTGTGGAGGGACCGGAGGCGGAGTTTTTTGCCCCGGAGCGGATGGACCGCCCCGACCTCTACCGCACCGAGGAGACCGAGACGGTGCTGGCGCTGAAGGCTGAGACGCACAATTTCCCCACCACCGTGGAGCCCTTCAATGGTGCAGCCACCGGCTCCGGCGGCGAGATCCGCGACCGGCTCGCCGGGGGTAAGGCGTGCCTACCCCTCGCCGGTGCTGCGGTCTACATGACGCCCTACACCCGGCTCGACAAGTCGCGTCGCTGGGAGAGCGCCATCACTGCCCGCCCCTGGCTCTACCAGACGCCTCAGGAGATCCTGACGAAGGCGAGCAACGGGGCATCGGACTTTGGAAATAAGTTTGGCCAGCCCTTGATCGTCGGTTCGCTCCTCACCTTTGAGCACCGGGAGGGCAGCGAAGTATGGGGGTACGACAAGGTGATCATGCTCGCCGGCGGTGTCGGTCTCGCACGGAAGCGCGATGCCGAGAAGGGCAAGGCCGAGGAGGGCGATGCCATCGTCGTGATGGGGGGAGACAACTACCGGATCGGTATGGGTGGTGGCGCTGTCTCGTCGGTAAATACCGGCAGCTACGCTGACGCCATTGAGCTCAATGCAATCCAGCGCTCCAATCCTGAGATGCAGAAGCGGGTCGCCAACGTCGTCCGAGCCATGGCGGAGGGGAAGCGGAATCCGATCATCTCCATCCATGACCACGGTGCCGGAGGGCATCTCAATTGCCTCTCCGAGCTGGTGGAGGAGACCGGTGGAGAGATCGACATCGACCGCCTGCCGATCGGTGACCCGACGCTCTCTGACAAGGAGATCCTGAGCAATGAGTCGCAGGAGCGTATGGGCATCCTGATCCATAAGGAGGACCTCGAGGACGTGCGCGCCATTGCCGAGCGGGAGCGTGCCCCCTTCTACCCCGTAGGGGAGGCCAAGGCGAGCGGGAAGCTGGTCTTTGACCACCAGGAGACAGGCGCACCGGCGGCGCTGGATCTGCGGCTGAGCCACCTCTTCGGCTCCGCCCCCAAGACGATTATGGAGGATGAGACAAGGGAGACCACCTTTGCCGACCCCGACAAGAGTCCGCTCGCCGGACGGAAGCTCGCTGATGTCATCGCCGACGTGCAGCGGCTCGAGAGCGTCGGCTCCAAGGACTGGCTGACGAATAAGGTGGACCGCTCCGTCACCGGCAAGGTGGCGCGCCAGCAGTGCTGCGGTCCGCTCCAGCTGCCCCTCTCTGACCTCGGTGCCGTGGCGCTCGACTATCGGGGGGAGGCGGGTATGGCGATGGCCCTCGGTCACGCACCGGTGGCAGCGATGATCTCCGCTGAGGCGGGCTCCCGTCTCGCCATCGCCGAGTCGCTGACCAATATCGTCGGGGCACCCCTACGGAAGGGGCTCGAGAGCGTATCGCTCTCCGCCAACTGGATGTGGCCCTGTCGCAACCCCGGTGAGGATGCCCGGCTCTACGCTGCCGTCAGGGCGGCATCCGACTTTGCCATAGCCCTCGGGATCAATATCCCGACCGGCAAGGACTCCCTCTCGATGACCCAGACCTACCCCGACGGGCAGCGGGTCACCGCTCCCGGTACACTGATCGTCACTGCGGGAGCCGAGGTCACCGACGTCCGCCGGATCCCCGACCCGGTGCTGAAGGATGCCCCGGGGAGCGCCGTGCTGTACGTCGACTTCTCCTTCTGCAATCGTCACCTCGGAGGCTCTGCTCTCTACCAGACGCTCGGCAAGGTGGGCTCCACTGCGCCCGACATCGTGGACCTGGACTACTTTGCTGACGCCTTCGGTGCGATCCAGGAGCTGGTCAATGAGGGGAAGATCCTAGCGATCCACGACCTGTCCGCCGGCGGTCTCGTCACCGCTCTCCTCGAGATGTGCTATGCGCGCACCGAGGGTGGGCTGCAGCTCTCAGCCGATCTCCTCAGTGAGGGACCGCTGGAGGAGGTGCTCTTTGCCGAGAATCCAGGCGTGCTGATCCAGGTGGCTGACCCGGAGGGCGTGATGAAGTCACTCGAGGAGGCGGGTGTCGCCTCTGTCATCGCCGCCCTCCCGATCAAGGAGCGGCTGATGCGCATCGGCAAGGAGGAGATAGACATCGATGAGATGCGCCGTGCCTGGCAGACGCCGTCGCGCCTTATGGAGCCTGAGCAGGCGTCCAAGGGGTGCGCTGAGTCGAGGGCAAGGGAGCAGCTCGCTCAGCCGCTGGACTACAGGCTACGTCCCGGGCAGAGACGCACGCTCGCTGACTACGGCAAGAGCCGGGATCGGAAGGAGCGGAGCGGCATCACCTGCGCCATCATCCGCGACAAGGGGACCAATGGCGAGCGAGAGATGGCCTACGCCCTTTGGCTGGCCGGCTTCGACGTGCGGGATGTCCACATGAGCGACCTGATGAGCGGTCGCGAGACACTGGAGGAGTGCCGTATGATCGTCTTCTGTGGAGGCTTCTCCCACAGCGATGTGCTGGGGGCGGCTACCGGCTTTGCCGCAGGCTTCCGGTACAACGACCGAGCCAGCGAGGCGCTGCGGAAGTTTTACGCCCGCCCCGACACCCTCTCACTCGGTATCTGCAACGGCTGTCAGCTGATGGGGAAGCTGGACCTCCTCTACGGCGAGGAGCGGAGCTTCCGTCTGCTGCACAATGAGAGCGGAAAATTTGAGTCCACCTTCCTCACCCTCGAGATCCCCGAGACGAATAGCGTGATGCTCGGCAGCCTTGCCGGCACGAAGCTCGGTTGCTGGGTGGCACACGGTGAGGGACGCTTTGACCTCTCAGCAGACCCCCACAGCTACTCGGTGGCTGTCCGCTACGGCTACGAGGCCTACCCGGGCAATCCCAATGGCTCACCCGACCGCATTGCGGCGCTTGTGAGCGACGACGGGCGTCATCTCGCGATGATGCCCCACCCTGAGCGTTCCGTCTTCCCCTGGCAGTGTGGGTACTACCCTGAGGCGGGGGACGAGGTGACGCCATGGTTTGAGGCTTTTGTCAATGCCTACGAGTGGTGTCGGGCACACTGCTGAGCAGGCTTATATTATAGACTTCATCTATCATGAGTAAAACGAATCATCAACAGGCGGAGAAGCCGCGATCACATCAGTACGTCGATGAGGAGTACTCCGCACCGGCGATACAGGAGGAGCCTCGGAGCCTCTGGGGCTGGTTTGTCCGCTGCATCACGACCCGCTATGCCGACCTGAGTGGTCGGGCGCGTCGCTTCGCCTTCTGGAGCTTTGTCACTTTCTACGCTGTCTTCGTACTGCTGGCGGTGCTGATCTGTTGCGTGGAGACCTACTTCTCGATCAAGGGGTATGGACCCTCCGAGGTGGAGCTGAGCAATCCCGGCTTCTACCTCGACATGGCACAGGGGACCTGGACCTTCTGGCTCATACCGCTGGTGCTGGCGATCTTCTTCATCCCCATGGTGACGGTGACGGTGCGACGCTTCCACGACGTGGGCATATCGACCGGGGTCTTCCTGATCCTCTTTGCGGTGCAGTTCTTCTTCCTCGTCATGGGGCTGATCGACAGCGACATCGCTGAGGGCGAGCTGGAGGCGACGCTCAACTTCATCTCCGAGCTGGTGGTCTGTGGCTTCCATCTCTTTGTTGTCGTGGTGGCGCTGATGCCGGGGAAGAATGGACCCAATAGGTACGGTCCTGACCCGAAGCGCCGCGGGGCACAGATGGACATCGAGATCGTCTGACCCGGTGGCTGACCTCATGGAGCAAGCTCCCCGCATACCGGGAGAGCGACACCTGACGCTGTGGAGCTACTTCTGGACCGCGCTCACGCGCCGGTATGGTAGCTTCGGCGGGCGGTCGCGGAGGCTGGAGTTTTGGAGCTACTACCTCTTCGTCGTCCTCTTTTACCTCCTCATCCTTGCAGCGCAGGCACTACTGGACGGGGTGGAAGTGACGAAGGCGACACTGATCACCCCCTTCGGCATAGAGGGGATCCTCTCCGGCTACGGCGACCGACCCTACTTCGATGCGCCGGTGCTGGTGTGGGTGATCCGGCTGCTCTCCGTCGTGCTCTTTGTCCCGACGCTCGCCGTGAGCTGTAGGCGGTACCACGATGTGGGGCTGCCAGCGTGGCTCTTTTGGATACTCCGCGGGACGGCACTCGCCTGGGCGACAGTCGTGGCGCTGAGGTATGGTGCAGCAGACCTCGGGAGCTCCCTCTTCCGGGTGCTCTCCATTGTCGTCGGGGTCGTCGCCCTCGCTGACCTCGTAATCCACCTCCTGCCGGGGCAGAAGGGAACTAATAAATATGGTCCCGACCCCCGACAGAGCCTGCCACCGCGGCCGGAGGAGGAGGTTTTGCGGTAGAAATAAATTGGTATCTTTATCCTGTCTCTCAGCTAAGGGAGGCAGGATATTTTTTTGCACTCAACTATTATGATACCAAGCAAGCAAGTAGAGGAGCAGGAGTCACTCTTCCGGATCTTTATCTCATGTATGACTCGCAGGTGTGTCACCTTTACAGGCAGGGCACGGAGGAGGGAATTTTGGGGGTATATGCTCTTTGCGATCCTCTTTGGGGGATTGCTGTGCGGCATCGTCGCCGGGGCGTCCTCTCTCGGATGGATAGACGTCACGGACCCGCTCGCCGGCTCAGGCGTCATCATCACCTGTATCGTCGGGCTGCTCGCCCTCTGGCTCCTCCTCGCGGGGATGGCTGTGGCGGTGCGTCGCTTCCATGACTGCAACCTGCCTGCCTGGCCCGTCCTGCTGGGTATGCTGCTCGTCCTGCTGCCGATCCCGCTCTTCTTCACCCCCTATGGCGGTCTCGGGGGACCGGGATTCTTTGTCCTGTCGATGCTCCTCGCCGCCTGCGCGCTGATCTTCATCCTCGGCGTGGCGATCATCCCCGGTGGTAAGAAAAAGAATAAGTACGGTCTCGCTCCCAAGGGCGAGTGATATACTCATAACCTCAAATACAAACTTGACAATGGAAGTGATCCAAAACAACAACACCGCCCCTCAGGGCGAAAATCTCTCTGTCTGGGGCTACTTCGTCCGCTGCATCACGAAGAAGTACTCTGACTTCTCCGGACGTGCGCGCCGCAAGGAGTGGTGGAGCTTTGCGCTCTTCGAGTTACTCATCACCTCGCTCCTGTCCATCCCCATGGGGATGACCTTTGGCAAAGATCTCGCTGCTGACCCGGAGATAGCGCAGTATATGGCACAGAACCCTGGTGACAAGGAGTACATTTATTCTCTTATGGGTGGAAATCTTTTCTTCTGGGCTTTGACGATCGTGGGGATCCTGCTACTGGCGCCGACGCTGGCGGTAGGCTGTCGTCGCTTCCACGATGTGGGACTCTCCACCGGTCTCTTCTGGGTGGTCGGCGGGCTGTCGGTCCTCAGTACCATTATCAGCCTGCTTATGGTGATCGCTCCGGGAGTCATCCCCCAAGCTTTGACAGGTATTGTCTCTTTCCTTTCAATGCTCGCCGGACTGGCTATGCTGGTTGTCGCCTTTATCCCCGGCAAGACCGGACCCAACGCCTACGGGCCTGATCCCAAACCCGCCCCCACCTATGAGGGCTACGGTCAGATCTGATCGGTAAGGGGAAAAGCAAAAGAGAGGCTGTGCCGCAAGTCGCGACACAGCCTCTCTTTTAGTATGATGGGGGAAGCTTACTTCTTAGCCTTGCCCTGGTTGGCAACGGCATCCATCAGCTTCTTGATCGTCTCAGGATCGCCGAGGAAGTAGTCCTTGATCACGCGATAGTTGTCGGTCTCGTCGAGCTCAAAGACGTAGGGGATGCCGGTCGGGAGGTTCAGCGCGGGGATATCCTCGTCAGAGATCCCCTTCAGCACCTTGACGATACCACGGAGGGAGTTGCCGTGAGCGGCGACGATGACATCCTCATTGTCCTTCAGCGATGGCAGGATCTCCTCGTGGAGGTAGGGGAGGATCCGCTCCACGGTCTCCTTGAGGCTCTCCGTGAGAGGCAGGTCCTTGGGGTCCACGTGAGCGTAGCGCGTGTCCTGGAAGGGGCTACGAGGATCGTCCTTCTCCAGCTCCGTGGGCGGTACGTCGTAGCTACGGCGCCAGACGTGCACCTGCTCGTCACCATACTTCTCTGCAGTCTCAGCCTTATTGAGCCCCTGCAGCATGCCGTAGTGCTTCTCATTGAGGCGCCAGGTCTTGCGGACGGGGATCCAGTCGAGATCCATCTTATCGAGGATGATATTGAGGGTCTTGATGGCACGCTTGAGGTAGCTGGTGTAGGCGAGGGTGAAGTGAAATCCATTCTCCTTCAGCGTCTTGCCGGCAGCGGCAGCCTCCTGGATACCCTTATCGGTCAGGTCCACATCGGTCCATCCGGTAAAGCGATTCTCCAGGTTCCACTCACTCTGTCCGTGGCGTACCAGTACTAATCTTCTCATACTTTGTCTCTAATTATTTTGTGAAAAAAATAGGCCGTTTACTTCTCTCGCTCTGCAATGTAGTCGCACAGCCGGTAGAGCAGGTCGAGACTACGCCCCTCGGGGATCACCCGGGCGTAGTGCTCCTTCGCCTCGCTCAGGAGGCGATGCATCTGTTGCTCAGCGTAGTCGATCCCACCGTACTCTATGGCGAAGTCGGTCAGGGAGCGTATGTCCTCCTCACTCAGCTCGGTCTGTCGGAGCAGTCGGCGAGCGTGCTCCCCCTTGCGCCCGCTATGCTCCAGGGCGTAGATGAGAGGAAGAGTCACCTTATGCTCCCGCAGATCATTGCCGGCGGGCTTGTCGAGCTCGGGAGTGGGGAGGTAGTCAAATAGGTCGTCCCGGATCTGGAAAGCCATCCCCAGGTTCACCGTCGCCTCGCTGATCTCGAGCGTAGTCTCCTCGTCCTTCCTGCCGGCGAGGATCGCCCCGAGGGTGGCAGAGGCGGCCAGTAGGGAGGCGGTCTTGCGACGGATGATGTCGTAGTACCACTCCTCACTCGTCTCGGCCAGCTGTGCGGCATCGTCCTGCATCAGCTCGCCCTCCGTGAGCGACTCACCCACGTGGCTCAGGATCTGTAGCACGAGTGGCTCCTCCAGCTCCACGGCAAGGAGGATCGCCCTGGAGAGCACATAGTCCCCCATCAGCACCGCCTTACGATTGCCGAAGAGCACATGGAGCGCCTGAGTCCCGCGACGTGTGTCGCTATCGTCGATCACATCGTCGTGGATCAGAGTGGCGATATGGATCATCTCGATAAATGTCCCGCCCCGGACCACCCGGTCCGAGATCTCGCCGTAAGCGGAGGCGACGACACCCATCAGCATCGACCGAAGTCTCTTGCCCGGGTGACGACGGAAAAGCTCCACCGCGTGGCGCAGCGAGGGGGAGTCACTCTCCAGCGTCTCCCCCATCAATTGGTCGATGCGGTCGGAGATGCCGGTGATATCCTCGGGGAGGTTGTCGAAGAAATTACTCATACTCATACTACACCACAAATTTACACAATTATTGCCGCTGGCTAAAACACTCCCGCCCGTAATCAGGGGTGACGCATTGAGCCTTACAGAAGTCATTCGAATGCGTCATCTCTGTCAATAAATTTAATCTATGGAAAAAGTATGCTTGCTAAAGATAATGCTTGTCGAACATAATAGGACCGACTCGAAGTCTGATGAGCCGGGAGGGGGGGGCGAGGAAACGGAGGAGGTGGATTGGTGGGGTGGGTGGTGACAAAAGTTTCCAAAGGCTCTAACTACTTCCTCATCCACTATCTATTGCCTTAGCTGTGGAGCCCATAAGGGAGGGGTGTCCCATGCCCGTGGATAGGCGCTCTATCTAATACCGATATTAGAAATCTCTAATATCGGTATTAGAGATTTCTCTGAGGAGCGGGCTGATCGGGCAGGGGGTGACGCACTCGGTGGGAAGGCTTGATGGTGCGACACCCTTGAGGGTGCTTCGTTTGCTAACCTTCAGAATGAGCTGCGTGGCTTCTGTACTACTCAAATGCGTCACCCCTCCCCGTGATTTTCCCCTCCCCTACCGATTGGGGACCCCTCCTTCTCAATACCGGGCCAGGTGGATTCCGACTTAAAGAAAGGACTGGCTGTAGGGGCGAGACTTGCAAATGCGAATTGATTTTCCTACCTTTGTGATACAAAGAAATAAGAAGCGGGAGCGCTTCGCTACCTCCACAAGAGGTGGTATCTAAGTATAGACATTCGCGTCGGGCACACGGGAAACTCGTCAATATTAAAACAATTCCGAGACCCTTGGATCTTGCGATGGCGTGCCGCTGCTCTTTATGGGCGGGCGGATTACAAAGCACGATTCATCCTCAAATCCTTACTTTCGGAGTTATCCAAAGTCCCCGGCGCGATCTTATAAGGGCTCGCAGAGTGGTCATCCATCCTGCGAGCCCTTTCTCTGTCCGTATGAGACAGGTATCAATTGAGAATGTTGCACGAAGTGCCATTCTCGCACATTTGTTTCAAATGTGCTGAGACTTTGCACGAAGGATGAGATGCAAGGCGCTGAGGATGAGGCCGAAGGGAGCGTACTCACGTACGTGACCGAGGCCGAATTCCGAAAGCAACGCAGCAGATCGCCTTCGTGCAACAGTATCAATTGGTCTTGTACCTGTAGTCCTTCACCTCAGCGAGGTCAGCATTAGCCTTAACGATCTTCTGCTTCAGCCCCTCCTTGTAGGCGCGGTAGCGCTCAGCAAGCTCTCTGTCGGCGACGGCGAGGATCTGCACGGCGAGGAGCGCGGCATTGAGCGAGCCATTGATGCCCACGGTGGCGACGGGGATGCCGCCGGGCATCTGGACGATGGCGAGGAGCGCATCCATACCGGAGAGGGTGGAGGCGATCGGGACGCCAATCACCGGCACGGTGGTCTGTGCAGCGATGACACCGCAGAGGTGTGCCGCCATACCGGCTGCAGCGATGATGACGCGGATGCCGCGCTCCTCGGCGTGGGTGGCGAAGTCAGTCACCTCCTCGGGAGTGCGGTGGGCGGAAAGCGCCAGGAGCTCAAAGGGGATCTCCATCTGCTCGAGGAGGTCGAGCGCTTTCTTCATCACCGGCAGGTCGCTGGTGCTGCCCATGATGACGCTGACGATGGGCTTACTCTTATCAGCCATAGCTTAGTAGTCTCTTTATATGTAATAAAATAGGGGAGAGAGCACGACACAAGTCGCCTCTCTCCCCTTGTATTGTCATGATTTCCGAAGTAGATTACTTCTCTACGAGAGCCTTGTAGTCAGCGGCAGAGAGGAGTCCCTCTATGGCACCGGCATCAGCGACCTTGCCCTTGATGATCCAGCCCTTGCCGTAGGGGTCCTGATTGACCAGCTCGGGTGCATCCTCGAGCTCAGCATTGGCCTCCTCGACGTCAATGGTGCAGGGAGCGATCAGGTCAGAGACCGTCTTGACCGCCTCGATGGAGCCGAATGCCTCACCGCCCTCTACGGTGCTGCCCTCGCTGTCGACGTCGACGAATACGATGTCTCCCAGCTCCTGCTGAGCGAAGTCGGTGATGCCGACGGTTACTTGATCACCCTCTACGAGGATCCACTCGTGGTCCTGGGTGTACTTCAGGTTTTCAGGAAAGTTCATAGTGTTGTCTATTGTTTTGGTTGGCAAATATTTCCAGTACAAATTTAGAATTCTTTTCTCAATCTTGCAACAGGGATCCCCATCCCATCCCTATACTTGGCGACGGTGCGGCGCGCCACATCGTAGCCGCGCTCGTCGAGTGCCTTGCTGAGCGCCTCATCGGAGAGCGGGCGACGCTTGTCCTCCTCGTCGATGATCTCTCGGAGGATCTGCCGCACATGGCGGGTAGAGATCTCCTCCCCATCGTTGCGCATCGTCCCCTCGCTGAAGAAGTGGCGTAGCGGGAAGGTGCCAAAGTCGGTCTGCACATACTTGGTCGAGGTGACCCGAGAGATCGTGCTGATGTCGTACCCGATGCGGTCGGCGACGTCCTTGAGGATCATCGGTCGCAGGGTCGACATATCACCGCTGAGAAAGTACTCGCGCTGCATATCCACGATACACATCATCGTGGACATAAGGGTCTCGCGCCTCTGGCGGATCATATCGACGAAGGTGCGGGCGGCGTCGAGCTTACCCTTGACAAACTTCCCGGTCTCGCGCTGCTCCCTCGGCAGGCTCCTCAGGTCACCGGTATAGGCGCTCATCTCGTCCTCAAACTGGCGATTGACCCTCACCTCGGGTATGTCGCCATTATTCAGCGTGACCACGAGGTCGCCATTGCTCTCCGTGACGACGAAGTCGGGGATGACCGTCTGGGCATTTCCCTCCATCCGGGTGCCAAAGTCGAGCCCGGGGGTGGGATTGAGCGAGACGATCAGCCGGATCGCCTCGCGGATCTGGTCGTCATCGGCATCGCACGCCTCGGTGAGGGCGCTGTAGTGTCGCTTGGAGAGCTCATCGAAGTGATCGGTGAGGAGTCGCTTGGCGAGGCTGATGGCCGGTGTCTCTGGAGCCCGTCGCTCCAGCTGCAGGAGGAGGCAGTCCCGCAGATCCCTCGCACCCACACCGGGCGGGTCAAGAGTCCGTATCGCCCGCACGACAGCCTCCACCTCCTCCGGGCTGCAGTAGATCCCCTGATAGATGGCGAGATCGTCTGCCAGTCCCTCCGTCGTCTGCCGCAGGTAGCCATCGTCCTCGAGGCTGCCGATGACGAAGGTGGCTATCTGCCGCTGCTCCTCATCGAGATCGGTCATGTAGAGCTGGCGACGGAGGTACTCCGGGAGCGTCGGCGTGTCGGCAAAGGGGATCTCTGTCGCCGAGGCACCCTCCGAGCGGGCGGTATGCTTGTAGGCAGAGCCGGGGATCTCATCCACATCAGTGTAGTCATCGGCATCGATGCTCTCCGCGACGCCCCCCTCACCCTCGGGCAACTCCTCGTAGTCTCCCGGCTCGTCGCTCCCCTCCTCGAGTGCGGGGTTGCGCTCCAGCTCCTGCTTGATGCGCTGCGAGAGCTCCGTCTGCGGGAGCATCACCATCTGCATCAGCTGGATCTGCCGAGCAGAGAGCTTCTGCCGTTGCTTTAGTTTCTGCTTATTACCTCCGTTTCCGGTCATACACTGTCACTCTTATGGGACAAATGTACGAAGAAAAGGCGGGTCGCCTCAGTTAAGAGACGACCCGCCTGTATTCATTAAGGTTCTAACCTATGGATCAGAAGCGGTAGCCGACAGTAACGAAGAAGTTGCTGTTGCGGATAGCCTTATCCTTATCGGCCTTCTTCCAGTTGTCGTTACGGATGTCACCGATACCGAACTGTGTACCCACACCTACCTGGAAGTGGTTGTACTCCACACCGGCACCGACCTGAGCACCCCAGTCGAGACGATTAAGCATGCCGTTATCCTTGTCGAAGGGCTTGATGTCCTTCTCGGACTTGCCCTCGAGACCAAAGAGCTTACCCTCGCCGGTCACCTTACCACCGACACCTACACCGAGGTAGGGACCGGCATTGACGAAGACACCAAGGTCATTGCCAAGGTCAAAAGAGAAGTTAGCGAGGACGGGGATGTCCACGTAGTAGAGGCTGGTGGTGGTGCTGAGACCGGCCTTGTCGTCCTTCTTGATCTCACCCACCTTGTAGCCCTTCATAGCGAAGTCTACACCGGGCTGGATGGAGATGCGGCTCATACCACCATCGTATACGGTGATGTCGGCAGCAGCACCTACACGGGCTCCGTGAGTGATCTTGGTGTCGATAGAGCTACCGGTGATGTTGGCAGCCTGGTAGCCACCACGTACGATGACGCCGATCTGAGCGTTGGCAGTTGCACCGAGGGCAAATACTCCGAGGAGTGAGCCGAGGATTACATTTCTTAGTTTCATAATCTTGTAATGATTGTTTAGTGTCAAACTTAATGTCCGGGTGACCGAGCCCGAGAGCCAGTCGCCCTTCGTGTAGGGCAAAGTTAGTGATAAATAGTGTGATTGCAAAATGTTCCCTCCCGATTTGGCGCAGTTTTTACCAAAAAAGACCAAGACCTTGACCGATACAATGTATCAGTCAAGGTCTGTAGATCACTTAGGTCACCGGGAGGGCTTAGCGAGCGGAAAACTCGTCCGAGACGCTCAGCTTGGCGCGCCCCTTAGCGCGACGTGCAGCCAGCACGCGACGACCGCCGGCAGATGCCATACGAGCGCGGAAGCCGTGCTTATTCTTTCTCTTGGTGACGTGAGGTTGGTATGTTCTCTTCATATCGCTATTAACTCATATGCTCCTCCCTTCCATCGGAGCCGATGGTCAAGATCGCAGATTATTGTATCCGAAAAGTGGTGCAAAGGTACTACTATTATTCCGCTAATGCAATGGGGATTACAGCTTCTCTCCCCGTGATCCCATTTGCGCGACTCCATGATTTTCGATAAGTTTGAGGTCGAAAGAGCACTTTACACCACAAAAAACCAAGACTAACCATGGAAAAAGACCCGATGAAGAAAAACGGCCTCAAGGACGATCCCTCAAGCCGCAACGCCACCGTCCACCCCGGGCGGATGACCCGCTCAGGCGGAGTGCCTGTGCCTAATAACGATGACTCGCAGAGCGCCGGAGCGAGAGGTCCTCTCACGATGGAGGACCATTGGCTCTTTGAGAAGCATGCGCACTTCAATCGCGAGGTGATCCCCGAGCGGCGTATGCACGCCAAGGGCTGGGGCGCCTGGGGGACCTTCCGCGTCACCCACGACATCACTAAGTACACCAAGGCTAAGATCTTCAGTAAGGTCGGCAACGAGTGTCAGATGATCGCCCGCTTCTCCACCGTTGCAGGCGAGAGAGGCGCCGCCGATGCTGAGAGAGACATCCGAGGCTTCGCCGTACGCTTCTACACCGAGGAGGGCAATTGGGACATTGTGGGGAATAACACCCCGGTCTTCTTCTTCCGCGACCCGAAGCTCTTCATCGACCTCAACCATGCCGTCCACCGCGACCCGAAGAGCCACCTCCGCAGTCCTAATATCAATTGGGACTTCTGGAGCTCACTCCCTGAGTCTCTCCTCCAGGTGACGATCACGATGTCCGACCGAGGGATCCCCTCCAGCTTCCGCTTCATGCACGGCTTTAGCAGCCACACCTACAGCCTGATCAATGAGGACGACGAGCGGGTGTGGGTAAAGTTTCACTTCCGCAGCCAGCAGGGCATCCAAAACCTCACGGACCAGGAGGCGGAGAAGGTGGTCTCCAAGGACCGCGAGAGCAACGGCCGAGACCTGCAGGAGGCGATCAATGAGGGGCAGTACCCCCGCTGGAAGATGTACATCCAGGTGATGACCGAGGAGCAGGCGCGGGAGATGAAGAATAACCCCTTTGACCTCACGAAGATGTGGCCCAAGAAGGACTACCCCCTCATGGAGGTGGGTGAGTTTGAGCTCAATCGCAACCCTGAGAATTACTTCCAGGACATCGAGCAGCTCGCCATGGACCCCTCCAACCAGGTGCCCGGCATAGGCATCTCTCCCGACCGGATGCTGCAGTTCCGCACCTTTGCCTACGCTGATGCTCAGCGCTACCGACTTGGGGTCAATTACCACCAGATACCGGTCAACTCCCCTCTCGGGGTCAAGGAGCCGCACTCCTACCACCGCGATGGGCGTATGCGCGTGGATGGGAATAACGGTGGCGAGCTCCACTACTACCCCAATAGCTATGGCGACTGGGAGAGCAACCCCGAGGTGCAAAATCCTGCCCAGGAGGGTGGTCGCGTCGACTACTACGACTTCCGTGAGGACGACCACGACTACTTCACCCAGCCGGGACAGCTCTTCCGGGCGATGACGCCGGAGCAGCAGCTCGTCTTGGCGGAGAATACCGCACGCAATATGGGCGACTCCACGATGCAGATCAAGCACCGTCACATCCGCCACTGCTACCAGGCCGACCCGAAGTACGGGGAGATGGTGGCTGAGGCGCTCGGCATCGACATCTCCACCGTCGACACCTCCTCCAATGGCGAGACCTCCCGTGAGGACTGGCAGGCGGAGCGTGCCCGGGATAAGGAGCTAGACCACCCGACGAAACCGGCAGAGCCCAAGAGTGCCGAGGATCTGCCCCCCGAGGGAAGAGACACCAATGTCGCCGACCCCACCACGCTGACCCCGTGGGAGGACGACCCCTACCTCCTCTGATAGGTACCTCCCTACTCCACTGAGCGTAAAGCCCTCTCTCCGACATCGGAGGGAGGGCTTTACCCTTTACGCCCTACGTGGTCACCATCCTAGGCAGAGAGCCATCGCCGGAGATCGATCTCGCCTTAGGAGGAGGGGGACAAAAAAAGGAAAGGGGCAGCACCTGATCATACTCAGGTGCTGCCCCTTTCCATTAGGATGTGCAATAGTCCTCTATCGCCTCATCACGCCTCTACCTCCTCGGGCTTATCCTCGGTCACGCGCTCGAGGCGACCCATGATGGCGAAGATGAAGACAGCGGCGATACCGCAGCAGGCGATCAGGATGATGAAGAAGGTGGGCATCGAGATCTTGTCCCAGAGGTTGCCCATCACGCCGACAAGCATATTGCCGACGGCGGTGGCGGCAAGCCATCCTCCCTGCATCAGACCGGAGTACTGAGGTGGAGCCACCTTGGAGACAAAGGAGAGACCCATCGGGCTGAGGAAGAGCTCGGCCACCGTCAGTGTCAGGTAAGTACCGATGAGCCACTCCGGCTGTACCAGGATCGGGCTGGTACCGCCATTGAGTGATCCGGGGGCAGGCAGCTGATTGGTCAGGGCGCAGATCAGCATCACGAGGAAGCCGGCTCCTGCCATGATCATACCGATACCGATCTTGCGCGGTGCGCTCGGCTCCTTGCCCTTAGCGGCCAGCGCAGCAAAGATACCGACCGTGATAGGCGTCAGGAGGACGATGAAGAAGGGGTTGAACTGCTGGAAGATCTGCGGGGTGATATTCTGCATACCCTCGAGCGGCTTTATCTGCGTCAGGTAGACTGCCGCAAGGCCGACGATACCGGCGACGAGCAGGCCGAGACCGAGCTTCTTATTCTTCTCCGATCCCAGGAGACCCATCGTCATGGAGTAGATACCGTACATAAAGACGATGAAGGCCACCAGCATACCGATATTGAAGAGACCGTAGGTGGTCGGGTCTACCTGACTCACCGTGTAGTCACGAGCAAAGAAGGTCAGCGTAAGACCATTCTGATGGAAGGCCATCCAGAAGAAGATCACCACGATAAAGACGAGGATGAGGGCAAACATACGCTCCCGGACCTCCTTCTTGGGCATCGGTCTTACCTTCTTGCCCTGCTCAGCAGCATGGCTCATCGCCTGCTTGGCGGTCACGTCAGCAAACTTCCAGGTCTTACGTCCCAGGACGAAGATCAGGATCGAGATCACCAGCGAGATACAGGCGACGAAGAAGGCGTAGCTGTACGAGGTGGAGAGAGCGGTCTGGACGTACTCGTAGCCAAAGTCTCGAGCAAAGCCCTTAGACTCCACGCCCTCCTCGAGGGTCACGAGATCAGCAGGCACCTCTGCCGCTGCGACGCGGTCGAGGATAGCCTGGCGGGCAGCCTGCTGCTCCGGCACGCGAGACTTAGCGAGGCGATAGTCCTCGTCGGTCACCATAAGTGCGGGATCGGTGATCTTGCCGGTGACGGTGTACTGGTTGAGCCCAGCGAGCTTGAGATTAAACTCTGCCTCACGAGCATCCTCCTGGAAGAGGACACCCTCATCGGACTTCGCCTTCTTGATCGCCTTGCTCTGATCCTCAGCGGTCATCGTTGCCCAGTCGCCATGCTTATCCTGGACAGCCTGGATGAAGGAGGTCTCCTCGTCAGCAGAGAGGAGACGGTCGTTGAAGCGGTTGTAGTTGGCCGGGATGTCGGCGTTGTAGTATGCGAAGTGGTGATTCTTCAGCACTCCATTCGTGATCGCCTGTCCCATACTGGGGGCGAAGAGGGAGCCGACGTTGATGAAGAGGTAGAAGATCGAGAAAGCGATGTCGCGGCCCTTCGCATACTTCGGGTCATCGTAGATCTTACCTACGAGAGCCTGGAGGTTTCCCTTGAAGAGTCCCGTACCGAGCGAGATCAGGAGTAGTGCTCCCAGCATAATGGCGAGCCCCGCCTGACCGGCGCCGAAGGGCATACCGAGTAGCAGGTAACCACCAAACATGACGACCACTCCGATCAAGATCGTGCGACCGTAGCCGAGCCACTTATCTGCTACCACACCACCGAAGACGGGCAGGAAGTAGATCAGGGCGAGGAAGATCGAGTAGATCCAGCTCGTAGTGGCCGATGAGAGTCCAAACTTTGCCTGCAAGTACAGGGTCAGGATGGCCAGCATTGTGTAGTAGCCGAAGCGCTCGCCCATGTTTGCCAAGGCGAGCACCAGCAGCCCTTTAGGATGACGTTGTGCCATGTGGTTAGTTGGTTTATAGGTTGTAAGTTATTATAGTCTTATCTCTCCTCTGCCCGTAACGGACCGGCAGGAGGCTCTCCGTGCGATCAAGCGTGTGGAGACCCCCGATGGCAAAAATACCTTTTTTACCGTTAAGTACAAAGAAGCGACCGCCCTCCTCATCACCGAGAGGGGCGGTCGCCTCGTAGAGCGTCACTCTGCCGTCACGCGCAGAAGAGCAGGACCAGCAGCTGCGCCATCAGGATCCTCATAAACATCGCCAGAGGATAGACGGTCGCATATCCGATCAGCGGCTTATTGCGGGAGGTGAGCGTCTGAGCGTAGCCTAGTGCGGGCGGGTCGGTGGTCATACCGGCGATCATACCGGCGAGGGTGAAGTAGTCGAAGCGGTAGAACTTATGCCCGATAAATGCCACGACGATCAGCGGTAGGAGTGTGATCAGGAGTCCGTACCCGAGCCACGCGTAGCCTCCCTGGGTGAGCGTCTCTATGAAGCCCTGACCGGCACCGAGACCGACGCAGGCGAGGAAGGCGCAGAGGCCGATCTCGCGGATCATCAGGTTGGCACTCGTGGTGGTGTAGGTCGGCAGGCCAAACTCTGCACCCCAGCGGCCGACGATGATGGCCACGATCAGCGGACCACCGGCGAGACCCAGCTTGAGCGGGGCGGAGAGACCGGGGATCACGATCGGCAGCATGCCGAGGATGATACCGAGGATCAGCCCGAGGAAGATGGCAAAGAGATTGGGCTTATTGAGCGCCTTGGAGGAGTCCCCGAAGGAGTGTGCCGCAGCGCTGACACTCTTCTCTCCGCCGACGCAGAGGAGCTTATCGCCCTGCTGCAGCTTCAGGTAAGGGACGGCCACCAGCTTCACGCCGGCGCGATCGACGCGCGTCACGCTGACGTTGAAGTGCTCCCTCAGCTTCAGGTCCTTGAGCGTCTTACCATTGAGCTTACTATCCGAGAGCAGCACCCAGCGGGCGATCACGTCCTGAGACTTCTCCACCCAGGTCACGTGATCCGATGTGTCGAGCTTACCGACAGCCGAGATGATATCCTGCTCGTTGGTCGTATTGAGGATCACAAAGAGCTTGTCTCCCTCCTCAAATCGTGTCAGACCATTCACGAGGACAGTCTCGCCGGTATCCTTCTTCAGCACACGAGAGACGACGAAGCCGGTGTCCGGCACCAGCTTCTTCAGCTCCACGACCGTCTTCCCAAATAGCTCCGGATTGGTCACTTCGACAGAGACACCCTCCGTCTCGCTGGTCTCCGCGTCAGACTGTGCGGTAAGCCGCTTCTCCAGCTCATCGGTATTGACCTTAGCCACCACCTTCGTCATCACGATAGTCATGATGATGCCGACCACGGCGAGCGGATAGGCGACGGCGTAGCCCTGAGCGATCGACTGATCAGCGACACCGGTGATGTCCTGATAGGTCTGCTGGGCAGCGGCAAGTCCCGGGGTATTGGTCACCGCGCCACTCATCACACCCACCAGCGTCTGCATCGGGATGTCGGTGATGTAGAAGAGTGCCACCGTCACCACCGCTGCCAGCGAGACACCGATGGCGGCGAGGACATTCAGCTTGGCGCCCTTAGACTTGAGGTTTGAGAAGAAGCTGGGCCCCACCTCCAGACCGATGGAGTAGACGAAGATCGCCAGACCAAAGTCCTTGAAGAAGCTATTGATCATTGGATCGATGGAGAGTCCCAGCTGGCCGAAGAGGATGCCGACGAAGAGGATAAACGCAGTACCGAGGGAGATGCCCCAGAACTTGATCCTCCCCAGCAGCAGCCCCACGGCGATCGTAAGGGACAGGACGACGATCGCCTGTGCGACGCCGTGCTGCAGAAAGAGATTGGTTAGCCAGTCCATAAATAATAGAGAAGAGCGAGACCCCATCCGCCAAGCAGACTAAGCCTCACCGATAAATTATTTCAAAAACAAAGCAAAGATAATAAAATAACACGACCCTGCCCCCTCACCTGCGACGTGCCACCTCACCTCACGGCGCGCTACCTTGTCGGACGAGTCGGGCGGGGTCGAGGGGGCTAAAATCTAATACCGATATTAGTGTCGTCTAATACCGATATTAGGCAACTCTAATATCGGTATTAGAGTTGCCTCAGAGCGCTTAGAGATGTCGAGGCTGGGGGACAGGTCATTACGCAAGAGACCTGGAGTGGATGGGTGGAGCGGGCAGCCTTTTGGCAAAAAGAGGTACATTTACCACCGAGTAAGGATAGTAAGCCATGACCGGACCCGATAGCCTCATACCGCTAAGTGCTTGCCCTCAGGAGGTGAGGCGGAGCGGAGGGGAACTTCGATCGAGGCGTATACCGGCGCGGCTACCTGTCACAGACTACCAGCGAGAGATAAGAGTCCACAGCATGAGACGATCGAGACGGCGGGGAGAGACGATCCGGCAGGAGCCACATACGGTGCGGGTGACGGTGCTCTTCTCCGAGAGCCAGATGGAGATCATCGAGCGGTACCTCAGGCGCCATCCCTGTCGGTCAAGGGCCGACTTCGTGCGACGATGCGTCATGGAGCGGATCGTGGGCGATGCGACGAAGCACCGCCCTACTCTCTTCGACAACGGTGAGGAGGAGCAGCGCCGGTAGAGGCCTTCGTCTCCTCCTGCTGGTTGGGCTGACCTGCCTATGCATGCGGGTAGTCGCTCAGGAGAGCCTCTCCTCGGAGGCTATCCTAGCGCTCATCGAGGACGATGAGGCGCGCGAGGGGGCGGCCGAGGAGCTGGAGCGGCTGGAGCTTCATCCGCTGGACCTCAATACCGCCACGGCAGACGAGCTGGCGCGCGTACCACTCCTGGATCCATTCTTTATCCGAAACTTTCTCCTCTTCCGCTCACAGAGCGGGCGATTAGGCTCGGTCTACGACCTCAAGGAGGTGCAGGGCGCTGAGCTCCACCTCCTATCCCTACTCTACCCCTACCTCACGGTGAGCACCGCGGACGACCGCCCTCCCCGACCTCGGCGAGAGCATGCAGTGGGATCGCTCTACAAGGAGGGGTCCGCCTCGCTGCTGATCCGCTCCGTGGGGGACAATGGGAAGCACCTCGACTGGGCATTAGTGGGGGAGACGGACCGGGGAGAGCCCTTCCGCCCGGTCCGCGAGGGATGGATGGATCACCTCAGCGGCACGCTCCGGTACCGGGACGAGAGGAGAGCCATTCTCCTCGGTGACTTTCGCCTCACGACGGGTCGCGGACTGCTGATGGGGCAGGGACGCTCCTTCTTCTCCTCCTCAATCTACGGGACCGGCATCCCGGATCGGATGACACGCGACCTGCGTCCCCACCGGTCGGCGAGAGAGTACGACTATCTGCGGGGGCTGGCCGTGGCGCAGGACCTCGGACCGATGCAGCTGGTGCTCCTCGGCGGGTACGAGCCGATCGATGCACGGATCGAGGGGCAGAGGCTTCAGACACTCTACAGGACCGGGCTCCACCGCGATGCCCCCTCCCTCCGCCATCGCCATACAGCGCGGCGGGAGATGGTCGGGGGCTACCTCTCGTACGAGAGCGAGAGCGCCCACATCGGCGCGACAGGGCTGATCTACCGCCACCGCTCCCACTCGGGGACTCTGCTCTTGCCTCCAGTGCGCTATCCCGCATCGCGGGTGCTGAGGGAGGGATCGATCGACGGCTACTGGATGGGGGAGCGGGTGATCGCATCGGGCGAGGTGACCCTAGCACCGGGAGAGCAGAGGGCCGCTGAGGGCAGCCTCTCCTACCTGGACGAGATGCTGGGGGCGCTCACCCTCTCGGGTCGCTACTTCGGTCGAGAGCGCTACTCCCCCTACGGCACAGGAGACGGGCACTACTCAACAGGGCGGGACGAGCGGGGGTATCGGCTACAGTGGAGCGGCGAGGTGGCACGATACGTCACCGGCATGGTGGTGGTCGACCGCTTTCGTCGTACTGCCGCCGGCTCGCCCTCAGGGACGATACTCATGGCGAGAGTGGGCAAGAGCGACTACCACGGCTCCTCTCTCCTGACGCTCCGGTGGCTCGCTGTGCCGGATAAGCCTCGTCAGTGGACGATCCGGTACAGCAGCGACTATAGGCATGGGGCGAGGTGGTTCACGCGACAGGAGGTTCGGCTGCTCCACACCGAGGGAGAGGGTCTCGGAGGCGGCGTGACGGGGAGGGTGCGCTACGACGATGGGACGTCTATGCTGGCAGAGGGCGAGGTGAGGCTCTTCCGGCTCACAGCGGGGCAGGTGATGCACAGCACCCTGCTCTGGATGCCCTACCTCTATGGCGGGACGATGCTGCGTGGGCAGGGAGTGCAGCTGACCGGACGGCTCCGGTGGCATCTCGGCAGACACGTCGCGCTCCACAGTCGCATCGCCCTCACCCGCACCTCCGACCGTCCCCTCACCACCGACCTCGCCCTTGCCCTCACCTACAGGCTGTAGTTTTCCCCTTTTTTCTCTCCAAAAACTTGGGCAGAAGGAGCAGGTACGACTGTCGGGGAGACGGAGCAGTATGTGCAAATTGGGTACTTTTGCAGTCACAAAAGGATCAGATTATGGACGACTATAAGAATATACGCATCAGCGACTACAGCTACCCTCTGCCCGAGGAGCGCATCGCGAAGTACCCCCTCCTGGAGCGGGATCACTCCAAGCTACTCCACCTCAGTCCCGAGGGGACGATCAGCGAGCACCACTTCTACGATCTGCCGAGCCTGCTCTCACCAGAGGACCTGATGGTGATGAATGACACGCGCGTGATCAATGCCCGCGTCGTCTTCCACCGCTCCACCGGCGCACGCATCGAGGTCTTCTGCCTCGATCCCTACGAGCCGAAACTCTATGAGGAGTCCTTTGCCTCGCACCACAGCGTCACCTGGCACTGCATGATCGGTAATGCGTCGAAGTGGAAGGAGGAGCGTCTCACGCGACCGATCTCGGGCGGCACGCTCTCCGTGGAGCGAGTGGGCGACGGACTGGTTCGCTTCGCATGGGATACCGATGGCTCCTTTGCCGACATCCTCGAGGAGGTGGGCGAGCTGCCGATACCGCCTTACCTCAATCGCGACACCGAGGCCTCCGACCTCGTCACCTATCAGACCGTCTACGCACGGATCGAGGGGAGTGTCGCCGCTCCGACCGCCGGGCTGCACTTCACCGACCGGGTGCTACGGGAGCTGGAGGAGCGAGGGATCCGTCAGACGCGCGTGACGCTGCATGTGGGAGCGGGGACCTTTGCCCCCGTCAAGAGCAGCACCATGGGCGGTCACGAGATGCACAAGGAGGTGATCAAGGTGCCGGTGGAGGCACTCCGGACCATCGCCGAGCAGAAGCGGGCAGGGCGAAAGATCGTCTCCGTGGGCACCACCTCCACCCGCACGCTGGAGAGCCTATACTATATGGGGATCAACGTCCTGGAGGGTGTGGAGGAGCCGCTCCACGTCGGTCAGTGGATGCCCTACGAGCGGACCTATGAGGTGTCGGTGCCGGAGGCACTCGATGCGCTGATCGACTATCTGGAGCGAAGTGGGAGCCCGGCACTGATCGGCGACACGCAGATCATCATCGAGCCAGGCTTCAGCTACCGCCTGGTGGACAAGCTGATCACAAACTTCCACCAGCCGGTCTCGACGCTGATGCTCCTTGTGGCGGCCTTTGTCGGCGAGGAGTGGCGCGAGATCTACCGCTTTGCGCTCGACCACGACTTCCGCTTCCTCTCCTACGGGGACAGTAACCTCTTAGAGAAACCACTCACAAAGTAGTCCACCCTATGTCGTCTGCCTCCGGTCGCTCCCTCGATCGCCGCATACTGAGGCTCGCCCTCCCCAATATTGTCTCCAATCTCACCGTGCCCCTCCTCGGGCTGGTGGATATGGGGCTGACGGGTCACCTGGAGGATGCGGCGCCGATCGCCGGCATATCGATAGCGACGACGCTCTTCAACCTCATCTACTGGGTCTTCTCCTTCCTCCGTATGGGGACCTCCGGCCTCACGGCGCAGGCCTACGGGAGCCGCAGCCGGGAGCGCATGGGACGGACGCTGGCGCAGTCCTTCCTCATAGGGCTGGTCGGCGGACTACTGATCATCCTCCTGCAGACACCTCTCTCGCGGATGATCCTCTCCGTGCTCGCTCCGGAGGCGGAGGTGGAGCGGTATGCGCTGATCTACTTCGCCATCGTAGTGATGGGGGCGCCGGCGATACTGACGACGAATGCGATGAATGGGTGGTTCATCGGGATGCAAAACAGCTGGTACCCGATGGCGGTCAGCATCATCACCAACCTCGTCAATATCGGGCTCTCGGCCTTCCTCGTGCTGAGCGAGGGGCGGGGGATAGAGGGCATCGCCATCGGTACTCTGGTGGCGCAGTGGCTAGGGATGCTCTTGCTCGCCGGCGGTGTCCTGCTGCTCTATGTGCGGAGGGGAAAGGTGACGCTGCCACACCGGCTGAGCGCCCTCGGGGAGGAGCTGGAGCGGTACTTCTCGACGAATGTCCACATTTTTTTCCGCACCCTGCTGATGGCGTGCGTGAGCGTCTACTTTGTCTACGCCGGGACGCGTATGGGGACGCTGACCCTGGCGGGGAATGCGCTGCTGTACCAGTTCTTCACCCTTTTCTCCTACTTCATCGACGGCTTTGCCAATGCGGGCGAGGCGATCGTGGGAGACGCCTATGGGCAGCGGTCGCGGGAGGCAGTGCGCACGGCGGTGCGGCGACTGCTCGGCTGGGGGATCGGGCTCGGGCTGATCGTCACAGCGATCTATGCCGTCGCGGGAGGGGAGCTGCTGGCACTCCTGACCGACCGGGAGGAGGTGCTGCAGCAGGCGCTCCTGTATCTGCCCTACGTGGTGGTGATCCCGCTGGCTGGCTGCATAGGCTTCGTGATGGACGGTGTCTTCATCGGCATGACGGCGACGCGGGAGATGATGTGGAGTATGCTGGTGGCGGTGGTGCTCTTCTTTGTGGTAGACTTCGGCATGCCGTTTGAGGACGGTAATGCGCGGCTCATGACTGCCTTCCTCCTTTACCTCGCAGCGCGTGGCTTTGTCCAGCTGCTCATCGGGCTTCGGCTGGAGGGACTGGGAGTGCCCTTTTCGCATCACTATATCATCCTTGCCGGGACCACCTATGATGCGGATCGGGCAAGGTCTCTACGGGAGCTGATCCTTGAGGCTCTCCCCGAGGCGCAGCTGACGGAGGCGATGACGTCGGAGGATGCCAAGGGTAGTGGGCGACTCTACCGAAATGCGCTGCTGATCCTCGACAGCCGGGAGGAACCGGACGTGCTCGCCCGGCGGATGAAAGAGCTGGAGGAGAGAGCGGGGCGCGTCCGCACCCCGGGCGGAGAGGTGGCACTCGACCTCGATGTCGTCCTCTGCGACGACCAGGTCCTCCGCCCCGCCGACTACGCCGCCCCCTACTTCCAGTCTCTATACCGCCGGCTCAATACGGACATGTAATGGAAAAAGGTCCTCGCAGTACACACAGCACTGCGAGGACTTTTTTTATTCCTTCCGGTGTAGAGCAAACTTACTGGCGGGGACGGGAGTCGACCTTGAGGATGGCGCCAGTGGCGGGATCAAAGCGGACGGAGGTCTCCATCCGCTTGTCGGTGAAGAGCCCGCCCTCAAGTGCCTCGAGCGAACCGAGCTGCGCTATCGGGAAGCTGCCACCGGCGATGCGGCTGCCACGATAGAGGAGCCGGATGTCGGCTGAGCCGGGGACGACGTAGACGACGCCCTTGCGGAGCTGTTTCTCCTTCTTTTTCTGATCCCTCTCGGCGAGCACCGGTGCGCGCTCGGTGATCTTCGTATCCAGGTAGATCGGTTCGCCTCTTAGGTCGTCCGGTGAGAGGAGCCCCTCCCGCTCAGAGAAGCGCATTGCCACCTGCTGTCCCTCCACTATATCGAGTGGGTGGATGAGCCGGACGTACGTGATGGTATCTGTAGTGCCGATGAAGCGCTCCGTGAGGCTTCGCTCAGCGGCATCCAGCCCCTGCACGGCGATACGGAGTGCCTGACCGTCCGCGAAGGGCTGATCGGTCTCACCGGATAGCACCGCCGTGCGGCTGTCCCGGAGGCGATAGATCTCCTGTGCCGCGATCTCAGCACGCTTGGAGGTGGTGGTGGCGCGGATGTAGTCCGAGGGGAGGCTCTTCAGGTCACCGAAGTCCTTATCATGGACCGCCTCAATCGTTTTCTCGACCGGCAGGGAGGGAAGCTCAATGGTAGAGTCGACATTGACCGCCACAAGCCGACCATCCTCCGTCAGGGCGACATTGGCAGCGCTGCTATTGCGGTGCATCTCCACGGCATATCTCAGCGAGTCGCTCGGCACGCCATAGCTCCCGAGGTCGACACTCACCAGCTGATAGGAGGTGGAGGGCTCCAGGATCGCATCCCGCACGCCGAGGTAACGATCGGCGTAGAGAGCCAGCTCGCCCGGCTGTCGTACCACCATCCGGTAGGTGACGGTCGCATAGAGGTGCGTCTCCGGCAGGGCATAGACGACACTATTGTCCGGCAGGGTGGAGACATTATACTGCTGCACACGCACCTGAGCCGTGGCAGTACAGGCGGTCAGGAGGAGTGCGGCGAGGGATAGGAAGGATGATCTCATAAGCTTTTGTCTCATTTCGACAAAGATAACCAATTCGATCAAGAGCCTAAAGCTGCAGCCCCGCGACTAAGACAGGCACCGGCACCGCTCCGTCCAGCGTGTAAAGTATCTCCGTGCTGTAGGCGTAAGCGCCCCTGTAGAGGTGCTTCCCGTCCCACGTGTAGAGGATACTCGTGCTGTAGGCATACGCGCCCTGGTAGAGATGCTCCCCATCCCAGGTGTAGAGGATCTCGGTGCTGTACGGGTATGCGCCCTGGTAGAGGTGCTTCCCGTCCCAGGTGCAGAGGATCTCGGTGCTGTAGGCATAAGCGCCCCGGTAGAGGTGCTTCCCGTCCCACGTGTAGAGGATCTCGGTGCTATAGGCGTAAGCTCCCTGATAGAGATGCTTTCCATCCCAGGTGTAGAGGATCTCGTTGCTGTACGGGTACGCGCCCTGGTAGATGTGGACTTGTGACATAGCGGTGAGTGAAGTGAGTATAAAGAGGGTAGCCAAGAGCCCTCTGACGAACGTCTGACGCATAGTGGTTGGTTGCTCAAGTGGTTTTCAGCTCTACGCAAATATAGCTAAAGTCCTCAGCAACAAGCCCCAGGTCGACGAGGGGTGCAGGGGTGACGCATTTGAGTAGCACAGAAGTCCATCAACTCATTATGAAGGGTGGGGAACGAGGCACCCCGGCAGGGGTGCACGGTGTTTAGCCACGGGTCAAGGGGCGTAGCCCCGAAGACCCGTGGACCCGGCCTCGCAAGCAATCCTCGACCCCGCCAGGGTGTCGCACTGATTGACTGACTGGGTAAGTGCGACACCCTGGCGGGGTCGTATATCTTTCCCGAGCTCTTCTTTCCCGGAGTCTTCGGGGCTTCGCCCCTCGACATCCGGGCTATTTATGCTAACCACCAAACTTTTTGGGTAGAAATTTTATGCAGTCTGATATTGTTGAGCTACTTTGAGGTGGTGATCGGGATCATATAAGGTGTCGT